>Ga0114129_10015076_pt1 | contig 11003 bp, 7 predicted proteins | sample RhiMetdeltSRZDD1_FD_80071 | JGI IMG/M metagenome (GOLD analysis project Ga0114129, IMG submission 80071) | Populus rhizosphere microbial communities from Tennessee, USA - Rhizosphere MetaG P. deltoides SRZDD1 (version 2) (version 2) | ecosystem: Host-associated > Plants > Roots > Rhizosphere >... | reverse complement strand
GACATCCTCAATCTGAAGGGCACGAAGTACGGCTGCGGCATGTCGGTCTGCGGGATGTGCACCGTGCACGTCGACGGCGAGGCGACGCGCTCCTGCGTCACTCCCGTGGCGAGCGTCGCGGGGAAGCGGATCACCACGATCGAAGGGCTCTCGCGCGACGGATCGCATCCGCTCCAGAAGGCGTGGATGGATCTCGACGTGGCGCAGTGCGGCTATTGCCAGGCCGGCCAGATCATGTCGGCCGCGGCGCTGCTGAAAAAGACTCCGAAGCCGACCGAGGCCCAGGTGGTCGAGGCGATGGACGGCAATCTCTGCCGCTGCGGGACCTACCTGCGCATCCGCGAGGCGATTCGCAAGGCCGCCTCGGGCAAGGCGTAGGAGGCGGCCATGGAAACCACACGCATCGATCGTCGCGCCTTCCTTCAGGTCAGCGCGCTCGCGGGGGGCGGGATGCTGATCGGCCTCTCGTTCGAGCCGGGCGCGCATGCCCAGGCGCAGTCCGCTCCGGGCCGGCCCGCCTTGAACGCGTTCATCCGCATCGCGGCCGACGGGACGGTGACCATCCTGGCGAAGAATCCCGAGGTCGGGCAGTCGGTCAAGACCCTCCTGCCGATGCTCATCGCCGAAGAGCTCGACGTCGACTGGAAGGCGGTGCGGATCGAGCAGGCCGACCTCGACGAGGCGAAGTACGGGGATCAGTACGCTGGCGGCAGCCTGGCCGTGCCGGAGCAGTGGCTCCCGATGCGGCAGGTCGGCGCCGGGGCCAGGCAGATGCTCGTCGCGGCCGCGGCGCGGGAGTGGAAGGTGCCGGAATCGGAATGCTCGACCGCCTCGGGCCGCGTGCACCATCGACCGACGAAGCGCGCCGTCGGCTACGGGGCGCTGGCGGCGAAGGCCGCCGCGCTCGCTCCGCCCGACGCCGGGACGCTGAAGCTGAAGGACCCGAAGGACTACGCGATCATCGGCAAGCCGATCCCCGGTGTCGACAACCTGGCCATCGTGACCGGCAAGCCTCTCTTCGGAATCGACGTCACCGTTCCGGGCATGCTCTGGGCCGTGTACGAGAAGTGCCCCGTCTACGGCGGCAGGGTCCGCACGGCCAATCTCGAGGCCATCAAGCGCATGCCGGGAGTGCGGGACGCCTTCGTCATCGAGGGGGGGACCGAGCTCGCCGGTCTCCTGGGCGGGGTCGCCGTGGTCGCCGACGGCTGGTGGGCGGCCCAGAGCGCCAGGGGGAAGCTCGAGGTGACCTGGGACGAGGGGCCGACGGCCGCGCAGGGGAGCGCGGGCTTCGCGAGCCGCGCCGCCGAGCTTTCCGCGCAGCCGCCCGCGCGTACGCTGCGCAGCGACGGCGATGTCGAGGCCTCGCTGAAGTCGGCGGCCAGGGTGGCGGAGGGGTCGTACTCGTATCCTTTCCTGGCGCACGCCTCGCCCGAGGTGATGAACTGCACGGCGCGCTTCGAGGGGGGCAAGCTGGAGATCTGGGCCCCGAGCCAGACGCCGCAGCGGGGCCTGGAGCTCGTCTCGAAGACGCTCGGCATGTCGCCGGGAGACATCACGATCCACCTCACGCGCATCGGCGGCTGCTTCGGCCGGCGCCTGAACAACGACTACATGGTCGAAGCCGCGGCCATCGCCCGGCGGGCGGGCGCGCCGGTCAAGCTGCTGTGGTCGCGGGAGGACGACATCCGGCACGACTTCTACCGCCCGGGTGGGTTTCATCACCTGAAGGGGGGAGTCGATGCCGCCGGCCGGCTCGTCGCCTGGCGCGACCATTTCATCAGCTTCGGCGAAGGGGAGACGTTCGTGCGCGGCGCGGGCATGTCGGAGAGGGACTTCCCGGCCCGCTTCGTGCCGAACTATGGGCTCTACGCCTCGGTCATGCCTCTGGGAGTGCCGACGGGGGCGCTGCGCGCGCCGGGGGACAATGCGGTGTGCTTCGTCGTGCAGTCCTTCATCGACGAGCTGGCGCATGCGGCGGGCAAGGACCCGATCCAGTTCCGCCTGGCGATGCTCGACGCTCCCGCCCTGCCGGCGCCGGAGGGCAAGAACCCCCTCGCGCGGTTCGACCCGAAGCGCATGCGCGCCGTCTACGAGCTGGCGGCGGCCAGGTCGGGATGGGGATCGCGCGCGCTGCCGAAGGGGACCGCCTTGGGCGTCGGCGGGCACTTCTGCCACTACGGCTACTGCGCCGTCGTGGCGGAGGTCCGCGTCGACGCGAACAAAGGCGTCAGAGTCGACAAGGTCTGGACGGCCACCGACGTCGGCCGCCCGATCATCAATCCAAGCGGCGCGGCCCAGCAGGTGCAGGGGTCCGTCATCGACGGCCTCGGTCACGTGATGGACCTCGAGATCACCTTCGAGCGCGGGCGTGCCGTGCAGAGCAACCTGCATGAGTACACCTCGCTGCGCATCTCGGAGGCGCCAACGGCGATCGAGACCCACTTCCTCCAGAGCGACAACCCGCCGACGGGTCTCGGCGAGCCGGCCCTCCCCCCGGTCCTGCCGGCGGTCGCCAACGCGATCTTCACGGCGACCGGCGCGCGGGTCCGCGACCTGCCGCTGTCGAAGCACGGATACTCGTGGGCCGCGAGAGCGTGAGACACAGCAAGGAGGGACGGTCATGACGTCGAAAGGAAGATCGAAAATCTTCACGCATCTCTGGTATGCGAAGGAGGCCGAGGAGGCGGCGACATTCTATGCCTCCATCTTTCCGGATTCGCGGGTCAACCGGGTCACATCGCTCATGAGCGAGTCGCCGAGCGGACCGCCGGGCTCCGTGAAGGTCGTGGACTTCACGCTCCTCGGCCAGCGCTTCCAGGCCATCAGCGCGGGGCCGCATCACGAGTTCAACGACGCCATCTCGATGGTCGTGTTGTGCGACGACCAGGAGGAGCTCGACCGCTACTGGGACGCGCTGCTCCAAGGCGGAGGGAAGGAGCAGGCGTGCGGCTGGCTCATCGACCGCTTCGGCCTGAGGTGGCAGATCGTGCCCGCGATCCTCGACGAGATGATGGCCGACAAGAACCCGGCCCGGTCGAAGCGCGTCACGGACGCGCTCTTGAAGATGGTCAAGCTCGACATGGCCGCCCTCGAGAAGGCGTACCGGACCTGAGCGCCGGGCCGTGACCGCGGCGCTTCACTGAATGCTCGCTCTCGGCCCGGGCGTCGATGCCGGGAGGCTGATAGGATCCCAGGCATGGACGACCCGCGCTCCGATCCCGACGACACTAGAGCGAAGCGGGAGAGCATCGAAGGACCTACCGTCGATGCTCCCGGGCGTAGTCTTTCCGCTGCTCGGCCGCCGCACTATTGAGCGAGGGAACCGGATTCGGGGCTCCTCTTGCACCAGGGCGATGTGACCGGTGGTGTGGCGGATACGGCCATGCCGAAAGCCGCGGCGAGTCTCGGACGGATTTTACCCGAGCGGACGGATGGACATGCCGGCCTGCACGCAGGCTCCGCCGGACGAGTCGGCCCTGGATTCGGCCGTAGACCCTTCGCCGTTGACGAGCACGCCGTCGAAGCGCACGGGGAGGCCCATCCCCAGGAAGAAATCGGGGTGGTCCTGGACGTGGAAGTGAAGGTGCGGTTCGGACGAGTGGCCGGAGGAACCGCAGCGTCCGATCGGCTGTCCCCTGCGCACGGCCTCCCCCTCGCGGACGACGATGCTGCCGGGGATCAGGTGGGCGGAAAAGCTGAACTCAGACGGGGCGTGCTGAATGACCACGAAGTTGCCTCGAAAGTCGCGGCCGAGAAAATCGGCGATGCAGTATCCGACGAAAGGCGCGTCACGCGCTCCGTCGGAGACTCGAGCCACCGTCCCATCGGCGGCGGCGAGAATAGGGGCGCCGTAGCAGTAATACTCGTCGAGGCGGGTTCCTCTCCCCGTGTGGCGCCGCCGTTCGCCGTCGGCGATCACGAAGTCATAGGCGTAGCGTTGCGTGAGGATGTGCCAGGAATGCGAGTTGCCGGGAGTCGTGCCGCCGTTGAGTGCCAGCCATTCCCCGCCGAAGGGGAGCGTGTAGCGGGCCTTCTGGAGATAGGTGTCGGGCGAAGGTAGCCGGCCGCGCAGCCGCAGCCAGACGCGGATCTGCCCGACGATCTGCCGCAGCTGCTGCGCGAGCTGGAAGGGGTTCAGCGCGGACAGCATCGTGGTTGAGAGGAACAGGAGCGACGACAACGTCGGGCCGGCTCTTCCGATCGGTCCCGATCCCGGCAGGTCCTGCAGGATCTTCGGCGTCTCCTTCCGCTCTCTGCGGGACAGGACGGTGGAGATGACGATGTAGAGGGCGAAATACAGAAGGAGAGCTCGCCAGCCGGAGATCCGGTAGCCGAACACCCCCCAGCTCACGAAGAAGATGAGGAAGTAGACAAGTAGGGTGAGACTGATTGCCTTGAGCATCGATCAGCTGGACCCGGACGCTTGCCGCGTATCCAGTGTCTCGGATTCCCGGATCTCGAGCAGATCCTGGAGCGCCTGCCCCGAGGGCAGCCTGCACTCCCGGTAGAACCGCCTCCAGTCGCCGGCGACCCATTCGGCGAACGCCCCCTGGGCGCACCGCGACTTCAGATCGGGGGCCCTCACGACCGCGTGGCTTCCATCCGCCGAGACCAGGCCCACGGCCCGGCCGCACACTCCGGTCGGGTCGGACGGCTCGCAGAATCGAACGTAGCCGTAGCTGTCCACGGACAGGAAGAAGGGGGTGCCGGCGCACGCGAAGCGGAAGCCGCTCGTGTTCTTCTCCATGCAGGGGTTGCCGTCCCAGACCCCCTTCCTGTACGCGATGGAGCGGAGCCCCGCCCACCGGTCGCGGAACCCGTATCCGTCGAAGTACTCGACCGGGGCGCGGGGGGTCGCGAAGGCGCGGTTGATCTCCCCGGCGTGCCGGCCGAGGCACGAGGCGATCGTCGCGTATTCCACGGGCGAGAACACCTCCGGCGACACGAACACCCGCCTCGAGGCCTTTTCGTGCGGGGCCAGCTGGCGCCACTGTTCGGCCGCGGGCAGCGTGCGCTCCATGGCGGAAAGATCGACGGTGTCCACCGGAGTGATATCGATCTCTTGCCAATCCCGCGACCCGGGGCCCGAGCCCACCACCAGGACGGTGCGGCTCGCCAAGGTATGCCCTGAGACCGACGCCCGACGGTACCGCTCGACCACCTCGATCCTTTTCCCGTCGCACTCGACGACGGCGATCTTATGGTCGTAGTTGCGGGCGCACCCTGCAACCAGGGCTGCGATCAGGAGTGCCGGCCAGGCGCGCACAGGTCTGTCCAAGGGTCCCCTCCGGAGCGTGTCCAGTGCGAAGGATATCGTGATCCCGGGCCGGGCGCCGATGCCGGGAGCCTGATAAGATTCCAGCCATGGACGACCCGCGCCCTGATCCCGACGACAAGGACGAGTTCGCCCGGATGATGGAGGAGGCGCTCGCCCCGAAGTCTCACCAGGAGGGGGAGACGGTCCAGGGGAGGATCGTCGCGATCGGGGCCGATGTGGCGTTCGTCGATGTCGGCGGCAAGGGGGAGGCGACCATCGACCTCGCGGAGCTGGTGGACCCGGACAGCGACGTCCAGGTGAAGGTGGGGGACACCGTCCAGGCGGTCGTCGTCTCGACGGTCGGCGGGCTGAAGCTGTCGCACAAGCTCGCCCGGGGCGCGGTCACGCGGCAGCGGCTGCACGATGCGTTCAGGGCCGGTCTCCCGGTGGAGGGGCACGTCGAGAAGGCGATCAAGGGGGGGTACGAGGTCCGGCTCGGCGGGCAGCGCGCCTTCTGTCCGATCTCGCAGATCGACACCCGGTTCACGGACGACCCGGCGGTCCACGTCGGGCAGGGCTACACGTTCCGGATCGTCGAATTCAAGGAAGACGGCAAGAACATCGTCGTCTCGCGGCGCGCCTTCCTGAAGGACGAGGAGAGCGAGAATGCGGAGGCGATCCGGCGGGCCCTCGTCCCCGGGGCGGACCTGACCGGGCGCGTGGCGTCGGTGATGGCGTACGGCGCGTTCGTCGACCTGGGCGGGGGGATCCAGGGCCTCCTGCACGTGTCGGAGATGGGCTGGTCGCGGGTGGGGAATCCGGCGGACGTGGTCCGGCCGGGGGACGCGATCACCGTCAGGGTCCTGCGCGTCGACGACAACGGCCGGAAGATCTCGCTCGGCCTCAAGCAGCTGCAGGCCGATCCCTGGTCGGCGGTGCCCGAGAAATACAAAATCAGCCAGACCTTGAAGGGGAAGGTCACCCGCATCGCCGACTTCGGCGCCTTCGTGGAGCTGGAGCCGGGGATCGAGGCGCTGGCCCACGTGTCCGCCTTCGCGCCGACGGGGAAGCGGGATGGATGGAAGGCGTCCGTACCGCCGGGGGCCACCGTCGCCGTCGAGATCCTGAGCATCGACCTGGAGAAGAAAAGGATCGGCGTCGCGGTCCTGGAGGCCGGGTCGTCGAGGGCAGAGAGCGCGACAGGACCTGCGGTCGAATCGCCAGCCCCGCAGCCTCCGACCCGCGTGGAGATCGTGGCCGGGGCCCGCCTCACGGGGAAGGTGGAGCGGATCGAGAACTACGGGGTCTTCGTGTTTCTGGCGCCCGGACGGACGGGACTCATCCACGTTTCGGAGAGCGGAGTCGACAAGGGGGGGGACGTCCGGAAGGCGTTTCCGCTCGGGAGCGACGTCGAGGTGATGGTGCTCGAGGTCGACCCGGCGGGGCGGAGAATCCAGCTGAGCCGGAAGGCGGTCCTCGAGGCCGGCGAAAAAAGCGAAGCCCGCGAGTACGCGGCCCAGCAGGACCAGGCGCAGGCCGGGAGCTTCGGGTCGCTTGGCGACAAGCTCCGGGCGGCGATGCGGCCGCCGAAGAAATAGGCGTAAAATGCCAGGCCTGACCTGATAACAAGGAGCCCCCCCATGCCGAGGACCGCCCTGCTCGTGCTCGCCGCGGCCGCCGTTCTGGCTGCCACACCGGTGAAAACCGGGAACCCCCTGCTGCAGAAATGGACCGGGCCGTACGGCGGGGTGCCGCCGTTCGACAAGGTCAAGGTGGCGGACTTCAAGCCGGCGCTGGAGGCGGCGATGGCGGAGAACCTGAAAGAGGTCGACGCGATCGCGAAGAACCCCGCGAAGCCCGACTTCCAGAACACCATCGCGGCGCTCGAGCGGGCGGGGCAGACCCTCGATCGGGCCGGGACGATCTACGCCGTCTTCAGGTCGACGATGAGCACGGACGACTTCCAGAAGGTCGAGACGGAGATGGCGCCCAAGCTGGCGGCGTTCACCGATCAGATCGTGCAGAACAGGGAGCTGTTCGCGCGGATTTCGGCGGTGTACGACGCGCGCGAGGCGAGCGGCCTGACGGCGGAGCAGAAGCGGCTCGTCTGGCTGAATTACACGAACTTCGTCCACGCGGGGGCGCGCCTCGAGGGGGACGCCCGGAAGCGCGTGGCGGACATCAACGAGAGGCTCGCGACACTGTTCACGACGTTCTCGCAGAATCTGCTGGCGGACGAGACCGACTACGTGCTGTTCCTGGAGAAGGAGTCGGACCTGGCGGGGCTCCCGGCCGGGGCGAAGGCGGGGGCAGCCGAGGCTGCCGAGGCGCGCGGGCACAAGGGGCAATGGGCGATCCTGAACACGCGCTCGAGCATGGAGCCGTTCCTGACATACTCCGACCGGCGCGATCTGCGCGAGAAGGTGTGGCGCACCTACTACGCCCGCGGCAACCACGGCGACGCGAAGGACAACAACGCGACGATCTCCGAGATCCTGAAGCTGCGCGCCGAGCGGGCGAAGCTCCTCGGGTTCGAGTCGCACGCCCACTGGCGGCTCGAGGACACGATGGCGAAGACTCCCGATCGGGCCATGGGCCTGATGGAGGCGGTCTGGAAGCCGGCCGTCGCGCGCGTGCGCGAGGAGGTCGCCGACATGCAGACCCTGGCGGACACCGAGGCCGCCAAGGGCGGCTCGAAGATCGCCATCGAGCCGTGGGACTACCGGTACTACGCCGAGAAGGTCCGCAAGGCCAGGTACGATCTCGACCAGAACGAGGTCACACCGTACCTGCAGCTCGAGAAGATGCGCGAGGCGATCTTCTGGAACGCCGGGCGGCTCTTCGGCCTGCAGTTCAAGCCGACCAAGGGCGTGCCCGTGGCGCACCCGGACATCCGCGTGTGGGAGGTGACGGACGCCGCCGGGAAGCACGTCGGGCTGTGGTACTTCGACCCGTACGCGCGCCCCGGCAAGCGGTCGGGCGCCTGGATGAACGCGTACCGGAACCAGTCGAGGTTCGACGGCGTCGTGCCGACGATCGTCTCGAACAACTCGAACTTCGTGAAGGGGAAGCCGGGCGAGCCGGTCCTGATCAGCTGGGACGACGCCTCGACGATGTTCCACGAGTTCGGGCACGCGCTGCACGGGCTCCTGTCGTCGGTGAACTATCCGTCCCTGTCCGGCACGAACGTCGCGCGCGACTACGTCGAGTTCCCGTCGCAGCTCCTCGAACACTGGCTGTCCGCGCCCGAGGTCCTGAACCGCTTCGCCCTGCACTACCAGACCGGCAAGCCGATCCCCAAGGAGCTGGTGGAGAAGATCGACCGCGCGTCCAAGTTCAACCAGGGGTTCATCACGGTGGAATATCTGGCCGGCGCCCTGGTCGACATGAAGCTCCACTTGGCCGCCACGCCGGACACGACGATCGACCCCCAGGTGTTCGAGCGCGACACGCTCGCCTCTCTCGGCATGCCGAAGGAGGTCGTGATGCGGCACCGGACGACCCAGTTCAGCCACATCTTCTCGAGCGACAGCTACTCCGCCGGCTACTACAGCTACCTCTGGTCGGACACGCTGTCGGCCGACGCCTGGGAGGCGTTCGTCGAGGCCGGCGGACCGTACGACAAGACCGTCGCCAAGCGCCTGCGCGACAACATCCTGGCGACGGGGAACACCATCGACCCCGCCGAGGACTATCGCAATTTCCGCGGGCGTGATCCGGGAATCGCCGCCCTGATGCGCAAGCGCGGGCTGCCGGTGGCGACCGCGCCGCAGGGCGGGGAGAAGGCGTCGGAGTAGGATGCTCAGGCTCTACTACAGCCCTCTGTCCACCTTCTCCCAGCGGGTGCGCATCGCGCTGCTCGAGAAGGGGATTCCCGCCGAGCTGGTCGAGGTCGATCTGCCGGGGCGCGCCCAGTTCCAGCCGGAGTACTTGGCGAGGAACCCGTACGGGCGGGTGCCGGCGATCGACGAGGACGGCTGGGGGCTGTACGAATCGACCGCCATCCTGGAGTACTTCGAAGCCACCCGGCCGTCGCCGCCGCTCGTGCCGGCCGACGCGCGCGGTCGGGCGCGCGTGGCGATGCACATGAAGCTGTGCGACCTCGAGCTCGCCGGGCCGGCCCGGACCATCCTGGTGCCCAAGCGGTTCCTGCCGAGGGAGCGCTGGCTCCTCGAGCCGATGGAGAAAGCCAGGGGGAAGATCGAGAAGCACCTGGCGATCCTCGAGCCGGAGATCCAGGGCAGGGAATTCCTGGCCGGCGACCGGTTCACGCTGGCGGATCTGTGCTACGCGCCGTTCCTGCAGTTCCTCCCGATACTGGATGTCACCCCTGGGCCGGCGGTCCAGTCCTGGGCCGGGCGGCTTGTGGAGCGCCCGAGCGTCAGGGAGACCAGGCCTCCCCGGTGAATCAGAACCTCAATCTGGCCTGCACGGTGGCGATCGTCGATGGCGAGGCATCCGCCGGGAAGGCGCTGCCGGGCTGGAAATACCCCCCGGTGAGCCGGAGCTCGAACTCCTGGCGTGGCTCGTACCCAACGACAAGGTCCCACTCGCGGCCGAGGTGCGGGTCGAGACCGGAGGGATCGGCGTCGAGCTCGGCGTTTTCGATTCGCGGCGCCGGGACATCCTGACGGTAGCGATGGAACACGACGTCCACGGACACAGGTCGGCCGGGGCGCAGTCCGGCACCCAGGGTCTGGATCCGGAGATTGGTCAGCTCGGGGTCGAGGACCTCGCCGTAGTAATGGAACGAGACGACGCCGTTCATGCTCCCGCGGTTCCTCTGGAGTCCGCTCTGCCTGAAGGTCCCGTCCGCTCCGTTCGGCCGGTTGTCTCCCGAGCCCAGGGCGAACGACGCGGTGAAGGAGGGATCCAGAGCGACCCGCGGCCGATAGGTCAGGCCGACGTCCAGGGCATGGGCGTGGATGTCCCGAACGACGATTTCACCGGTCGTGGAGTCGAGCCGGCCCCGTGTCCCGCCCTCGTGCGCCAGATCCGCCCAGAACTCCAGATGGCTGCCGGGATCCCCGAGCATCCGCAGGCCGAGGATTTCCGGGGAATTCTGGAGCGCCGTCCGGTCTTCTCGATCCAGATAGAATGCCTGCAGGGCGACCTCGTGCCCCAGGTCCCACCTGAGCTCGGCGATCCGGTTGGTCGCATCCTGGTCCCGCTGGTTGCGTGTCTCGTCGAAGAGATCACGGCTGACGGAGACCTGCAACGCCATCCGGCCGTGCTCTGCGAACATCCGGATAGCGTCCAGGTTCCTGTTGTCGTAGTACCACCTCCGCTTTTCGAAGAACTTCTGCCGGCCGACGACCAGCGACAGACCCGGCCCGGGAAAGTGGGCCAGGCGGAAATAGGCCTGCCCTCCTCGAGCGCTGCCGGCTTCCTCCTCATCGTCGGAGCCCGGATCTCTGGGGAAGGAGTGCTCGTGCTCCCCCAGCACCTCGGCGTAGGCCAGGAAGGCATCGTATTCGGTCAGCAGGCCGACGATACCGAACTGGGCCGGGACCTCCTTGCCATCGAACGATGAGCGGTCCAGATCGAGGTTCGTGGGTCTCTCGACGCGCAGCCTGAGCTCCCCCAGCACGGCCAGGTGATCGCCGATCTGGTTCCGCTCCGTGACGAGCAGGTCGTCCTCGTCCCCCGCCGTGAGCCCGACCGGCAGCGCCGGCCGGCTCGGTCCGTTCCCTTCGACGAGGTCGGTCGTCGCGTTCACAACGACCGGCAGGCCCAGCACGTG
>Ga0114129_10015074_pt1 | contig 11004 bp, 12 predicted proteins | sample RhiMetdeltSRZDD1_FD_80071 | JGI IMG/M metagenome (GOLD analysis project Ga0114129, IMG submission 80071) | Populus rhizosphere microbial communities from Tennessee, USA - Rhizosphere MetaG P. deltoides SRZDD1 (version 2) (version 2) | ecosystem: Host-associated > Plants > Roots > Rhizosphere >... | reverse complement strand
CACTCCCTCTCCTCATACCGCCAAGGGGCATGGGGAGAGGGGCACTACTCCGCCCACGGCACGCCGCCGGCGTAGGTGCGATAGCTGACCGCGGCGAGCCAACCGGCGTCCACCGGCAGCAGCACGCCGGTGATGGCCTTGGCCTGCTCGGAGCACAGGAAGGCGATGGCATCGGCGATGTCGGCGGGCTCCGGCAGGGTCGGCAAAGCGTGCACGCCCATGATCTTGCCGAGGTCGCGCTGACCGGCCTCGACCTTGGCTCTCAGCGGAGGGGTCATCACGTAGGTGGGGCCGACGCTGTTGACGCGAATGCCGTGCCGGCCGAGCTCGACCGCGAGCAGTTGGGTGAGGCGCTCGATGGCGGCCTTGCCGGGGTTGTAGGCGGGCAGCGGCAGGGGCAGTCGGCTGTTGATGGAGCCCAGCGTGACGATGGCGCCGCGCTTCCTGGTGATCATTCCGCGCGCGAACGAGCGGCACGCATGTAACGTGCCGTCGTAGTTCACCCGCCACATGCGTGCGTGCGCGTCGAGGTCCATGTCCATGATGGCCTCGCTGTTTGGTATGAGTCCGGCCGAGGTCACGAGCACGTCGGTAGGGCCCGCATCCTTCTCCATTTGCGCGGCAACGGCATCGACCGCCTTGGCGTCCGCCACGTCGCAGAGGTAGAAGTGCCCGCCGAGCGATTTGGCGACGGCCTCTCCGCCATCCCGGTTGACGTCGAGAATCGCGATCGCAAAACCGTCCTTGGCGAGACGCCGCGCAGTTGCCTCGCCGATGCCGCTCGATCCGCCTGTAACGACGGCAACACGCTTCCCGCTCATGGACTTCCTCCGTTGGGGCCGCCTTGCGCCGACAAGCTCAGCACGGGGCCGAATACGTGACCGCGCTCTCCCCCTCGCCTTGAGCCCATTCTCCAGCTCGCCTGAGCCCGTTGAAGGGCGGCCATGAACACTCCGCCAGCAGCGGCGTCAGATCAAGTGCGCGCTTGCAAGGCGTCCATGGCGGCGAGACACTGCATCAAAGCGCTACAAACCGCGTCTGGGAGGACACCATGCCCAAGTCTGCCGGCGAACCCACCGCCATTCGCGCCGAGGATATCAATCCGCGCCACAACTGGGGCCGGGCACTGCCGGCACTCGGCACCATGGGCGTCGACTTCGAGGAGCGCGTCGACTACCGGCGGCTGCACAACTACCGCCTCTCCCGCGCGCGCCAGGCATTGGAGAAGTCGGACCTCGGCGCACTGCTGGTGATGGACGTCAACAACATCCGCTACCTGACTTCGACCAAGATCGGCGAGTGGGAGCGCGACAAGATCTGCCGCTGGGCGCTGCTGACGCGCGGCAGCGCCGATCCGATCCTGTGGGACTTCGGCTCGGCCGCCGTGCACCACCGGCTCTATGCCCCCTGGCTCAAACCGGAGAACTGCAAAGCCGGCCTGCTGGGGTTGCGCGGCACGGTCAATCCAGCGTTCGGCCTGATGGCGCGCCACGCCAAGGAGATCGCCGCGCTGATCAAGGACGCGGGCGTGTCCAAGATGCCGGTCGGCGTCGACATCATCGAGCCCCCGATGCTCTTCGAGCTGGAGAAGGCAGGCCTGAAGATCGCAGACGGCCAGCAGACCATGCTGGAGGCGCGCGAGATCAAGTCGATCGACGAAATAGCGTTGCTGAACCGGGCCGCGGCCATGGTCGACGGCGCCTATCACCTGGTGCACGAGGAGCTGAAGCCCGGCGTGCGCGAGAACGACATCGTGGCGATGGTCAACGAGTTCCTCTACCGCCATGGCTCCGACGACGTGGAGGCGATCAACGCCATCTCCGGCGAGCGCTGCAATCCGCACCCGCACAATTTCACCGACCGCATGCTGCGCCCCGGCGACCAGGCATTCTTCGACATCCTGCAGTCGTTCATGGGCTACCGCACCTGCTACTACCGCACTTTCAACGTCGGCCGTGCCACGTCGGGGCAGCACGATGCCTACAAGAAGGCGCGCGAATGGCTGGACAAGGCCATCGCCCTGATCAAACCCGGCGTGCCGACCGACACGGTGTGCTCGGTCTGGCCCAAGGCGGAGGAGTTCGGCTTCCCCGACGAGATGGCGGCGTTCGGCCTGCAGTTCGGCCACGGCATCGGCTGCGCCATCCACGAGCGACCAATCATTTCGCGCGTGGTCTCGCTCGATCACCCCACCGAGATCAAGGAGGGCATGGTGTTCGCGCTGGAAACCTACTGCCCGGCCAAGGACGGCTACTCGGCCGCGCGCATCGAGGAGGAAGTGGTGGTGACCGACAAGGGCTGCCGCGTCATCACGCTCTTCCCGGCCGAGGAGCTGCCGATTGCGAACAGGTACTAGTGGTCCGGCTCAAAAGAGGTTCCAGCAGTCATCCTCGGGCTTGTCCCGAGGATCCAACCATCCACGAGCGCCCGAGCGGGCGGATGGTCGGGACAAGCCCGACCATGACAACCTGGGTATCAAATAAAGGAGCCGCCCACTCGTGGTCCGAATCTAAGGGTCGGCACCCGCTTGCACCACCGCCCACCGTCGTTCCCGCGAGGACGGGAACCCACGCAAGTGGCCGCTTTTGCGCTCGCCAGAGATTGGCTTGGATGGCCGCCTTCGCGGCCATGACGGGTCGGAACAAGCGTAAGGCGAAGAATACTAGGTTGGAAAGAAATGTCCCGCCCACCCGAAGGATTGCCTTGTCGGGCGGCTTGCTCACTTGCTCCGCGAGAACCCTTCGTGCCTAGGCTTGCTCGTAAGCCTCGCGCAGCTTGGCGATGTCGATCTTGACCATCTTGAGCATGGCCTGCATGACGGCGCCAGCCTTCTTGGGATCCTTGGCGCTCATCAACTCGCCGAGCGCTGAAGGGATGATCTGCCAGGACAGGACATACTTGTCCTTCAGCCAGCCACACTGCTGCGGCTTCCCGCCCCCGGCCAACAGCTTCTCCCAGAGCATATCGACCTCCGCCTGCGTGTCGCAGTCCACGAACAGCGATACGGCCTCGGTGAACTTGAAGTGGGGGCCGCCGTTGAGTGCCATGAACCGCTGCCCCTCCAGCTCGAACGTGCCGGTGATGACTTGTCCGGGCCGGTTCGGATCTGCATCGCCATAACGGTTGACGCTCACGATCCGCGCGTTCTTGAAGATCGAGACATAGAAATTCATCGCCTCCTCGGCATCGGTGTCGAACCAGAGGAACGTCGTGATCTTCTGCTTGCCTGCCATGTCGAAACTCCCTCCGTTGGCGCGAGGCCTATCCGCCCCGCTACCCCGCAAAACTTCGCTGATGGGCTCAGGCCTCGACCAGCACGTCGAAGCCGCCCCAGAACATCCGCTTGCCATCGAACGGCATCGACGTGGGGTCTTTGCCGGCGATGCGCGGATCTTTCATGACCGCGGCATTGATGCGGTCGCGATCCTCGCGCGATCTGAAGACGACCCACGCGAATACGACAGTCTCGCCGTCCTCGAGCTTGACGGCTTGCGGGAAGGACGTGAGCTGACCGGGCTTCACGTCCTCGGCGACGCATTCGACATATTCCAGCGCGCCGTGCTCGCGCCATACGTTGCCGGCTTCCTGCGCCAGCTGCCGATAGGCTTCCACGTTCCTCTTGGGAACGGGCAGAACATAGCCGTCGACATACCTTGCCATGATTGGTTTCCTGTTCGGTTTTTTGTTGGTGGGTTGCAGCAGAACGTGCGGGCCAAATTAGGTCATGGCGCAAGATCGACGGCGGCGTTGAAGCTGCCGTCCATGTAGAACGGTACGGACGTGTGCTGGTGGGCGATCTGCCAAATCCCGCCTGCCTTGCGCAAACCGAGCGTCTGGCGGAACCAGAGGTCGACCTTGTCGCCGCCGACCTTGGTGCCGGACATGCGGCAGAGCCCGTGCATCACGGCCAGATCACCACCCGTGGCTATCTCCGCCTCGCCGACGGCATAGCCGATCGGGCCTTCCCAGGTATCGAACCAAGCCTGCAGGCCGCGCGGGTCGCCTCCCTTGGTCTGCAGGGGTGGGGCCATGGAGAACTGCACGTAGTCGGGGGTATAGTGGCTCGTGACGGCGCTTGCGTCCTTGGCGCTGAGCGCCGAGGCCCACGCGTCGACGCTACGGCGAACGTCGCGCTCGTCGCTGGTGCGGTCTGGGTGCATGACTGCCTCCTTCCTGATCCGATGGCGCTGTACTTGGCTTCGTGTGCCGAGGACGATCGGCATCTGGCCCCGCCGACAGCCCGCATGAGCATTTTTTTGTCCGCGGTTGGCAGTTGCGGCGGCCAGCTAACGCACCCCGATCGTTGTGCCGAGAAATGCCTGGCGCACGACGCCTGGGTTGCGCGCTCCTTCGAGAAGAGCACGAGGATCTGCTACATGATCTCGAAAGCAGTGGCCGTGAACGGCAACGCTGCGTACGTCTCCGGACGAATGGGATACTTACCGCTGCGCCATCGTCTCACGGACCGCCTGGACCCTTCTCATCCTCCGCCATGTGCATGAACCAGGCCTTGAGATAGGCGGCGAGCGAAAGCAGCGTCAGCGCGCCGGTCAGCCACACGAGGACGATGCGCGTCGTATCGAGGCCGAGACCGAAGGCCTTGTCGGCCAGCACCGAGGCGGCGAGCACAATTTGCGTCAAAGTGTTGACCTTGCTCACGGTCAGGGGCTTGATCCGGACAGGCTGGTCCAGGAGCCAGGCGAGCAGAACCGCGGCCACGATCAGGATGTCGCGGCTGACCACGGCGATCACCAGCCAGAGGGGAAGCTCGCCGCGGACGCCAAGCGCAATGAATATGCTCACGATCAACAGCTTGTCCGCCAGCGGGTCGAGGTAGGCGCCGAGCTCGCTCGTCCAGTTGAACCGCTTGGCAAGGTAGCCATCGACGGCATCGCTCAGCCCGGCGCAGACGAAGACAAAAAAAGCAATGCCGTTCTGGCTGGTCAGCAGCAACCAGAAGATCACCGGGACGGAAATGATCCGCCCCATCGTGATGAAGTTCGGAATGTTGATGATCAAAGCTGACCGGGCTTGACTTGGTGGCGATCGGGGTTCGGCGCGAACATACGGGCGGCAGCCGCGCGATGTCGGGCCGCCGAAGCCTACCCGCCCCGCGTGCCGTGCGTCGAGCCTTCTATCGCTACGGTATCCTGAGCACCCAGTTGCCCCCGGCATTGCGCAAGCTCAGCCCCTGCTCGGCCAGGGCGTCGGCAAGGCGTTCGGGCCCTTCTGCGTAGCGCAGCGTCACGCGCGCGCCGCGAGCGGAGAGGCCCGCCACCTCCAGCTCCTCGACCCCCGGCAGCGACGAGAGCCTGCGGCTGATGTCCTGCCACTCACTCATGCCCTGGAACTCCACGGCAATTAGCATGTCGCCGCCGCCCAAGGAGTAGCTTGCGCCCGGGCCGGCCGCTGGACCGCCTCCACCCGAACTGGCCGAATTTGAGACCCTGATGGCCTTCCAGCGCCCTTCAAGGATTCCGAGCGAGACGACAGCGGCGAGTTCGCTGGTATAACCGGCGTCGACCGGATCGAGGCGGTAGGCTCGCTTGAGGATAAAGGCCCCGACGGCATCGCGCCCGACAAGGGTCACGTGGAGCCGGCCGGCGGCGGTGTCCTCCTCGGCCACGGCGAGCAGGATCAGCTCTCTGCCATAGGCGGCAACGAGGCTGCGGATGGCTGCGCCATCGCCGCCGGCCAGAGCCTCGACGGTACCCGGCGCAATTCCGCTCTTCAGCGCCTCCAGCTTCACCGGTGTCAGGGCGTGATCAAGATCCAGGCCCTTCCAGACATTGGTCCAGGCGGCTTCCTCCTTGGAGCCGCGGGCGCCGCTTGCGCGCCAGATCGGCACGACCGTGAGGGTGGGGGCCTGCTCGTCGATGAAAGGCAGGCCTTCGCGGCGCAGCAGGTCGCGCACACCCTTGGACTGGAACGCGAAGTCCAGGCTGGCGATGTAGTCGGTGGCCGAATTGCGCTCCGAGCGCACCCTGACGCCCTCGATCAGGTCCCCGGCCTTCATTGGCGGCAGGCGCCTTAGGCGCTGGTGTGCTGTGACCGGCACGAGGCGCTTCAGCAGCGAGCGCAGGGCCGCTCTCTGCCCATCGGCAAGCGCCCTGTCCTTGGCGGCGACAGCGTTCTCGGCTCTGGCCTCCACGGGGTAGTTGGCGACGGTGAAAACCTCGTCGCCCGCCCAGGCAAGATCCGGCGTGCCGGCTGCCAGCGAAAGCGCGGCCGCCAGCGCCAACCCGACACTTGCAACCGGAGCATTCCGCGTCTTGGTCTCTCTCATGCCCCACGCCCGCCTGTCAGACATCCACGGCTCTCAAGGCCGCGGACCCTACCGAACCCGACCCTTCTCTGCTATGCCCCAGATACTCCGCGGATCGTTGGGCAGAAATGGGGAGCCCTGTCAGCAGCCTATGCCAGATAGTCGGCACAATCACCCGCCCATCTCCTACCGCGATTCCGGGGTCGACATCGACGCCGGCAACGCCCTGGTCGAGGCGATCAAGCCGCTTGCCAGGGGAACGCGCCGGGCCGGCGCCGGCGCCGATCTCGGTGGGTTCGGCGCCCTCTTCGATCTCAAGGCGGCCGGCTTCAAGGACCCGATCCTGGTTGCCGCCAACGACGGGGTGGGCACCAAGCTCAAGATCGCCATCGAGAGCGGGCGGCATGGAACGATCGGCATCGACCTTGTCGCCATGAGTGTCAACGACCTTCTGGCCCAAGGCGCCGAGCCGCTGTTCTTCCTCGATTATCTGGCCTGCGGCAAGCTCGACGTGGAAACGGCGCGCAGCGTCGTCGCAGGCATCGCGGACGGGTGCCTGCAGGCCGGCTGCGCCCTGATCGGCGGCGAGACGGCTGAGATGCCCGGCATGTACGCTGGCGAGGACTACGACCTCGCCGGCTTCGCCGTAGGGGCGGCAGAGCGGGACACGCTGCTGCCCCGGCCCGATATGGCCAACGGCGACGTCGTAATCGGGCTGCCATCGTCCGGGGTGCACTCCAACGGGTACTCCTTGGTGCGTCGACTGGTGACCGAGGCCAAGCTTGCATGGGATGCGCCGGCGCCGTTCGCAAAGGCCGTCTCGCTCGGCGAGGCCCTGCTTGCGCCCACGCGCATCTATGTCAGGCCCGTGCTGGGGGCCCTTCGCGCCACGGGCGGCATCAAGGGCATCGCTCATATCACGGGCGGCGGCATCTCGGAGAATGTGCCGCGAATCCTTCCGGCCGGCCTGGCTGCCCATGTCGATCTCGACGCCTGGATGGCGCCGCCGGTCTTCAGCTGGCTGCGGCAAGCGAGCGGCCTCGATGACGCGGAGATGCTGCGCACATTCAACTGTGGGATCGGCTTGGTGATCGTTGCAGCGCGGTCGGAAGGTGACGGCGTGCTCGCCGCGTTGCGCGACGGCGGGGAGGCTCCGGTTGTGCTAGGCGAGATCGAGCCCGGACGCGGCGTCAAATCGCAGGCCAAGGGCAAAGGCGAGGCGGAGGCAGTGCGCTATTCTGGGTTCTTGGGATTCCAGGCGTAGCGGCGCCAACCAGGCGAGATGCTTCCTGCAAGACCGAGCCGCGAGGGTCATGAAAAAGCGCGTCGGCATCCTCATCTCCGGGCGGGGCTCCAACATGAGCGCGCTGGCGGAGGCCGCGCGCGGCAACGACTACCCGGCGGCGATCGCGCTGGTTATCTCCAACAGACCCGATGCCCTGGGCCTGGAGCGGGCGAAGGCTGCCGGCATCAAGACGCTCGTCATCGATCACAGGGCCTACACAACCCGGGAAGCCTTCGACATGGCGGTCGAGGCCGCGCTGCTCGGTGATGGTGTCGAGCTCGTCTGCCACGCCGGCTTCATGCGCATCCAGAGCGAGGCATTTGCAGCCCGCTGGCTGGGGCGTCAGCTCAACATCCACCCTTCACTGCTGCCGGCCTTCAAGGGCCTGCATCCGCACAAGCAGGCGCTCGAGGCAGGCGTGCGCATCTCGGGTTGTACCGTGCACTTCGTCACGCCTGAACTCGACTCCGGGCCCGTCGTTGCTCAGGCCGCAGTCGCGGTCCACGAAGGCGATACGCCGGAGACGCTGGGCGATCGCATTCTCGTCGCGGAGCACCGGCTTTATCCGTTCGCGTTGCGGCTGGTCGCTTCCGGCTCGGCTCGGCTGGAGAATGGCCGCGTAATGTTCAAATCGTCGATTAACCAGGCCAATTTCCTTTTCTCGCCAATGCCATAGCTGGATTGGCAAGATGCGCCACACCGTTTGGAAAAAAAGCCGCAGCGTGAGCGTGCGATATGGACAGGCCAGTGAAGCGGGGGTACCGACTTGGATACGCAGCTGCTGGAAATTATCAATTCCGCCAAAGGCGCTGATTTGTGGGAGGTTGGACAGGGCGGGTGCAACATTTGCGCGACCTAGCGGCCCTGTCTTCTGAGACGACGAAGCGATGCCGGCGGAGCCCGTCGAGATGACTGCACCTGTATCCCACATTCATCAGCTGGGGGAGGAATCCTCCGTCTGGTTCCAGCTCACGCCCCTGCTCAAGGCGCCCGACAATCCCCTCACCATCCTCATGAGGATGGCGGAGCGCTACGGCGGCGTCATTCCCGTCAACTTGGCCAACCAGCGCATCGTCCTGCTCACGGAGCCCGAGCACTTCAAGCGCGTATTGGTCACCAAGGCCGACGATTACATCAAGTATTTCGACGGTTTGAAGCCGATCTTCGGCAAGTCGATGATCACGCACGACGGCGCGCTCTGGCAGAAGATCCGCATGCCGCAGCAGCCGGCGTTCCACCCCGACATTTTCGCCGAGTACATTCCCTATTTCCTCGAGGCCATTCGGACCAAGATGGACAACTGGGCCCTCCTGGCCAAGACGGGCGAGACCGTCGAGATGGTGGAGCAGACCTGGACGCTCGCCGCCGACATGATCTGCAAGGCCCTGTTCGACCGCGAGATGCCGTTCAATCCGCACTTCGTCTTCAAGTGCGTGAAATCCTACACCAACGTGATGAACCACAAGGCCATCCGCCTCAAGAAGGTGGCAGGAGAGGAATTCGAGATCACTGAGGAGGACCCGGCCAAGGCAATGGAGGTCTGGGCTTCGGTGCCGCCCGAGGTCATCTGCGCCGATCCACGCGAGCAGCGCGAGCGCACCCTGCTCAAGATGATCGAGGCGGCCGTGGCCGACCCGTCGATTCCCGAGTTCGACCAGCAGCAGGCGGTGGACGAACTCAAGCAGTACCTTTGGGCCGGCACCGAGACGACGGCGCTGACGCTGGCGTGGGCCCTCTACGAGACGGCCAAGCGCCCCGAGGCGGCCGTGCGCATCCGCCGCGAGGGCGAGGCGGTGTACGGCGACCGCGAGCCCACGGCGGCCGACTATTCTGCGCTCGCCTACACGCGCGCCGTGATCCAGGAGACCATGCGGCTCTACCCGCCGATCTGGATGCTGATCCGCGTCGCCGACAAGCCCGATGTCATCGACGGCAAGGAGATCCGCGTCGGCGACAAGGTGGCGTTGTTCGCCTACGGCGCCCACCACAGCGCAAAGTTCTGGCCCGATCCCGAGGCCTTCGTTCCGGAGCGCTGGATGGGCGACGCCGCTAAGAAGCGCAAGCCCTACACCTACCTGCCGTTCGGCGGAGGCAAGCGCTCCTGCATCGGCGGCGCCATGAGCCAGGTGGAGAACACGCTGGCCCTGTCGATCCTGCTGCGGCGCTTCCGGCCCGAGTACGTCGGCCCCGAGCCTCCCGGCATCAACGCCACCGTGACGCTGACGCCAAGGGGCGGCCTGCCGTTCAAAATCCGTGAGCTGAGCTGATCGGCGTCATTCACGCCGTGGACGGGGTCCATACAGCTGGCGTCGTCGACGCCCGCTTGCAGCCACGTCGGCGTCATCGAGGTACTCGCGCGATGGCTTCGACCTCGAGCAGGAACTCGGGCTTCACGAGGCGGTCGATGACGAGCAGTGTATTGGGCGGATACTTGCCCCCCGGAAAGAGCTTGGGAAACAGCGCCGAACGCTCCTTCATCCAGACCGGAATGTAGTCCGCGCTGGTCATGAAGGTGGTGAATTGCACCACGGACTCGAAGTCGGTGCCGAGGTCCTTGAGGATCTTGCCGAGGTTCTCGAAGACCGGAGCGACCTGCGCAGCAAAATCGCCGACCCCGAGAGGGTTGCCCTTGGCGTCGATCGCCACTTGCCCGGCGATGAAGGCAATCTCGCCCGGTTGCATGCGTGCGACGTGGGAATACATGCCCTGCGGCGGCGGCGCGCTCGGCGGATTGACGTACGTGACACCTGACTTGGCCATCGGCTGGCTCCCTTGCGCAGCTGGAACGATCGCCCAAGTCTAGTCGAACGGTCGCCGAGGGCCAGGGCTGTCCGGGCCGCCGGAGGCCGCGCCTATGGTGGCAGCATTCATGCAGGGTTCAGCGCAACTGCGGGATGTCTCGCCCGATCTGCCCCGACCGAGGCCAAATGGAGGTTATCGCATGCGTAGAGTCCTCATTGCCGCCCTGCTTGCCAGCCCGTTCTTCGTCGCCCCCGCCATCGCTCAGGCGCCGGCGCCGTCCGCGCCGGCTGCCAAGCCGGAAGCCAAACCCAAGGCAACGGCAAAGCCGCGCACGGCTGCTTCGCTCGAATGCTCCAAGCAGGCGGACGCGAAAGGGTTGCATGGCGAGGAGCGCAAGAAGTTCCGCGCCGCCTGCAAGAAAGACCTGGCGAAGAAGAAGTCCTGAGGCCATGCAGCGCCCTGCGGTCGCCACTGGATGGCCGCAGGGCGTCTCTCGCCGTCCGAGATCTGGCCGCGAAACCGCCGGTGCCCGACACTCCTGGTCCGTGTCCAGTGCTGCCGTGCTGAGCCTTGCGCTCCGGTGGGCGACCCGCGCCATCACGCCGGTCAAGTTGCGTGCGCCAATCGGCAATTCGATGCGTTTGCGTGAATGGGCCATGAACGCGCGCGACGGCTGGCGTTCAGACCACGGCTCAAATTGCGACAAGCTTTT
>Ga0114129_10015073_pt1 | contig 11004 bp, 9 predicted proteins | sample RhiMetdeltSRZDD1_FD_80071 | JGI IMG/M metagenome (GOLD analysis project Ga0114129, IMG submission 80071) | Populus rhizosphere microbial communities from Tennessee, USA - Rhizosphere MetaG P. deltoides SRZDD1 (version 2) (version 2) | ecosystem: Host-associated > Plants > Roots > Rhizosphere >... | reverse complement strand
TGACGTTATTGACCGCCACGATGGACGGTTCGTTGAGCACGATGCCGGCGCCGCGGGCACACACGCAGGTATTCGCAGTGCCGAGGTCAATGGCCAGGTCGTGAGAGAAGAGCGACAGCGCGCCGAGAAACATTCGTAGCCTCTTTCGTCCGTGTGCAGGTGTGTGGCGGTTTGGTCAGTTCCGTTGACCGCCACAGAGGCAAGGGATGTGCCCAGCAACTCGGCCGTAACTGCTCGCCGAAATGGCGAAATTTTGCACAAGCCTGCAGCCTCTGGCGCCGGATGGGCGTCGCCACCTGTCGCAGGTTTGACATGCGTAATTCCAAATCCGTCATCGCCGGTTGTCACTTGTCGTTGGGGTCTGACCCGGGGTCAGACCCCGGGTCAGACCCCAATCGGCGTATAGTGCCCGACATGCGGAAAGTGGCCGCTTTTCTGATCGCGTCAGTCATCGGGCTGAGTGTGCTCGCCGGAACCGCCCAGGAAGGGCATCCCCTGACCGGCACTTGGTCGGGCGACTGGGGACCGGGTGTCAACCAGCGGACGCACATCACCATGGTCATGACCTGGGACGGCAAGACGATCGGCGGCACGATCAATCCCGGTCCTGACGCCGTCCCGGTGGACGCCATCGCCCTCGACGTCACCAAATGGACCGTGCGTTTCGACGCCGACGCGAAAGGCGCGTCCGGACCGGTTCGGATCAGCGTCGAAGGACAGCTCAACGACATCGCCTCCGCACACCGGACGATTACCGGCACCTGGCGGCAAGGCACGGCCAAGGGTGACTTCAAACTGACGCGGGATTGAGGATGCGCTGGTCTCTTGCGGCCGCGGCCGCCTTTGTCGTGCTCGCCACCATCGCGCCCCTGGCGCAGCGATCTGCCCTCTACGACTCCGAACGCCAGGTACGCCTCGAAGGGGCCGTGACGCGGGTCGAGTGGGTCAACCCGAGCGCCTTCGTATTCATCGACGTACGCGACGGGGGCGGTGTTGTGGCGAACTGGGCGGTAGAAATCGGCAACCCAATCAACCTCGAACGCCACAAGTGGACGCGCCGCTCGTTGCGCATCGGCGACCTCGTCACGGTCGACGGCACGCCCGCCCGAGGACCGAACCGTCAGGCCCTGGCGCGCTCGATCGTGCACAAGGCAAGCGGCAAGCGTCTCTTCGACATGCCGGCTGCACGACCGGGAGGCACCGGCCGAGCGGCGCCCGCGCCGCGATGGCCCGATGGACAGGTCCGTCTGGGCCCAGCGCCTGGACAGAAAGGCTACTGGTCCGCCACCGGCACCAAAGCGCTGGTCGAGTCGACCGCGGCCAACGTGCGCATGAACGACGAAGGCCTTCTCGCGAACCTGACCGACGCCGATCGCGTCGCACCCATGCTGCCATGGGCGAAGGCCATCTACCTCCATCGCCAGCGGACCCAGCTCAGAGACGATCCAATCACGCGCTGCATGCCGCCAGGCGGGCCACGCCAGTTTCAGATGCCGAACGGCGTGCAGTTCATCGAACAGCGTGAGGTCGGACGGATTCTTGTGCTGATGGGCGGCGGCAATCGCAATTGGCGCGTGATCTACACCGACGGCCGTCCGCAGGGCCAGGCGGCCGAAGCCGTCCTCACCTATTACGGCACGTCAGTCGGCCGATGGGACAAGGACATGCTGGTCGTGGATTCGATCGGCTACAACGAGCGCTTCTGGTTCACCAATGGCGGCCTGCCGCACACCGAAGCACTGCATCTGACCGAGCGATTCTCGCGCCCGGACGCGAGCACCCTGAAGTACGAGGTCACCGTTGACGATCCCCGCACCTATACGCGGCCGTGGACCGGCGGATGGACGCTGCAGTGGGTCCCTGGAGAAGACATCGAGGAGTATTTCTGCGAAGAGGGGAACACACCATGATTCGTTTCGCGCGTGTCGCAGCGGCTCTATTCGTCGGCCTCGTCGGCGTCAGCACCTCCGCCCTCGCGCATCACTCGTTCGATGCCGAGTTCGATTCCAATAAACCCATCACCATCACCGGCGTGGTCACGAAGCTGGATTGGGTGAACCCGCACGCGTATGTCTACCTGGACGCGAAGACCGCGAGCGGTGAGGTGAAGCGTTACAAGGTCGAGATGGGACCGCCCTACGCGCTCGTGCGCGGCGGCTGGAAGCGCGACACGCTGAAGATTGGCGATACCGTCACCGTCGAAGGCGCGGCGGCAGCCAAGGACGGCAGCGACTACGCCGGCTCGATGCCCACCACGCAGATGCGTCTGGCGAGCGGCCAGAAGTTGACCATGAGGTAGATGTGAAGAGACAGGCCTGCGCGGCGATCATCGCCATCGCGAGCTCGATGTCACTCTACGCGCAAGAAGGGCGACTGAGTCTCGGCTCAACGAAGGATCAAAAGGGCTACTGGGAGATCCGTCCCGGCCTCGGCGGCGCGCCACGCGCGGCTGACGTGCCGTTTCAACCGTGGGCGAAGGCGCTCTACGACTATCGCCAGTCGCGTACTGACCTCTATCCCCCGCTCGTCCGCTGTAAGCCCGCCGGCGGACCGGGATTCTTCAACGCCCCCGGCTTCGAGATCGTCGAAGTTCCTGAGCAGCAGCGCGTCTTCATCCTCAACATCGCCGGACCACACTCGTGGCGCATGATCTACACCGATGGCCGTCAGCATCCACCCGATCTGCGGCCCACCTATCTCGGCCACTCCATCGGCCGCTGGGACGGCAACACCCTCGTCATCGACACGGTGGGCTTCAACGAGAAACAGTGGATGGTCGGGAGTTACCCCACGACTGAGCGCCTGCATCTCGTCGAGCGCATTTCGCGACCCGACGTGAAGACCCTGAACTACGAGGCGACGATCGACGATCCTGGCGCCTACACCGCGCCATGGTCGCTGAAGTGGACGATCAACGCGACGTCGAAGTCACAGTGGATCCCCGGCGGCGAGATCTTTGAGTACATCTGCCAGGGGGATAACTAGCGGGTCCGGCTGCCTTCGACTTCGCTCAGGCCAGGGAAGCCGGACACTCCATCTACTCGCTCTTCTTCGGCCGCAGGTTCGACGCCAGGGTCCGTTTTCGCAGACGGATCGTCTTCGGTGTCACTTCGACGAGCTCATCGTCGTTGATGAACTCGATGGCCTGCTCGAGGCTGAGGAGGCGCGGCGGGATCAGCCGGATCGCCTCGTCCGCCGTCGACGCCCGCATGTTGGTCTGCTTCTTCTCTTTGGTGACGTTCACGTCCATGTCGTTCTGGCGGGCATTCTCGCCAACAATCATGCCCTCGTAGACGGCCGTCGCGGGCTCAAGGAAGATTTCCCCGCGTTCCTGCAGGTTGTAGATGGCATAGGCCGTAGCCACTCCCGTGCGGTCCGCCACGAGCGCGCCGGTCGCACGCGAAGGGATGGCGCCGTGCCACGGCTCCCACCCGGCGAACAGCGTGTTCATGATGCCCGTGCCCTTGGTGTCGGTCAGGAACTGCGACCGAAACCCGATCAAGCCGCGCGACGGGATGCGGAACTCGAGCCGGACGCGCCCGCTGCCATGGTTGACCATCTTGGTCATGACGCCCCGGCGCGTTCCGGTCTGCGCGATGACGACGCCCTGGAACTCCTCGGGCACATCGATGATGAGCTCCTCGACAGGCTCGACACGGACACCGTCGATCTCCTTCGTCACGATGTCTGGCCGTGAGACCTGCACCTCGTACCCCTCGCGCCGCATCATCTCGATGAGGATCGACAGCTGCAGCTCTCCGCGTCCGATCACCTTGAGCTGTTCCGGAGAGTCGGTATCCTCGACGCGGAGCGAGACGTTGCCCAGCAGCTCGCGGTCCAGCCGATCGCGCAGGTTCCGTGACGTGACGTACTGCCCGTCCCGGCCGGCCATGGGTGACGTGTTGACCCCGAAGATCATCGACACCGTCGGCTCGTCGATCGCGATCGGCGGAATCCGCACGTGGTTCTCGGGATCGCTGATCGTTTCGCCGATGGTGATGCCCTCGATGCCGGCGATGCAGACGATGTCGCCGGCGGCGGCCTGTTCGATCTCCACGCGTTTCAGGCCATCGAAGGCAAACAGCTTGGTGACCTTCGTCTGCTCGATGGTCCCACCGAGCTTCAGCACCGACACCGGGCCGTTCAGCTTCACGGTGCCGTTGAACACGCGACCGATCGCGATCCGCCCGAGATAGTCGCTCGAGTCCAGATTCGCCACCAGGATCTGCAGCGGCGCCGTGGGATCGCCCTTGGGTGGCGGCACAGACTCGACGATGGCGTCGAACAGCGGTCGAAGGCTGTCGCCAGGCGTGGCCAGATCCGTCGTCGCGACACCATCGCGGGCGTTCGCATACAGCACCGGAAATTCGATTTGGTCCTCGGTGGCGTCGAGGTCGATGAACAGGTCGTAGACCTCGTTCAGCACCTCCTGAGGCCGCGCATCGGCACGATCGATCTTGTTGAGGACGACGATTGGCGGCAGCCCGCGCTCGAGCGCCTTGCGCAGAACGAAGCGCGTCTGCGGCAGCGGTCCTTCCGAGGCATCGACCAGGAGCATCACGCCATCGACCATCGACAGCGTCCGCTCGACTTCCCCGCCGAAGTCGGCGTGGCCTGGCGTATCGACGATGTTGATCAGCAGGTCGTTGTAGTGGACGGCGGTGTTCTTGGCGAGGATGGTGATGCCCCGCTCACGCTCCAGGTCAGTGTTGTCCATGACCCGGTCGGCGACCTGCTGATTGGCGCGGAACGCCCCGCCCTGCCGCAGCAGGCCATCCACCAGCGTCGTCTTGCCGTGGTCCACGTGCGCGATGATGGCCACGTTCCGGCGGAGCGGGTTGGCGATCTGTTGCGACTTTCGGTGAGAAGACATCCAACCAGTATAGCGTGTCGGTGTGACCGTGCCTTCAGCCCTGCTATGATCTACTCATGCCTCTGTTCGAATACGCCTGTAAAGAGTGCGACAAGGAGTTCGAGTTGCTGGTCCGCGGCAGCGAGACCCCGGCGTGCCCGTCGTGTCACAGCACGGAGCTTCAGCGTCGTTTGTCGGTATTTGCCGCGCACACCAGCGGTGGATCGTCCGCGTCGGCAATGCCCGCCGTTGGCGCGTGCGGGACGTGCGGCGATCCGCGCGGCCCGGGATCCTGCTCGATTAATTGATCGCGATCAACGCGATCACGCCAGCTATGGCGGCGATGGTGAACGCCACTTCGAGCCAGCGCCTGTAGCGTTCCGGGATTGGTCCAGTCATTTTCTTACTCCGTGCAGTTGCCCGCCATACGCAGCGACGTTAGCGTGAGACGCTCGTCGCCGGCCTCGCTGTAAATCAACCCGCGCGCTTCCATCTTGTGACCCTGATGTGACTCGGGGCTGAACGGCTTCGCGCTCAACAGACGGAACGTCCGTGTGCCGAGCGGCCGCGTCGCAGCCGACGCAAGACTCTGCGCCGACGGCGCATCGTCACGCGTCACCAGCGGATCCGATGTGCGGGTCAGGACCCACGTGTTATCCGGTCCGCGCCCCAGACAGCCTACCGTCTGCACGAGTGAAAAGTTCTGGACCAGCGCCTGCTCGCCCTTCTTGAGGATTTGCGCGGTAGCGAGGTCGTTGCCGTTCTGCGTCAGCTCGCCAGGGCCTCCCGGATATCCGTTGGTCTGCAGAATGTAGGCGACGATATCGAGCTTGGTCTGATCGTCGATGCTCGTACCAAAGTTCGGCGGCATCGTGTCGCGAATCTTCGCGAACAACGACGCGATCGGCTCGCTGCCCCAGGTTGTAAAGAACCGGTCGCCGGAAAGCGCAGGTGCCGTGTTGCCCTGCAGCTTATCGCCGTGGCAACGCAGGCAGGACGAGTTGAACGACGTCTTCCCGCGCTCGGCCTGCGCCGTGGAGTAGACGCCCTGCCAGATGCGCGGCTCGGGATTCTGCGCCCGGACGACGACAACGCACGTGAAGAGCACGCCAGCGGCCGCGAGGAGTCGCATCGCCTCTGAGTATAGGACAGGACGTTACAGCCTCGGCCGGTCCGAAAGGACCGGCCCTACTCGCGATGCGCCGCGGGACGGACGGTCAGAAACACCGCCACGCCCGGCGCAACTCGTCCACCATACCGAGGCGCCAACGCTTCGGGCACGAGGCTTAAGGCGACGCTTCCGCCCATCCCGAGTTGCAGCCCGCGAGCCGGACGCAGGTAGTAGGCATACCCGAGTTGAATCTTGCCGACGGTGAAGATGTCGGTGGACTCGTGGACGTGCAGGTCGTGCGCCGGCTTTCCAACCACCTCGAATCGCAACATGCCGACATGCCGATCGCGTGACGACACCGTAGACTCGACGAGCAGCGCGTTCGTCGTGTGGAGCGGCTCATCGTTCATTCCCCAGGCGATGGTGGATGCCCACAGCGACGTCGCATTGAGCGCACGGTGGTACGTCGCCGATGCGGTGACCCGCGTCACGTCGTTTGGCGGCAGGCCGGCCTCCCGTTCGGCGTCGTGCAACCGTCCGGCCGACACCTGCAACACCGTTGTCGTCGTTGGCGCCACACTGAGTCGTGCCGAGTAGGAGTCCAGCGCGCCGAAATCAAAGTCCGTTCGATTCTCGTCGGGCTCGCGGCCGTTGAAGATCGAGGCCTCGGCATTCCAGCGGGCGCTGCGCACGCCGGTGGTGATCACACCGAAGGTAATGTGTGTCGCATCGAGCCAGTGATGAGTGATGGGGGCAATCGGATTGGAGAGCGCCGACACGCGATGCGGAAACGCCACCGGACCGAGCGCGGGCTCGCCGACCGGTCCGCCATACGCAAACCAGCGAAGCCCGCCACTCAGCGGCCGTTCGTACTCGAGCGCGATCTCCATGAACAGGTCGTGCGGGTGCTGGCGATCGTGAATGGTGTCGCCGTCGCACACCTCACCCGTGGCGAGCAGGTCGGGATAGCCGCAGTCGCGGATCGTCCACGGCTCGAGGCTCAGCATCGTACGCACGCCGACATGGCCGGCGCCGGCCTGACGCCGCGCCATGCCCATCACCCAGTTGATGCTGCCGGTCTGGTGCGCGCCGCGATGCTCCTCCCCCGACTCGTTGATGAACTGCAGGAACAGATTGCCGTGCCACATCAGCTGCCAGCCGCCAGCGCTCGCGTGACCGGCATACATCGGACTATTCGCCGGCAGCCACGATGTGCCTGAGCCGTCACGCGTGGAGAACAGGCTCTGCTGCGCATCGCCTGTGTGATGCTGGTGCTCCTGCGTCGCTGGCGCAGGGGCAGGCGCGGGATGCTGATGCTCCTGCGCAGCTGCTGGCCAGGCGAGCAGCAGCGCGAAAGTGAAAACCAATCTGGACATCGACCTCGACCTCGCGTCAATCGCGCACGCAAAAACGTCCGCTCTGGATCGCTGGTGTACGGGCGACGCATGCGTCGCCCTATTCACGGACAGCGAGTGCTAGACGCGAAGAGGCCTGTGTGGAGGACGAGGATCGAAGAGAGTGCGCCGATCATGCCCACGCACGATCGACGTGACGCTGAAGGGCCCTGCGAAGGCAACCGTCGTGGCTGGTGTTGCCGGCACCACAAGCGTGGTCAGCCACGCGTCGATGACGGCCGACGGAAGATCCCCAGACTCATGACAGAGCGCGGAAGGATTCGCTCGAATACCGGCGGCTTGATCCGCTCCCTGATGCTCGTGGCACGGTGGCTGTGTGGACGCGGGCGCACTGTGGTGGTGGCTGCCCATCGCGCACGTCAGCTCGCAGGTGGCGCCAACCACCGACGTTCCAACCAGGACCATTACGAGCGATGCGGCGATCATGCGCGCGACCATCTCTTCGTATTTTAACGCGGAGGCTAAAGCCTCCGCTCTACATTGCGGCACGCCGCAGCCGCAGCGCGTTGGCGATCACCGACACCGAACTGAACGTCATCGCGGCGCTCGCGATCATGGGACTCAGGAGCAGACCGAACACTGGATACAGCACGCCCGCAGCTACCGGCACGCCGAGCACGTTGTAGATGAACGCGAAGAACAGATTCTGCCGGATATTCTTCATCGTCGCGCGACTCAGACGTCTGGCCCGAACGATGCCACGCAGATCACCTTTGACCAGTGTGATCGCCGCGCTCTCCATTGCGACATCAGTACCCGTCCCCATCGCGATGCCGACGTCGGCCTTCGCAAGCGCGGGCGCATCATTGATGCCGTCGCCGGCCATGGCCACCTGCTGCCCTGTCTGAAGACGCTGTACCACATCGGCCTTCTGCGCGGGCAGAACTTCCGCTTCGACGCGATCGATGCCGACCGCCTTGGCCACGGCTTCTGCCGTCGCGCGCCGATCGCCGGTGACCATCACCACGGTGATGCCCTCATCGCGAAGCGCCTGCAGTGCTTCCCTGGCCGACGGCTTGATCGGATCGGCCACCGCGAGCAGCCCCGCGGGCCGGCCGTCGATCGCCACGAACACGACCGTCTGACCATCGCGATAATGCGGTTCCGCCTTCCGACCGAGTTCCGCGACGTCTACATCCAACGACTCGAGGTAGGCGAGACTCCCGACCGCAATCACGCGGCCGTCAACACGTCCAGTCACGCCCCTGCCCGTCACCGATGCGAACTGCTCAACCGGCACCGACGGGATTCCGCGAGCCCGCGCGCCGGCGACGATGGACGCGGCCAGCGGGTGCTCGCTCACGTGCTCTAGACTCGACGCCACACGCAGCAGCATCGTCTCGTCGATTCCCGCCGCTGTCTCCACACTTACCAACGTCGGTTTGCCTTCTGTCAGCGTGCCGGTCTTGTCCACAACCAGCGTCGTCACGCGCTCGAGGACTTCGAGCGCCTCGGCATTGCGGATGAGAACACCTAGCTCGGCGCCGCGTCCGGTGCCGACCATGATCGACATCGGCGTGGCAAGCCCCAGCGCACAGGGACACGCGATGATCAGCACGGCGACTGCATTTACGAGCGCGTGTGCGAGACGCGGCTCGGGACCAACCGTCGCCCACATGATGAACGTGATGATAGCGACCGCGATGACGGCGGGCACGAACCACGAGGACACGGTATCCGCCAGCCGCTGAATCGGCGCGCGCGACCGCTGCGCCTCTGTGACCATCCGCACGATCTGCGCGAGCAGCGTGTCCTTGCCCACGCGACGCGCCTCCATGACGATGGTCCCGGTACCGTTCACAGTGCCACCGGTGACTGAGGCACCGCGCGTCTTCTCGACCGGAATCGGTTCGCCTGTGACCATCGACTCGTCTACCGCCGTCGCACCATCGATCACGACACCGTCAACAGGAACACGCTCACCAGGGCGGACGCGTAGACGATCGCCTACGTGCACGTGCTCGAGCGGAATATCGCGTTCCGCGCCATCGGCTTCGATCGTACGAGCCGTCTTTGGCGCCAGTCCGAGCAGCCCGCGAATCGCGCTGCTGGTACGGCTCCGTGCTCGCAACTCCAGGACCTGCCCGAGCAGCACGAGCACGACGATGACGGCGGCCGGCTCGAAGTAGACGCCAACCTGACCATGCACGCGGAACGAATCCGGGAAAAGGCCCGGCGCGATCGTCGCGACCACGCTGAAGAGAAATGCCGCGCCCACGCCGAGGGCGATGAGCGTGAACATGTTGAGGTGACGGCTGACGATCGATGCCCAGCCGCGCACGAAGAATGGCCATCCGCCCCAGATCACGACTGGCGTCGCGAGGACGAACTCGATCCACGTCACGACGTTTGCGGGGATCGCGTGCTGCAGTGGCTGCCCGGGCAGGAACTCCGAGACCATGAACGCGAGAATCGGCACCGTCAGCGCGAGCGACCACCAGAAGCGGCGGCTCATGTCGATCAGTTCTTGATTCGTCTCTTCCTCGAGCGAGGCTTCGACCGGCTCGAGTGCCATGCCGCAGATAGGGCACGAGCCGGGCCCGCGTTGCCGTACCTCAGGGTGCATCGGGCAGGTGTATTCGCGTGCATCAGGCGGGTCTGACGACCCGCCTCTACGATCGATGGGCGTGAGCGACGCGCCAGGGGCCGCGGGTCGGTGCTTGACCAGCGTCAGCGGAGCGGGCGCCGCATGCATCGCGTGCATACCGGGCCGATACGCGGGGTCGAGATACTTCGCTGGATCGGCTTGAAAGCGCTGCAAGCAACCCTTGCTGCAGAAGTAGTAGGCCTTCCCCTCGTGCTCGGTGCTTCCGGCCGCCTTCGCCGGATCGACTCGCATGCCGCAGACGACGTCGGTCTCCATACGGTGTACTCTTGACCCCTAACCTCTCACGCAATCTTATGACGCTCATCCGATTTGGCTGGTGCCTGGTTCTGGTTTCCATTGCAGCTGGTTGCGGTGGAAGTAACCCCGATAGGTCAACCGCATCGACGCCCGCTTCGTCGCCTCCGCAGTGGACAGTGAAGGTCGAGCCCCTCGATCCGCCCGCGGGGGCGACCTCGATGGGGCCGCAGCTCACGACGTCGAGCCGAGGTGTGCTGGTCAGCTGGCTCGAACAGGCCGACACCGACTTTGCACTGAAGTTTGCCGAGCGGTCGGGCGCTGCGTGGTCTGCGGCGACGACCGTCGCTTCGAGCAAAGACTGGTTCGTCAGCGCCGCCGACGTGCCCACGGTACTGCGGATGAAGGACGGCACGATCGTCGCCAACTGGTATCCAGCCGTGGACTTCAGACTCGAGGCCTACGACATCCGTCTTGCCTACTCGAAAGACGAAGGCAAGACCTGGTCGCGTCCACTCGTGCCACACCATGACAAGACCCGGACGCAGCACGGCTTCGTGTCGATGTTCGAGATGCCGACAGGAGGGCTCGGCCTCGTCTGGCTGGACGGCCGCAACCAGGGCAAGCAGCCCGAAGACGCGGAGATGGCGCTCTACTTCGGCAGTTTCGATCCGTCATGGAAACAGACTGCAGAAGCCGCCGCCAACACGCGCGTCTGCGAGTGCTGCACGACGTCTGCCGTCGTCACCCCGGACGGCGTCGTCGCCGCGTTCCGCGACCGCAG
>Ga0114129_10015070_pt1 | contig 11004 bp, 11 predicted proteins | sample RhiMetdeltSRZDD1_FD_80071 | JGI IMG/M metagenome (GOLD analysis project Ga0114129, IMG submission 80071) | Populus rhizosphere microbial communities from Tennessee, USA - Rhizosphere MetaG P. deltoides SRZDD1 (version 2) (version 2) | ecosystem: Host-associated > Plants > Roots > Rhizosphere >... | reverse complement strand
TGCGCACATCATGTTGTGACGCGCACTGTGCGAGATTTGGCGGCTGCTCTTGATATCAGCAGCGGACCAACGGGTAGCGATTACATTCCATTGGCGCGCCCGCAACGTACATTCCTTGAAGAGGTAAATGTCGAGCCCGGCCGCTTGCGGATCGCCTTGTGCACACGCTTGCCGGAAGCCAATGCTCCGGATGCAATCTGTATTGAGGCCGCCTTATCGGTTGCAAAGCTATGCGAGGAACTGGGCCACCATGTGGAACAGGCAGCGCCGACAATTTCTTACAAGCAAACCGTCGAGGTTTGCTATGATTGGTACACTATGGCCACTTATACCTCGATCGAGGAGATGGCCAGGAACTCAGGCAAGATTCCAAGCGCTGAGAACCTAGAACAGCCTTCCCTCGCCACCTATAAAAAAGGAAAGACGATGTCGGCAACGCATCTTACGCATCGGCTGGATGAGGCCACCCGGATGAGCCTCATGATGGGCGAGTTCATGCGGCAGTATGACATCATACTGACACCGGCGACATCCCGCGCAGCCCCTCCGATTGAAGATATTCGGGTGGAAAGATTTGGTGATGGCGATCTGTCTTATTGGTGGGAGGAAGGGGAGTACTATACCTTCATGCCCCTTTTCAGTGTCACTGGACAGCCAGCAATGGTTTTACCACTCTATTGGACGGCTGATGAGCTTCCTTTGGGCGTCCAATTTTCAGCAGCGATCGGTAATGAGGGCGTTTTATTCCGCTTGGCTGGCCAGCTCGAGCAAGCTCGACCATGGAACAGGCGAAGGCCACGAATACACGCGAGTTCAACACACGGGGCATAAACATCAGGGAGAGAACAGACATGGCTAGAAAGCTTCGGACGTCTCAACGATTGCTCAGATTGTCCCTCGGATTGACGGTTGCTGGATGGGTAATACTCGCTTCCCATCATGTGTACGCGGCCTGCAACGAATTGAGTGTTTTGACCTGGGAGGGCTACGCTGATGATATTTGGATAAAGCCGTTCGAGCAAAAGGCTGGAGTTTCTGTCGCGCGCACTTATGTTGGTTCCAATGACGAGTACATGGCCAAGCTTGCGGCTGGAGGGGGCGGATACGATGTCGTTGTCATCGTCAGTTCACTCTCCAAAAGGGCTATAGACTCGGGTTTTGTGGAGCCACTCGATCTTTCAAAGATTCCAAATTTTCAACAGCTATTCGAGCAGTTCAAGACAGTCGACTTCGATAGGAAGGGGGATGAGGTTTATGGCGTTCCTACCTTCTGGGGCACGTCGCCGGTCACTGTAAACGCTGAAGTCATTCCGGAAGGAAACGATTTCGGTATTCTATTCGACCCTAAGTACAAGGGCCGGATTGGCATGTGGGACGATGTCTCAACGATTGCCGATGTCGCCAATTACATGGGTTTCAAAAACATATGGACCCTCAGCGATGAAGAGCTCGAGCAGGTCAAGCAGAAAATGATCGAGCAAAAACCGCTTGTTCGGAAATATTGGTCTCAGCCCGGTGAGGGTATCGAACTATTTGCAAGTGGTGAAATCGTTGCCTCGAACTCCTACAACTACATTACTCAAGCTTTAATCACTCAGGGTCACAAGGCGCGCGAGTTTGTCCACCAACCGCCTATAGGCTGGGTTGATTCCCATTTTATCGTGAGGGGCACCGATTGCCGAGAAGTTGCCCATCAGTATATTGACCATCTCATATCTGCTGAATCGCAAGCGCGTATCGGCGAGACAACAGGCTACTCGGTCAGCAACCCTCAATCCAAGGCACTCATGAACAAGGAAACATGGGACCGACTCTATATGGATGAGGGGCCCGAACTCCTAAAGAATATTCGGTTTTGGGAAGACATACCGCGAAGGGCGCGTTATCTCGAAGTCTTGAATGAGATCAAAGCTGCACCCTAGTTCGAGCAATACCCGCCTTGGTTTTCTTGCTGCCGTGGCGTCTCGATGAACGACGTAGTCCGCCTCGAGAGGGTTACCAAGAGGTTTGAGAGCTTTGAGGCAGTCAAAGATCTGTCTCTGTCGGTCGCTCGAGGGGAGTTTTTGACTCTGCTTGGATCGAGCGGTTGCGGAAAGACGACGACGCTACGGTTGATCAATGGCTTCGAACTTGCCGATGACGGTGAGATCTACATCAACAACAGGTTGGTGAACGCTATTCCGCCGTATCGTCGGGAGGTTAATACAGTTTTTCAAAACTACGCTCTTTTTCCGCACCTGAGTATCTTCGACAACGTCGCCTATGGATTGTCGATCCAAGGCATCAACAAGGCCATAATCCGCAAGCGCGTGCTCGACATGCTCGATCGAGTCGGCTTGGTTGACAAAGCCAACAATCGACCCTCGCAGCTGAGCGGGGGGCAAATGCAGCGAGTGGCCCTTGCCAGGGCCTTGATTAATGAGCCTGGAGTACTTCTGCTCGACGAGCCACTCGGTGCCCTGGATGCCAAGCTCAGGCGCGCAATGCAGCTTGAACTAAAGCGGATGCATACAAGTCTTGGTATCACTTTCATCTACGTCACTCACGACCAGGAGGAAGCCTTTGTAATGAGTGACCGTATAGCAGTGATGAACCAGGGCCAGGTGAACCAGATAGGCACTCCCGCTGAAATTTTTGACAATCCTCGCAACCTGTTTGTAGCGGAATTTGTGGGCACGACAAACTTCTTCAATGCCGTAGTCGGAGAGGCGGTGGGGGAGGGTCGAAGAGTGAACTTTGGCGATCGCAATTACTTGGTGGCCTGCGCAGCAAGAAAGTTTCAAGAAGGTGCCTCGATTACAATTGCCATTCGCCCCCAACGCATTCAACTACGCCCACCATCGAGCTCCAGCGCCGATAATGTCCTCACCGGCACTGTAATAGAGACCATCTATGTGGGAGCCGTAGTTCGTTTGGTGATTGAATTGGATAAGGGAGTGTTCATCCAAGCCGAGAACATACCCGAAAACCTGCCTTTTGATTTCCGTCGTCTGCGCCACGGAGATGAAGTCGAGCTTCACGTGCCGAGCAATGCTCTTCTTGTCTATGGAGCGGACCATTGACGTCATCGGAAATCGCAGTGCCGGCCTCATCGGCAGCACAAGCAGCTAAGGCACAATTCAGGCGCGATCGCTGGTTTCGTTTCGCGCTCTGTTTCGGACCATCATTCGCTTACCTGCTGGCTTTTATGGTCGTCCCCTATCTGGTGATTATGTTGTTCAGTGTTTGGCAGGTCGATGGATACGCTATTGTTCACGATTTTACCTTCGGCAACTACGCGCGGATGGCAGAAAACTCTTTGTACTGGAGTACGGTTCTCAAGTCTCTCCAGATTGCATTGATTGTAACCGTCGCAGCCAATCTCGTGGGTTATCCTCTAGCGTTTTTTCTGGTGTTTGTAGCAAGTCGCCACCGCCAGCTATTGTACTTTTTGATCATCATTCCGTTGTTCACAAGCTTTCTACTACGGGCTTTCATATGGAAAACGATTTTGGGCCGCTCGGGAGTCGTCAACACCGCCCTTCAAAATCTGGGCTTGATTGAGGAGCCGATAGCTCTTTTCCTCTACAACCAGTTCAGCGTATGTCTAACGCTGACTTACATCTTCATTCCATTCATTACTTTGCCCGTTTACACTGCCCTCGAAAAGATTCCGAAGGAGTTGATTGAAGCAAGTCTAGACTTGGGCGCCACGCCATGGCTGACCTTTCGGCGAGTGCTTTTGCCGCTCAGCATTCCAGGCATTGTCGCGGGCAGCATCTTTACCTTTGCACTCAGTTTCGGGGATTTTGTCACTCCGACGCTGCTGGGAGGCCCAAGCGGCATCATGATATCCAACATTATCATTGGCCAGTTCGGAGCTGCATTCGATTGGCCGTTCGGAAGTGCACTGGCAATAGTGGTCCTGCTCGTCGCCCTGGCGACAATTATTGTCGCTTCGCGCCTTGAGCGGCGCAATGACATTGGGGGCTGACGGCGATGAATTCCCACCCGATAGTTAGCCCACGAGCGCGAAGGATGTTGCGAGCTTTCGCGGCGTTCGCATATGGCTTTCTATATCTCCCTGTAGTTATGCTTGTGGTGTTTTCTTTCAGTGACTCGAGACTACTGGTCTTTCCAATCGAGGAATTTAGCGTCCGCTGGTACGGGGTTCTTGCGGCCGACAGAGACCTACAGCACTCCATTATGAACAGCTTCGCTGTTGCGGGATCAGTTGTCCCACTCACTCTGGTTTTGGGCACCCCGCTGGCATTTGCACTTGATCGCTTCAGCTTTCCAGGAAAAAGGACGCTGGAACAGGGACTGCTTATCCCCTTGATTGTTCCTGGCCTGATCACGGGCCTTGCGCTTCTGCTTGTCCTCAAAGAGCTGGATATTCGGTTATCACTGGCTACTGTTATCATAGGGCATTCGATTTGGTGCCTCCCGATCGTTGTCACCCAAGTCTTTGCACGGCTCAGAAGATTCGATCGAACCATCGAGGAGGCAAGCATGGATCTGGGAGCGACACGCGCTCAAACTTTTCTGCGCGTAACGCTGCCCAATATCAGAACCGCCCTGATCGCCAGCGCGTTGCTGACCTTCACCCTGTCCTTCGATGAGGTTCCGGTTACCTTTTTTCTCACTGGAACGCAAAACACCTTGCCGATGCACATCTGGTCGATGCTGCGTGAAGGAGTGACGCCCGAGATCAATGCCATTGCGACCATTACGATAACGATTTCGATGTTTCTTCTTATTGCCGCCTTACGGCTGCTGAAGAGGGAGATCAATGCTCAGCCACAGATTCGGGCATAGAGAGAAAACAGGGAGAAGTTATGCCGTATTTGGATTTGAAAGACGTCCGTCTGTGGTACCTACAGGAAGGACAAGGACCAGACATCGTGTGGGTTCCCGGCGGTGATAACGTCGCGGAGGATTGGTCCTATCAGTTCAAACACTTCAACAGGAAATATCGCAATACGTCGTTCGACCCGCGCGGAGCTGGTAAGACAGATATCGGCAATATGAGCGAGTGGAGCATAGCGGATATGGCGGATGATTGCGCCGCTATGATCCGCGAGATCTGCGATCCACCTGTGATCGTGATCGGTCTCTCGATGGGAGGCTACATCAGCTTGCAGATGGCAGTAGCCTATCCGGAGCTTACACGCTTTGTAATTGCCATGGGAGCCGCCGCCAAGCCCACAGGTTTTTCGAAAAGCTGGATGGAAGCTGAAATAGCTTTCCGCCGCCGGGGCGGGACACTGACTTCAGAATTCGCAAGGCATCACTATGGGGTATTCATGTATCCGCCTGAAGTGATCAACAACGATGAGCTGTGGGAGAAACTCGTTCCCTTCATTGGCGCAAGCTACGGTGAACGAGAGGGACCTTTGCTCGTAGGCCAATGGCAAGCGTGTGTGGATTTTGACGTCACCGCTGAACTGCAAGTGTGCGATGTGCCTATTCACGCAATCGGATTCTCGCTCGATATTCAATCACCTCCCAATTTGGGCCGTAAGGTCGCAAAGCTTGCAAAGAATGGCACTTTTCACCTCATAGAAGGACTTGGCCATCTATCGCTGGTCGGTCACAAGCCAGAGATCGTGAATGCCGAAATTCAATCTATTATTGAGGGGGAAATAGAAGGGTCTGAATAACAGCCGCAAACTCATGAAGACAAGAATCGGGCAGGGAACAGCCAATTCCATTATCGATGTTATAGGCAATACACCTGTTGTTGCACTGGATAGGCTCACGCGAGGTACGCCGGGGCGCATCATCGCAAAACTCGACTACTTAAATCCAGGATTCTCTAAGAAGGATCGCATTGCTCGCCAAATTATCGATCAAGCGATTGCCGATGGAGATCTTGCACCAGGGCAGCCTGTGGTCGAATTGACCAGCGGCAATACTGGCACTGGATTAGCTATTGTCTGCGCTGTGCGAGGTCACCCATTCACCGCAGTGATGTCGGAAGGCAATAGTACTGAACGCGCGCGAATGATGAGGGGGCTCGGCGCAGAAGTAGTCTTGGTGCCTCAGGCAAAGAACTCCCACCCAGGCCACGTAACAGGAGAAGATTTGGCCCTTGTGGAAGCGCGGGCATGCCAGCTAACCCACGAGCTCGGAGCCTTTAGAGTCGATCAGTTTGCCCGTGATCATAATCGGCTTGCCCATGAGTGGCACACAGGAACAGAACTTTGGCAGCAGGCGGATGGGCAGATTGACGCCTTTTGTGATTTTGTTGGTACAGGTGGCACATACGCGGGTGTCACGACTGCACTGAAAAAGCGCAAACCCACCGTGCAGTGTTAGATCGTGGAGCCCGAGGGCGCTGCGATCCTTGCAGGAAGGCCTGCTTGTAGGGCGCACCACCGTATTCAAGGTGGTGGATATGGGATGTCGAAGCTTGCTTTGCTGGTCGGTATTCCCGTCGATGGTTATCTTCAGGTTGATGACGTAGAAGCACAATCGGTCGCGCAAGCACTCGCACGCTCGGAGGGTGTCTTCGGCGGTTTTTCATCGGGCGCCGTAGTAGCTGCCGCGCTTCAACTTCTTCGAGGACCGCACTCAGGGCAAACAGTTGCAGTCATACTTGCGGACTCGGGGCTCAAGTACATTAGTACAGATCTCTGGACGTAGCACTGAGTCATCAGAAATTGCGCATGCAGCCGGGGCAGGACAGCGGGTGCCGTGCCTGAACCAGCCTCATATGCTCTCATCCCCCGGCCTGCTTGCGTCCATGGGGTTGCTTGTTGAACCTGCCCCCAATGCTCGCTGCATGAAAACCACATCAACCCAACGACCGAATTTAAAGCCGACCGATTTAAGAGTGCCCACCACATTGAAGCCATGGCCCTCATGAAGTCGAATAGATGCAGGATTGCCATCGCCTATTAGCGCGATCATTTGCCGCCATTGCCCGGCTTCGCACCGATTGACAAGAGCGCCGAGCAACGCCTTCCCAATCCCCCGTCCAAGAAAAGAATTAGAAACGTAGATCGAGTCTTCGATTGTATAGCGATAGGCTGCGCGGGTGTGGAATTTGGCCGCATAGCTGTAGCCCACAACTTCGCTGCCCTGCGTAGCTACCAAAAAGGGTAATCCGGAACCCATAATCGATGCCCGACGTGCTGACATCTCGTCAATAGAAGGCGGAACCTCCTCGAAAGTCGCAAGACTATGAGCTACGTGGTGAGCATATATGCGCTGAATTCCCGAGTGATCGGAATCTGCTGCATCCCGTATTATGAACTCGTCCATGCGCTCGATCGTCAAATGAACATGGTCAGGCTATCGTGCAGAGCGAGGAAATCTTTACTGCAAACGATGCGAAGCGCCGCATTCTATTTCGAGCCTGCCTCTGGCTCCGCAAAACCACAACCGCCCATCTGACCCAATGATCCAAACAAGGCTACCTTGCCCGGAAATAGGCGCAATCTTGTAATCATTGGTAGAATTGCTTTGTGCATTTCCAAGGCCGATCCCAGCAGCCAACAGCGCTGCCGCCAAAACGAGAGTTTGAGTCCAAGTCATTTGCTTCTCCCTGAAAGAGCGACAGAGTAAGTGGGCAGGGGTCTGGAAACAAGTTTGAGGACGAAAACTCCTCGATCTCGCCTTTCGGATGGAGCAGAAGGTCGTCGCAACAAGGACCGACAATCATCCGCTGGCAGAAAGGTCCTCGAACCACTTCATTCCACAAAAGCAAATAGCCTGGGAGCTGTTTCGGTTTATGAACCGTTAACCTCTTAAAGCGCAGAATAAATCCATGACCTTAACGAGGGAGCATTGTCGATGACCCCTTGCACTCATTGCGGCTCGACTGACGGCGCCTGCGATTGGGTCTCGATTGAAGTCGATCCGCCCTGTCGCGCACCTGCTTATGATGAGGCCGAGCTAGCGAAAGAGGGCTGGCGAATTTTTAAGGCACTGCTCGGTATTGAGGCCGGGATTCTCACCCTTGTGGTTCTCTTTGCGCTTGTAACAATTCAGTAGCCGCTGGGTTGACTCGCCCGTGATCGCCTGGAAACTCGGAAACCAATATAGTCCCGGCCATTTCTGACCGGGCTAAATTAGGATGACAAGTCGCCAGTTATAGTGGGCTCACATCTACGATGCGGCCGGATCGCGAGCTCAATAGTATGCGGAATGTGTCACCATGCCGTCGACCGACATAGGTGTACGTCCGTCCGTTGCATTCGAGAGGGCGTACTCGATAAAAGCCGCGATCGCGGAGGATTGACCGACCTTCCGCGCAACCAATCCTATAGGGATTGCCTATACCCACCTGCCAATAAGGCTCGGGATACCAGAAGCCGCCAAAGTAGAAGCGGAACTCATCATCCTTGTGACGGCGACGCTTATGGTGGCTGGGATCATACTTCCAGTCACCTTCAGAATGCCTCATCCGAGGCTGATCTGATTGATTCTCAACTTGGTCACTCTCCTTATATTTGCGCTTCTTGCGAGGCTGATCTGTCTCCTCGCCAGCCTGATCCTCCTCCTGATACTTCCGCTTCCTAGAGGTGGCTTCCTGACCATCGGATCCCTCGTCTGAAGGCGATTTCTTGAACTGTCGCCCAGCGCCGCACTTGTCGGGATTGTTGATGCAGTAACTACTCTGCTCATCGCTATTTTCGTTCGACTGGGCGTTGGCGTACTGGGTTAAGCCAATTGCCATGAAAATAACTGTCGAGCCGATCAAGGCTCGCTTACCTAACCTGTTCATCCGGATTACCTTTCACTGATTGTGAAGAGCACAGCCTTATCGAGGCCAGCTGAACAGCAGATGAACATGCCCGCCAAGAAAGCGGCCAAAGCGGTCATTCTTCCATGAGCTGGTTGCGAAGATCAGCCTCACGGAGATCGAGTTCTCGTTCGATTCGGCGCCGCGCCTCGTCCTTCAGCTTGCCTTCGCGAAAGAGTTCGTTGATGTGGTCTCGCTCTGCTGCAATCAAAAGAAATTCAATTCCATCATAAGCTTCAGTTCGTTTCGGATGGTCGTCACCGTCGCTTTGATGTTTGCTGCGGCGTAGCCGATCCACATGGTGCAGGCGCAATGGCTCGACAATTTTGTCTGACAGCCCGCGATCTGATGCCAATTGTTCGAGCCGGGCGATCACCAGCTCGATCGCAGATCGACGCGCCTCCTGCTCCTGGACCCGATCGTCGCGACGCTCGCGATTTCCCGCATGGGCAAGTCCAAGGGCCCGAATAACTGTCGGAAGCAGCAGCCCTTGACCCACCAGTGTCACCAAGATGACACAGAACGTTATGAACAGGATGAGGTCTCGGTCAGGAAACAGCTGACCGCTGACTGTCGCAAATGGAATGGCAAGCGCAGCTGCAAGTGAAACAATACCCCGAACTCCGGTGAACGCTAGGACAAATGGCCGCTGCCAGGGAGGTGAGGGATCTTTCCGCCTGATCGGGGGGAAAAGCCAGCGCGGCAGATAAGTGGCGGGAAACATCCAGATGAATCGGCTGACAATCACGACCAGGCTGATGACCACGGCGGAAATTAGGAGCCCCGACAAGGGATAAAGTTCGATGCGGGACAAGAGTGTACGCGCCTGCAAGCCGGTAATGAGAAAAACCATCCCTTCGATCAGGAAGATGAAGAAATTCCAGAAGAAGACACCCTGCAATCGGGTTGCCGCACTGATCAAACGTGGACCGTTCCAGCTGATGTATAGCCCAGCGGTAACAGTGGCGAGCACGCCGGAACCGCCCAAATATTCGGCCGGCCAATAGGCCAGAAACGGCGTCAAGACCGAGAGCATGATTTCGATCGGCGGGCTTCCAACCCAGCGGCGTAATCTGAGCATGAGCCAGCCGACACCGATTCCCCAAACAATCTCACCCGCCACGATGATGGCAAACAGGCCTGCGGCCTCACCCAACGAAAAAACGCCCACGCTGACAGCAGCGACGGCGAAGCGATACAGAATGAGCGCGGTGGCATCATTCACCAATCCTTCCCCTTCAAGAACAACGAGGATGCGCCGGGGGATCTGCAATCGACGGGCGATGGCAAGAGGCGCCACCGCGTCCGGAGGCGATACAATCGCGCCCAAGACAAAGGCTACCGGCCATTCAAGACCCAGCAACCAATGGGCAGCGGCGGCAACCGCCAGAGTCGTAAAAACGACGCAACCAAAAGCAAGAAGCGTAATGGGTCGGAGATTAAACCGGAATTCGCTCCAGCTCATCGACACAGCCGACGTATAGAGTATCGGCGGCAGCACCAACAGCAGCACGAGTTCAGGGTCGAGTTCCACCGCGGGCAATCCTGGAATGATGGCAAGAAAGGCGCCCGCAAGGACGAGCAAAATGGCAGAGGGAATCCTGAGCCGCGAAGCTATGACCGCAACACCAGCTTGCACGATTAGCAAAAGAACTAAAATCTGAATGGTGGAGATCATGAGCGAATTCGCTGCCTAACGCTCGAGCGGAGCGAGTTCGCCGAGCATGGTCGGGATGAGCTCCGATATCGTCGGATGGATGTGCACGGCTCGCTGCATGACCGTATAGGGCGCCTTGGCATACATGAGGTCCAGGACACAGTGGATAACCTCATCACCGCCAGTCCCCAGAATGGCGGCGCCGAGAATGCACTTCGTCTCCGCATCAACGAGGATTTTCATGAATCCCCTTGTATCGCCCTTCTCCACTGCTCGCGCGATGTCCGACATGGGCATCTTGCCAATGAGCATGCGCTTGCCGGATTTGAGCGCTTCCGCCTCTGTTATGCCTGCCCGCCCGAGCGGTGGATCGATATAGAGCGCATAGGCCGGTATGCGATCGCTTACTCGGCGTGGATCCTTCTCGAGAAGGTTGGCTGCGACGATCTCGAAATCATTGTAGGAGGTATGGGTAAAGGCGCCCTTGCCGTTGCAGTCGCCCATGGCCCAGATTCCCGGGACATTTGTGCGCAGCTCATCGTCAACGCTGATATAGCCGTGCTCGTCATGCGCTATTCTTGCCGCATCGAGACCGAGATCGTCCGTGTTGGGCCGT
>Ga0114129_10015069_pt1 | contig 11005 bp, 7 predicted proteins | sample RhiMetdeltSRZDD1_FD_80071 | JGI IMG/M metagenome (GOLD analysis project Ga0114129, IMG submission 80071) | Populus rhizosphere microbial communities from Tennessee, USA - Rhizosphere MetaG P. deltoides SRZDD1 (version 2) (version 2) | ecosystem: Host-associated > Plants > Roots > Rhizosphere >... | reverse complement strand
CGCGGGCGTCGCGACCTCGTATTCGTCGATCACCGTGCCCGGCATCTATTTCGCCGAGGGGTTTGGCAATCAACAGGCGCCGCCCGGAGCCAGGTTCAAGAGCGACGTCGTCGCGCTCGCGCGCGAGGCCAACGAGTTCGGCGCGAAGATGAAGGCCGACTATCCGGGCCGGTTCGGCATCTGGGCGTCGCTGCCGCTGCCCGACGTCGATGCGAGCCTGAAGGAAATCGAGTACGCGTTCGACACGCTCAAGCTCGATGGCATTGGCCTGCTCACCAGCATCGGCACGAAGTACATGGGCGACAAGTCGTTTGCGCCGGTGTTCGAGGAGCTCAATCGCCGCAAGGCGATCGTCTATACGCATCCGGGCGCCGGGCCGTGCTGCCTGTACGCGCTGCCGGGCGTGGGGCCAACCACGCTCGAATACAGCCACGACACGGCACGGACGATCGTGAGCTGGGTCAACAGCGGCTCGGCCGAACGCTTCCCCAACGTCAAATGGATCTTCTCGCACGGCGGCGGCAGCATCTGGTCCGCGCGCTACATCGGCGGAGAGATCGGAACCGATCCGAAGACGTTCGCCGCGAGGGCGCAGCCGCCGCGGCTGCTGTCATTCCTGCGGAAGTTCTATTACGACACGGCAGCGACCTCCAACTTCCTGCAGATCGAGAACCTGAAGACGCTGGTGGGCACCTCGCAGATCGTGCTCGGCAGCGACCATCCGTACGGCGAGCCGGTGAACTACGTTCTCGATCTCCGCGAGCTCCAGGCCAGCGGCGTGATCACCGCGCAGGAGCGCCAGGCGATCGAGCGCGACAACGCGACGCGGCTGCTCGCATCGGCGAGGACGTAACAGGCTCGACGGGACCCGCCCCACGTACGTAGGCCGGGTTCCGCGTTCTTTCCAGGATTCTGAAGGACGCGGACCCGGCGCGAGCAACCGACAAGGAGTGCCATGCGAGCTGTCAAAGCCCTTTTGCTCATCGCCGTCGCGTACTCGGTCTCGATTTCTGCGGCACAGGCACCGTCTGTTCCACAGCCAGATAGTGTCTTCCTCGAGGACTTGACGTGGGTCGAAGTTCGCGACGCCATTGCGACTGGCAAGACGACGGTGATCATTCCGACAGGCGGCACGGAACAGAATGGCCCGCACATGGCGCTTGGAAAGCACAACTACCTGGTGAAATACAAGGCCGGTGAAATCGCGAAGCGGCTTGGCAACGCGCTCGTCGCCCCTGTCATCGCGTACGTCCCGGAAGGCGAGATCAACCCGCCGACCGGGCACATGCGGTTTGCCGGCACGATCTCATTGCCGGAAGACATGTTCAGCAAGGTTCTCGAGTATGCGGCCCGAAGCTTGAAGCAGCACGGGTTCATCGATATTGCGCTCGTCGGCGACAGCGGTGGCAACCAGGCGGGCCAGAAGATCGCAGCGGATACGCTCAACAAGGAGTGGGCCACGACCAACGTACGGGTTCATCACATCACCGCGTATTACCCGGGGAGGGGCGATGACTGGGTGATGGCACAGGGGGTCAGCGCCGAAGACGTTGGCACACACGCCGGCACTCATGACACGTCCAGCCTGATGTATCTGAATCCGTCGATGCTGCGGTTCAACCGAATGGGCCCCGGTAAAGCCGGAGATGGCCAGGGGCACGTCGGCAATCCAGCCAAGGCGACCGCGTTGTTCGGAGAGCGGATCCTGGCCATGCAGGTGGAGGACGCCGCAAGACAGATCCAGGAGCTCAGACTGAATAGTCGCCGTTAGGCGCGCGCGCGGACCGAGGAACCTCGGTCCGCACGTCCCTGTGCGCCCCCAGCTGAGCGTCAACGCGTCGTCGGGACCTGCTGATAGTTCGGATACGGCGGTTGATGCGGCGGCGGCGGCGGCGTTTTCTGCAACTGCTCGAGCGCGATGCTCACGGCGCGCTCCAGCTGCGGGTCGTGACCGCTCGCCACCACTTTCGGGTCGACCTCCACCTCCACGTCGGGCGCGATGCCGGTGTTCTCCGCAATCCATTCGCCGTTCGGGCTGAAGATGCGGACGTTCGGGGCGGTCACGAAGCCGCCGTCCATCAGCGGCGGGAAACCGATGATGCCGATGAGGCCTCCCCATGTCCGTTTGCCGACGAGCGTCCCCGCTTTCGTGTAGCGGAACATCCACGGCAGCATATCGCCGCCCGACCCGGCGGCCTCGTTGATGATCATCACCTTCGGTCCCGGAATCGACCCGGACGGCGTCTTCTGAATGGCGCCGTAGCGGAAGGCGTTGTACGACAGCAGCGGCCGGTTGAGGACGTCGATCATGTAGTCGGCCACTTGGCCGCCGCCGTTGTATCGCTCGTCGAGAATCACGCCCTGCTTGTCCACCTGGGCGAAGAAGTAGCGGTTGAAACTGGTGAATCCACCCTGGCCGGTATCTGGCAGGTAGACGTACGCGAGCTTCCCGCCGCTCATCACGTCTACTTTTCGCCGGTTCTCTTCGATCCACGCGAGGTTACGCAGGCCGAGCTCGTTGGCCACCGGCACGACGGACACGTCGCGTGCGTTCGCGCCCGACGGATCCGCGCCGACGCGCAACACCGTGCGCTTGCCCGCGGTGCCCTCCAGCCACGCCGAGACATCGTCGGCAGCGGTCAGCGCGCGGCCGTTCACTTCGAGCAGATACTCGCCCGGCTTGATGTCGATGCCCGGTCCGCTCAGCGGTGCACGCAGCTGCGGATTCCAGCTCTCGCCCGTGTAAATCCGCTTCAGGCGATAGCGTCCGTTGGCGATCTCGTAGTCGGCGCCCAGCAGTCCTCCCGGCACCGTCTTGCCGCGCGGCACGGTGCCGCCGCCACCGCGGAGATGGCTGGAGGTGATGTCGCCGAGCATCTCCTGGAACAAATAGTTGAGGTCATCGCGAGAGGCGAGCGTGTCGAGGTACGGCTCGTACTTCTTTTCCATCGCCGCCGCATCGAGGCCGTGCAGGTTGGGATCGTAGAAGTAGCTGCGCTCGATGCGCCACACTTCGCGGTACATCTGCTTCCACTCGGCGAGCGGATCGACCCTCACGTCCATGCCGTCGAGTTTCAGCATTCCCTCGCCCGGCTTCACCGGCGCGGCCGCTGCCGCGATTGCAAACCGGGCCGGCGCGCCGGCCGTGGGCTGGCCAGGGTCACCGCCGCGTCCCAACGCGAGCAGCATCTTTTCGCCGTCGGCCGACACTTCGAAACCGTCGATCCCGTCGGCGAGCTTCTCGACCTTGCGCGTCTTCAGGTCGAACTTCGACAGCGTGTTCACGCCCTGGCCCTCGTTGCGAAGCGGATCCGGAATCTCTTCGAGCACGTAGACGACGCCCGCGCGCCCCGCCTGGAGGTCGACGTAATTGCGCGGGGGAATAGGCAGCGCCACGATCCGCTGCGCCATCCCCGCCAGTTCGATGCGCACCGGTTTCGGCGCGGCGGGCTGTTCGGCGGCCGCTGCGGGCTTCGGCGCGGCCGGTTTCTCTTCATCGCTCTCGGGCGTAATCGGCGACACCACATCGGCCGGCAGCACCAGCGCGTACACGCTGCGCGTGATCTGATGGCCGTCACTCGTCATATCGAGCAGATGCGCGCCCGGTCCGAAGTTCGTGCTGGCCGTGAAGTAGAGGTACTGGCCATCGCGATCGAACGCGGGATACCGCGCATCGCTCAAGCCGTCGGTCACCTGCGTGCTCGTGCCGCTGTCCAGGGAGTAGAGATTGATGACGCGCAGCCGGTTCGGCAGGTACTTCGCGTAGGCGATCCATTTCGAATCCGGCGACCACGCGACGTCGCGCTCCTGAGTTTCGTACGGATAGAGGTAGTCGGTATCGATCTTCGTGAGCTGACCGGAGGCGACCTCCACGCGCCACAGGTTCAGCTGGTTGTCGGTGCAGACGATCTGTTTGCTGTCCGGCGACCAGCGAGGGCCGAAGTAGTACGCTGACTTCCCGGGCAAGGGAATCTTCTTGCCCTCCCCCTCGCCATTCTGCGACGTGACGTGCAGCGCGTATTCACCCGAGGCGTCGGAGAAAAACGCAATCGACTGGCCGTCGGGCGACCAGGACGGCGCGCGCTCCATGACGCCGGGCGTGCGTGTCAGGTTGCGGATGTCGCCTTTGTCCGCCGGAACCGTCAGGATCTCCCCGTGCGCCTCGAACACGGCGCGGACACCAGTGGGGGAAATCCGCGCGGACTGGATCTCGCGGTCGACGGCTTGCACGCGCGGCCGTACTTCCGCGAGATCGGCGGCGATCTCGATCGACACCATTTGCGTCCTGCCGCTGGCCAGGTCGAAGATGTGAATCTGTCCGAACTGTTCGTAGACGATGGCGCCTGGCGCGGCGCTGGCCGAGCGGATATCGGGCCCGGCGTTCCTGATCAGCTCGGTGACCGTCCTGGTCGACGGATCGAAGCGGAAGAGCGTCATCGCGCCATTTCGATCGGACAGGAAGTACACCTTGTCGCCGATCCACATCGGATTGATGTCGTTCGAGTCTGTGCGCGGAACCTTTTCCGTGCTCAGGTCGCCGAGGTCCGCGATCCACAGGTAGCTCGCGTCGCCGCCGCGATAGCGCCGCCAGGCGACCCAGCGCTCCGGCGTGCGTCCGAACTGGCCGCCATCAAGAGGTGCATACGCGATGCGGCGGGCATCCGACGAATACGCGCCCGTGAACGCCATCGGCAGCGGCAGCGCCGCGGGCAGCCCGCCATCCTTGCCGACGCTGAACAGCTGCGAGAAGCGCGAAAAACTTTCACGCGTGGATCGAAACAGAATTCGCTGGCCGTCGGGCGACCAGCCTGCGGCGTAGTCCGCGCCAGGGTGATAGGTGATGCGCCTCGGCACACCGCCTCCAGCCGGCATGGTGTAGACGTCTACGTTGCCGTCGTACTCGCCGGTGAAGGCGAGCGTCTGCCCGTCTGGAGAGAAGACGGGCAAGGTCTCGATGCCGGGCCCGGCCGTCAGTCGCGTCGCGGCACCGCCCTGCCGGCTCACCGTCCAGAGATCGCCCGCGTACGAGAAGACAATCTGGCTGCGGGTCATGGTCGGCGTGTGCAGCAGATGCGTCGCAGCGGGTGCCCCGAAAAGGACCGGCGTGGCGAGCAGACAAAGAACGAAGCAGGCCTTTTTCATCTGAACCTCGCGCGGTAAGCGTAGCCGAAGCGCGCGGCCGCTGCCATCAGGAGGAGGCGGTGCCTGAACTTCCGGAGGTCGAATACACCCGCCGTCGGTTGCAGCGCGCCATGGCGGCCGCCCGCATCACGCGCGTCGTCGTACGGCAGCGGAAGCTTCGTCATCCGCTGCCCGCAGACTTCGTCAGCCGGCTGGACGGACAGACCGTGCGCGCGGTCGAGCGGCGCGCCAAGTACTTGCTCCTCGAGCTCTCCTCCGGCGACCGGCTGCTGATGCACCTTGGCATGTCAGGGTCGTTCCGCGTCATGCGGTCGGAACGGAGCGACGCCTCGTCTCGCCGCTACTATCACGACACCTCGCGGCTGGAGACGCACGACCACGTCATTTTCCAGATGTCGAACGGCGCCGTTGTCGTGTTCAACGATCCCCGGCGCTTCGGCTTCATGCTGCTGTTGAAACCTGGCGAGCACGCGACGCACAAATCGCTGGCGCGCCTCGGACCGGAGCCGTTGGCCGCCACGTTCGATGCCGCCGCCTCGCAGCAGAACTCGGACGACGGAAGACATCGCTCAAGATCGCGCTCTCGGACCAACGCGTGATCGGCGGACTCGGCAACATCTACGTCGTCGAGGCGCTGCATCGCGCGCGTCTGTCGCCGAAACGCCGGGCATCGACGCTCGTCACGAAAAGCGGCGCACCGAAACTGGCCGCCTACGTGCTGGTTGACGCGATCAGGGAAGTGCTGCGGGAAGCGATCCGCCGGCAGTACCGCACGGGCGACGACAACCCGTTCCGCGTCTACGATCGGGAAGGCGAACGGTGCCCGCGGCGCGGATGCCGCGGCACGATTCGCCGCATCACGCAAGGCGGGCGGTCAACGTATTACTGCCCTCTATGCCAGCGCTGAGCACGGGCCGGCTTCCTCCAACCCGGTCGCTCATTCTCCTGGTGATGCCGCTTCGACTGGTCGTCCTTGGAGCCGATTCGAAGCGGACGGGACCTCCATGGCCCGTGGCAGTGACGAGCGCTCCTTAGTAATCCAGCTTCAGCACCAGCTCCAGGAAGCGCGGGCCGAGGATGCTCTGCGGCCGTCTCCAACTCGCGTAGGCGCGGCTCTCGGTCAGCACCGGGTTCGCGTTGAACACGTTATAGAGATCGATGCTGGCCGTCGTGCGGACGCGGCCGTACCGCAGGATCTTGCCGACGCGCAAGTCGAGCTCGTTCATCCGCTCGCCGAACATCGTTCCGGGCGGCGTGATGTTGACGACCATGTTCGCCGCGCCGCCCGACAGCGGGCGGCCGAGCGACGGCGCGACGATCGCGTTGGTGGCGGTCAGATTCGCCCAGACCTGCGGCCCCGGCAGGCTCTGCACCGTGGCCGCAATCTGCACGTCGGCGCGCGGAATGAGGTACGTGCCGATCAACTTCATCTGCGTCAGGAACCGGCCAACCTGGTGACAGTACGCCGCGGGCTGCCAGACGTTGGCGTTGGCCTCGCCGACGTTCGGGGCGCCGAACTGCATCTCCGGCAGCTTCGCCGCGACCTCGCAGTTGTCCGTTGACGTCCGGCCGGTGCTCGTCCCGCCCTGCAGCGTGAGCCCCTGGATCGCGCGGGCGTTGAAGGTGACGTCGAAGCCGTTCCAGTGGTTGATCGTCTTGCCGTACCTGTCCGCGAACGTGACGTAGTTGTCGGACGGCCTTCCGAAGGAGGCAGGCTTCAGGTTGTACAGACCCGACACGGTGTAGCCGCCCCGTCCGGGCAGGTTCGGATCGGACGGCGCGGTAAGGCTGAACGTGTCGAAGTCGGCCGGGCTCACCGCGCGGTCGTCGGTGACGACGATGTTGGTGTACCACGTGCGGAAGTAGCTGACGTCCACCGAGACATTCCGCATCAGCTCGCGCTGGACGCCGGCCGAGAACTGCCAGTTGGAATCGGGACGCTTGTTCCAGCCGGTCAGCGTGTCCGGGTCGTAGCTCGACCCGGGCCGCGTGCTGCCGAAATCACGGTTCGCCATCGCGCCGCATTCGCCGTTGGCGGCGGGATCGAGCAGGTTGCAATCAGGGACGAAGTTGCGGTTCCCGTCGGTCCACGCCCGCGTGGTCGTGTTGACCAGGCGCGCCGTCGGATTCATGTTCGACGTGAATGTCGCGGCCGTGTCGGTGCCGCCCGCGTTCGGCGCGCCGTAAAACGCGAGGTACTTGTTCAGGCTGACCTTCACCGCCGTCTTCCCGTCGCCGAACAGGTCGTGCGCCACGCCCATTCGCGGCTGGAGATCGTGCCACGTCACGCCCTGTGTCTCGGGAAAGTCGAAGCTGCGCGCGGGAGCGACCGGGCTGGGACCGACGCTCTGCCCCGGGAACGAGACGTGGAAGTAGTCGTATCGCAGGCCGCCGGTCAACGTGGTGCGTCCCACCTTCCATCGATCCTGGACGAACATCCCGTGATCCTGCTCGTCGATGAACGTGCGCCACGGCGTGGCCAGGAGCGTCAGCTGATTCGGCACGCCGTTGTTGAACCGGAAGCTGACGGGCGAGTCGATGCTGTAGGCCTTCTGGTCCTGGCTCTGGTACCCGAGGTTGAAGCCGACCTTGAAGTCGTGCGCGCCGGTGATGTAGGACACCGTCAACCGCGGCTGCCGCGTCGGATTTCTGGAGCTGGTCGCCGTCGTATTCGACGCACGATAGCTCAGACCGGTCGACTGCTCGGTGACGGAGTTCAACAGCGCGCCGGGACCGGGGTCGTGCGTGAAGTAGATGTTCGTGAGCGGACGCGTGCTGAGCGAATCGCGCTTGAGGAATCGCGCTTCGATGAGCAGCCGCGTCGTGACGGTGGACGTCCAGTCCAGGAACAGCATCGTGCCCGGCTTGATCGGCGCATAGCCGGTCACGCCCGCCTCGGGTGACACCGTGGCGGAGATGTTTCTCGGACACGGGCACGAGCTCGCGTAGTCGTAGCTGACGCCGATCTTGTTCTTCGGCGTCGCCTGCCACGTCAGCCGTCCGTTGCCGCTCTTCCAGATGTTCTCGTTGGTCGCGGGCCCGCGGCTCGTGTCGGGGTCGTAGGTCCACGAGGCCGGGTCGCCGGCGTTGCGGTTGTAATAGATGGCCGAATACGACTTCGCGCTGTTGTAGCGGGCCGTCCCGAAGAACCACAGCTTGTTCCGCACGATGCGCCCGCCGCCGAACGGATTCACCTCCACGTACTGCTTGAGCGCATTCGGCGCGAGCAGGCCGCGGTCCCTCAGCTCCTGCGTCGCGTTCGATCCCTGCATCGCGTTGTTCGCAAACGCGCCGTAGTAATAGCCGTGGAACTCGTTGCTGCCGTCGCGCGGAATCAGGTTGATGCGGACGCCGCCCTCTTTCTGCTCCGCGGAGACGCCGCTCGTGTCGATCTGCATTTCCTGGTAGGCGGCCATGTTGCCGGCGCCATTGGTCCCGCTTCCCTGCGTCGCATGGACGGAGAGGCCATTCACCTCGGTCCGCACGTCCGTGTTGCCGTGAATGCTCACCGCGCCGGCCGTCGAGCCGGACTCGCCGTTGAGCCCGCCGACGTCCTGATTGGCCTTGGTGACGCCGGGAAGCAGCGTCGCGAGGTTGGTGGTGTTCCGGCTCGACGGGATCTCGTGAATCAGCTCTTCACCGAGCACGAACTGACGCTTGGTGTTCTGCACGTCGACGATCGGCGTGTCGCCCGTCACGGTAATCGTCTCCTCGAGCGCGCCGACCCGCATGTCGGCGTTGACCGTGGCCGTGAACGTCCCGGTCAGCTCGATCCCCTCGCGCCTGGCGGTGTTGAAGCCCGGAAGCGTGAAGGTGAGGGTGTAGGTCCCCGTGCGCAGCGACTCGATCTTGTATTGCCCGCTTCCGTCGGTGACGACGGTTCGAACCTTCTCGATGAGCACGGGGCTGGCCGCTTCGACGGTCACCCCGGGCAGCACCGCACCGGAGGAATCTTTCACGACGCCCGCGATGGAGGCCTGGGCGTACGCGGAGGACGAGAGAAACGCCATCACCGACGAGAACAGCACTGCGAGCCTCACGCATCGACCCACAACTCACCTCCCCACCGACGAGCCGGGTTTTAGTGCCGCGGATTATACAGAACCGCCGCCAGGACGAGCGTTCCCGGCCACAGGACCAACGCGGCCGCGGCCAGAAAACGCCAATACAGCTCTTCGCGCCGTTCCTCGAGCGGCGCTGCCGGCGCGCGACGGCGGACGCTGCTGATGATGCGCGACGCGATATCGCGGTCCGGTATGCGGCCGAGCTCGAAGTACTCGCCGCCGCCCCCGCGGGCAATCGCACGCAGCGACTCCCGATCGAGTACGGCATACAGGCGGCTGAGGCGACGCGTTGCGCCCGCCTCGGGAATGTATCCGCCCGCCTCCGTCCCGACGCCGACGACGTAGATGACAACGCCGGCGGCACGCGCGGCAGCCAGCGCGTTTGCCACCTTGCCGCTCCACGCCTGGCCGTCCGATACGACCACGAACGCCTTCGGCGCATTCGTCCGTCCGAAGAGCTTGTCGTTGGTCTCGATCAGCCGCAGTCCCCACTGCACCCCTTCCTCGATGTTCGTGTTCCACGTGGGATCGTCCTCGAGCCGGAATGGCGGCTGTTCGGCGAGGCGATCGAGAAAGAAGAGCAGCGCCTCGGGGTCTCTGCTGAGCCGCAGCTGCGGCGCGGCGAAGTACGCAAACAGCGCCAGCCCGACGCGATCCTGTTTCCAGGTCAGCGTGTCGGCGAACGTGCGGAGAAACCGCATCGACCGCTGCCAGCGATCGGGCCGTACGTCGGTGACGTGCATCGACGCGGAGCCGTCCTGGAGGATGACGAAGTCGGCGCCGGCCGTACCCGGCGCTTCGACGCGAACGTACGGATGCGCAAGCGCGACGATGCACAGACCGGCCGCGAGCACGACGCACAACCAGAACGGCAGGTCGCCGGACGCCGAGTGCCGCTCGCGCCCGGCGAGCAGCTGCGACCCGGCGAACCGTCTCGCATCCGCGCGGCGGCGCAGCAGCACCGCTCCCCAGGCAATCAGCAGCAGCGCCGGGACGACCAGCAGCCACAGGTAGGCGGGGTCCGCGAAGCCGAAGGCGTCAGCCCTTGCGCTCACGCGCACCGCCTTTGCCCGGTTCGAGGCCCTTGTCGATCTCCGAGGGGTCGAGAGGAACGAGCAGCTTCAAGTCACGCTTCGGCTCTTCCGGCGGAGGCCCTCCCTTGCGCCCGGCAGGTCCATCCGGCGCCTTGTCGGTGAGGTCGGCCGCGCGGCGCCCCTTGTCGATGTCTTCACGAGTGCGCACGACGTACTCGTAGTTGTAGGCCGCGGCCTCGTTGCGCGACGAGTTCCTCAGCACCATGAGATAGGCATCGGCGGCGGCCTGCAGCGCCTCGAGCGCGGTGCGGCGATCCGTCGCCTTCGGCTGACCACGGCGGTACACGGCATTGGCGGCGATCAGCTGCAGGTCGACGTTGTCGGATGCTGCCGCAGCGGCATCGGAACCGTCGGGGACGATGCGATCGTACTGCCCGCTCCAGTACCGGATGGCGGCTCTCCGCGTCCGGACGTCGGCCAGCGCGCGCCCAGCCCATGGCAGCCAGCGGCCGTACGAGAGGTCGCGCTCGACCGCGTCGAGCGCGGCGTCGGCGCGTTCGTAGTGCTGCGCCGCGAACTCCCGGCCGGCGTCCGCAATCCGTCGATCCAGCCGGCCGGCCGTCAACAGGATCGTTCCGAGCACCGCGAGCAGCACGAATCCGGCGACGAGAGGCGCGATGCCCTTCCCTGCCGTCATGGGAACGTCCTGAAGTACGGGAATGCCAGCTTCAGCGTCGCGGCCGCGAGCCACAGCACGACCGCGAT
>Ga0114129_10015066_pt1 | contig 11006 bp, 8 predicted proteins | sample RhiMetdeltSRZDD1_FD_80071 | JGI IMG/M metagenome (GOLD analysis project Ga0114129, IMG submission 80071) | Populus rhizosphere microbial communities from Tennessee, USA - Rhizosphere MetaG P. deltoides SRZDD1 (version 2) (version 2) | ecosystem: Host-associated > Plants > Roots > Rhizosphere >... | reverse complement strand
TGCGAGCGGTGGTGACGAACGTGCCGTCGACTTCGACCTGCACCTCTCGTGCTGAACGTGCCTGCTGCGCTTCAGCAGAAGACACCCAAGTCGCAGTGCAGACGGTAAGCGCAAGCGCCAACGTGTGGATCTTCATTGCGGCACCGCCTTCGTGTAGCGGGGGACGTCAAACGTCTGTTCGTTCGAATCGGCGCCCAGCGTCGTCCCGAACACGACGTAGTCCGAGTTGAAGACGGCGGGGTTGCCGTTGTCATCGGTGCCGGTGAACACGAACAGGGCCAGGCCGGACGATCGACCGCCCAGTGTGCCGCACAACGTCGTGCATGCCGTGCTTCCGGGTCCAATGCGCGTGTTCGCGGGCTGGCACTCGTTGAACCAACTCCGGAATGTGGTGGCGGTGAACCGTTCAGTGTCGATCAGCCGCCCGTTGGCGTCGTAGCTGTAAACGTCGAACCCTGACACCGTGAAGCCGACGCGCTGGAACTCAGACACCACGACCCGGAACGTGAATGACGGGCTCACGCCGCCGCACGCCGCGTTGCTCGCGGCGACGATCGCCGGAGCAAACGAAGTGGTGACCGCGGCGCCGGGTGACGTGACGCCGACGGCATCCCATGCGGCGGTGACGGCTCGTTCGGGCGCGCTGTTGATGCCGTACAAGTCACGAGCGGCCTGCAGCGTGGCCTGCCGCGCCAGGAAAAACGTCGCCGACGCCGGCAGCATGGCCGTGAAAGCGCGATAGAAGACCTTTTCAATCTGCTCGCGGTTCTGGGCGCCGACGCCGGTGACCACCTGCCGCGTGAATCGATGGGTGCCGCCTTCAATGGCCAGGTAGAACGCGTGGTTGGCGATGCCGGAGTTGACATGAACGCCGCCCGAGTCAAAGTCTCTGACCGCGCCGATATAACTGCGGAACCAATAGTGATCGGGCTGGCCAAGCGACGTTGGATTCGGCAGCGAACGTTGCAGGGGGCCCGTCGTCGTGGTCAGGTCTTCTCCCATCGTGTAATCAGCGGTCCTGGGGCCGGTCCCGGACGGCTGAAAGAAGAACTCGACGCTGGTGCCCATGATGTCGGAGAACGCTTCGTTGAGTGCGCCCGATTCATTGAGGTAGGCCAGTCTCGACGAGGAGTCCGTGACGGCATGCGTGAGCTCGTGCGCCACCACATCGAGTGCGCCGGCAAAATTTCGCACGCCGGTGGGGAAGCTCGCGGATGCCCCCGCTGACAGTCCAGGCCCATAGACGACGCATCGACACGCGGGCGAATAGAAGGCGTTGACGAATAATCCTCGCAGCGAAGCTGGCGCCGTCGCGAAATCGGTGATGCGCATCGGGTTGACGATGCTCTGAATGCGCACGTTGTTGTCGTCGAGCCCTTGCCTCTGGAATCGCTTGAAGTAGTAGTCGTAAACCCAGCCGGCGTGCACGTGTCCGTCGACCACCGCCGGGTCGGTCCACACGTTGTTCGGCGACCGGGCCAGGTCGGCGGCGGTCAGGGAGCCGCGGCCAATCGCGAGCGTCATCACGCGCGACCCGTCGCCTTGCAGATCGTAGGTCTCGAGCGCCGGCGGCCGGAGACGGTCGGCCGTGACGAACGTGCCTGACTGGTTGGTGGTGCTGACCTTCTTCGAATCGCCGTGTACTCCGTTCCCCTGTCCGACAGCAGCCTGCTGCTGGAATTCGTCGATCTGCAACAGCACTTGTCCGGTGTTGGCGTCGACATACGCCGCCTTCCCCGTATCGTCGCGCAACATGTAGACGACCGAGACGGCGCCATCGGCCGTGGGCAGGATGAACACGGGCGCGTCGCCGGACGCGATCGCTGCGAATCCATTGGTGCGCACCAGGCCGGCGATGTCGGAGGCGGATCGACGCGCGGCCACATCCAGGGCGAGGCCGTCATAGACGATGCCGAACATCGAGACCACTTGTCCCGCGCGTCGTTGCACGGCAACGTCGGCGCCGAACACCGGCACGCCGCCGGACACCTGCTGATAGCGCTCGTGCACGCGGCCATCGACGAACAGATCAAGACGTCGATGGACCATCCGCAGATCGCCACGCTCGATCATCCGCTGGACCGTCGCGATCGACGCGCGCTGATCGGAGGACGGATCGTCCGACGTCTGCGCGATCGTCAGCCGGGTGCCCGGTGTCGGCGAGACCTGGGCGGCTTGCGTGTTGATCAAAAGCGCCGTGACCCCAACAGCGACCGCGCCGGCGAGAATGCGGGACTTCATGGCTGTCATACTAGCTCAGCGATTCAACTCGCAGACTAGTATTTGTTTGTGGCGACGCTGCATTTCATCGCCGGCCGCGCGGGAGCGGGTAAGACGACGTTGGCGCGTCAGCTTGGTCGCGAATTGCCGGCCGTTGTCTTCTGTGAAGATGAGTGGCTGTCAAAGATCTCAGATCCGATTACTTCTGTCGCCGATTACTTGAAGGCGTCGTCGCGCCTGCGCGCGGCGCTCGCGCCCCACATCACCGGATTACTTCGTCTTGGTGTCGACGTGGTCCTGGATTTCGCCGGTAATACACCGGCGTCTCGGCAGTGGGTGCGTTCGATCTTTGAATCCGCATCAGCGGATCACGTACTCCATTATCTCGATGCGGACGAGGCCACATGCCGGGAACGTGTGCACGAACGTAACCGGACACAGCCCGAGGGAATATTTTTTGGGGTCGTCTCGGATGCGCTGCTCGACGAAGTGAATCCGTACTTCGTTCCTCCGGCAGCCGAGGAGCAGTTCAACGTGAGCGTGAGGCGGTATTGAAAACTGGAGCCGGCAATCGGACTTGAACCGATGACCTGCTGATTACGAATCAGCTGCTCTACCAACTGAGCTACGCCGGCTTCCGGTGAGAGCTACAGCTTATCAAATTCCCGCCTCGTGCCGAAATTGGGAGTAGTGTGGCGTTTCCGTCTATTTCACTCGCCGTGCGTGCGTCGCTGAAGCCATCCGGGGATGGCGCCGTGCGTGAGTTGCTCAAGGCGCACCTCGTGAACGCGCATCTCGGCCAGGCCACCGTCGTGCTCGACGAGCTGGGATTGTGCCAGGGCGACGTGCGCGTCGATGTCGCCGCGGTCAACGGCGAGCTCGCTGGATTCGAGATCAAAAGTCCCGCCGACAGCCTGGCGCGCTGGCCCAAGCAGCGCCGCGTCTACTCGAAGGTCGTCGATCGCGCGTGGCTGGTGGCGCCGGACAAGACGCTCGACGCCGCACAAGCGCCGGACTGGTGGGGCCTGATTCGCATCGTCGAAACGAAGGATCGGCTCGGCCTGCGCGTCGTGCGCGAGGCGGGATTGAATCCGTCGCCCGATCCGTATTCAATTGCATGTTTGCTGTGGCGCGATGAAGCCATCAACGCGCTCGCCGAGTTCGGCCTCGATCGCGGCGTGAGAACGAAACGCCGCAAGCTAGTCTGGCAACGCCTCGCGGATCAGTTGCCACTGGACGATCTGCGCCGCGCCGTCCGCGCCGCGCTGAAGGTCAGGCCGGAACGAATCGCCGAATTGGCTAAGACGTCCCGCGGCTAGAATGGGTCCGTCGATGTCAGTAGACGGACGCGTCGCGCGTCGCCCGCGCCTCTCCTGGCGCCGCGGTCTTGGACTGGCGGTGCTGCTGTTCATCACGGTCTCCGCGGCGGGGACGCTCGGATACGCGATCATCGAAGGCTGGGCGTTCTGGGACGCCTTCTACATGACCATGATCTCGGTCACCACCGTGGGGTTCCGCGAGGTGCACGAGATGTCGATGGCCGGCCAGGCGTGGACCATTCTCGTCACGCTCGCCGGCGTGTCGACCCTTTTCTACTCTGCCTCGCTGGTGATGTCGGAAGTTGTTGAAGGGGAGTTCTATCAACGGTTCGAGAACAGGCGGTTCACGCGCATGCTCGATCAGCTCAACGGCCATTTCATCATCTGTGGCTACGGCCGCATCGGCCACGTCATCGCCGAGGAATTCTGGAGGCAGAATATCCCGTATGTCGTGATCGATCGCGATTCCAATCGCGTGCACGAAGTGATCGCGATGGGTGGGACGGCGGTCGAAGCCGATGCCAGCCGGGAAGACGTCCTGCGCCGCGTCGGCATCGACCGTGCGCGCGGACTAATCGCCGCCGTCGGCACCGATGCGGAGAACGTCTACACCGTGCTCACGGCACGGGTGCTGCGCCCCGACCTCTACATCATCGCGCGCATCGAATCGCCGGACGCGGAACCGAAGCTGGTGCGCGCCGGCGCCAACCGGGTGCTCTCGCCGTACCAACTCGGCGGCGTGCAGATGGCGGCCACCGCCCTCAGGCCCGCGGTCGTCGACTTCATGCGGCTGGCCACTAGTTCGGAGCGCATGGATCTCGCCGCCGAGCAGATCGAGGTGGCCGCATCGTCGACGCGCCTGGTCGGCCGCTCGATCAAAGATGCCAACCTGCGGCAGGAATTCGGCGTCATCGTGGTGGCGATCAATCGCAAGGCCGGGAACATGGAGTTCAATCCATCTCCCGAGTCGGTGATCGCCGCCGGCGATCAGCTGGTGGTGCTCGGCCACCCCGATCAGCTCAGGGCGCTGGAGGCCGCGGCCACGGTGTAGAGAAGGACCCTTGAACGGTAGATGCTTTGACCCACGACGCGCTAGAATCAGCCTGTCCGGAGGTTGGATATATGTGTTGTCGCCTGCTCGCATGCGCCGTGATCGCGCTTTGTTTGGTCACCCCTGCATCGGCCCAGCTCGAAAACGTCGGTAACCTTTCATTCCCCACATCAGCCAAGCCAGACGCCCAGCGCCACTTCTTGAGAGGCGTGGCGATTCTGCACAGCTTTGGCTGGAAGCAGGCGATCGCCGAGTTCCAGGCCGCGCAGAAGCTGCAGCCGGATTTCGCGATGGCGTATTGGGGCGAGACGCTCTGCTACAACCATCCGCTGAACTCGCAGATGGACCCGAAGGAGCCGCGCAACGTGCTGGCCCGGCTCGGGCCCGATCGCGCAGCGCGCGTCGCCAAGGCGGCGACCGATCGTGAAAAAGGCTTCGTCAACGCCGTCGAGGATCTCTGGGGCGAGGGCGACTCGCGGCAGCGCCGCGTCGCCTACATGACCGCGATGGAGCGCCTCTTCAAACAGTACCCGGACGATGACGAAGTGAAGACCTTCTATGCGTTGTCGATCCTGAGTGCGTCGGCCGCGCTCGACGATCGCACCGCGCGCATGAACGTCAAGGCCGGCGCGCTGGCCATGGATGTGTTCAAGAAGAACCCGAATCACCCCGGCGCCGTGCACTACATCATCCACGCCTTCGACGACCCCGTGCACGCGCCGCTGGCGCTCGAAGCCGCGCGCGTCTACGCGAAGATCGTCCCCGCGGTGTCGCATGCCATCCACATGCCGACGCACATCTTCATCCAGCACGGCATGTGGGAGCTGGTCGCCAACCAGAACATTCGCGCCTTTAACGTGGGCAAGGAACTGTGGCAGCCCGGCGACGTCCCCGGCGACATGTCGCACTCCGGCGACTGGGGCCAGTACGGATTCCTGCAGCTCGGCGACTACGCCGGCGCGCGCGAGCGCATCCAGGCCTTCGAGTGGATGGCCGACACGACGAAGAATCCGCGCGCGTCGAGTGCGTTGTCGCTGGTGCGCGCCCGCTACATCATCGAGACCGAAGAGTGGAAGGTGCAGCCGGTTGCCGACAACGCGTCGAATGAAACCATTCTCGCCAACGGCATCAGCGCGGTGAAGACCGGTGACCTCGCCACCGCGGAGAAGATGGCGGCGCTGCTCGCGTCGAAGATCAAGGTGGCCGCGCCCGCCGCCGGTGCTCATGCCGATCATGGCGGCGCGCCCGCGCCGGCACCCGCTATGGGCGAAGGCGACAAGGGCGTGCAGATCATGCACAAGGAAGTGTCGGCGCTGATCGCGCAGGCGAGAGGCCAGGCGGATCAGGCGATTGCGCTCCTGACCGAGGCGACGAAGATCGAAGAGACCATGCGTGCGCCGAACGGCGCGGCCGATCCGATCAAGCCGTCGCACGAACTGCTCGGCGAAGTGCTGCTGCAGGCGGGCAAGGCGAAGGAAGCCGCCGACGTGTTTGAAACCAGCCTGATCCGCATGCCGAACCGTGCCCGTTCGCTGATGGGCGCGATCAAGGCGCACACGGCGGCCGGCAATAAGACGCGCGCCGCCGAACGCCAGGCGTTGCTGAACAGTTTCTGGAAAGGCAAGCCGTTCAGCGGCACGAGCACCGACCCGCGTTAAAGGAGCTTGACGAGACGATCGAGGGCGCGGTTGAGCCGCGCCTTCGTATCGTCTGAAACCTCTTCGCGTCTCGCAGACCACTGCGACAGATCGAGCGCAACCATCTGCTGCGGTCCCATCTCGAACGATTTCAATCCAAGCAACGCGCGCTCCGGCGCCCAGTCGAGCAGCACTTCCGTTCCCGTATCGATCAGCATCTCGCCGTCGGCAGGAATGTCCGGCGCGAGCCATTGGCGCCGGCCGTCAGCGGTGGCATAGAGGCCATGCAAACGCTCCGGCGAGTGCGATGCCGGCCGCATCAGGATCGTCCGGCGCCGCCGCAATGCGGGATAGCGTTCGAGCCAGACCTTCAGCGTCAGCAGCGCGCACTTCCAGCCGGATTCAGTATCGCGATACGTTCCCTTCTTCCTGGGGTCTTCTGAAAACCCTGAGTTCACCAGGTTCATCACGGTCGCGTCGCCGTTCTTCTCAATCGTGATCTCCATGAGGTAGGGCAATCCATCGGGTCCCGGCTGAGGTCCGCCGCCGGTCACGAACGTGCGGCCCGGCTCGGCTTCGACGATCGGGACGTCGAGCGCGTAGTTGAACGCCTCGAAAAACCACTTCATGGTGCTGCCCGCCTTCGCTTCGCCTTCGGCGCGATCGACGAACCAGTTGGCGATCTGCTGCGGATCCGCCCAGGCCTCCCACACCTGTTGGGGGGAGGTCTTGATGCGAATGGACGTGTCGATGATGCGGCCGTGATGTTTTCTCGGAGTCATGTCAGTGCCTATTCGGGAATGGGGTAGCAGCCCAGCACCATCCGGTAGCGGCCTTCGGTGCATCGATCGGCGGGCGTGGTGTGTTCGGCGACGACGGCGGTAATGGCCGTCGAGAGGGCCTGCGCGAAGCGGGCGCGATCGGCGGCTGACGAGAATCCGAATTCGGTATCGAGCGCCAGCAGTGGCAGCGGCGTGCTCGAGGCACTGGATCGCCGCCACGACTCGCTCAGCTCCCGTTGCAGCCGCGTGGCGAGCATCAACATGTAGGCCGCGCCCGCCTTGTCGGCGGTTGCCTGCGGGGCCGTGGCATCCAGGGCGCCCAGCATCTCCGGCGCGAGCACGAACGCCTGCGCGCTGACCACGTAGCGCTGCTCGTAGAGGCCGCGCTTGCGGACGCGGCCGGCGCGCTTGAGGAAGCCGGCGCGGGCCAGCTCACGGACGTGGTAGTTGATGACCTGGCGCGGCCGCTTCATGACGGCGGCGATCCCCGCCGCCGACACCGGCGTCCGGGCGTGGGCGAGGATTTCCCGCCGCAGCGGTTTCAGCAGCGCCCCGGCCTTCGGCGCCTCCCGAATCACCCCGACCGGAGCCATTTCGGCCACGGGCCGGAATCTACCATTAGACAAAATAATTTGTCAAATAGGTCTCCGGTCAGGTCCAGCGGCGCCGACAGACCTTCAGGTCTGTCGAGCGGTGCTCGACCAACCTAGAGGTTCGTCGCCGCAGGAGCCGCGGAGTGATGGCCGTGGTGCTAAAATCAAAAGTTTCAAGCCGTGCCTGAAACTCCCGCCGTGGATTCATCGGCTCTCGTCATTCGTGGTGCGCGGACGCACAACCTGAAAAACGTCGATCTGACGCTGCCAGCGGGACGGCTGATCGTGTTTACAGGGGTCAGCGGATCGGGCAAGTCTTCACTCGCCTTCGACACCATCTACGCCGAGGGCCAGCGCCGCTACGTCGAGTCGCTGTCGGCCTATGCGCGCCAGTTCCTCGAGCGCATGGAGAAGCCCGACGTCGATCGCATCGACGGCATCTGCCCGTCGATCGCCATCCGCCAGAAGAACAGCGTCCGCAACCCGCGATCCACCGTGGGGACGGTGACCGAGATTCACGACTACATGCGGCTGCTGTACGCGCGCGTCGGCCGCACCATGTGCCGCAAGTGCGGCCTGGAGGTGATCCGCGAAACCGCGGAAGTGGTCACGACGCGGCTGTTGACGCTCCCCGAAGGCACGCGGCTGCTGTTGGGGTTCGACCTGCCAATCGTGATTACCTCGGGCTCGGCCCAGGACGAACCGGAAGACGGCGACGAGCGCAGCGAGCCGCTCTTCGAGGCCGAATCGCCGTCGGCGGTGGCGCTCGAGAACCTGCGGCGCAAGGGTTTTGGACGGCTGCTCGTCAATGGCCAGGCCATCGCCTTCGAAGAGGTCGAGGCCGCGGCCCTGAAGGCGATGAACCCGTTACGCGTCGTCGTCGATCGCGTCAAGGTGTCTGCCGATGCGCGCACGCGCATCACCGATTCGGTCGAGACGTCGTATTCGGAAGGCGGCGGCGCGGCGTGGGCGATCCAGTTGCCCGACGGTGAAGGTCGGTCGATCACGCATCAGTTTTCGGAACGGTTTGAATGCCACACCTGCGGTATCCAGTACGAGGATCCGCAGCCGCGGTTGTTCTCGTTCAACAACCCGTTTGGCGCCTGTCCAACCTGCCACGGCTTCGGCAACATCATCGAGCTCGACCAGGAGCTGGTCGTGCCGGATTCCTCGAAGTCGATCAACCAGGGCGCCATCGAGCCGTGGACCAAGCCGCATTACCGCTCGCAGCTCGCCGATCTGAAGCGCGCCGCGAAGACCAAGGGCGTGCGCCTCGACGTGCCGTGGGCGGATCTCACGGCCGAGGAAATCGCGTTCGTGATGGACGGCGATGGCGATGATTTCGAGGGCGTGCGCGGATTCTTCCGCTGGCTCGAGCGCAAGAAATACAAGGTCCACGTCCGCGTGTTCCTCAGCCGCTATCGCGGCTACCTGACGTGTCCCGATTGCCAGGGCACGCGGCTGCGGCGCGAAGCGCGCGACGTGCACGTCGGCGGCGTGACCATCGACAAGGCGTCGGCGCGCACGGTGCGCGAGGCACAGCAGTTCTTCGCCGACCTGCAGCTCACGGAAAAAGAAGCCGCGATTGCCGACAAGGTCTTGAAGGAAATCCGCCGCCGGCTCGGATTCCTGCGCGATGTCGGGCTCGATTACCTCACGCTCGATCGGCTGTCGTCGACGCTGTCCGGTGGCGAAGCGCAGCGGATCAACCTGGCCACGTCGCTCGGTTCGGCGCTCGTGGGGACGTTGTATGTGCTCGATGAGCCGTCGATTGGCCTGCACACGCGCGACAACCAGCGGCTGATCGCCATCCTGCGCCAGCTCCGCGACCAGGGCAACACCGTGATCGTCGTCGAACACGACGCCGACATGATCGCGGTGGCCGACCATCTTGTTGACATGGGCCTCGGCGCCGGTGAACACGGCGGCCGCGTGGTCTACTCCGGATCGCTCGAAGGGCTGATCAACGAACCGCGATCGCTGACGGCGAAGTACCTGCGCGGCGAATTGAGCATTGCGATTCCGCAGCAGCGGCGCAAAGGCTCGCCGCAGCGCATCAGGCTGTTTGGCGCCACCGAACACAATCTCAAGGGCATCGATATCGAGATTCCCTTGAACACGCTGACCTGCGTGACCGGCGTGAGCGGATCGGGCAAATCCACGCTGGTGCACGACGTGCTGTACGCCGCGCTCAAGCGCGCGAAAGGCGACTGGGATCGCAAGGTCGGCGCGCATCAGCGTCTCGAAGGCCACGAATTCGTCAGCGATGTCGTGCTCGTCGATCAGACGCCGATTGGGCGCACACCGCGATCGAATCCGGTCACCTACCTGAAGGCGTTCGATCCGATTCGCGAGCTGTTTGCCGCGACCAAAGACGCCAAGTCGCGCGGCCTGACCGCGAGTCATTTCTCCTTCAACGTGCCCGGCGGCCGCTGCGAAGCCTGCCAGGGTGAAGGCGAAGTGCGCGTCGAGATGCAGTTCCTCGCCGATGTGTTCGTGCCGTGCGAACAATGCGACGGCCTGCGCTTCAAGTCGCAGGTGCTTGACGTCCGCTATCGCGGCAAGAACGTGACGCAGGTCCTCGACATGACGGTGCGTGAGGCCCTGTCGTTCTTTGCCAGCACGCCCAAGGTGTTGCGCCGTCTGCAGGTCCTCGACGAAATCGGTCTTGGATATTTGCGACTGGGACAACCGGCGACCACGCTGTCGGGCGGTGAAGCACAACGCATCAAGATTGCGGCGCACCTCGCGTCCAGCGCGGGCGAGCGGCTGCTCTATATCCTGGACGAGCCGACCACGGGCCTGCACTTCGACGACATCGCCAAGCTGCTCGCCGCGTTCAGGAAGCTGCTCGAAGCCGGCCACACGCTGGTGGTGATCGAGCACAACCTCGACGTCATCAAGGTCGCCGACTGGATCATCGATCTCGGTCCTGAAGGCGGCGAAGACGGCGGGCGAGTGCTGGCGATGGCCACGCCCGAGCAGGTCGCGCACGTTCCCGAAAGCCACACCGGCAAGTACATCCGGGAAGTGTTATCGTCTGGGAAGCTCCTTCAGACAGTGGCCCGATAACACGATGATGCTGACGATCCGCGCGGTGAGCCTCGCGCTCGCCTTCGGTGTTACCGGTGTGCCCGTGGCGTCGGGCCAGTCGATGCTCGCCGAGGTGATGGCGCGGCACGGTGTGATGGCGCCGGCAGGCAACTTCGAGCGCGCCTTCGATGAAGGCATGACGCCGTCCACTCCGGTCACGCCCGGATCGTTTGCCACGCCGCTCGCCTTGATGGCGTCCGCCACCGGCAACGATCGCGTTGCCGCCGCGTATGCCTTCGGCATTCTGGCCGGCCGCAGCGGCCGGGCGGCGTCGTTGCAGGAGCTCGCCGCGGCGGGGCAGGCGCTCGTGC
>Ga0114129_10015065_pt1 | contig 11006 bp, 8 predicted proteins | sample RhiMetdeltSRZDD1_FD_80071 | JGI IMG/M metagenome (GOLD analysis project Ga0114129, IMG submission 80071) | Populus rhizosphere microbial communities from Tennessee, USA - Rhizosphere MetaG P. deltoides SRZDD1 (version 2) (version 2) | ecosystem: Host-associated > Plants > Roots > Rhizosphere >... | reverse complement strand
TCCCTCCACACCTCGATGACGGCACCAACGGGGTCACCGTTCTTAGCGCTCCCTCTGCATGCATATACTCTCCCGGTATCACGGCTTTTAGCAGAGGAAGGATAATTGTTCACCATCATGGTCATACGCCGGGCATTATAAACAGGAATATTTTCCTGGATAGCGGCGCCCGCGGTTTGATCGGCTCTTACCTCTGTTACCAGCAGGTCATAATTCAGATCATTGAACAGTGTAACCGGCGCAGGTGGCAGCCAGCTAAATTGCGGATAGGACTGCTGAATGTTTGCAGAATCAGCAGGCATAGTGAGTTGCGGAGGGCTCAAAGGTTGTACCTCAATACTGATACAATTTTCCGACAGTACCTGTTTGTCTTCTTTACCACTTATGTAAACAGTATAGCAGGCCTGGTAATTGCCAATGGGAAGCAATGCATCAGCGAGCCTGCTGAACGCCGGTGAAATATATTGATAGTCTACCGGCTGCACGTCAGCTGCTTTTATTTGCTTTACACCCTTGCTGAGGGTAAGAGGACGTGTAAAGGCAGTCAATGCGGGCTGATTATCGGTCAGGTCTATCAGCGTGAGCCCAATCACGACATTAATGCTGCTATTACCTGAATAGATCAGGGCCAGGTTCCATAACTGGTTTTTCTGCACAATACCGGCCGGAGGCTCCTGCACCGATACAGATAGCTGCGCCTTGCCTGCCGAAACAAACAAAACAAATAGTGTTAAATATAATAATCGCTTATACATAAGCTGCGTTTAAAATGTTTTATAATAAGTAAGCCTTCCGATTCTGTTTTCTGCCAGCTGCCTGTTAAACCCGGGTATAAATCCTTTATCCATCATCAGCTGAATATCACCCACACGCGGAATTTTTAGTGTCAGGTTCGCATTATATCCCCATTGCAACACAGGCAACAAACTGTATTTAATCAACTTTATGCCTGCTCCGGCTGAAATGATTTTACTGATAGTAAACTGATTATTATCTTCTATTGTGTAAATATTGTAATCAGTACCGGTACTGAACGAAGCATTCAGCATTACCGAAAACCAGTTGAAAGTGACGCTCTGGCTTAACAACAAATTTTTTGAATTGTAATAAACGAAACCCGAATCGGCCATTTCGTTATAAAACCTGCTATACACAACATAAGAGCTTAGCTGGGCATTGTTTATACTGTAATAATAACCTGCACTACCCGTTACCGTGTAATACCTGCTTTCGGAATATTGATCATCACCGGTTTTGGTAAGTTGATAGGATGGATAATATCCGACCATCATTACCGGCCATTTTTTTATTCTGAGATTAGCCTGAAAACTTGCCAGCAATGAAGAACTTTTATATGCCGTGGTTACAAAAGGATTATTATAATCGTTTTGCTGAAAGGAAGAAATAATAGTGAGCTGCTTTTTAAAAAGCGGTTGCTCCAGCCTGGCAAGCCACATTAACTGTGAGGCGCCCGTTGTAAATGTGCTGAAAGATTGGAAATTGGCTCCCATATATCGCATATTACCGCTTAACCTGGTGTTTGTTTTCGGAAACCAGGAGAACAGTTTTACGGAATACGCTTCATTGCTTCTGTCATTGAATTTCGAAACAGAGCTCATCCACTCTTTTCTTTGTAAACTATCGAGACTATAATAAGGTACAGTAGATTTGGCTACTTCCCCTACAACAGAAATGTTTTTGTTGATTTTGTAAAAGCCTTCAATCGTTACCCCAGCCAGGTTATATTCCGGAATTTTGCCATTCGCCTGGGGAGCGATAGAAGCATTAAAAAACTGCCGTTTGCCAGTGTAATAAGTAAGGATGATATGATTGCCGTTTTTAGTCCCCTTTCCGAATCTTGCCAGCGCCAAATATTGACTGGCACGGGAACGATTCGGAACGATATAATCCCTGAAACGGTAATCGACCTTGCCAACAGCCAGCGCATAATAATAGTGGGGATTGTATTCTGCCTGCAGGCCGGTAATACTAATATTCTTTACTGAAAGCTCTGAGTAGTCCGCAACGCTTCTGCCGATGCTCAGCGACTGTATACTATAAAGCGTTTTGAAGCCTTTCGGCAATATTGTATCGGGAATATGTAACTGCCGGAGTTTTTCTGTTAATACCTGTACATCTTTTGCACCTTCAATCTGTTTTTTTATTTCAGCCCGGTTAAGCTGTTCGGCAGATTTTAATTTTCTGTACAGGTTTTCGATTTCCTTTATTTCTGAACTTAAACTATCCAGCTTTTGTTTTTTAGACTCAATACTGTCTTTAAACCTGTCGAATGTTATCGCTTCGTCTTTTACCTTATTTATATTATTACTTATTGATGCCTGAATACTGTCTATAGGGCTGGTATCAAACCGGGGTTTTTCCGGAACAGTTGGTTGTGCTATTTCAGTTCGTTTTTTCAAAAGCTCTTTTTCCCTTTCTTCCACGATCTTTTGCTTCAGATCCGGCATCTGCAAGGATTGGCTAAGTGATGCAATGGCCTGTTTCTTTGCTTCCATTAAACGTTTAACAGAATCCAGCTTATCAGTTTTGGAAGCCAGGTACGACTGCACCGCATCGAGCATCCTTTGTTTTATATTCCGCTTAAAATCCGATTGACTGAATTGAAAATTAAGATCGGTATACTTTCTGAACAGCGATGAATTGCTGAAGCGGGTTGTTACATAAAGTCTAAACGGGTATTGCTCTTTATAAACCAAATCCAATCTCGTTTGAAGTGTGTGCTGGTACACGTCCTTTTCTGCATACGGCGTATCAATCCTGGAACGGTAGTTTACATCATATAATATATTACCGGTAACTTTCAGTAAGGGCGTATGTGTGATAACCGGAGGAGAAGTTTTAACTACGCGCGCTGTATCAGTTACATACATTGCAGGAACCACAAAGTACAATACATCATACCGCCTGGAAGTTCCTTGTATTAGAATATCCATGGGTTCTGCTCCTGGCAGCGTGTCTGACAGGAATCCTTTAATTGCTTTGTTGCATGCAATCATCTGCCCATTGGGCTCACCATACTTTACGTTATTGGTAGCGTGAACAACTGCTGATGACAAAATGCAACAGGCAATTACTGATATGATCAGTAATTTTCGCAACGGTTAAGACTTTAAAATTTATTGCTGTTGCAATCTTATACAGCTGATGGTATTAGTCCGGAAAAACAAAAAAAACGTGGGAGATATGAAAACAAGTGTAGTCGGTTACAGTTAAACAGTAGCATAAGCAATGGTTTTTGGTTGGTTAAATACGCAGAGTGCTGTATCAGCTTTCAAAGCTAAAGGTGGAAGTAATAAAACCGGGGGGGCGGATCAGTCAAAAAAGCGGGGGAAATTTGCCAAAAGATAATTATTCACATATTCACCCCCCGGAATGTCAATTAAAACTTTGCTTTCATGTAGAACAAAATACTGCCGATTTTTTAGTAAAGGAAAAAAATAAAAAAGCTCCGAAAATCCGGAGCTTTCAAAAATTCATTCGATTCGTTAGAATTTTCCATTGTTGTTTTTCCAGCTTTCCTTTGCCGGAATTTCCTCAATGGTATCCCAGTGTTCGGCAATTTTTCCATTCTCAACCCTGAACAGGTCGTAAAAAGAATTGTGTTTTCCTGCAAGGTGTCCTTCGCTAACAACCAAAACAAAATTGCCTTCGCCTAATACTTTATGAATTTTGTCATATTTCATAGTGATACCTTGTTTTGCCCACTCCCCTAACGCTTTTCCCAATCCTGAAAGTTGGTCAGGGATTAACGGATTATGCTGAATGTAATTGTCGCCATCAAAATAACCTGCCAACTTTTCCATTTTGCCGTTCACTAAAATGTCGTCAACAAAATTTCTAACTAAGGTTTTGTTTGCTTCCGTATTATCAAGGCCGGTAGCCTTTGATGCACCATCTGTCATGGTATGCCCGCCCGGATTTGGACCGGCTGTCGTTTGCAGATTATCCCAATGCTCTACAATCTTACCCTCTTCAAACCTGAAAATATCAAAGCCGATCTTAGGGCCAAAGAAATTATATTCAGTATGAGCAAAAACAAATGGTCCGTCTTCAAAAACCCTTACCGTATTCACCTTTGCCGATTTTGGAGGAAGTTGCTGTAACAATTTGCCAAAACCTGCCAAACCATCTTCCACCGCTAAATTGTGTTGAATGTATTTGCCGGCATTGATAAAACCTACAGGTTCTGTGGCGCCTGTTTCAATTGACTTTAAAAGGTCAACTACTTTTTGTTTGTTTTCCATCTTATTAATTTTTTTTGTTGTTGAAACAGTTTTGTTTGTGGTGGTGTACGCGCAGAAACAAACTGCTAAAATCACCGCTGCACCCGTTATCGATTTTTGCATTTACTGAATGTTTAAATTCGATACAAAGGTGCTGCAGGCTGTAAAGATGGAAAAGGTAGAAATAGTCCTTTGAATGATACTTTTAGTCTGAAGTAAGGTTTTCCCGAAATTCAGTGGGTGTTGTGAGGGCGTGTTTTTTGAAGTATTTGATGAAGTTGGTCGGTTCTTCGAAGCCCAGGGTAAAGCCGACCTCTTTTATGCTTTCACTTGTATGTGCCAAAAGTCTTTTCGCTTCCAGCATTATTCTGTCGTCAATTATTTCTTTGGGCGTTTTACCCAACACCTTTGTGGTAGCCTGATTGAGGCGTTTTTCAGTAATAAGGATCTGTCCGGCATAATAACTTACCTGCTTTTGATCTTTATAATGCGCTTCCAGCATGTCTCTGAACAACATCACATAATCAAGGTCAGCGCCTTTTTTTATTTCGGTGAAGAAGTCTTGCGTTCGCCTGATCCTTTCTGCATTTAACAGGAAGTTGTGAAGCAGATTTTGTAAAATACCGGACTGGAAATTGTCTTTGGTACGATTTAGTTCCTCCGACATTTGCTGCACTAAACCAGTAAACAGGCTTATTTGTTTTTTGACCTGTATTTGCGATACGGAAAGCAGGTCGTTAAACAAAATAGTATTCCGCAAATACTTTGTATCATTTTCCGATTGGCAGTAAAAACTATCGGTAAACAGGATAGAAATACCCTCAAAAGGCGTTTTGCCGGCAAAGCGTTTTACTACATCCTTATTTAAAAACAATATTGTGTTTGGTTGTATATGTACAGGTTCAAAGTCGACCCAAAGTGTTGGGCTGCCGCTTTGAAACCAAACTATTTGATAAAAGCCGGTGCGGTGAACGGTGGTTAATTTTTCGAAGTTTCTTTTGTATAATTCAAACAGGTTTACAATTTCAAATTCCTGTGGAAGCCCCTGTTTGAATTGATATTTTTTGATTGCTGTGGTCATTTGTGGTGTGCCTTTACAAGTACCGGTTACAACTACGCCATTTTGATTTATTGGCTCAAAAATAACACTTGAAAATATTGACTCCCGCTAAAAATAGCGTAAAATAGCGGAAATACAAACGCTACGGAATTCAATCAATTAGCATGAAGAATTACATACTAACGACTTTTATTTTATGTTGTACGATTCAAATAACGTATTGCCAGCGCTATGACAGTACCACACAATTTAAAACCTGCACGCTGGAATCGGTTGTAATTTCATCATGGAGCATTTTTGATGAAAACATAGCTGATACACTTAAGTGTGCAGATACAAGTGAAAGGGCATCATTATTAATATTAGACAAAGAGCTGAGGCATTGCTGTGTAACGGCTAAATTAATTGAATACAGGAGCGGAATAAAAATAAGAGAAGCAATCGTTCTTTTTAAAGAAGCTATTTATAATAATCCCCATATTGCCTCCTTTGAAGATAGTTCATTTGTTTTTTCGCTATACCGAAAACCCCAAAAAGGCAGTCAGTTTATTTTGGGTTTCAGAACACCTTCAACTATGCGCATCGAAAAAGTAGAGATGCAAAAACCTGATGAATATCGGCCCTATTTAGCCGATTTGCAGGAGCACAAACTTCCAATAGGAAAGCCCTTTGTGTTTTTAGTTATCACAACTCCCGACAGCAAAGGCAACCTTCCCTTTTTCATGACTGAGTATAAAAATAAATACACACCCTATGATTGGAATAAGACTTTTAACCTTAATCATACTTTTCTTATTGAATTGACAATCGAAAAGTCAAAGGATTTTAAGTCCCGGCTGTTAGATCGGGGCTAAGCGCCTCCTCTCCAACTGGCGAAGATCAGGCCAAAGAGAAAAGACAAATTCCTGATGATCCAATTCAGAAACATCAATAAACTACTGATTATCAAACTCATATATGCTCTGTTATATAGTTTTTCAGGATGCTTCCCGCGCACACCTGGACTCTTCCATTGCGCGTAACTGTTAAAAAAAGAGAAAATGCCTTCGGCTATTCATCAAATTTTAGTAATCTCGGACTCAGGAGATGGACGGCTATATTATAACTGTAACATATTTTAAGAGAGGTGAATCGTGACAAACTGGCCCAACACGGCATTGCCGCAAGTGTGGCGGAACCAGCAAACTCAATGAATTCCCTGCCATCTCAAATACCCGAACGTTAGTCAGAACTATATGACCCGACAATACCGATTCGTTGGCAAACTTTTATGAGACTCTTCTTTAATTCAAAAGGGAAGGATGAAAATAAATAAGACTCACGAAATAACTTTTGACACAGACGAAACCATAATAACTGTAACTATATCGAAGTCAAATGAAATAGTTATGTTGATGAATTCGGGAAATGTAATTAGGTTTAATTTAAACGAAAAAAAGGGGAACCATTTATTCTCCGTAAAAAGTAATATTGAATATTCTGACGGAGGATTTGACATAACTGCGATAACTTCAATTTACACATTAGATGAAATTGTGGTTGTGGTTAATGACTTCAAAAGACATGGGTTTATTCATTATCCAGATAAATACCACGCTTTACACTTGTGGAGAGAAGATTATCACGCGGACATTTCAACATTTCCAATTGCATTGTATAAAAGTGAAGATGGAGTGCCTCATTTAATCTTTGGAGAAGCCTGGAACCATATTCAAATAATGAATCTTGACACACGACAAATTCTAACAGCTTCAAAATCTTTGATAGAGGAAAATGCAGAGGAAAAACACATTGAATTTTACAAAAAATATAATGAAGACAACAAATTACCGTGGCCAAGACCTTACGATTATTTTTTTGGCAAATTATACTTATCTCCGAACCAAAAGAAATTTTTAAGTGCTGGATGGGCTTGGGGTTCATGCGACAGTTATAACGTTTACGACATTGAAAGATTTATTTGTAGCAACAGAATATCAGCTTTAGGAATCGGTGCATGGGAACATGAAAACAGAGCAACATGTTGGGTTGATAATGAAACTATTGCTGTTGCATATAATCCATTTACAGAAGGAGACGAAAATTCAACAGCAGACTCTCCTTGTGAAATTCATTTTCACAAAATCAGAGGAGACAATGTTGAATTAGAGAAGAAAATCCAAATAACTGACAAAAATATTCTTAGTTCGAAAATGTATTTTAATAAAACAAGTAATTCATTTATAACTTTTTCTGACAAAGATGGTTTAACAATAATTTCATTGGACGGCCAAATTGTTTTTAAAGACGAAAACTTAAAAGCAAACGAATACAACGTTGAGAAAGGCTTGTTTTTAGTGACAGACAACAAAACAATTTCGGTTTATGAAATTACAGAATAGAAAAAATACCTAATGACCGAAAGAAGAACGCAACCCCCTGCTCCTTGCAGGCAATTTATAACAACACCCATAAATGATAGACAAAGTAAAAATTCTTGACACACAAGTTCTTTCCGACAATTGGTATGTGTTACGAAAGATAACCTATGAATATTTTAAGAAAGACGGAACAAAACAAGTTCAAAGCCGTGAAGTATACGACAGAGGTAACGGAGCGACAATTTTGTTGTACAACAAAACTCAAAAAACAGTTATCCTTACAAGACAATTCAGACTTCCAACTTTTGTAAATGGAAATAAAAATGGAATGTTGATTGAAGCCTGTGCCGGTTTGTTAGACAAAGACAATGCGGAGGATTGTATAAGGCGGGAAACAGAAGAAGAAACAGGGTATAAAATCACTGCTGTAAAGAAGATATTTGAAGCCTATATGTCGCCAGGTTCTGTAACTGAAATTTTATACTTTTTTATAGCAGCGTATTCCAAAGAAATGAAAGTTACAGATGGCGGCGGTGTTGAACACGAGGAAGAGAATATCGAGGTTTTGGAAATCAATATTGAATCAGCAATGAAAATGATTGACAACGGCGAAATTAAAGATGGAAAAACAATAATGTTACTTCAATACATAAAAATTAACAACATACTTTAATTTAAATAGACAAACCTCCTATCGAAGGTACGCAACATCTGGATACAGCAGCCAGAAAATACTTTCATGCTTTGAATGCAGGTAGTAACTTAAAGACTATTTATTTTGATGAAGATGGTGGACGACACGCTTTTCCCGCCGAAAGTCAAAGAGGAAGTTTACCATTGGCTGGACATACATTTAAAGAAATAACGACCTTAACAGATTTTTATGTTCAAACAGAAAATATCCATAGCAATCAATTCAAAGTTTGACAGAAACAAACTTTTTGACGAGTTTGAAACGCTTATGGGCAACCTATGCAAGACAGGACAAGTAATAGGTAATTACGAAACACCATTTGTTGCTGACAATGAATTAATTTCCTTTCAAACTACTTTTGAAAAAAGTTCACTTTCTAAAAAGTATAATGATGAATACGTAAACCAACGAATAAAAAACCTTGAAGAGTGGTGCCATTCAAAATTGAAGACAGAAGTAATCGGCAAAGCCATTCCTGCGTACAAAGGTGTTTGTTCCTGCAAAAAGCCAGACTTTTATATCCTTTTTACCTACGCTTTTAATGACTCAGGCTGTATTGACTGCGGCACTTGTAAGAAAATAGTTCCTTTTTATAAATTGACACAACTTACATATAACGACAGATACGACATTTTGAGATGGGAAACAGACTATAAATCCTGCGACAGTTTACAATTAGGTTGTACTGTTGGAGAAAAATGGGCAACAAAGCAAATGAGTGACCCCGGTTCTCAACTTTCAAAAGCAGGATTAAAAATTTGCAGCCGGCTAAAAGAATTGACAGGGATTGCAACCTATTACTATTTGCACAATTATCGACACATTTCACATAGTCAGGACAAAGCAAGGTGTTGTCCTTCCTGCAACGGCAAATGGCTATTGAAAGAAAGACTGCTTGACTTTTACGACTTTAAATGCGACAAGTGTAGACTGTTATCTTCATTTTCGCCAGTAACAAATTGAGTAGGCCGGCATCTCTAAAAATCGGGTACAACACGTGCCAATACATATGAAAACTTTTATTTTGAAACATAAGAGGATAATACTGTGGTTAATCTTTACGGCCATAGTACTATTCTTCGCGCCAAAACAAAGAGACCATTATTTAAACAGCGACATTAATTTTTTTAAGACCCACTATTTAACTTCCATATTAATTTGGGCGGGAGCAGTACTAAGCGTAATATTTTTAATTATTCTGTTCGTAAATACAAAATCTATTAAACAATCCTTCCTGTCTTTTCTCTATGTATCTCTAATCATCGCGTGTTCTATGTTCATTTTTCAGGACATCTTTCTGTCTGGTGCATTGTTTATCAACCGACAATTTAAACGAAAGAGTATGGAAAAAGTCTACGTGATAGACTATCTGGCTGGAACAGCAACGACTAAGGACAATTTTATGCTATACGACATTTCAGGAAAACAAATTTCTATTGAGAGGAAATTGATAAATAAGCTATACCAGCCGGGACTAAAACAAAATGACACAATCACTTTAAAATTCGAAAAAGGCCTGTTTGGCATACCTTTTCAATCCCAACCGTTCCCAGACAAGTGATGTACTGCAGGCAACATAGCACAGCACACGGGAATGCCTGATATAGCACGATATAACAAAAAAGCCCTCCCAATTTACCGGGAAGGCTTACATTTTAGTATCAGAAGGTTTTACACAACTGTCCCAATCCTTGCTTTAACCGGTATGTTAATCGTATTTAAGCTCGGTGTTTGATCATGAAAATCAAAATCAATATTTACGCCGGGTCTGAAAATAAGGCAGTGTGTTGAGCCGCCGAAATGGAAGGTGCCTATCGGGTCGCCTTTTTTCACTGCCTGCCCTGGCTTCACCGTAATTTCGCAACTTGAAACCTCTGCCATTCCGATCGCTACAAAACACATCAGGCCGATCTTTGGGTTGTTCGACTCAATAAATATCAAAGCTCTCGCCGCTATCTCTGCAATATATCCCTGCGAATCGTTAGGTCCTGCGGGATCGTATCCCTCAACAGGCGCTTCGGCATAATAAGTTCCGGGAACATTTTGAATAGCTACGATGGTGCCGTCAACCGGACTATTCCATCTATGATATGTTTTTGCGCATAAAAATGCCTGATATACGGTGCATCCATCTCCAAACTCTTCTGCTAAAGTATTATTAGCCATAATGTCCAATACCGAATAAGGCTGTCCTTTCATCCAGAACTTATCCCTCATTTTAGCATTGGTAACACAATTGTACGGAGCCGACTCACAGGCATTCACAATCACATCAGCACCACTATCTTCATAACTAACCTCCCGAACCCCCGGATTAAATTCACGGGTAAAAAAGTCGTCCCAGCTTTTATAACCATAATATGGCTGTGTTGGATCGCACTTGTAATTGTAAATGAAATTGGCTTTGGCATCATAGGGATCATTCCACTGCCCTCTTAATGGGTCCATGGCTGCAATAGCTTCCAAAGCCTCGGGTGAAAACCATCCTATCGGGTTGGTATAGTCGGGTTGCGGCTGATCAATAGGCCCGTCGACTAGAACATACTTCGAGTCGTCGGATTCTAAAAAAGTTTTCCATGTATTTAAAATAGCCGCTAACTTTTGGTTTACCAGCGTATTTGTAAATGCCAGGTAACCGCCGCTTGTTC
>Ga0114129_10015064_pt1 | contig 11007 bp, 10 predicted proteins | sample RhiMetdeltSRZDD1_FD_80071 | JGI IMG/M metagenome (GOLD analysis project Ga0114129, IMG submission 80071) | Populus rhizosphere microbial communities from Tennessee, USA - Rhizosphere MetaG P. deltoides SRZDD1 (version 2) (version 2) | ecosystem: Host-associated > Plants > Roots > Rhizosphere >... | reverse complement strand
TGCGGCGCTCCTCGAGCTTGTCGTAGCCGATCAGGTCGAGCGCGATGTCGAGGCACCTCGCGTAGTCGCCCGAGTCGTAGACGCAGCCGTTGGGCGTCTCGTAGGGCATCTCCTCGGACTTGATGTAGTTGCGCTTGCGGACCTCGACCGGGTCGAGGTCGAGCTCGTGTGCGACGACGTCGATGACGCGCTCCGTGAACCAGAGCTGCTGCATGCGCGAGTAGCCGCGGTTCGGTGCGGTCGGCGACTTGTTCGTGCACGTCTGTGTGAAGTCGACGAGCACGTGGCGCCAGCGGTAGCAGCCGGGCGTCACCTGCGCCCAGATGATGCAGCCGAGCGGCTCGTAGCGCGGGAACGCGCCGGCGTCGTCGAACGCCCTGACCTTGAAGCCGAGCATCGTGCCGTCGGCCTTCACCGGGACCTCGACGTCGAGGAACGTGCGCTCGTTGCCGTGTGTATTGGCGGTGTGCTGGTCGGTGCGCCACTCCGTCCAGTGCACCGGGCGGTTGAGCTTCCGCGCGAGCAGGCAGAGGGCGACGAAGTACGGGTGCAGCGTGATCTTGTTGCCGAAGCCGCCGCCGATGTCCTGCGTGACGATGCGGAGCTTGTCGGTGCCGACGCGCAGCGCCGGGGCCATCCAGACGATCCCGATCCCCGGCATCTGGTGGTTGCAGTGCAGCGTCCACTGCGCGATGCCCTTGTCGTACTCGACGAGCGCGCCCGCGCACTCGAGCGGCGTCGAGGAGAAGCGGTGGAAGTAGAGGCGGTCGATCTTGACCACGTGGTCGGCCTCGGCGAGCGCCTCGTCGAAGTCGCCCCACTCGAACTTCCCCGACCAGACGACGTTCGAGCCGGCCTCGTCATGGAGGATCGGCGCGCCGGGCTCGGCCGCGGCGACCGCGTCGAGCACGGGCTCGAGCGGCTCGTACTCGACCTCGACGAGCTCGGCGGCGTCGCGCGCCAGCTCCCGCGTCTCGGCGACCACCGCCGCGACGGGCTCGCCCGCGAAGCGGACCTTTCCGACGGCGAGCGCGTAGTCGCGGATCTCGCTGCCGGGCGGCGTCGACATCTCGAAGAAGGGGTCCGTCTGCGCCGCGACCTCCTCGCCGATGAGCGTGCCGTACACGCCCTCGACGGCCTCCGCGGCGGAGACGTCGATGGAGACGATCCCCGCATGCGCGTACGGCGAGCGGACGAAGTGGACGTAGCCCATGCCGTGGCGCTTGACATCGTCGAAGAAGACGCCCTCGCCCTGCACGAGGCGCTTGTCCTCCTTGCGAGGGATGCTCGTGCCCGCGAATCCCTTCTGCGGGGCCTCGACCTGGTCGGGGGCGACGGTCGTCACGCCGGCACCTCCCCACGGGCTGCCGCGTCGATGGCCTCGACGATGTTCACGTAGCCGGTGCAGCGGCAGATGTTGCCCTGGATGGCCCGGCGAATCTCGTTCTCGGTCGGCTCCGAGTTGTTATCGAGCAGGTGCTTCGCACTCATCAGCATCCCGGGCGTGCAGTAGCCGCACTGGAGCGCGTGGTGGGCCGAGAACGCGCGCTGGAGCGGGTGCAGCTCGTCGTCGGACGCGAGCGACTCGACGGTCTCGATCGATACGCCGTCGGCCTGGACGGCGAGCATCATGCAGGACTTCACGGCGAGGCCGTCCACGATCACGGTGCACGCTCCGCAGTTGCCCGTGTCGCAGCCGATGTGCGTGCCGGTCAGGTCGAGGTCGTCGCGGATGACATGGACCAGGAGCCGCCGGGCGTCGACCTCGCGCTCGTAGGAGGCGCCGTTGACGGTGACCGTGATCCTCTTGCTCGTGACCGGTTCCACCTAGCTCCCTTCCTTCGCCTGGGCCACCGCGCGGGCGGCGACGACCGCGGCCAGGTGCCGCCGGTAGTCGGCCGACCCGTGCACGTCGGACGGCGGTTCGATCGTGGCGCCGGCGACCGCCTCGCGCACGGCGTCCTCGTCCGCCGCCACGGTCAGGAGCACCGGCGTCGCCGAGACGCAGCCGAGCGCGACCCGCGCCTCGTCGCGGCTCACCGTCGCCGCAGCGTTGACGATGCACGTCCCGTCTGTGCCGATCGTGATCGCCGCGAACCCGTCCGCAGCGCCGTTCAGCGCCGGCAGCGTCACTTTCGTGAGCAGCTCGCCCTCGCCGACGGCCGTCATGTAGACGCCGAGGAAGAACTCCTCGGCAGAAACCTCGCGCTCGCCGTCCGCGCCCGCGATCGTCATCGTCGCGCCGGCGGCGGCCATCACGGGCGGCAGGTGGTTGGTCGGGTCGTTCGAGCAGATGTTCCCGCCGACCGTCCCGCGATTGCGCACCTGCACGTCCGCGATCTGCGCGGCGACCTCGGCGAGGATGGGCCGTGCGTCCTTGATGTCGCCCGACGTGATCACCTGCGTGTAGGTCGCCATGGCGCCGAGCTCGAGCCCGCCGTCGGCCGCCTTCGCGATCGCACGGAGGTCTTCGAGGGCGCCGAGATCGACGAGGACGTCGGGCGCAGCGGCGCGTGCCTTCATGACGTTGACGATCGTCTGGCCGCCCGCGAGTGGCCTCGCACCGTCGTTCTCGGCGAGGAGACGCACGGCTTCGTCAACGCTGGCAGGACGCGCGTACCCGACCTCGCTCAGCAGCATGCCGAGCGATCCTAACGAACGCGATCAGCCGCCGGTCAAGCGAGGAGCGCGCGCGCGTACCCGCTGCAAAGAGGGTCGATTCGGCCGGCGACGCGGTATATGGTTGGCCGCCGCAGGCGTCTAACCACTCCGCTGAGCCGCCGTCAGAGAGAGTGAAAGTGAGGCCAATGTCCGAGGTCACGGTTCACCGCGACGGCTTCCGCCCCACACTCGGGGCTCCATAAGTCGGTGGGTCGCCACGTGACCGACGAGTCCTCCGCGGAGGCTCGCCAGATCGACGGGGACACCGCCACGACGCGGATCACCATCGGACCTGGATTCGGCTGCGACGCGCTCGAGCAGCGCGTGATCCGCTTCGGCCCGGGGCTCTCGCAGCCCCGCGGCGGCGAGTCGCGCGAGGAGCTCCTGTTCGCAGTCTCGGGCACGGGGACGGTCACCCTGAACGGCACGCGGCACGAGCTCGAGCCCGAGACCGGGATCCTCGTCGCACCTGGGGAGCGGTACGAGGTGGAGAACCAGGGCCCCGAAGAGCTCGTACTGGTGTCCGTGCTGGCGCTCGAGCCCGACGACGATTCCGCGAACGGAGCCGAGCGTCGCGTCGTGCGCCTGGCGGAGCAGCGGCCGTACCCGGCCGGTAAGGACCGCGAGTTCCGGTACGTGGCGAACGAGGAGGTGGGCTGCAGGACGGTGACGCAGTTCGTGGGCTCGATCCCGCCCGGTCGCGCCAAGCCCCACTATCACACGTACGAGGAGGTGGCGTACATCCTCGAGGGTGAGGGCGTGCTCCACATCGGCGGCGAAAGCTCGACCGTGCGGGCGGGCTCGTGCATTCACTTTCCGCCGCGAGAGCCGCACATTCTCGAGAACGTCGGCACGGGGGCGCTCAGGGTCCTCGGCGTCTTCCATCCGGCCGGCGACCCCTCGATGGCGTTCAACATTCCAGAGGCCCAAGAAGAGGAGGAAAGCGCATGAAGACCCCCCGTTTCTGGCTTCTCCTGGCGCTCGTCGCGGTGCTTGCGGTCGGAGCGGCCGCGTGCGGCGGCGACGACGACGAAGACGACGGCGCCGCGGCCCCCGAGACAACGGGCGGCGGCGACACCGGCGGCGAGGCGGTCGACTGCACCGCGTCCATCGGCATCATGGGCCCGTTCACCGGCGACGTCGCCGCGATCGGCCAGGAGCAGCTGAACTGGGCGAAGTTCGCGGTCGACACGTTCAACGAGGAGCGCGGCACGAGCTTCGAGCTCGTCGAGGGCGACACGCAGCTCGACCCCGCGCAGGCCTCGGTCGTCGCGCCGCAGTTCGTCGACAACGACGCCATCGTCGCGGTCGTCGGGCCCGCAGGGAGCCAGGAGGTCGATGCAGTCGGCGGGATCTACAGCGACGCCAGCATGGCCTTCATCTCAGGGTCTGCGACGGCCACGAACCTGACGGAGGACTACGAGACCTTCTACCGGGTCGTGCCGACCGACGCCGACCAGGGCCCCACCGTGGCGACGTACATGGTGGAGGAGCTCGGCGCGCAGAACGTGTTCATCATCGACGACCAGAGCTCGTACTCGACGGGCCTCGCCGACTCGGCGACGGCCGCGCTCGAGGACGGCGGCGCGACGGTCAGCCGTGAGTCGGTCAGCCAGGACCAGACGGACTTCTCGTCGCTGGTCTCGGCAGTCGCCGACGACACGGACGTGATCTTCCTGCCCTGGCAGGTGGCGGCCAACGCCCAGCTCTTCGGGAACCAGCTCGCGGAGCAGGGCAAGGACGTGCCGATCTTCGGGTCCGACGGCCTCTTCTCGCCGGACGACTTCAAGGTCGCAGGCTCGTACGTGTCGTCGTTCGCGCCGGACATCACCGGCCTCGACGATCCGGCCATCCAGGACATGGTTGCCGCGTTCGAGGACGAGTACGGCGACTTCGGCACCTTCGGACCGCCCACCTTCGCGGCGACCACCGTCGTGATGGAGGCGGCCACGGCCGTCTGCGAGGGCGGCGAGGAGCCGACCCGCGAGGCGGTCCTCGAGCAGATGGACCAGACCGATCTGCCCGACTCGATCCTGGGTCAGCCGATCTCGTTCACCGAGAACGGCGACATCAACGACGCGACGTTCTTCATCTTCCAGGTGCAGGACGACGGGAGCTACCAGCTCGTCGAATAGCTGAATCCGGAGCAGCAGTGCGGCCCCACACCGGGGCCGCACCGCTGACCGGGCTACGAGGTCTCGATGGACGTCGACTTCTTCGTTCAGCAGCTGGTGAACGGCCTGACGCTGGGGAGCGTCTACGCCCTCATCGCGCTGGGCTACTCGATGGTCTACGGGATCCTGAAGCTCCTCAACTTCGCCCACGGCGAGGTCTACATGTTCGGCGCGTTCATCGGGTACTTCGTCCTGAGCGCGCTCGGCGGCGCGTCGTCGCCGTCCATCCCCGTCGCTCCCCTGCTCGTGATCATGTTCCTGGCGGCCATGCTCGGGGCGGGCCTGCTGGGCGTCGTCATCGAGCGCTACGCCTACCGACCGCTTCGCAACGCCCCCCGCATCGCCCCGCTGATCAGCGCGATCGGCGTCTCCTTCTTCCTCCAGGCGAGCGCGCTCCTGCTCTTCACCGCGCAGTTCCGCACCTATGACACGCCGCAGCTGATCCCGATCGACACGACCGGCCGAATCGACGCCGGTCCGCTCCACATCTCGCTCACGCGCATCCTCGTGATCGTCTCGACGATCGGGCTCATGATCGCCCTGACGCTGCTCGTCAGCCGAACTCGGCTCGGCAAGGCGATGCGCGCCGTCTCCTACGACCGCGAGGCCGCGGCCATGATGGGGATCGACCCCGACAAGGTCATCGTGGCCACGTTCTTCATCGGGTCGGCGCTCGCGGGCGCCGCCGGCGTGATGTTCGGGCTCGTCTTCGAGCGCGTCTTCCACCTCATGGGCTTCACGGCCGGGCTCAAAGGCTTCACCGCCGCGGTCATCGGCGGCATCGGGAACATCCCCGGCGCCATGCTGGGCGGGCTCATCATCGGGCTCGCCGAGTCGTTCTCCACCGGCTACATCTCGTCGACGTTCCAGAACCTGATCGTCTTCGGGATCCTCATCGTCATCCTCCTCGTCCGCCCGACCGGGCTCCTCGGCTCGCCGGTGCTGAAGAAGGTCTGAGGGAAGCGATGTCCCGCATCGGCAGCGACGACTGGGTCGAGCAGCAGGAGCTCCGCAGCGAGTACTACACGGGCTTCACCGGGCCGGCGCGCAAAGCCTTCGACAGGGTCGGGCCGGGGCCGCGCTTCTTCGCGTTCCTCGCGATCTGCGCGATCTTTCCGTTCTTCCCGACCGTCGCCGACTCGGACTTCCTGATCCGCGTCGGCGTCAATGTGCTCCTGTTCGCCCTGCTCGCGCTCGGCCTCAACATCGTCGTCGGCTGGGCCGGCCTCCTCGACCTGGGCTACGTCGCCTTCTACGGCTTCGGCGCCTACATGTACGCGTGGCTCTCGTCGAGCCAATTCGACGTCCACCTGCCGACGGAGCTCGTGATCCCGATCGTGATCACGGCCTCGGCGGGGCTGGGCCTGCTTCTCGGGCTGCCGTCCTGGCGGCTCGTCGGCGACTACCTCGCCATCACGACGCTCTTCTTCGCCCAGATCTTCGTCGAGCTGATGCTCAACCTCGACCGGCTCACACCGCCGTGGCGGGACGAGCCGCTCGACGTGACCGGCGGCCCCAACGGGATCCCGGGCATCGACGACATGCGGATCTTCACGATCGACTTCGAGCAGACGCGGGACTACTACTTCCTGCTGCTCGCCATCTTCGCGGTGGTCGTTGTCGGGCTCTACTACATCAACGAGTCGCGGACCGGCCGCGGCTGGCGCGCCTCCCGCGAGGACCCCCTGGCCGCGGAGCTGATGACCACGCCGGTCAACCGGCTGAAGCTGCTCGCCTTCGCGATGGGCGCCGCGGTCGCGGGACTGACCGGCTCGGTGTTCGCAGCCGTGCAGACGGGCGTCTTCCCGCAGAACTTCGAGGTGGCGCTCCTGATCATGATCTACGCCGCTCTCATCCTCGGCGGCGCCGGCTCGATCTCGGGCGCCGTGCTCGGGGCGATCATCATCGCCGCGGTGCCAGAGATCCTGCGCACCCCTGAGAACGCGAGGTACCTGTTCTACGGCGTCCTGATCGCGTCTCTGCTGATCGTCGTGCGCCCGTGGAAGCGCGTCGCAGGGATCGTCGCCGCCGCTATCGTCTTCGGCTTCGCGGCCCACGAGATCGTCGCGCTCATCTGGCCCGACGTCGTGGTGGGAGTCGAGGACGGCGGCCTCGGAGGCCTCCTGGACTCCTGGGTGCTCGTCGTCGACGACCACGAGACGCTGGTGAACTTCGCGTTCGTCTTCCTCGTCGCCGCGGTCCTGATCCTGACCCAGCTGCGCGGGGAGTCCCGCATGCTCCTTCTGATCCCGACGATCTACCTGGCTGCGTTCGTCTGGGAGAACCGCCTCGTCGCCGAGCCGAGCGTCACCCGCCAGCTGCTCTTCGGTGCCATCCTCGTCGCCATGATGACGAAGCGCCCGCAGGGCCTCCTGGGGACGCCGCGCGTGGAGAACCCGATCTGATGGCCGCGCTCCTCGAGCTCAAGGAAGTCAGCAAGGGGTTCGGCGGCCTCCAGGTGATCGGGCACCTCGACCTGACCGTCGACGAGGGCGAGATCGTGAGCGTGATCGGCCCGAACGGCGCCGGCAAGACGACGCTCTTCAACCTCGTCACGGGCATCTACCGGCCCGACGACGGCGACATCGTCTTCGGCGGCCAGAGCATCGTCGGGATGGAGCCGCACAAGATCGCGAACCTCGGGATCGCCCGCACGTTCCAGACGCTCCGGCTCTTTCTGAACATGACGGTGAAGGAGAACGTCATGGCGGCGACCTACGGGAAGACGAAGGCGCGCTGGTGGCAGTCCGCGCTCCGCACACCGGGCTCGCGGCGCGAGGAGAAGGAGGTCGAGAAGCTGGCCGAGGAGCGTCTCGCGTTCTTCGGCAAGCGGCTGGTCGGCTACCGGATGGAGCAGCCGGCCTACAGCCTCTCGTACGCCAACCGGCGGCGACTCGAGATCGCCAGGGCCACCGGGACCGGCCCGCGCATGCTGCTGCTCGACGAGCCCGCGGCCGGCATGAATCCCGTCGAGACGCACGAGATCACGGATCTAATCGCACGCCTCCGCACCGAGGGCGGGTACACGATCCTCGTGATCGAGCACGACATGCACGTCGTCGAGGGCATCTCCGACCGCGTCGTCGCGCTCGACCACGGGGTCAAGATCGCCGAGGGAAGCTTTGAGCAGGTGGCGACCGACGAGCGCGTGATCGAGGCCTACCTCGGCGCCAAGGCCGTGCGGGACGAGGCAGAGGAGGCCGGCGAGTGAACGACTCCCAGCCGCTCCTCCGCGTCGACGACGTCAACACCTACTACGGGCAGATCCACATCCTCCAGGGCGTCTCCCTCGAGGTGCAGCCGGGCGAGCTCGTCTGCCTGCTCGGCGGCAACGCGTCGGGGAAGTCGACGACGCTGAAGACGATCCTCGGCATCGTCAGGCCCCGGAGCGGACGGGTCGAGTTCGCCGGGGAGGACGTGACCGACCGCTCGACGAGCTACCGGGTCGGGTGCGGCATGGCGATCGTGCCCGAGAACCGCCGCGTCTTCGCGCCCATGAGCGTGCTCGAGAACCTCGAGATGGGCGCCTACCTGCGCAAGGACGACCTCAAGGCCGACTACGAGCGCGTCTACGAGCTCTTCCCGCTCCTCTACGAGCGCCGCTCGCAGCTCGCCGGGACGCTCTCCGGCGGCGAGCAGCAGATGCTGGCGATGGGCCGTGCGCTCATGTCGCGGCCGCGCCTGCTGCTCATGGACGAGCCGTCGATGGGCCTGGCGCCTATCCTCGTGGAGAAGAACTTCGAGATCATCAAGCAGGTACACGAGACAGGAGTCGCCATCCTCGTCGTCGAGCAGAACGCGAACGTCTCCCTCGGGATCGCCGACCGCGGGTACGTCCTCCAGACCGGGAACGTCGTCCTGGCCGACCGCGCCGACGCGCTCCTTGCCCACGAGGACCTCAAGAAGGCCTACCTTGGCCGCTAGGGTCGCCACCGAGGCGCTGCCCGCCCGGATCCGCCACCGCTTCCCGATCCTCGAGCGGCTCGTGTACGTGAACAGCTGCTCGCAGGGTGCCCTCTCGGACTCGGTGCGCGCGGCCTACGAGGCCTACCTCCACGACTGGGACGAGAAGGGCGCGCCCTGGGAGTACTGGGTCGAGCGGGCCGAGACCGTCCGCGACGCCTTCGCCGGCCTGATCGGGGCCGACGCCGACGAGGTGGCGGTCACGACCTCGCTCTCCGCGGGCGTGAGCGCCCTCATGTCCGGCCTTCGCTTCGACGAGCCGCGCACGAAGATCGTCATCTCCGACTTCGAGTTCCCGACGGTCGGCCAGATCGCGCACGCCCAGGAGCAGCGCGGCCGGCAGGTCGTGCACGTCCCGCAGGACGAGGACTCGACCATCCCGCTCGGGCGCTTCGAGGAGGCGATCGACGAGGAGACGGCCCTCGTCGCCGTGACGCACACCTGCTACCGCAACGGCAGCCGGATCGACGTCGAGGGGGTGACGCGGATCGCGCACGAGCGCGGCGCGCTCGTCCTCGTGGACGCCTACCAGGCCGCGGGCGCGATCCCGATCGACGTCCGCGCGCTCGGCGCCGACTTCCTCGCCGCGGGCACGGTCAAGTACCTGCTCGGCTCGGCCGGCCTCGCGTTCCTCTACTGCCGCAGCGACCTCGTCGAGCGCGTCCGGCCGACGAGCACCGGCTGGTTCGCCGACGAGGACATCTTCCAGATGGACATCTACGACTACTCGCCGTCCCCGACAGCCCGCCGCTTCGAGCACGGCACGCCGCCGATCCCGAGCATCTACGCCGGGATCGCCGGCATCGAGCTGGTCAAGGAGATCGGCGTCGCCGAGGCGCACGAGCACATCCACGGCCTGACCGACCAGCTCGCGGAGGGCGTCGACGACCTCGGGGGCCGCGTCGTCACGCCGCGCGAGCCGGAGCGCAAGGGCCCGCTGGTCGCCATCGCCTCGACGGACGAGCACGCGCTCGTCGCCGCCCTCCAAGACGACGGCATCGTGACGTCGTCGCGGGCAGGCAACCTCCGCGTCTCGTTCCACGGCTACAACACGGGCGAGGACGTCGAGGCGGTCGTCGCCGCCCTCGCGCGCCACCGCGACCTGCTGGCCTAGTCCTCCGCCTGCGAGAGCGCGGTGAGCTCGTTTCTCGCGCGCCAGAGCTCGGGGTAGCGGCTCTTGTGGACGAGGTTGCCCAGCACCTCGACCGGCGTTCCCTGCGTCCCGACGACCGAGTCGCCGATGATGCGCTCGACGAGCTTGTAGTGGTGCACGCGCCAGAGCGTGAGGCGCTCGTCCCACTCGATCAGGAGCTCGGCGAGCTGGTACAGGTCTTCGAACTCGCGGCCGCGCTGGTACATCTCGACGACCGTGATGCCCTGCTCGCGCAGAAGCTCGTGGAAGACCTGGCCGAGCTCCGGCGAGACCTCGCGCACGCGCCTGAACCCGGGGGAGTCGAAGCCGCTTCCGTGCCCGAGGACGCGGCGCACCTCCTGGTACTCCCAGGGAGACATGTGCTCGAGCATGTGGAGCTGGTCGGCGAGGAGCTCGAGGCAGTTCGTCGCGCGGCGCAGGAGGCGGATGGCCGCGGCCGGCTCGCGGCGGCGCAGGTGCTCGGTCGCGGTCTCGACCTCGAAGCAGGCGAGCTTGAGCCAGAGCTCCTGCGACTGGTGCGTCGTCTGGAAGAGGAGCTCGTCGCGGTGCCGCATCTCCTCCGGCGTCTTCTGGAGCGAGAGCAGCTCGTCCGTGCGGAGGTAGCGCTCGTAGTCGCTGTCCCCCGGGCCGGGCAGGATCGGGGCGAACTCCTCCTCGGCGGCGTGCTCGCTCATCCGGTGCAGGATACTTCCCACCTCGTGGACTACCGAACACTGGGGAACACGGGGATCGAGATCTCGCGTATCGCGCTCGGGTGCGGGAACTTCGGGGGAATCGGCTCCGCGCCTGCGTTCTTCGGCCAGGGAGAGAGCGAGGAGGAGGCGTTCGCGATCATGGACGCCGCCTGGGAAGCCGGCATCACGCTCTTCGACACCGCGGACGCGTACGGGGGCGGGCGGAGCGAGCGCGCGATCGGCCGCTGGCTGGCGCGGCGCGGCCCGGAGGCGCGCGACCGGCTCGTCCTGTCGACCAAGGTCTTCCACTCGGTCGAGGGCGATCCGGGCGACCGCGGGCTGGCTCCCGGCCGCATCCGCCGCCAGATCGAGGGCAGCCTCG
>Ga0114129_10015063_pt1 | contig 11007 bp, 10 predicted proteins | sample RhiMetdeltSRZDD1_FD_80071 | JGI IMG/M metagenome (GOLD analysis project Ga0114129, IMG submission 80071) | Populus rhizosphere microbial communities from Tennessee, USA - Rhizosphere MetaG P. deltoides SRZDD1 (version 2) (version 2) | ecosystem: Host-associated > Plants > Roots > Rhizosphere >... | reverse complement strand
GGCCTGGTCGGGGAATCCGGCAGCGGCAAATCGGTCACGGCGCTGTCGATCATCCGCCTCGTCCTGCCGCCGGGACGGATCACCGGCGGCCGGGTCGAGCTCGAGGGGCGGAATCTGCTCGATCTCGACGAGCCCGCCATGCGTCACATTCGCGGCCGGCGCATCGGGTTCATTTTTCAGGAGCCGATGGTGGCGCTGGATCCCGTGTACACGATCGGCTTCCAGATCGCCGAGACGCTGACGGTCCACGACCTGGCTCGCGGCGAGGCCGCGAAGAGGCGGGCAGTGGAGCTGCTCGACGCGGTACGCATCCCCGATCCGTCGCGGCGCGCGCGAGAGTATCCACATCAGTTGAGCGGAGGATTGCGGCAGCGCGCGATGATCGCCCTGGCGCTCGCGGCCGAGCCGGCGCTCGTCATCGCCGACGAACCGACGACCGCGCTCGACGTCACGGTCCAGGCGGAGATCCTCGACCTCCTCCGCGATATGCGGCGGACATTTCACTTGTCGCTGCTGCTCATTACCCACGATCTCGGCGTCATCGCGGAGATGGCCGACCGCGTCGCGGTCATGTACGCGGGGCGAATCGTCGAGCAGGCGACGGTCGATCGGATCTTCGCGTCGCCGTCGCATCCGTACACGCGCGGCCTGTTGGCGTCCATTCCCGGCGGCGAGCCCGGTTCCCGGCTGTCGGCGATTCCGGGTACGGTGCCGGTACTTGGTCAGCTTCCGCCGGGCTGCGCGTTCGCGCCGCGCTGCCCGAATCGCTTCGAGCCGTGCGACAAGCTTCGACCGGGCGTGACGATGATCGAAGCCGATCACAGCGTGCGCTGTTATCTGTACGGTCCGGCAACAGACGATAGCGCCCGCGACCCGCGCGAGGATAACGAGTCTGCGAGCGCCGGCCGCCTTCGCGCCGAAGGCGCTTCGGCGAGCTCGGCCGAAGCCTTGGCGGAGGCCAGAGCGCGCGCGAGCGGGGGTGGGGTCCCCGCGAGCACTGAAAGAAAGACGACACGTGCATGACTCCCCTCGTTGACGTCCGGAATCTCGTCAAGGAATATCCCGGGCGCGGCGGCCTGTTCCGGCGAACGCCGCCGTTCCGCGCCGTCGACGACATCAGCTTCTCGATTGCGGCCGGCGAGACATTCGGTCTCGTCGGCGAATCCGGATGCGGCAAGACGACGACCGGACGATGTCTATTGCGGCTCGTCGAGCCGACGTCAGGAGAGATTCGCGTCAAGGACATGGACGTCCGGGCGCTTTCCTCAAGCGCCCTCCGGCGGGCGCGGCGGCATTTTCAAATCGTCTTTCAGGATCCTTACTCGTCGCTCAATCCGCGCATGCGCGTCGGCGACATCGTCGAAGAGCCGCTCATCATTCACAAGCTGGGCAGCCGCGAGGAGCGCCGGGCACGGGTGCAGCAGCTCTTCGAGCTGGTCGGCCTCGATCCGTCGGCGATGGCGAAGTATCCGCACGAGTTCAGCGGCGGGCAGCGTCAGCGCATCGGCCTTGCCCGCGCGCTCGCCCTCGAGCCGTCGCTCGTCGTCGCCGACGAGCCGGTCTCGGCGCTCGACGTGTCGGTGCAGGCGCAGGTCGTCAACCTGCTCCTGGATCTGCAGAAGCGGCTCGGCCTCACCTACCTCTTCATCGCGCACGATCTCCGGCTGGTCCGGCAAATCTGCAATCGCGTGGCGGTAATGTATCGAGGAAGGCTGGTCGAAGTCGCGCCCGCGGAGCGAGTCTTCGCAGCACCCGCGCATCCCTACACGGTCGCGCTGCTCTCGGCGATACCGAAGCTGCAGCCGGGCCAGAAGCTGGAGAGGATTCCGTTCGATGCGGCGAGCTTCACGCCCTTACCGCTTAGAGAAGTCGAGCCCGGGCACTGGGCAGCAGTGCAAATCTGACATGAAGGACATGAAGGGGAGTGAAGGACATGAAGAAAACCACTTTTTTTCTTCAAGACCTTCACGATTAACGCAGTGATTAGTCGATGAGACTGTCAAACAAAGTGGGCATCGGCTTCATGACCGCTGGTTTTCTGCTCGCCTTGTTCGGCCGACTGCTGCTCAGCGATGAACAGTTCGTTGGTTTCCAAAAGATCGTATTCCCGATCCTGATCGTCGGAGTCGGAATCAGCGTAACAGTTTTGAGATTCCGAGAGAACAAGCGAAAAAGAGATTGAAAAAACAATGTGTGCTTGGCTTTTTGACAAGCGCTCTTACGCCGCTCTCGAGACGTCCTTTTCGACCTGCCCATCTCTGAGATAGATGACGCGATGTGCGTGCGCGGCGATGTCCGCCTCGTGCGTGACGAGGATGATCGTGTTGCCGCCCTCGTGCAGGCGCGCGAAGAGGCTCATGATCTCGACGCCCGTCTTCGTGTCGAGATTGCCGGTCGGCTCGTCGGCGAGAAGGATGGACGGGTTGTTGACGAGCGCGCGGGCGATCGCGACGCGCTGACGCTGGCCACCCGAGAGCTGGTTGGGCCGATGCGACATGCGATCGGCCAGCTCGACTTTCTGCAGCGCCTGGGTCGCCCGGTCCGCGCGGAGCTTGCCGCTGACGCCGGCATAGATCAAAGGCAGCTCGACGTTGTGGAGCGCCGTCGCGCGCGGCAGCAGATTGAACGTCTGGAACACGAATCCGATCTCTTCGTTCCGGATCCGCGCCAGCTCATCGTCGTTCATCTGGCTCACCTGCTTGCCGTTCAACAGGTAGCTCCCCTTCGTCGGCGTGTCGAGACAGCCGATGAGGTTCATGAGCGTCGACTTCCCCGACCCCGACGGTCCCATGATCGCCACGTACTCGCCGCGCTCGATCTGAATGGACACGCCGCTCAGCGCGTGGACCTGTTCGGCGCCCATTTCGTAGGTTTTCCAGAGATCCGCGGTTTCGATGAGAGCCATGTCGAGGCTATGAGGCTATGAGGCTATGAGGTCTTGAGGCAAGTCGGCTGAGTGGACTAAGGAACATACGAGACAGTCCGAAGTGACGTTCCCGCAGACGGCAGGTCATGCCACAAACGTAATCCAGGTCTGTCAAGTCCCTCAACGCCTCATCGCCTCATCCCCTCATAGCCTCATCGCCTATCCCTCATCCGCCTCGTAATCTTCCTTCAACCGCGCAATCACCTTGGGATCCGCAAGCGTCGTCGTGTCGCCCAGCGTCTTCCCTTCGGCGACGTCGCGCAGGAGGCGGCGCATGATTTTCCCTGACCGCGTCTTGGGCAGGTCGGCGGCAAACAGAATCTGATCCGGCCGCGCGATCGCGCCGATCTTCTTGACGACGTGCTCCTTGAGCTCGTCGATGAGCTCGGGCGACGCGTCGACCCCTTCCTTGATCGTCACGAACGCGGCGATCGCGTGCCCTTTGATGTCGTGCAGACGGCCGACGACGGCGGCCTCGGCGACTTTCGGATGATCGACGAGCGCGCTCTCGACCTCCATCGTGCCGATCCGGTGCCCGGCCACGTTCAGCACGTCGTCGACGCGGCCGAGCAGCCAGTAGTAGCCGTCCTTGTCGACGCGCGCGCCGTCGCCGGTGAAGTACACGCCGTCGGACCATTTGCTCCAGTACTGCTGGACGAACCGTTCCGGATCGCCGTAAATGCCGCGCAGCATTGCCGGCCACGGTTTCGTGAGCGCCAGGAATCCGCCGCCCTTGGTGACGCGTTTGCCGCTCGCGTCGCGGACTTCGGCTTCGATGCCGGGAAACGGTTGCGTGCACGAACCCGGTTTGAGCGTGGTGATGCCGGGCAGCGGCGTGATCAGAATCTGCCCGGTCTCGGTCTGCCACCACGTGTCGACGACCGGACACCGCTGGCGGCCGATGTGATCGTGGTACCACATCCACGCTTCCGGGTTGATGGGCTCGCCGACCGAGCCGAGCAGCCGCAGGCTGCTGAGATCGTGCGCGGCCGGCCAGTTGACGCCCCACTTCATGAACGCGCGGATCGCCGTCGGCGCCGTATAGAACACCGTGACGCCGTACCGCGCAATGAGACGCCAGAACCGATCTTTCTGCGGCCAGTCGGGCGCGCCTTCGTACATGAGGACCGTCGCGCCGTTCGCCAGCGGGCCGTAAACGACGTAGCTGTGACCCGTGACCCAGCCGATGTCCGCCGTGCACCAATACAGATCGTCGTCTCGCAGATCGAACACCCACTTCGTGGTCGCGTACGTGCCGACGAGATACCCGGCGGTCGTGTGGACGATCCCCTTCGGCTTTCCCGTCGTGCCCGACGTGTAGAGGATGTAGAGCATGTCCTCGGAGTCCATCGGCTCCGGCGGACAGTCGGTCGGCGCTTCCTCCATCAGGTTGTGAAACCAGTGATCGCGGCCTTCATGAAAATGCATCGGCAACGGCTGGTTCGCGTCCCGCTGGAACACGATGACGTGCCGGATGGAAGGTGTGCCGCGAAGCGCCTCGTCGGCCATCTGCTTGAGCTGCACGATCTGTCCGCGACGGTAGCCGCCGTCCGCGGTCACGAGCACGTTGGCCTGGGCGTCGTTGATGCGATCGCGCAGCGCCTCGGCGCTGAATCCGCCGAACACGACGCTGTGGACCGCGCCGATGCGGGCGCAGGCGAGCATCGCGATCGCCAGCTCGGGCACGAGCGGCAGATAGAGCGCGACGCGATCGCCCTTCTTCACGCCAAGCGACTTGAGCACGTTGGCGAACTGGCAGACGCGGCGATGGAGATCGAAATAGGTCAGCGTCCGCTGATCGCCGGGCTCTCCCTCCCAGACGATCGCGGCTTTGTTCCGGTGCGGCGTCCGGAGATGTCGATCGAGGCAGTTGGCGCTGATGTTGATCTTGCCCCCGACGAACCAGCGCGCGTGAGGAGGAGTCCACTCGAGCACTTTCGACCAGGGACTGATCCACTCCAGCTCTTTGGCGAAACTTTCCCAGAATGCTTCCGGATCACGCGCGGCGCGCTCGTAGACGCCCGGGTCGCTCACGCGCGCGCCCTCCCGGAAACCCGGCGGCGGCGGAAACGCACGATCCTCGTCGAGCAGCGCGTCGAGCTCTGGTTCGGGCTTCGTGGACATGACGAAAGATCTTACAGGGGGTTTGGCAGGGCGGCCTGGCTACAGCCACTTCGCCTTTCGAAACCGTGAGAAGAGCCAGAGATCGATCAGGACCATGCCTAACAGGATGGCCGGATAGCCGTAGCGCCACTGCAGCTCCGGCATGTTGGCGAAATTCATCCCGTAGACGCCGACGATCAGCGTCGGAACGGCGATGAGCGCCGCGTAGCTCGCGAGCCGCTTGGTGACCTCGTTTTCCTGCAGCGTGATGAGCGACAGGTTCACCGATACCGCGGTGCTGACCATGTCGCGCAGATTGTCGATCGACTGATCGAGCCGGACGAGGTGATCGTGGACGTCGCGGAAGTAGTCCTGCAGATTCACGCACATGATCGGGACGCGGCCGCCGTACAGCTTGGCTGCGACCTCCAGCAGCGGCGCGGCGGCGTGCTTGAGCTGCATGAGCTTCCGCTTCAGACCGTACAGCGCTTCGATCTGCGCACGGGTCGTCTGGCCGGCAAAAATCCGATCCTCGAGCGCCTCCGTCTCGTCGGTGAGCGCGTCGAGCACCGGAAAGTAGCGATCGACGACGGTGTCGAGCAGCGCGTAGAGAACGTAGCCCGGACCGTGCTTCAGCAGGTCGGGCTCGTGTTCGGTCCGATCGCGCAGCTCGGCAAACCCGTACCGGGTGCCGCGGCGAACCGAAATGATGTAGCCCGTGCCGACGAAGATGGAGACCTGGCCGATCTGGAGGTCGTCGCCGGCGGGCTCGACGGTGCGGACCACGATGAACAGCGACCGTCCGTACTCTTCGAGCTTCGGCCGCTGATGCCCGCCTTCGACGTCTTCGACGGCGAGATCGTGCAGCCTGAACTCCGTCTGAATCTGCTGGAGCTCGTCCGCGTCGGGATCGCGCAACGCCACCCAGACGAATGCGCCCGGCTGGCTGATGAACTGCTGCACGTCGCGCAGCGGGATGTCGGCGAGCTTCTGCCCCTGGCTGTACGCGGCGCAGTTGACGATCAATTTATCCCTGCACGGTTGGCGGCGGCAGCTTCTTCCGGAAGAACGCCAGGCCGAGGAGCGCGCCGAGCATGGCGAAGACCGCGTACAAGGGCAGGGTGAACGCCAGAATCAGCAGCCAGAGGCTCCGCCCCGTGAAGATTCTGATCATCATGTCGCGGAATTCCGGCGGGATCTCGGAGTTCTGCTCGAGCTGCTGCCGCATCATGTCCTGCCAGAACGTCCCGGTGATCGCGTAGAGAATGTACTGTCCCAAACACGCGATGACCGCGCCGATGAGGCCGGCAATCAGCCCGCCCAGCACGGCGTCGGCAGTCTCGACCGGCAACGGCGTGTTCTGCTGCTGGAGATAAACGACGAGCACGCCGCCCGCGATGACCCAGAGACAGCAGCAGTTCGCGCTGCTGACGACGGGCAGCGCGGACAACACCCCGATGAACAAACCGCCCAACAGCGCCGGCTGGTGACGACTCATGGCCATGGAAGGCTCCTCCAAGAACTGTGAATCTGCGGATCTGTGGATCTGAGGATCTGGACAAGCGCTTGTCAGATCTTCAGATCCTCAGATCACCAGATCGACAGATTCAATCGTCAGTACCTCAGTCGTAATACTCCCGACCCAAGTGCGTGATCAGTGGTTCCCCGCGGATGTACCGCAGGGTGTTCTTCAACTTCATCAGCTGAATGAACAGATCGTGCTCCGGATACAGTCCGCGCGCGTGCATCGGGCTCTTGAAGTAGAACGAGAGCCACTCCTGGATGCCGGAAAAGCCGACGCGTTTGGCCAGGTCCAGGAACAAGGCGACGTCCAGCACGATTGGCGCCGCGAGGATGCTGTCGCGGCACAGAAAATTGATCTTGAGCTGCATCGGATAGCCGAGCCAGCCGACCAGATCGATGTTGTCCCACCCTTCCTTGTTGTCGCCGCGCGGCGGGTAGTAGTTGATGCGGACGACGTGGTGGAGATCGCTGTAGAGATCCGGATACAGGCTCGGCTGCAGGATGTAGTCGAGAACGGACTTCTTGCTCTCTTCCTTCGTCTTGAAGGACTCGGGATCGTCGAGCACCTCGCCGTCGCGATTGCCGAGGATGTTCGTCGAGTACCAGCCTGCCACGCCGAGGAGCCGCGCTTTGAGACCAGGCGCGATGATCGTCTTGAGCAGCGTCTGGCCGGTCTTCAGGTCCTTGCCGGCGAGCGGCGCGCCGGTTTGCTGCGCGAGCTCGACGAGCGCCGGCACGTCGGCGCTGAGGTTCGGCGCCGCGTTGGCGTACGGCAGCCCTTCGCGGATCGCCGCGTACGCGTAAATCATGCTCGACGGAATCGAGGTGTCGTTCGACTCGAGCCCTTTTTCGAATGCGGCGAGCGATTGGTGCGCCGCGGTCTCCGTCATGAAGACCTCGGTGCTGCCGCACCAGATGAGCACCATCCGGTCGAGTTTGTGCTGCGACTTGAACCGTCGAATGTCCTCGACGAGCTGCTCGGCGAGATCCTTCTTCGTCTTGCCTTTCTTGACGTTCGGGCCGTCGAGCCGCTTGACGTATTGCCGGTCGAACACCGCCGGCCATGGCTTGATGGCGGCAAGCTCGTCCTTGACCTGATCGAGGATCGCCGTTTCGAGAACGCCGGCCGTCCGCGCCGCTTCGTAGCAGTCGTCCTCGAAGATGTCCCAGCCGCCGAAGACCAGGCTGTCGAGACCCGCGAGCGGGACGAACTCGTTGAGGGCGGGCGACCGAGACTCCGTGCGCTTGCCGAGCCGGACCGTGCCCATCTGGGTCAGCGACCCGATCGGCTTCGCCAATCCCTTCCGTACCGCGAGAATTCCGGCGATCGTCGTCGTCGAGACCGCGCCAAGACCGACCAGGAGGAGCCCGACTTTGCCGCCCGCAGGCGCGATTGAGAGACCGTCCGACACGGGCGAGAACTATATCATTCGGATTTTGGGGGCTTCGTGAAGCTTTTCCGCAGTGGTCCGCCGCCGTACCAGACTGCGCTGGCGATGGTGGGCGCCAAGGCCGGCAGCTCGGTGATCGTCGTCGGCGCGCGCGATCCGGCGCTGACCGCGGAGATCGCACTCGTGACCGGACTCAATGGACGCACGCTCGTCGTCGATCCATCGGGAGAGGAGCGACCGCGAATCGAGGCGGCGGCCGCGAACGCCGGCGCGCTCGTGGACATCGAAACGGCGCCGTTGACATCGCTGCCGCTCGCCGACGGCGCATCCGACGTCGCGGTCATCACCGATCTTGGTGACGCCAGGAGCCGCGACCAGATCGTTCGCGAGGCCGCTCGCGTCGTCCGACCGGGCGGACGCCTGGTCGTCATCGAAGGAAAGAAGACCGGCGGCTTGCGCAAACTGTGGACGGGAGGCGGCAGCAGCGATGCAATCGCCGCCGACGAGATCCTCGCGGTACTCAGCGCTGCGGGACTTCGTGCGACACGACTTCTCGGCAGTGCGGAGGGAGTCAGTTATTTCGAAGGAACGAAGCACTGACGATTGCATCTGAGGATCTGGCGACCTGAGGATCTGGGGCTGGCAAGTGCTTTAAGACAACCCCAGATCCGCAGATCTCGAGATCCGAGATTTGCACGTGCTTTACCTCAAACACGTCAGGTGCCGGCCGCCATCGATCGAGATCGTCGCTCCGGTGATCCATTCCGCTGACGGAGAAAGCAGAAACGCGATGAGATCCGCGATCTCGTCGGCGGTGCCGATGCGGCCGAGCGGATGCGTCGTCTTCGATCGTTCGAGGAACTCGAGGTACTTCGAATCTTCCATCCCGCCCCGATGGTGGAGATTGGTGCGGATGACGCCGGGGTTGACCGCATTCACGCGGACACCCTTGGGCGCCAGATCGAGCGCGGCGCAACGCGTGAGCTGATCGACAGCCGCCTTGCTCACGCAGTAGGCCGCCACTCCGGGAAAGGCCCGGGGACCTGCGACGCTGGAGACGTTGACGACCGCGCCCCGCCGCTCGATGAGCGGCCCGGACGCCTCGCGGATCAGCCGAAACGGCGCGCGGACGTTCACGTCCAGCATCGTGTCCCAGTTCTCGTCGCTCGTCTCGGCGACCCCTCCCGACGAGATGATGCCGGCAGCGTTCACCACCCCGTCGAGCCGTCCAAATTCATCGAGTGCGCGCGCCACGATGGCCCGCGGCGCGTCGGGCGCCGTGACGTCGACGCTCAACCAGCGGGCCCGGCCGCCAGCCTGTTCGATTTCGTCACAGATCGAGCCGAGCGCGGCCTGATCGCGGCCGACCGCCAGCACGTCAAACCCCGCTTTGCCCAGCCGGCGGGCGGTGGCGCGCCCGATTCCCGACGAGGCCCCCGTGACCACGGCAGCGTGTAACATGGCTGAAGTTTAAAGTGGAACTGCCGAGATCACAGAAATAGCGGGTTCCATGCACGAAATCGCCAGCAAGTCGTTCCCTCCGGAAGTTTTTTCCGCGGAAGAGATTGCGCAGGCAGCAGGCGTCGGCGTCGAGGATGTACTCGAGGCGATCGAGGCCAGCGGCGTGCTTTCGTTCCGGGAGTACATCTCGGCCCGCGATGCCGTCGGTCTCGTGCTGATCCTCGAGGCCGGCGCTCCGGCGCTGCGCGAGCAGTCGCCGATTTCGCTCATGGCGCCGCGCAAACGGCGAGGCGGAGTGGGATTGGCCGCCTCCGGCACGATTCACGCGATCGCCATCGCGATGCTGCTGCTCGTCGCCTCGCTGGGGCTGCTGGACGCGACTCAATCCGAAGTCACGCTGAAAGAACCGGTTCCGCAGCGCCTGATTTTCATGGTGAAGCTCGGGCCGGGCGGAGGCGGAGGCGGAGGCGGGATGAAAGTCCCGACGCCTCCTCCACGCGCGCAACGGAAAGCTCCGATCAAGCTCGTCAAGCGCACCCCGAGTCCCGTGCCGGAGCCGGTTCAGCACAAACCGCCGCCTCCGCCGCCGCCGATTCCACAGCGGCCGCCGCCACCGCCGCCGCCCGTCGAGCCTCCGAAGATTGAGCCGCTGCGCACCGAGCCGCCGAAGCCGGCACCGCCCGCGGTCGTCCAGGCACCGGTCGTGGCGCAGCCCGCCGACCCGGTCGACATGCCGGGCCTCATTGCCAGCCGCAAAGCTGCCGAAACGCCGAGCGCGGGTCCGGGCACCGGCGGTGGCACCGGACGCGGCACTGGGACCGGTGTCGGAGAGGGCGCCGGGAGCGGAATTGGACCGGGCCAGGGTGGCGGAACCGGAGGCGGTCCGTATCAACCGGGATCCGGGATCTCGCCGCCCGTCCTGGTCCGCGAAGTCAAGCCGAGCTACACCGATGACGCGCGGCGTCGCGCGATCGAAGGCGACGTCGTGCTCGAGATCGTCGTGCGCCGCGACGGCACGGTCGGCGACGTCCGCGTCAAACGCTCGCTCGGCGCGGGCCTCGAGCAGCGGGCCATCGATGCCGTTCGCCAATGGCGGTTCGGACCCGCCCGGCGGCAGGGCACGCCGGTCGATGTGATCGTCGAAGTGTCGGTCGAATTCAAACTGAGGTAGCACTCATGGAGTCACTGCTCGTGGTCGTCGCCGGCGTCTCGCTCGTCCTCGCGGCCATCATGACGACGGTCGCCTGGAGGCTGATCCGGGACAAGGGTCTCCGCACGTCCTCGCGCGCCGAAGCGTTGATGGCGCTGGTGAGACAGACGGAAGGCGGCGATCGGCCGTCTCACGCACCTGCGGCACGCGCTGAGATAGATGACGTGCCGGAAACGGAATCGCGGCCGCAACCGCAGCACGAGCCACGGGCGCAGCTTCAGCACGAGCCACGGCCGCAAGTGCAGCCCGATCAACGGCCGCAACCGTTCTTCGAATCGCGTCCGATGCAGGGCCACCTGCGTTTCCTGACCGCTACCTCCTCATGGGATGAAACCGAAGTTCGCCGCACGGGTCCGGCGATCGACGATGCGATGTTCGTGTCATCGGAGCCG
>Ga0114129_10015062_pt1 | contig 11007 bp, 4 predicted proteins | sample RhiMetdeltSRZDD1_FD_80071 | JGI IMG/M metagenome (GOLD analysis project Ga0114129, IMG submission 80071) | Populus rhizosphere microbial communities from Tennessee, USA - Rhizosphere MetaG P. deltoides SRZDD1 (version 2) (version 2) | ecosystem: Host-associated > Plants > Roots > Rhizosphere >... | reverse complement strand
TTGCCGGTGTACACCTTCGTGAGCTTGCCGTCGGCGTCGATGATGACGGTGCGCAGGTTGTGCGTGATGTCGCGCGGGTCGTTCATCGCGCGCGCGATCGAGACGCCGAAGCGCATGGCGAACCGGTCGATGTCGTCGCGATCGCCGGTCAGGAACGTCCATCGCGAGAGGTCGGCGTTCAGGGTCTTCGCGTGCTTCTTCAACACCGGCGGCGTGTCGGTCTTCGGATCGAAGCTGACCGTCACGAGGTGAACGTCGTGCAGCGCCGGATCGTCTTTCAGCGGCCGCTGCATCGCCGCGAACTGGCGATCCATCAGCGGGCAGAACGTCGCCACCGGGCAGCGTGTGTAGGTGAACGTCATGACGACCGGCGATCCGCGAAAGGCGCTGAACGATCGCTTTCGGCCGTCCTGATCCACGAACGACGCGTCCGGCACCGCATCGCCGGGTTTCAGCAGGTCGACGCCGGATCGCGGAGCCGGCGCGGTCGCCGTGTCGACCGGCGGTTTTTCGAGCGGCGCCTCGCCTACCTTTCGGATCGTCCGGAGATACGCATCGTTCGATTCGACGACGAGACTCGCGTCGATCAGATCGCCTGCTGCAAGACCGTTCAGGAGCTTCGTGTCGCGTACCGAATACGGCATGGTCATCGCCGGCATCAGGCCTTTGATCTCCTCGTGCTTCACGACGACCTGCTTGTTGGGCGCGTCGATCTGCAGGACCTGTCCCTGCAGCGTATAAGTCCGATCCGTCGTCCTGCCGCTGCACGCCGATGCGATGACGGCAAGAATGAAAACGATGTGAACGCGCATAGAATCTAGTTTACCTATGATCTGGGTGGGGACCTCCGGCTACAACTATCCGGAATGGAAGGGCAGCTTCTATCCGAGCGATCTTCCCGCCGCGAAAATGTTGCCGTACTACGCGGAGCGGTTTCCGACGGTCGAGATCAACTATACGTTCTACCGGATGCCGAACGAGAAGCTCGTTGGCGGATGGGCGGCGCAGACGCCGTCGCCGTACAAGCTGACGCTCAAGGCGCCGCGGCGCATCACGCACGACAACCGCTTGAAGAACACCGAATCGCTCGTCAGCGGATTCTGTCAGGTTGCGGGCACGCTCGGCGACAAGCTCGGCGCGCTGCTGTTTCAGCTGCCGCCGAATCTCAAGAAAGACGTCGCGGTCTTCGACGCGTTCCTGTCGGAGCTGCCGCCGAAGGTGTGCGCCGCGTTCGAATTCCGCCACGAGTCGTGGCTGGACGAGGAGATCTTCTCGCGGCTCGCCGCCCGCAACCTCGCGCTGTGCGTCGCGGACAGCGGAGACCGGGGGGCAGGGGCCCCCGGAGTAAAAAAGTTGTCCACGCCTGTCCTGGTCACCGCCGATTACGCGTACTTCCGGCTTCGCGACGAGGGGTACACGCCAGACGACATCGCGCGCTGGGGCGACACCATCGCGCGTGCGACCGAGTCGTCTCGGGACGTGTTCATCTACTTCAAGCACGAGGAAGAAGGGAAGGGTCCCGAGTTCGCGAAGCTGCTCATGACCCGCCTCGGTCTCGCAACATGATTGAACCGTTCGTCATCGCACGCACCGGGAAAGGCGCCGATCTCGAGTTTCGTCCCGGGATGGCCAACCGCCATGGGCTCGTCACCGGCGCCACCGGCACCGGCAAGACCGTCACGCTGCAGGTGCTTGCCGGACACTTTTCCAATCTCGGCGTGCCGGTGTTTCTCGCCGATGTGAAAGGCGATTTGTCGGGGCTCGCGGCCGCCGGCGCCTCCTCGCCCAAGCTGATGGAACGGTTGAAGTCGACGGGACTGGCGGCGCCCGAGTGGCGCGCGTGTCCGGTCGCGTTCTGGGACGTGTTCGGCCGGCGCGGCTTTCCGGTGCGCGCGACCATCTCTGACGTCGGTCCGCTGCTCCTCGGCCGGCTGTTCAACCTGAACGCGACCCAGCAGGGCGTGCTGACGCTCGTCTTCAAGATTGCCGACGACAACGGGTTGCTGCTGCTGGATCTGAAAGATCTGCGGGCGATGCTGCAGTTCGTCGGCGACAATGCCGCGTCATTCCGGACCGAGTACGGCAACGTCTCCGCCGCGTCGATTGGCGCCATTCAGCGCGCGCTCCTCGAGATCGAGCAACAAGGCGGCGGCTCGTTTTTTGGCGAGCCGATGCTCGACGTCGACGATCTGCAGCAGACGGACAACGCCGGCCGCGGCGTCGTGAACGTTCTTGCCGCCGACGAGCTGATTCGTTCGCCGAAGCTCTACTCGACGTTCCTCCTCTGGATGTTGTCGGAGCTGTTCGAGCGGCTGCCGGAAGTCGGCGATCCGGAGAAGCCGACGCTCGTCTTCTTCTTCGACGAGGCGCACCTGCTGTTCGCCGACGCACCGGCGGCGCTCCTCGAGAAGGTCGAACAGGTCGTTCGCCTCATCAGGTCGAAGGGCGTCGGCGTGTACTTCGTCACGCAGAATCCCGGCGACGTGCCCGAGACCGTCCTCGGTCAGCTCGGGAACCGCGTGCAGCACGCGCTCCGAGCGTTCACACCCAGAGATCAGAAGGCGGTGAAGGCCGCCGCCGACACGCTGCGGCCGAATCCGGGGCTCGACGTCGGACGCGCGATCACCGAGCTGGCGGTCGGCGAAGCGCTGATCTCGCTGCTCGACGGCAAGGGCACGCCGACCGTCACGGAGCGCGCGTGGATCGCGCCGCCCGCGTCGCGCATTGGCCCCATCACCGACGCGGAGCGTGATGCCGTTCAGCGCGCGCAGACGCCGATCTACGGTCACTACACGCAAGCCATCGATCGCGAGTCCGCGTACGAAAAATTGAAGGCGCGCACCGACGCGAAGACCGCGGACGCCGGCGCGCCGCCCGTCGCGCGTACACCCGCAGGGCAGAGCGGCGGATCGAGCGTCCTGTCGGGTCCGCTGGCCGACGTGCTGTTCGGCACGACCGGGCCACGCGGCGGCCGCCGCGAGGGGATGCTCGAAGCGGCGGCGAGGAGCGCCGCGCGATCGGTCGGCTCCGGCGTCGGCCGCGCGATCCTCCGCGGCGCGCTCGGATCGATTCTCGGCGGCGGCGCGCGTCGACGCCCGTGACCAATCAACACCTCGCTTTAGCATCAATGCCACAGGCCTCGTGACTTTAGTAATCCGCAGGGAAGACTCCGCTTGCTCGACGACAACGTGACGCGCGCGCGTGGTCGCCGCATCTGCATTCGCTGCTCGCGTCTAGCGTCACGCTTCTGAAAATCTTCACGATCTGCGCGTGCTGGCGCACGTATTGCTGCTGAGTTTGAATTCCAGCCACTCGTTCCTCGCGCCGTCGATGACTTCACTGAGATGACATTTCCAAGACAACTCCGACGTATATCAATCGGACTAGGGGCGATCGTCGCCTTGATCGCGCTGCTTCGTCCGACCTTCGATCCGGGCCTCGCCGCGCAGTGCAATCCGAACCCGATCGTGTGTGAGAACGCCCAGACCGGATCGCCGAGCACCGAGTGGGACATCACCGGATCGGGCGATGCGACGCTTCAAGGGTTCGCGACCGACATCAGCGCGAACAAGGGCGACACCGTCCGCTTCAAAGTCACGACGACCGCGTCGCGCTTCAACATCGACATCTATCGTTTGGGGTACTACAACGGCATGGGCGCGCGAAAGATCGCGTCCATCGCGCAGGTCGTCGGCCAGAACCAGCCCGCGTGTCTCTCCAATCCAACGACGCATCTTCTCGATTGCGGCAACTGGGCCGAGTCCACGGCGTGGACGGTGCCCGCCGCGGCCGTCTCCGGTATTTACATCGCCAAACTCTCGCGGCCCGACACCGGCGGCGCGAGCCACATCGTCTTCGTCGTGCGCGACGATGCGGGCTCGTCTGATTTGCTGTTCCAGACGTCGGACACGACCTGGCAGGCCTACAACCAGTACGGCGGCTTCAGTCTGTACGACGTGCCGGCGCGGGCGTACAAGGTGAGCTACAACCGCCCGTTCAGCACGCGGGCCCAATCCGGCGGGTTCGGTAAGTCCAACTTCCTCTTCTACGCCGAGTATCCGCTCGTTCGATGGCTGGAAGCCAACGGCTACAACGTCAGCTACTCGTCCGGCGTCGACACCGATCGTCGCGGCACGCTCATCAAGAATCACAAAGTGTTTCTCTCGGCGGGGCACGACGAGTACTGGTCGGCGCAGCAGCGCGCCAACGTCGAGGCGGCGCGCGCGGCGGGCGTCAATCTGGCATTTCTCAGCGGCAACGAATCGTACTGGAAGACACGGTGGGAAACGAGCATCGACGGATCGGGGACGACGTACCGGACGCTCGTGACGTACAAAGAGACGCAGGCCAATCAGCCGATCGATCCGTCGGACCCGCCGACGTGGACCGGCACGTGGCGCGACCCGCGCTTCAGCCCGCCGGGAGACGGCGGCCGGCCGGAGAATGCGCTGAGCGGCCAGCTCTCCACCGTCGTCCGCGGCTCGGCGGCGATCACGGTGCCGTCGACGTTTGCCGCGATGCGATTCTGGCGCAATACGAGTGTGGCGAGCCTCGGCGCGGGACAGTCGGCGACGCTCGCCAGTCAGACCCTGGGCTACGAGTGGGACGAAGACCTGGAGAACGGCGCGCGTCCCGCAGGCGTGATGCCGCTGTCGCTCACGCCGGTCTCGGTCTCCCAATATCTCGTTGATTTCGGCAACACCGTCGCCCCGGCGATCAGGAATCATTCGTTGACGTTGTACCGCCACGCGAGCGGCGCCCTGGTGTTCGGCGCCGGCACGGTCCAATGGGCGTGGGGGCTCGATACGAATCACGACACCGGCCCGGACACGGGATCGGCGACGCCCGATCAAAACGTGCAGCAGGCGACGATCAATGTGCTCGCCGACATGGGCGCGCAGCCGGGGACGCTGCAGGCGGGAATGTTTCCGGCGACGGCCAGCACCGACATCGCCGCGCCGGCGTCAGCGATCACGTCTCCCGCGAGCGGCGCGAGCATTCCCGCCGAATCGTCGGTGACGATCACCGGTACCGCGAGCGACACCGGTGGCGGTGTGGTCAGCGCCGTCGAGGTTTCCGTCGACGGCGGAGTGACCTGGCATCGCGCGTCCGGCCGCGAGAGCTGGAGCTACGCGTGGAGACCCGGTGTGCCCGGCACCGCGAATCTCATGAGCCGTGCGGTCGACGACAGCGGCAACATCGAGCCGCTGAAGTCGCCGGCAGCCGTCACCATCACGCAGGCGATCTGTCCGTGCTCCATCTGGACGTCGTCGACGGTGCCCTGGCAGATCGATGTCAACGATCCCAATGCCGTCGAGGTCGGGCTTCGGTTTCGAGCCGACATCAACGGCACGATCAGCGGCATCCGCTTCTACAAATCGGCCGCGAACACCGGCACGCATACCGGAACGCTCTGGAACAACACCGGCCAGTCGCTCGCCACGGTCACCTTCACGAGCGAGTCGTCGAGTGGCTGGCAGCAGGCGACCTTCGCCACGCCCGTGGCGATCACGGCAGGCGTGACCTACGTGGCGTCGTACCACACGAATGTCGGGCACTACTCGACCGACAGCTACTACTTCGGCAAGACCGGCGTGGATCAGTCGCCGCTGCACGCGCTGGCCAACGGCGTCGATGGTCTCAGCGGCGTCTACCTCTACGGCGGAAGCGCGTTTCCGACGCAGACCTATCAAGCGGCGAACTACTGGGTCGACGTCGTGTTCAACATTCCGGCCCCGGATACGACGCCGCCGACGGTGACGAGTGTCACGCCGGCCAGCGGTGCGACTGGCGTCGGCACGTCGATAGACGTGACGGCGACCTTCAGCGAATCGATGAACGCCTCGACGATCACCACCGGCACGTTCGTGCTTCGCAATCCCGGCGGCAACGCCGTCGCCAGCACGGTGAGCTACAACCCGACGACCAACGTCGCGACGTTGACGCCGACGACCGCGCTGACCGGAGCGACGGTCTACACGGCGACGATCTCCGGCGGCGCCGGCGGCGTAAGGGATCTGGCCGGGAATGCGCTGGCGGGCAATTTCGTCTGGTCGTTCACGACGGGAACCGGACCGGTCTGCCCGTGCACCATCTGGACTCCGTCGGCCACGCCGGCGCAGACGGCGAACGACCCGAACGCGGTCGAGGTCGGCGTGCGTTTCCGCGCCGACACGAACGGCACGATCAGCGGTATCCGCTTCTACAAGGCCCCCACCAATACCGGGACGCACACCGGAAGTCTCTGGAGCAACACCGGTACGCTGCTCGCGACGGCGACGTTCACGGGTGAGACCTCGGCCGGCTGGCAGCAAGTCACCTTCGGCACGCCGGTCGCGATTACGGCAAACACGACGTACGTCGCCTCGTATCACACCAACGCCGGGAACTACAGCGTCAACAGCGCGTACTTCACATCGGCGGGCGTCGACAACCCGCCGCTGCATGCGCTGGCCAACGGCGTCGACGGCGCCAACGGTGTGTACTTGTACGGCGCGAGCACGTTTCCGACGCAGACCTTCAACGCGTCGAACTACTGGGTCGACGTCGTGTACAACGTGGCGGCGCCCGACACGACGCCGCCGACCGTCTCGAGCGTCACGCCGAACGGCTTGCCGCCGGTGAGCCCGGCGACGAGCGTGACGGCGACGTTCAGCGAGGCGATGAACGCGTCGACGATCACGACGAGCACCTTCGTGCTGCGCAATCCGGGCGGCAACATCGTCGCCAGCACGGTCGGCTACAACACGGGGACCAACGTGGCCACGCTGACGCCGTCCGCGCCGCTGGCGGCGTCGACGACGTATACGGCCACCATCACTGGCGGCGCCAGCGGCGTCAAGGATCTCGCGGGTAACGCGCTGGCGAGCAATTTCGTCTGGTCGTTCACGACGGGCACCGGCCCGACGTGTCCGTGCACGATCTGGAGTGCGTCGACGACGCCGGGTGGAACGGCGAACGATCCGAACGCGGTCGAGCTCGGCGTGCGCTTCCGCGCCGATTCGAGCGGCACGATCACGGGCATCCGGTTCTACAAGGCCGCGACCAACACCGGCACGCACACGGGAAGTCTCTGGAGCAACAGCGGCACGCTGCTGGCCACGGCCACGTTCACGGGCGAGAGCGCGTCGGGCTGGCAACAGGTCACCTTCGGCACGCCGGTCACGGTCACGGCGAACACGACCTACGTCGCCTCGTATCACACCAACGCGGGGAACTACAGCGTCAACCCCGCCTACTTCGCGTCGGCCGGCGTGGACAACGCGCCGCTGCATGCGCTGGCGACCGGCGTCGACGGCGCGAACGGCGTGTACCTGTACGGCGCGAGCGCGTTTCCGACGCAGACGTTCAACGCGGCGAACTACTGGGTCGACGTCGTGTTCAACCTCAGCGCGCCGGACACGACGCCGCCGACGGTGACGAGCGTCTCGCCCAACGGTTTGCCTCCGGCCAATCCGGCGACGAGCGTGACGGCGACGTTCAGCGAAGCGATGAACGCATCGACGATCACGACGAGCACGTTCGTCCTGCGCAATCCGGGCGGCAACGTCGTCGCGAGCACCGTGAGCTACAACGCGGGTACCAACGTCGCGACGCTGACGCCGTCGGCGCCGCTCGCGCCGTCGACCACGTACACGGCGACGATCACGGGCGGCGTCAGCGGTGTGAAGGATCTCGCGGGCAATGCACTGGCGAGCGACTTCGTCTGGTCATTCGCGACCGGCACCGGCCCGACGTGCCCATGCAGCGTGTGGAGCCCGTCGACGACGCCGACGCAGACGGCCAACGATCCGAACGCGGTCGAGCTCGGCATGCGCTTCCGCGCCGACGTGAACGGCACGATCACCGGCGTGCGCTTCTACAAAGCGGCGACGAACATCGGCATCCACACCGGCAGTCTCTGGACCAACACCGGCACGCTGCTCGCCTCGGTGACGTTCACCGGCGAGAGCGCGTCAGGCTGGCAGCAGATGTCCTTCAGCACACCGGTGGCGATCACCGCCAACACCACGTACGTGATTTCGTATCACACCAATACCGGGAACTACAGCGCGAACAACGGCTACTTCGCGTCGGCCGGCGTCGTCAACGCGCCGTTGCGTGCGCTGGCGACCGGCGTCGACGGCGCCAACGGTGTGTACCGGTACGGCGCGACCGCGTTCCCGACCGATACCTTCCAGGCGGCGAACTACTGGGTGGACGTCGTGTTCACGCCGCAGTAATCGCGGGCCGCGACTTCGAGGTACGCTGTAATCGACATCGCTGATGCCGATCACCCTCGACGATCTGCGGCGCTTCGCCGTCGCCCACAGTCTGTTCCGGCCGACGACGCTGAAACGTGCGCTCGACCGGTTGGGCTTCGTGCAGGCTGATCCGATTCGCGCGCCGGCGCGCGCGCAGGATCTGACGCTGCGCCATCGCGTCAAGAGCTACCGCGCCGGCGATCTCGAACGCCGCTACGCGACGCTCGGCGTCGAGGAAGACGTCTTCGTCACCTACGGGTTCGTGACGAGCGCGCTGCACACGCTGATGCATCCGCGGCCCGACGTCAGTGTGCCTGCCGACGGCTGTCAGCCCTGGCCCGCGGCACGCAGACGCCGGGCGCAGAAACTGCTGGCGTTCGTGCGCGAGCGCGGCGCCGTGCACCCGCGCGAGGCCGATGACCATTTTTCGCACGGCACCGTGACGAACTACTGGGGCGGCTCGTCGAACGCGACGACGCACCTCCTGGACGAAATGCATTACCACGGCTTGCTCCGTGTCGCGCGGCGCGAGCGGGGCATTCGCATCTACACCGCGCGCGAGCGCGGGCTCGCGCCGGGCGATCCCGCCGAGTGCCGCGCCCGCCTCGACGCGCTGGTCGACGCGGTCGTCCGCATTTACGCGCCGTTGCCGGGTGCGAGCTTGTCGTACTTCGTCCGCCGGCTGCGATACGCCGCGCCGCAGTGGCACGGCGAGTTGACCGGCGCGTTGCAGCGGGCCAGACAGCGGCTCGCGCATGCGCGCGTCGATGGCGTCGATTGGTATTGGCCCGCCGCAGAGGATGCAGCGGGCCGCGCGTCGCAGGACGCCGTGCGTCTGCTGGCGCCCTTCGACCCCGTGGTGCACGATCGTGCGCGCTTCGAACTGCTGTGGGGTTGGGTGTACCGTTTCGAAGCCTACACACCGGCGCCGAAACGTAAACGCGGCTATTACGCGCTGCCATTGCTGTGGCGCGATCGCGTGATCGGCTGGGGCAACCTCTCGGTCAAGGACGGCCGCCTGCAATCGGACTTCGGCTACATCAAATCGCATCCCCCGCGCGATCGCGCGTTCAAGCGTGAGCTCGAGGCGGAGCTCGATCGCATGCGAGCTTTTCTCGGTCTCGGCTGACAACCGTTCGGCGCTTCACGCCGTCCAAGCGTCCATGACATCTACGGGCGATCTCCGCCTCGCGCTGCGCGGGCTGCGGCGCAGTCCGCTCTTCGCGGCCGTCGCGATTCTGTCGCTGGCACTCGGCATCGGCGCCAACACCGCGATTTTTACGCTCATCGATCAACTCCTGCTCCGGAAGCTGTCCGTCGCGAAGCCCGACGAGCTGGTGATGCTCTACCAGCAGGGCTCGCACAACGGCAGCAACATGGGCGCGCGCATGCACTCGTATCCCATGTATCAGGATTTCCAGAAACGCGCCGAGCCGCTGGCGGAAGTGCTGTGCCGGCGGCTGATCGCGGCGTCGGTCCGCATCGACAACCAGACCGAGCGGCTGCAGGCGGAGCTCGTGTCGGGCAACTACTTCACGATGCTCGGCGTGAAACCTGCCGCCGGGCGCGTCTTCAATTCGCAGGAAGACGACCAGATCTACCGGGGACATCCCGTCGCGGTGCTCAGCTACGACTACTGGAACACCCGTTTCGCGCGCGATCCGGCCGTCGTCGGCAAAAAGATTCTGGTGAACGACTACCCGATGACGATTGTCGGCGTATCGGCCGCCGGATTTGCCGGCATCGATCCTGCGCAGGCGCCGCAGATTCGCGTGCCAGTGCTGATGAAGCCGTTGATGGTGCCCGACTGGGACTGGATGCGCATGGACGATCGGCGCGCCCGCTGGGTGCAGGTGTTCGCGCGGCTGAAACCGGGATACACCGTTGAATCGGCGGCGGCGCCGCTCCAGGGGCTCTTCACACAGGTCCGCCAGTACGAGATGACGCTGCCGGCCGCGAAGGACTGGTCGCCGTACTCGCGCGATCAGTTCATGAAGGGGCGGATGCTCGTCACGGGCGCCTCGATCGGATATTCACCGCTGCGCAACGACTTCTCGACCGCGCTCATCGTGTTGATGGCCATGGTCGGCCTGGTGCTGCTGATCGCGTGCGCCAACGTGGCCAACCTGCTGATCGCCAGAGCGTTCATGCGGCAGAAGGAAATCGCGGTGCGCTTGTCGCTCGGCGCGTCGCGCGGCCGGCTGGTGCGGCAGATGCTCGTCGAGAGCCTCGTCCTCTCGTCCGCGGGCGGCGTCGTCGGGATCGCGATCGCCGTCGGGCTGACGCGGAGTCTGCTGGCGCTCGTGCCATCGGACGGCCGGCCGCTCTCGATCGACGCGCATCCCGACCCGCGCATCCTCGCGTTCACGCTCTGCCTCACGTTCGCGACCGGCATCGTCTTCGGATTGATCCCGGCGCTGCGCGCCAGCCGGAACGATCCGTGGACGACGCTGAAAGACACGGTCGGCTCCATCGCGGGTACTGGTGGCTCGCTGTTCCTGCGCAAAGGACTAGTGACGGCGCAGGTCGCGCTCAGTTTTCTGCTGCTGTTCGGCGCCGGGTTGTTCGTGCGCAGCCTGCAGAACTTGAAGACGACGGACACGGGAGTCGAGCTCGACAACCTGGTGACGTTTCAGTTGTCGCCGACGCTCAGCGGCTACGACGCGCCGCGGACCGGTCATCTCTATCAGGAGCTGCTCGATCGCCTGCGCGCGGCGCCCGGCGTGAAATCGGCCGCGATCGCGGCGGTGCCGATCCTGAGCGG
>Ga0114129_10015060_pt1 | contig 11009 bp, 8 predicted proteins | sample RhiMetdeltSRZDD1_FD_80071 | JGI IMG/M metagenome (GOLD analysis project Ga0114129, IMG submission 80071) | Populus rhizosphere microbial communities from Tennessee, USA - Rhizosphere MetaG P. deltoides SRZDD1 (version 2) (version 2) | ecosystem: Host-associated > Plants > Roots > Rhizosphere >... | reverse complement strand
CTCCGATGTCCGCATTCCGGACACGACGAACAATCTCCTCACGTCCCAGAGATGGAAACATGTGAAGGAGATTGTTCACGAGCTTCTTGCGCCGGAGCGAAAACGCTTCGTGAACAAAATCCGTAAACGGCCGCGCATCGCTGACGTTTGGTTTCCACTCGAGACCTACAACGGCCGAATCCACTTTCGGTCTTGGCCTGAACGCGCCCGGCTGAACGGTGAAGCCATACGTCACGGTTGCGTAGTACTGGACGAGGACGGAAAAAGGGCCATACTCGCCAGTGCTGGGTGTCGCGGTCAGCCGTTCCGCCACTTCCTTTTGAACCATCACCGTTACATTTACGATGCGGTCGCGATGTTCGATGAATCTTTTAAACAAAGGCGTCGCGATGTTGTACGGAAGATTGCCGACAAGGCGAAACGGTCCGGCAGGGAATTGGACGTCGAGCGCGTCTCCTTCGACGATTTCGACGTTGGGCGGCATCTCTGAACGAAGTGCGGGAATCAGATCCCTGTCGATCTCGATAGCGGTAACGTGCGACGCAGCGGCTGCAAGCTCCCTAGTGAGAGCTCCAGCTCCGGCACCGATCTCGACAACAAAATCGTCAGGACCGACGTGGGCAAATTCGACAATGCGGCGGAGGATCGAACGATCTGTGAGGAAATGTTGGCCGAAGCGTTTCTTCAAGGAGAATCCGGCGCGACGTAAAAACGTCCCGTACGGGATTCGAACCCGTGCTGCAGCCTTGAAAGGGCTGTGTCCTAGACCGGGCTAGACGAACGGGACAGCGGTGAAACGACAAACAAATATTGTACGTGGTCTCGGTTACTTTTGTGCCGGGTTTTTCTCGGCCTGCACGATGAAGCGTTTCGGTGCGGACCCGATGTAGAAGAACGGATAGCAAGTGACCAGTGTCATCTCATCCTGCGAGTTGCCATCGAGAACGAAGGTATCTTTCGGACCGACGATCTGGGTTGAGGTCACACGGTATTCAGTTGTGCCATCGATTGTCGCGAATTTGATCGTATCGCCCGTCTTTATATCTTTCAGCGGACGAAAGAAGCTGTCGCGATGACCCGCGATGCCGAGCGGCGTTCCGGGAATATGGCCCGCGCCCAGACGAAGTGTGCGATCACTGACACCTTCCATGACCATGACGGACATATTCAAGCGGGGAATTTCGATCCGCCCGAACAGATCGCCTTCCTGCAGCTTGCGTTTTGGCAGCTCCGCGGTGACGTGAGGGTGTTCTTTGGGCTGTTCGAGTTTGAGCATGCTCTCGAGCTCCTGCTGATGGAAATAGGCCTCAACCTTGAAGAATCCATAGAGACCGAGACAGAAGAAGCCAATGACAAGAAAAATCCATTGGAGGACTCGCACACACACCCCCTGTTGGATGTACGTGCAACTTTGATTCCGTCCAATTTCGAACTTCGAATTTCGAATTCGTTCCCCGAATGCAGATTTGTCCAGTCGTCCAATTTTCAAGGTGTAAGGTCTTCTATATTGGACAATTGGACGAATCCGCATTCGGGGAACGAATTCGAAATTCGAAGTTCGAAATGGACGGGGCTTACTTCGTGACCTCCAGGAACTCAACGACCAAAGGGTCCCCACCCGCCCCCTCAGGACGGTAGGTCACTTGCACCGGGGCCGGTGGATTTTGCGGGCCGCATTGTATGTTGTTGGAGACCTTGCTCGTGTAGCTGAGAAACTGGATCGCGGCCGGGTTTGAAGAGTGCAACTCCAGATTTCCCTTGTCCGTCCTCAGGCGCATCGTTAATCCGTTCGCGCAATCCATGGACGTGAGCACGCCGGTGACTTTTTGACCTTGCACGTTGGGTCCCGTAGGGACGAGGCTTTCGATTTTCGTCTCTCGTGCCGACGGCTGCGGCGCAGGGACCGGCGGAATTTCCGGCTCCGGCTGTCTGGCCGGCCTGGCACCAGGAATATCTTCCGGACGGATCTCGGTAAATACCGCCTGCGTCGGTGCGAGTTCGTCCAGCAGCGCGATCGACTTTTGCTTGATGTCCGGGTTGGTCGTTACCTGCCGCAAATTCGTGAGCAGGGCCATGCCATCAGCACTGCGCTTGGCTTTCAGGTAAACCTGGGCCAGCATGAACCGCAAGTCCTCACGTCCCGGCGCAATCGTCAGTGCCTTCTTCAGCAGCGTTTCGGCTTCGGCAAGATTTTCGCCGGCAGCCAGGTTTGTGCTGGCCAGCAATCCATAGGGTGCGACAAACCGCGGCGCCGCTTCGATGGACTTATTTAACTGCGCGCGCATTGTCGCTTTGTCGGCGTCTTGAAGAACGATGGCGTAGTAGTAGTTGATCAAAAAATTCTTCGGGTCGAGCTCAATTGCTTTCTGAAGAAGGGCTCGCGCCTCGGTTTCGTTTTTCTGCTTCAGGCGCAGCATTCCGAGAGCTGCCTCCGCAAGGCTCTGGTTCGGGTCTTTCAAGAGCGATGCCTTGAGGTGGGTCTCCGCTTCAGGCAGACGATTGGAATGGAGCAGCAGATCACCGAGGTAAAACTCGACTTCAGACTCCGACAGCATTCGCGTGGCGATGGCCTTTACGTCAACCTGCAGATCGCCGTTCGAGACGATTCGCTCGTTCGGCCACGGATGACGGATGTAATCGCGAAACTCGTCGTCGAGCGTCGAGTAATCTGTTTCGAACGAATCCGTGAATGCTTCATCGAGAGGAGTCGCTTTCGATAATGCCGCGAGGAATTGCGGCAGCTGAGGGCGACGCTTCGCATTTGGCCCGAGCAGAAAGTAGTGCATGAATGCCCACGACTGCGCGTAGAGAATGCTCTGTCGTGAAGCTTCGTTGTAATAAATCGAGCCACGATCCTGTGTGAAAAGCGTCTTCAGAGGAAGAAGCGGCGTTTTTGCGATCGTCGCGATGTGCTCATTTGACACGTTTCCCAGAATGAACTCGTTCGGCTTTTGCCCAACAGCGAACGTACTCAGACATTCCGCCAATCCCTCTGCAGCCCAGATGGGAAGGGTGTCTGTAATATCCCGCGTGACGGCGTGCACGTATTCGTGCAGAACATTGTTCATGCCCATCAGCGCCGGCGTTACAAGAATAAGATTCACGTCTTCACCGTCGATGAAAAAGGCCGAACCCATGCCGGGCTTGAAAGGTTTCATCGAATCATCATTTTTGAAGACGAGAATGGTCGTGGGTACGGATGGACTCTGCTGAACCTTGGGGAATAGGTTCGAAAACGATCCGCGGAATTCCTCGAAGAAGTGCCCAACCTTCCTGATGTCTGCCTCGGTCGCACTACCCACGAGCAGGAAATTCTTAGAATGAATGGTGATCCATTTGTCCGCGGCGAAGGCCGGCTGAACGACCAGACACAATACGACGGCAGTCAGGATTCGTTTCATGGCTTCATAAAATACACCTGCGAGCCGCGAACGTAAACTTCGGCGACGGTGTCTCCTTCGAGAACGACAAAATCAGCGTCCTTACCGGGATCCAGGCTCCCAATCTCATTGTCGATTCCCAGCGCGATCGCCCCCGCCAGCGTGGCGAGGTAGAGCGCTTCGTCGGTAGATACTCCGGCGATAGCTCGGCCTTGTTCCATCTGCTGCAACATCGAGAGCGTCGGTCCACCGGCAATGTCGGTTCCCATAGCGATGTGTACTCCAGCCTCTCGCAGTTTGTGGTACGGCATGGAACCGCTGCGCAGCGTGCGATTCGACCATGGACAAAAGACAGCATTCGTTCCGGTAGCGGCCAGCATCTTGATTTCATCGGCTGACAGGTGGATGCAGTGGCCCATGAGCGAACGCTCGTGTAACAGACCGGCGGAGTTATATACACCGGCATAGGACGGTGATTCCGGAAAAATCATCCGAATCATTGCAACCTCCTCCGTGTTCTCACTCAAGTGCGATTGCACGAAGGCTTTCCGGTCTTTTGCAATGCGGCCGACGCGGGTCATCAAATCCATTGAACACGAACCTGCGAAGCGTGGACTGAACACGTACCGGAGTCTGCCGCCCTCGGCTCCATCCCACTTGTCGAACAGGCGCACGCTCACGTCGATGGATTCTTCCGTGTCTTCTTGAAGCGGCGGAGGTGAATCGCGATCCATCATGACCTTCCCGATGAACGCACGAATGCCCTTCGATTGCGCGGTACGGAACGCAATGTCCGTGGCGTTTTCATGAACGGACGAGTAAATGGCCGCCGTCGTCGTTCCGTTGGCAATCATTTCGTCGAAGAACATGTGTGCAATTCGAGATGCGTATTCGGGGTCGGAGAACCGAGCCTCTTCGGGAAACGTATAGTTCGCAAGCCAGGTCAGTAGTTCGCCGCTTCCTTTGCCCATGATGGCGTACTGCGGCAGGTGAACGTGCGCATCAACAAATCCCGGCAAGATCGTCTGTCCTTTCAATTCGATGAATTCCGCATCTGGAAATTCGCCGCTCGGATCGTCTCTGGATAGCCGCGCGATCTTCGTGCCGGAGGTAAGGAGATAGCCCGGTTCGTAATGCTCGACACGGCCGTCTGCCGCCGGATTCATCACGAACGCTTTAAGTATGCGTCTAACGGCGGGCGTAGGACCCATAGCTGTAGCGATCTTTGCGCGGGAACAAACCGACCAGGAGGATTCCGATGATGAAGCCGCCGACATGGGCCCACCATGCGACGCCGCCCGACTGGCTGACGCTCGTTGTGGCCAGCGACGCAGTGCCGTAAAAGAATTGCATGATGAACCAGAGTCCCAGGACGATTATGGCTGGAATTTCGATGACCTGAACGAACACAAAAATCGGCACCAGCGTAAGAACCCGCGCGAATGGATAGGACACGAGATAGCCTCCAAGCACGCCGGCAATCGCGCCGCTGGCTCCAACGCTTGGGACAGTGCTGGAGACATTCAGGAGCGTATGAACAACTCCGGCGCCAATTCCGCACAAAAGGTAGAATACGAGAAATGCGAAATGGCCCAGGCGGTCCTCGATATTGTCCCCGAAGATCCAGAGGTACCACATGTTGCCTATCACGTGCAGCCAGCCGCCGTGCAGAAACATCGATGTCAGGTACGGGATTACAATCGCCATGAATGACAGGTTCGATTGCGGCCAATGCGCCACAACGGAGGGAACAACGCCGAACTGGTATATGAACGGTTCCAGCGCGTCACCAAGACTGAGTTCGTAGATGAACACGAGGATATTGATCACGATCAGGGAAATGGTGATGATAGGCGTTGACCGAGACGGAATGTTATCTCTGAACGGAATCATCGTTCTTCTGCTTTGTGCCCTCTTCTGTCAGCCACTCGTGGCCCAGGACGCGGCCAACCCTGCGCGCTTATACGCAGATTCAACAAACGCTCTGTACAATCTCGACTTTAGCACCGCGCAGCACGGATACGAAGCGTTGACCCGAACATATCCGGAGAACCCGGATTACTGGAACGCGCTAGCTTCATCACTCTGGCTGAAAATTACCTACGAGCAGCAGAAGCTCAACATCGAGAGTTTTTCTGGCAAGGCATCGTTTGGAACCAAGGAATCCAAGGAAGGGGTTAGCCCGGAAGACGAGAAGCGGCTGCGCGATACCGTGGTCATCGCAATGGCCAAAGCACAGGCGATCCTCGACAAGAATCCGAATGACGTTCACGCGCTGTACGCGTTGGGTATTGCACACGCCACGATGGCGAGCTTCGAAAGCACTGTGAAGCGATCGTACCTGACGGCGCACAGCCGGGCGAAAACTGCGCGCAATCTTCACCAGCAGGTACTCAAGCTGGATCCGAACTTCGATGATGCACGGCTCTCCGTCGGTACGTATGACTATGTGATCGGCGTCATTCCGGCTTTCTTTAGATACCTTCTCGCTCCGCTCGGTGTTCGCAGCGCGGGCAAGGACGCCGGCATTCGAGAACTCGAGACCGCCGCGGCGAAAGGGAAGCTCGCGTCAACCGATGCACGAATGGTGCTGACGGTGGTGTACGTGCGAGAGAAGAAATACGACGAGGCGCTGAAACTCATCAACGACCTTCACGGAAAGTATCCTCGGAATTTTCTCTTTGAACTGGCAAAGGGGTCGATTTACGGAAAGATGATGAAGGTCGACGATGCGGTGCACGTCTACGAAGATGTCCTGGGTAAGGTGCACGCGAAGAAGGATGGCTACGAACGACTCCGCGAAGCGAGGGTTTATTCGCTTCTCGGGAACGCCAACATCGATCGGATGCAGTTTGAAAAAGCAGGCGAAGAGTTTGGCCACGTCGTCACGAGCCGCGATGCAACAGAAGACGAAAAGGGCAGCGCGTATCTGTGGATGGGGAAGATTTACGATTCGAAGAAAGACCGCACCAGCGCGGTCAAACAATACGATCTGCTGCTTGGACTCGACTGCGATCCGGACCTGAAAGCCGAAGCGCAGAAATACAAGCGACGGCCGTATGGAACTTAGCTAGGACTTAAAGTAGCCGATAGTCCCCTCCTCTCAGAGGAGGGGTGGCTGCGCATCAAGAAAATGCCGCGCAGCTTCCTTTGAAAGCGCAGACGGGGTGGTCAGACATATTTCTGACCACCCCGTCCGCGCCTTTCTAACGTTTGATGGCGCGTCCACCCCTCCTCTTGAGGAGGGGACTATCCGCATTCCTCCACATTCAAGCTACTCACCGCAGTCTTTCCTCCAGGTATCGTTCCAACGAATCGATCGCGATTCGATCCTGAGCCATCGTGTCGCGATGCCGCACCGTGACCTGCTTGTCCTCGAGTGACTGGTGATCGACGGTTACGCAGAAAGGCGTACCGATCTCGTCTTGCCGCGCGTAACACTTGCCGATGTTCCCGCTGTCGTCGAATAGCGTTCGCAACCGGCCTGTGGACTGAAGGTTTCTTTTGATCTTCTTCGCCATCTCGACCATGTCCGGCTTGTTCCGGGCGAGAGGAATTACCGCGACCTTTACCGGAGCAAGATCCGGATGGAGATGCAGAACCGTCCGCTCCTTGCCGCCTTCAAGAACCTGCTCCTCGTATGCGTCCATTAGAAAAGCAAGCGTAATCCGATCCACACCGCCGGACGGCTCGATGATGTACGGGGTCAAATGTTGATTCGTTGCTTGATCAAAATAGGTTTGCTTCAGGACGGCATGTTCATTCGGCATTGAAGTCCCGTCCTTGAAAGCAGTCTTGCCGCCTTTAGTGTGGGACGTCAGATCGTAATCCGTGCGATTCGCGATGCCTTCCACTTCTTCGAATTGCTTCGCTTCATCTTCGCGCTCCGGGAAAAAGCGATACGTCAAATCGACGGTTGCCTTCGAATAGTGGGAAAGTTCGTGAGGCTGGTTCACGTACTGTCGCAGGTTCGCCGGCTTGATTCCGTACTGGTGATACCAGGCGATCCGATCTGCTATCCAGCGTTTATGCCATTCTTCGTCCGTCCCCGGCATGACGAAGTATTCGATCTCCATCTGTTCGAATTCGCGTACGCGAAAAATAAAATTCTTCGGCGTGATCTCGTTACGGTACGCCTTGCCGATTTGCGCGATACCAAAAGGAAGCTTCCGGTTCGTCGAGTCCAGGACATTCTTGAAGTTCACAAAAATGCCCTGCGCGGTTTCCGGGCGGAGGTAAGCGATATTCTCGTCGCTTTCAATTGGCCCAACCGTTGTCTTGAACATCAGGTTGAACGGACGCGGTTCCGTGAAGTCGTGCGCGCCGCCTTCCGAGCATTTTTCGCCGGGTTCAATCTGGTCGGCGCGAAATCGCCTCTTGCATTTCCGGCAGTCGACAAGGGGATCGGAGAACGTCGCTTCGTGGCCTGAATACTTCAGCACCAGCCGATTCATCAAGATTGCGGCATCGAGACCTTCCATGTCGTCGCGCTCGTAAACATTCGCCCGCCACCACGCACGCTTGACGTTGTTCTTGAGTTCGACGCCCATTGGGCCGTAATCCCACGTGCCCTGCAGGCCTCCATAGAGCTCGCTGCCCTGAAAGAGAAACCCTCGTCGTTTGCACAGCGAGACAATCCTGTCCATCGTGGCCCCGGCCATCAATTCTCCTTTGCGTAAACTTCGAAATATAGCATGTTGAGGCGAAGGACCTCAGTGTGAGGCGAGGAAAATCCGTGAAAAAGCGGAACCTGGGAAAACGAAACCGCAAAAAAGGGAAGCGGGTAATCCCCTAGGATAGGAGGGGACGGTGCGCATCAAGAAAATAGCGCGAAGCATCCTTTGATAGCGCAGGCGGGGTGGTCATCAAGCCAAATGTCGAACTCTGGCCGGGTAAAATTCGCCGCAAGATTCACAAAGCTCTGTTCCAACGTAATTATTTCTAATTCTCCGTTCCAAAAAACACGCTGTGCTCTCAGCGCGTGTTGAGCACGTGAATCTTTACTGACCACCCCGTCTGCGCCATCACAAGGATGCTTCGCGCTATTTTCTTGATGCGCAGCCACCCCTCCTGTCCCAGGAGGGGACTACCGCTTTCACTGTTCAACGGTAGGCCATTATTCTTCAAGCTCGTTTTCAATCCTGAGTAGTCACTCTCTATTCCTCAAAACCTGCAGAACCTGCTGTAGCGTTGGGATTCCGCCCCGCGCGCCAATGTGCATGCAGTTGAGAGCGGCGGCGGCGTGCGAGAACCGGATGATTTCTTCAAGAGACCATTTTTGAAGCAGGCCGTAGATAAACGCGCCATGGAAAACATCGCCGGCACCGGTAGTGTCGATGACGGGGACTTTGAACGCGGGAGACTCAAGCACCCGGCCTCGCTCGAAGAAAACGGCGCCTTCCGCGCCGCGGGTGATACCCACGACCGGGCAGCCATATCGATCCGCGAGCTCCCGCGGATCTTGCGCAAAGTCGGAACTGGCGATCAGGTAGTCCACCAGACGAAGTAGTTTCGGTGTCAGGTCGTCCTGCACGGCGTCGATGTCTATCACAATCGGGATGCCGGCCTCGCGCGCCCACGTTGCCGCCTGGACCCCGCCCTCGGAATCGTAGCTATCCAGGAGCAGCACTCGTCCGCCGACGATCATCTCTCGGCGCAGCAACGTCGGCGGATAATTCATTTTCGGATCGCGCCGGGCCAGGATCGTTCGTTCGCCCACGCCTTCTTCAAGAAGAATCACCGAGAACTGGCTCGTCGCGCCCTCAACTTCGCGCACGTGCAGTTCGAGATTCTTCTCGGAACGGAGGCTCGCAACCTGCGCTTCTCCCCAGTGATCCGCGCCGACAGAACCAATGTATCTCGCCCGTAACCCAAGCCTCGTACACGTGATCAGCGCCGTCGCGACCTGTCCGCCGAACTGGATGCGCACATCACTGAGAGGAATCTTCGAATTCGGTTCCGGAAATCGCGGCATAACGCAGACCGTGTCCACGGCATTCGCGCCCAATCCGACCACATCAGTTTGCAGAATGTTGTCTGGCATGAATTCTTCAGGCGTGCTAATTTGCGGGGTTGCGAAACTAGCATGCCTCTTCATCAGAGCGACTCGATTATATTGAAGACTTACCCGCTCGGAGAGGCCGATCGGATCGTCGCATTTTTCAGCCGCGATCGGGGGAAGATGCGGGGCGTCGCGAATGGCGCGCGCCGAATGAAAAACCGGTTCGGCGCATCGCTGGAGCCTCTGGCGCATTCCCGAATCCAGTTTTTCGAGAAGGAAAACAAGGACCTCGTGCGAATCCAGTCGGCGGACCTCCTCGACTCGCCCATGAAGCTGTTCGAGGACTACGATAGGGCTGTTTGCGCCGGACGCCTGGTGGAACTCGTCGATCGATTCCTGCCGGAACACGAGCCGCAGGATGCCGTTTTCCGGCTGGTCCGAATGACGGTCAGGGCGCTGGAGCAGGGTTGCCCGCTCGAGCTTGCCGGATGCTACTTCGAAGTATGGATGCTGCGACTCGCCGGGGTCTTTCCCGATCTTTTTGTTTGTTCGGCTTGCGCGAGAAAGCTTGAACTAAACGATGAACGTTTTCTCGCGCCGGGCCTGCAGGCGGTAATCTGCCGCGATTGTGATCATCGAAATGCGAGCGCTATCCTTGGCGAAGTTGTGGAATTGATCCATTGGATATTAAAAAACCAGCTTCAGTCGTCACCCGATGGTTCGCGCACGCCTTTCCCGCCGGGACAGGCAAAGGCAATGCAAAATTTGAATGAACTCAACCAATACTGGATACGGCACTATTCCGAAAGATAACCAACTATGACAAAAGCCAGCAAAGCACTCCAAAAACCATCGAAATACTTATACGTCTTTGGAAATGGGAAAGCCGACGGCGACGGGTCCATGAAGGCGCTGCTCGGCGGCAAGGGCGCAAACCTTGCCGAGATGAGCCGCATCGGCCTTCCTGTCCCGCCAGGTTTTACGCTCACGACCGAAGTCTGCACGTATTACTACCAGCACAAGAAAACCTATCCGAAAGACCTTCAGGGCAAGATCGACGCCGGTATCGCCCAGATTGAAAAAATCATGGGCACGAAGTTCGGCGACAAAAAGAAAATGCCGTTGCTCGTTTCCGTGCGCTCCGGCGCACGCGACTCGATGCCGGGAATGATGGATACGATTCTCAATCTCGGCTTGAACGATGACACCGTTCTGGCCCTGGCTCAGGCGACCAAGAACGAGCGGTTTGCCTGGGATTGTTATCGGCGCTTCATCCAGATGTACGGCGATGTCGTCATGGGCGTTCAGAAGCGCGAGGGAGAAGACCACGAACCATTCGAGGTCGTGATCCACAACCTGAAACATGAGCGATACCACGCCGACATCGACGATCCGAAACTCAACATTGACGACTTGAAGGAACTTGTCGTCCGCTTCAAAGCGCTCGTGAAGGAACGCGCCGGAAAGGAATTTCCGACCGATCCGTGGAAGCAGCTCGAGGGCGCCATCGGCGCGGTGTTCGGTTCGTGGATGAACGACCGCGCGATTGTTTATCGTCGCAAGTACAACATCCCTTCGGAATGGGGCACTGCGGTGAACGTACAGGCGATGGTCTTCGGAAATACAGG
>Ga0114129_10015059_pt1 | contig 11009 bp, 5 predicted proteins | sample RhiMetdeltSRZDD1_FD_80071 | JGI IMG/M metagenome (GOLD analysis project Ga0114129, IMG submission 80071) | Populus rhizosphere microbial communities from Tennessee, USA - Rhizosphere MetaG P. deltoides SRZDD1 (version 2) (version 2) | ecosystem: Host-associated > Plants > Roots > Rhizosphere >... | reverse complement strand
CTTCGGCGAGTCGGCCAGCTGTTCCTTGGTGAGCACGTTGGCCGCGGTGATGCCCGGCCGGGGCGTCGGGTGGGGCCCGCCGACCCGCGCCCGCCGGGCCACCGCCCAGGCCGGCCGAGTCCCGAAGGCCAGCGCCAGGAAGGCCGCCGAGGACCGGATCAGAAAGTGACGGCGGGTTTGCACGAAGTCCCTCCACCGTGTTCGGGTAGCCGCCGAGAACAGTACATACGTCTGACGGCCCGGGGCTAGATCTGGTTGCAGCGTGCTCGCACCCTCCCCCACCCCGGGGCAAAGTGGTGCCATTTGACGTAGTTTCCTACGGCCCTTCGCTGCCCTTTTCACTCCATTCGAGGCTCGTCATGCGCAGTTCCGCCTTCGCGGCTGGTGTCGTGCTGTTGTCCCTGCTTGGCTCCGATGGTGCATCGAACTTCCTGCGCGCCCAGGCTGCCCCGGCGTCCCCGTTCACGCCGGGGAGGAGCCCGAGTCAGCCGATCGACGAGGCGTACACCAGGAAGATCCGGGAGTACACCACCGAGCCGTTCTTCCTCTCGCCCCTGGTGGACTATCTCCCCGCGTCGAAGACGGTCCCCACCCCGTCGGTGGTCCTGGGCGACATCGCCGGCGCCCCCAACAAGCTGCCGTACTCCAAGGAGGTCTACGAGTACATGCGGCTCCTCGACAAGGCGAGCCCGCGGGTGCAGGTGGTATCGATCGGCACCACGGAGGAGGGCCGGGAGATGATTGCCGTGGCGATCGCCTCCGAGGCGTTGATGGCCGGCCTGGAACAGAATCGGGCGATGCTGGCGAAGCTGGCCGACCCGCGCACCATCGGTATGAACGACGCCGAAGCCACCCGGATCGCCGGGCTGGCTGCCCCGGTCTACTACATCACCGGCACCATTCACTCCCCCGAAGCCGGGGCCCCCACCGCCTTGATGGAGCTGGCCTACCGGCTGGCGGTGGATGAGAGCCCCTACGTCAAGAACATCCGCGACCACCTGATCACGTTGATCACGCCGATTGTGGAGGTGGACGGGCGCGACCGGGTGGTGGACCTGTTCAAGTGGCACATGGCGCACCCCGGCGAGACCTGGCCCGGCCTGCTGTACTGGGGACACTACGTCGCCCACGACAACAACCGGGATGCGATGGGGATGACCCTCAAACTCACGCAAAACGTGCTCAACACCTACGTGGACTGGAAGGCACAGGTCATCCACGATCTCCATGAGTCGGTGCCCTACCTCTACGACAACACCATCGGCGACGGGCCGTACAACGCCTGGCTCGACCCGCTGGTGACCAACGAGTGGCAGATGATCGGCTGGAACAACGTGCAGGAAATGACCCGGCTGGGCATGCCGGGCGTTTTTGCCTTCGGCAACTTCGACACCTGGAGCCCCGGCTACCTGATGTTCATGGCCGCGACCCATAACGGCATCAGCCGGCTCTATGAAACGTTCGGCAACGGGGGCAGCGCCGAAACGCTGGAACGGACCCTCTCCCCCTCCGAAACCAGCCGCACCTGGTACCGGCAGAACCCGCCGCTGCCCAAGGTGATGTGGTCGCTCCGGAACAACAACAACTATGAGCAGACCGGATTGCTGGTGTCGCTTTCCTACATCGCGAGCAACCGGCGGCTCTTCCTGCAGAACTTCTACGAGAAGAGCAAGCGCTCGATCTTGAAGGCAAAGACCGAAGGGCCGGCGGCCTACGTGCTGAGTGCGGACACGCGTCGACCCGGTACCCAGGCGGAGCTGCTTCGGGTGCTGCAGAAACAGCACGTGGAAGTGTCGCGCGCATCCGCTCCTTTCAGTGTTTCGCTGCCGGCGAGAGGCGGGAGGACGGGAGGACGGGAGGGCGGGAGAACGGATTCCCTGGCGAACCGGGGCGCCGATTCCTCCGCCCGAACCACGACGCGGTCCTTTCCCGCCGGCAGTTACATCGTGCGGATTGATCAGCCCTATTCCCGGATCGCGGACGCGCTGCTCGACTATCAATACTGGGCCCCCAACGATCCGCAGCGAACGCCCTACGACGACACCGGGTGGACCTTTCCCGAGGGCTTCGGTGTAGAAGCGGTGCGCGTGGTGGACGCCAAGGTGCTCGATGTCCCCATGCAGCGCGTCACCGGCGAGGTGCGCGCCCCGGGCGGTGTAACCGGCAGCGGCCCGGTGGTGGCCATCAACCACAACGGTGACAATGCGCTGGCCACGCTGCGCTACCGACTCAAGACCGCAGACATGCAGGCGGCCGAGGAGCCGTTCGAGGCGGCGGGAAGGAAATTCAACCGCGGCAGCTTCCTGATCCGGAACGTCCCGGCGGCCGAGCTGGACCAGGCCACCCGGGAGCTGGGGCTGGCGGGTTATGCGCTGAGTCAGGCCCCCTCGGTCAAGACCCATCCGCTCCGCGCCGCGCGGGTGGCGGTCATGCACACCTGGACCAGCACCCAGACCGAAGGCTGGTGGCGGCAGGCGCTGGACGTCATGCAGATCCCCTACGACTACATCAGCGTGCAGGACGTGGCCGCCACTCCGGACCTCAACGCCAGGTGGGACGTGATTCTGTTCGGCCCGACCGGGGGCAGTCCGCAGTCCATCGTGGCCGGCCTTCCCATGTGGCGGAACCCGATGCCGTGGAAGAATTCGCCGGAGACGCCCAACATCGGAACCTGGGCCCAGACCGACGACATCCGGCCCGGGCTGGGGTTCGCCGGACTCGCCAATCTGCAGCAGTTCGTGTCCCGCGGCGGCGTGCTGGTGGTGGCGCCGGGCAGCGCCGCGTTCGCGGTCCAGTTCGGCCTGGCCAATGGCGTGGGCATCAACTCCGCGGGACAGAGCCGAGTGGTGGGAAGCCTGCTCCGGTCGCGGCTGGTGGACGACGCCAGCCCGATAGCCTACGGGGTGATCGACAGCCTGGCGGTGCTGAGCGAGGACGGTGAGAGCTTCTCGGTGAGCAACCGCCTGGGCGGCGGCGGATTCGGGCGGTTCGGCGGGCCGGCCGGCCGGCCCACCGGCCGGGGCACCGCCAGCGACGGTGACGTGGTCCAGGGCCGCCCCGCGCTGGAGCCGCGGTTCGAAGCGCCGACTCCCGCGACCGTGGAGCCGTGGCAGGTGGCCCCGCTGGGCGACGACGCGATGCGCAACCCCCTCAATGTCATTCCTCCCGATCAGCGGCCCCGGGTGGTGCTCCGCTTCTCGGCGCAGCGCGACCTTCTGGTGTCGGGGCTGCTGGGCGGCGGCAGCGAGATCGCCGACCGGCCCATCGTTGTGGATGCGCCGAGGGACAAGGGGCATGTCGTGTTGTTCTCGATCAATCCGATTTACCGGGGGACGACGATCGGGAGTTACTTCCTGGTGCTCAATGCGATACTAAACTTCGACAACCTGAATGCGGGGCGGAAACTCGATGTTCGCTGAGACGCTAAGACGCTATGACGCTAAGACGCTATGGACGGCGGACAGACGGTCGGGCGGACGGGCGGTCAGCCTGGCCATGCTGGGCGCACTGCTTGCCGGACCGCTGACCGCGCAGATCACCACCGCCGAATACCAGGCACGGCGGGACTCGCTCGCCGCGCGGGTGGGTGACGGAATCGTGGTGGCATTCGGAGGACGGACGCCGGTCACCGATTTCGGCCCGTTCTTTCAAATCCCGGCCTTCCGGTATCTGACCGGGTACAAGTACGCCGACGCCGCGTTCGTGATGCCGGTGCGAGGCGGCAAGGGAGCCGGAATCCTCTTCGTGGCGCGGACCGCGCCCCGCCGCGCTCTCTATTATGGCTCGGAGCCCGACTCGGCTGCGCTGGCCAGGGATCTGGGCCTGGTGTCCCGTGCGGTCGGCGAGCTGGCCGCGGTGGTGGATTCGCTCGCGGCCACGGGATTGCCTATCTACGCCCTCAACGATTTCGAGGCCGCGGACTTTGCCCGGGCGGATTCGCTGACCCGGGGCGCGGTGTTCGTTCGCGGCTTGGCGGCCAAGAGACCGGGGCTGGTGGTGAAGGACGCGCACCCGATCGTTGATCAGCTCCGGGCCCGGAAGAGCGATGCCGAGCTGGCCCTGATCCGAAAAGCAACCGAGATCAGCGTCGAGGGCCACTTGGACCTGATGCGCCGGATCGAGCCGGGCATGCACGAGTACGACCTGCAGGCGATCGTTGAATACGCCTTTCGGCGCGGCGGCGCGGAGCGGCCCGCCTACGGCGCGATCGTCGGCACCGGGCCCAAGGGCGCCGAGCTGCACTACATGAAGAACCGGCAGGAGCTCAAGCCTGGCGAAGTCGTGGTCATCGACGCGGCCGGCGAGTTCGACGGCTACGCCACCGACATCACCCGGACCCTGCCGGTGAGCGGGTTCTACTCGCCCGACCAGCGCGCGCTCTATCAGGTGGTGCGCGACGGCCAGGCCGCCGCGGAACGGAACTCCGGCCCCGGCAAGTCGATCCAGGCGGCCGTGGATTCCTCGCTTGACGTCCGGGCGCGAGGGCTCGCCTCGCTGGGGCTGATCGAGAGCCCCACAGCGACGTTCGATCCGCCCTGGCCGGCCAACTGCACCAGTAACCCGCGCCCCTGCCAGCAGGTCACCCTGTTTGCCATCCACGGCATCACCCACGGACTGGGCCTCGAAGTGCACGACCCGGTCCAGGCCTACTTCGGCGACCGGACCTTCAAGCAGGGCGACGCCTTCGTCATCGAGCCGGGGATCTACATCACGACACGGCAGCTCGACATCCTGCCCGACACACCGAAGAACCGGGCGTTCAAGGCCAAGGTCCGCGCCGCGGTCGAACGCTACCAGAACACCGGAGTCAGGATCGAGGACGTGTACGTGATCACCGAGAAGGGACTGGAGTGGATCAGCAAGGCGCCGCGGGAGATCGACGAGATCGAGGCGCTGACGAAACAACGGCGGCGGCCTATACCTTAGCCTTCTCTTTTTCCCACGAGTCCCGGAGCGTCACGGTCCGGTTGAACACCAGCTTGCCTGGGCTGGAATCCGCCGGGTCCGACATGAAGTACCCGGTCCGCTCGAACTGGTACCGGGTCCCGGCCGGGTCCGCCGCCACGCTCGGCTCGATCTTGGCGCCGTGCACCGTCACCAGCGACAGCGGGTTGAGCACCGAGGTGAAGTCTTGTCCGTCGGGCACCGCCTCCGGATCCGGCACCGTGAACAACCGGTCATAGAGGCGCAGCTCGCAGTCGAGCGCGTGTGCCGCCGAGACCCAGTGAATGGTGCCCTGGACCTTGCGGCCGTCGGGGGCGTTGCCGCCGCGAGTGGCCGGGTCGTAGGTGCAGCGCAGCTCGATCACGTTCCCCGCCTCGTCCTTGATCACCTCGGTGCAGGTGATCAGGTAGCCGTAGCGGAGCCGCACTTCCCGTCCCACCGAGAGCCGGAAGAACTTCTTGGGCGCCTCCTCCATGAAGTCGGACTGCTCGACATAGATCTCCCGGGAGAACGGCACCATCCGGGAGCCGGTGAGCGGGACGTCGTGCGGATAAGAGGAGGCTTCGAGCTGGTCGGTCTGACCCTCGGGGTAATTGGTGATCACCACCTTGAGCGGATTCACCACGCAGAGCACGCGGGGCACCCGCATGTTGAGATCGTTGCGCACGGCGTGCTCGTACGCGGCCAGCTCGGTCCGCGCGTCCTTCCGCGCCACGCCCACGGAGTCGCAGAAGTCGCGGATCGCCTCCGGGGTGACGCCGCGGCGGCGGATCCCGGCGAGGGTGGGCATGCGGGGATCGTCCCAGCCGCTCACCAGGCCCTCGTCGACCAGCTTGAGCAGCTTTCGCTTGCTCACCACGGTGTAATCGAGCACCAGCCGGGCGAACTCGGTCTGCTCGGGGGGCTTCTCGAAGCCGACCTCCCGCACCAGCCAGTCGTAGATCTCCTTGTTGTCCTTGAACTCGAGCGTGCAGAGCGAATGGGTGATCCCCTCGATCGCGTCCGACAGTCCGTGGGCGTAGTCGTAGAGCGGGTAGATGCACCAGGCATCGCCGCGGCGATAGTGATGGGCGTGGCGGATCCGGATCAGCACCGGATCGCGCATGATCATGTTGGGGTGGGCCAGATCGATCTTCGCGCGCAGCACGTGGGCTCCGTCGGGAAACTCCCGGGCCTTCATGCGCTCCAGCAGGTCGAGGTTCTCCTCCACCGGGCGGTCCCGGTCGCGGCTGGGGGTGCCGGGCGTGGTGACGGTCCCCCGATGCCGGCGGATTTCTTCCTCGGACTCGGAGTCGACGTACGCCTTGCCCTTCTTGACCAGCAGCACGGCGAACTCGTAGAGCTTCTCGAAGTAATCGCTGGCGTAGAACTCATTATCCCACTGGAAGCCCAGCCACTGGACATCGCGCTTGATCGCCTCGACGTACCGGATGTCTTCAGTGGATGGGTTGGTGTCGTCGAAGCGCAGATTGACCTTGCCGCCGAATTCCCTTGCCAGGCCGAAGTTGAGGCAGATCGACTTGGCGTGCCCGATATGCGGGAAGCCGTTCGGCTCGGGCGGAAAGCGGGTGCAAACGGGACGCCCGAAGCGGCCCGAGGCGACGTCGGCGGCGACCATTTCGCGAATGAAGTTGGAACGGGGGGCTTCCTGGCTCACGGCATGATCCACGAGTGAGAAACTGGAGCGACACGGTCTCGGCGAGGAGGAATAATAGCTCCAGCGCGATCGGGGTCGTAACTTCCTGCGTCCATACCAAACATCCGGACATTCACCGGCTGGCGCCCCATGAAGACCACCAGACCCATACTTGCCCGAATCGTCCTGAGCGGGCTGGCGCTGTTCGGGGCCGATGCCGGGTCGCCGACTCAGATCGGCCGCACGCTCGTTCCCAAGGATTTCAAGCTGGAGCTGCTCTACACGGTTCCCGGGGCGACCGAAGGCTCCTGGATCTCGATGTGCGTGGACCCCAAGGGCCGGCTGATCGTCGGCGACCAGAACGGGAAGCTCTATCGCGTGACGCTGCCGCCACCAGGCCGGCGAGGGACGATCCGGCCCGAACCGATCGACCTCGACATAGGAGGCGCGCACGGCCTCCTCTATGCCTTCGGGAGCCTGTACGTGATGGTCAACGAGGGGACCCGGCCCCACGGATTGTACCGGCTGCGGGACACCAACGGCGACGACCGGTTCGACGAGCTCAAGCTGCTCCGCACGCTGGACATCTCCGGAGAACATGGCGGCCATTCCATCGTGCTGGCCCCGGACGGCAAGTCCCTCTACGTGACGGTGGGAAACCAGAGCACGCTCACGCCGGTCGGCTCCTCTCGGGTGCCGTTCGTCTGGAGCGAAGACAACCTCGTCCCGCGGATTCCCACCGGCTTCATGGACAATTCGCTCGCGCCGCAAGGCTGGATCGCCCGCACCGACCCCGACGGCAAGGAGTGGGAGCTGATCGCGGCTGGGTTCCGCAATGAATTCGACGCCGCCTTCAACCGCCTGGGCGACCTGTTCACCTATGACGCCGACATGGAGTGGGACATCGGGGCCCCCTGGTACCGGCCGACCCGGATCAACCACGTCATCAGCGGAGCGGAGTTCGGCTTCCGCAACGGCTCGGGCAAGTGGCCGGAGTACTTCCTCGACAGCTTCGGCCCCGTGGTGAACGTCGGTCCCGGGTCGCCGACGGGAGTCAGCTTCGGGTACGGGGCGAAATTCCCGGCGAAGTACCAGGAAGCCCTCTTCGTCGCCGACTGGAGCTTCGGAAAAATTCGCGCCATCCATCTCTCCCCGTCCGGCGCGAGCTACACCGGCGCGATCGAAGAGTTCTTGAGCGGCCAGCCGCTGGCGGTGACCGATCTGGTGATCAACCCGACGGATGGGGCAATGTATTTCGCGGTGGGCGGCCGGGAGAGCCAGTCGGCGCTCTATCGCCTGACCTACGTGGGGAAAGAGTCGACGGTTCCCAGCAAGCCGGATACGAGCTCGAACGCGGGCCGCGCGCTGCGGGCGCGGCTCGAGCAATTCCACGGCCGAGCCGATCCTCAGGCGCTGCCGGCGGTGTGGCCGTACCTCGCCGATGCGGATCGGGCGATCCGATTCGCGGCCCGGACCGCGCTGGAGTGGCAGGATCCGGCGGGTTGGCGGGAGAAGGCGCTGAGCGAGACGGAGCCACGCCGCGCGATCGCCGCGCTGGTGGCGCTGGCCCGGGTCAGCGGTAAGGACATCTGGCATCGTGACGCCAGCACCCCGGCCCCCGACTCCGCGCTGCAGAGTCGCATACTCGACGCGCTGGACCGCATCGCGTGGCCGCCGCTCGGCGCCGGCGATCGGCTCGACCTGCTGCGGGCCTATTCGTTGGCGTTCACGCGGCTGGCCCCGCCCGACGCCGTAACCCGCCAACGCCTGCTTGCCCGCTTCGAGCCCCTGCTGCCGGCCGCGAGCCGCGACCTCAATATCCAGCTGGTCAATTTGCTGGTCTATCTGCAGTCTCCCGCTGTGGCCCAGCAGGGGATGGCGCTGTTCCGCAAGGCCATCACCCAGGAGGAACAGATCGAGTACGCGCTGGCGCTCCGGGCACTCAAGGCCGGCTGGACCCAGCCGCTACGGGAGGAGTACTTCCGCTGGTTCGTCACCACCGCCGCGGGTTACCGGGGCGGCAACACCTTTGTCCGAGCGCTGAACACGATCAAACGCGAAGCGGTCATGAATCTGAGCGAGGAGGAGAAGCTCGCGCTCAAGCCGGTGCTCGACTTGCGCCCGGAGTCGCGCTCGCCCCAGACCACCCTGGCGGCCCGGCCGCTGGTCAAAGCATGGACAGTGAGCGAGCTGGTGCCCATTGTGGAACGCGGCCTCAATGGGCAGCGCGATCTCGAGCGCGGTCACCGGCTGTTCGGCGAGGTGGCGTGCGCCGCCTGCCACCGGTTCCGCGACGAGGGGGGCTCGGTGGGGCCCGACCTGACCGGAGTGGCCGGCCGCTTCAGTGTCCATGACCTGATCGAAGCGATCGTCGAGCCCAGCAAGGTGATCAGCGATCAGTATGCCGCGATCGTCATTCGCAAGAAGGACGGCGCAGTGGTCCGGGGCCGAGTGGCGAATCTCAACGGTCCGGTCGTGCACGTGGTCGAGGACATGCTCGACCCCGGCAGGTTCACCAGCATCCGGCGCGAGGTAATCGACTCCATCGAGCACGCCAAGATCTCTATGATGCCGCCCGGGCTGCTCAACGGACTGCAGCCAGAAGAAATCCAGGACCTGGTCGCCTATCTGCTCTCCCGCGGAGCCGTCCCGCCTCCGCCGCCGTCGCAGGATGCCGACGGTTTCGTGGCGATCTTCGACGGCAAGACGCTGAACCACTGGGAGGGAGACCCCGCGTTCTGGCGCGTGGAAGAGGGCACGATCGTCGGCCAGAGCACACCGGACCGTCGAGTGACGCAAAACAGCTTTCTGATCTGGCGGGGCGGTACCACCCGGGATTTCGAGCTCAAGCTGGAGTACCGGCTGACCCCGGACGCCAACAGCGGCGTCCAGTACCGCAGCACGGTCGTGAGCAACCTGGGACCCTGGGTGATGAAGGGGTATCAGGCCGACCTCGACGGCGTCAACCGCTACTCGGGCCAGATCTACGAGGAGAAAGGCCGCGGATTTCTGGCGCTGCGCGGTGCCCTGGTGCGGATGCGAGGTACCGCCGCTGGCGGCAAGCAGCCGATCGGATCCCTGGGCGACGATGCCGAGTTGAAGGCGCTGCTCAAACCCGACGATTGGAATGCGTTGCACATCATCGCCCGGGGGAACCAGATTATCCAGCTGGTCAATGGCCGGGTCATGAGCGCGCTGATCGATGAAGACGAACAGGGGCGGGCAGCTGAAGGATTGCTCGGGCTGCAGATTCATACCGGGCCGCCCATGAGGATCGAGTTCAGGAACCTCTTGTTCAAGCCGCTATAGGGTTTGTTTTCGGCCCGGCGGGGGCTAGGTTTCCGCGATCCAATGGCCAACATACCGGAACGCCTCGCTGCCGCGCTGAGCGGCAGCTATCGCATCGAGCGCGAAGTGGGTGTCGGCGGGATGGCCACGGTGTGGACCTCGGACAACAACACGATCGTGTTCGGCCGACAGTCGCAGCGACGGCCGAGCGCGACGGTGGATCTGACCGGGATGCTGCCGAAATGAAGTTGGCCTGGGCGAGCGGTCGCCACAGGCTGCTGTACCTCCTCCCCTTTGCCCTCGTGGCCTTAGCCACGGAGATTGCCTTCGGGGTCACCAACGGCCGGGGGGTGACCTGGGACTTTGCGAACTACTACGACGTGGGACACAAAGTGTCGGCAGGGGAGGTCGAGAACCTTTACAATAAATTCGCCCTGATCGAGGGCAAGCCGCCCCAAGGGAACATGGGGTTCAAAGGAACTCCTCTCTCGGCAACGTTCTACATCCCGTTGGCGTCGTTCTCACCCAGTGTCGCACTCGTGCTGTTCAAAGTGCAGAACACCCTCGCAATCCTGGCGGCATTGTTCCTCCTTTTCTGGCACCTCAAGCGTTTCGGAGAGGCGTCGTTCGGCAGCCAGGCAGCATTCCTGTCGCTGTTCCTGACTTTCGTGGCTGTTTACCAGCCTTTTTGGAGGGTTTACGCGATCGGTGGACAGACGACCCCGACCGTCTTTCTCCTGTTGGTGTTGGCCCTGATCTGTCATATCAAGGGGGGTCGCGAATTCTTAGTGGCGCTCTTCTTTTCGCTTGCCGTCACCATCAAGCCCGCCTTCGTACTTGGCCTGGCGGTCCTGGCCCTGCTCTCCGGGCGCAAGTTGCTGATCTACACGATCGGAATCGGGGTGACCCTTGCGGCAATGTCCATCGTGTTGATGGGTTGGGGTACCCACGAGGCTTTTCTGAGATATGCCTTGAGCGAACAAGCCACCAGCTGGGCAACCAATAGCAGCCTGACGGTCGCGTTGGACAACCTCCGGGGAATGCTTCGACCACCACCCGAACCGCTCCCCTACGTGATCATGAGCGCGATGATTCGGCTGGGAGTATCGGGACTCCTGATAGGACTCTTCCTGCGGTATCG
>Ga0114129_10015057_pt1 | contig 11010 bp, 11 predicted proteins | sample RhiMetdeltSRZDD1_FD_80071 | JGI IMG/M metagenome (GOLD analysis project Ga0114129, IMG submission 80071) | Populus rhizosphere microbial communities from Tennessee, USA - Rhizosphere MetaG P. deltoides SRZDD1 (version 2) (version 2) | ecosystem: Host-associated > Plants > Roots > Rhizosphere >... | reverse complement strand
TCCAAGAATGGACGTCAGCGGCGTGCGGAGCTCGTGCGACATACGGGCAAGGAACAGAGAGCGATAATGAGAAAGCCTTCGTAGTTCGCGATTAGCTTCCTCCAACTCCTCGGTCCGCTGCCTGAGTTCAGCAATCAGATCCTCGACGCTCTTGCTCGACTCAATGTCTTCCGCAACGACTTCATCAGGCATTTCGTTTTGCGTAAGAATTCCCCTGTTTGTGCTTGGTCGATCACCCATACAGACCTTCATCCTGTTGAAGCTGCGCATACAGGTTGATGCTATTTGTTGTGTGAAGCCAATATAGTTTTCGCATTGAGCGCTGTCAAAGTCTTCTTCTTTATTTGGGCGTAGGCTATGATCTCGCGGTCGGGGCGCACGTCGGTTTTTACCTGAACGGAACCACCTACAGCCGGATGAAGGGACAATTAAGCGAACAGCCACTGGCAGAATTGATTCGAGAAATTTCTGCTAAGCAATTGTCTGGCAGATTACAAGTGCAGCAGAATCGGGTCTCAGTGGCCTGTTACTTTAAAGACGGCACTTTCCGCTACGCCGTCGCAAATGCTCGCAATTTTCGCCTTCGAGAGTATCTGATCAAATCCAAATCAGTGCCTGAGCAACAGATGCTGCCGGTCGGTGCCAATGTCCCTGATTTGCAATTGGCGGCGAGTCTTGTTGCAAAGAACATCATCCAAACGACGGTACTCCGTGAGATTCAACTTAAACAACTTGCAGATGTCCTGAGGTTGGCGCTTCTTTGGATCGAAGGCACCTGGGAATTCGACTTGCGAGCACATCTTAACGAGCCTGTGGATCTTAGCTTAGACCCAGCCTCGCTGTTTTTGGAGGTTGGTCGTCGACTGCCTCGCAGTTTCGCAGCGTCACGCTTTCGAAATGACAAAGAGATGTTAACGTTAAGCCAATCTTCGGCGGGCATGGATGTGTTGCAGCCGAAAGAAGGCTTCATTCTTTCGCGACTCGATCGTGCTACTCCACTGAAGGATCTAATAGCCCTTAGCGGATTGCCCGAAAACGAAGCGCTGCACGTTGTCTATGCGCTGGCGCTATCTGGTTACATAGTTCGTGAAGATTGGATAAGCGCATTCCCAGATGCTGCTGAACGGATTCCGCGTCGTCGGGTTGAACCAGAGAAGGAGGCTCCCGAGATAGCGGAGCAACCAGTTCTCCAGCTCGGCGAGGATGAAATTCGTAGCTTCCTCGAGCGTGTTCAATCTGCGTCCACGTACTATGAAGTATTGGGGATCGCGAACGACGCGTCTGCGGTAGAACTGAAACAAACTTACTACGATCTCGCTCGACGTTATCACCCTGATCGATTTCGCAGGAAACGAGGGATTACGGATCATGGCCAATTTGAATCAGCCTTTGCTCGCATAACTCAGGCTTACGAGACGCTGCGTGAACCTGCTTCCCGCTCGCGTTACGACTCCAAGCTGGCTGCCTTGGCCCGCGCACGATCAGCGCAATCATCAAATCAAATGTCGAGCGGCACTGCCTCGCGTGCGACTCTCGATGCTGCGCTGGGGCAACGTGCCGAGAACCATTTTCGTGAGGGCTTGTCGGCTCTAAAGTCGGGAGATCTTAAGGCAGCAACAAGCTCTTTCGCCTCGGCCGCGCGGGCTGTTCCCAATGATGCACGTTACCGAGCGTTTTACGGAAACGCGCTTGCGGAGAACGAAACCAATCGACGCCTTGCGGAGGCTGAACTTCAGGCAGCCGTGAAGCTCGAGCCCGAGAACGCAGACTATCGAATAATGCTTGCTCAGCTGTACAAGACTTTGGGATTCTCGCGACGCGCGCGCGCGGAAGCCCAACGCGTGCTTGCCAGCTCGCCGTCACATCAAGGAGCTCTTGAGTTGTTGCGCAATTTGCCGCGCGACGCTTGAGTTGAGAGTCGCTGTTGGCTATCTTGAAATAACTCGCCATCACAGTTTCTGAAGCATGGCTGCAGTCCAGCTAATGGATTTGATCGACAAAACTACCGACGAGGCTTTTCTGCAACTCGCCACCACCATCGACCGGTTTGAGCGGTACGAGAACCCGCACGCCGTTCGCATCGCTGCAATTGCTGACGAGATCGCCAAAGTATTTCACCTGGCTCGTCATGATCGCGGTTCCCTTCGCGCAGCGTCGTTGCTTCACGATCTCGGTGAAGTGGCGATGGAACGCGACTATATCCAAGCTACGGGATCTCTTTCGGAAGAAGATCGACTGGATTTATCGCGACACTCGGTTATAGGAGAACGGGAGGCTTCCAGAGTTGGAGCAGATCGCGCAGCGCAATTATTGGTTCGATGGCACCACGAATGGTGGAACGGACGAGGATATCCGGATGCAATGCGAGCCGACGATATCCCATTAGCGGCTCGCATTTTGCGGCTCGCGGATTCTTATGCCGCATTGACCGATGCGCGACCATATCGTCCCGCGTTCACGGCTGAAGCAGCGACGACGGAGATTGTAAAGCGCGCAGGAATCGAATTTGATCCGTCGGTGGTTGACGCGTTTCTTGTTATGACGCCGATTAGAGAGTTGGAATCATTTGCAAAGACAGAGTTAGAAGCGATTCCGGAGATCGTTGACGAAAAGCAAGAGGGCTGGGGTCTATTTTCGTAATAACGGGGATAGTTCCCACGTTCGCTTATATATGCAATTTACAAACGGCTGGCTAGGTTTCGAATTGGGAGTACTGAGGCGGTTGAGGTTCTATTCCGTTGCGTTGCCGTTTACAGGCGAGCCGGATATCGCAGTTCATCTGAAACGATGGAAAGTACGCGTCATTGCAAACGATCCGATGATTTGGTCCCAAACAAAAGTCAAGGCACTCGTCGAAAACTATACCGAATCGCTCAATGAAGATGACCTGAGCCTGCTTCTCGACGATGCGTACATTCCGCGCGAGAAACTCAACAATTCTTCGCTGCTTAAATGGTTCAACGAAATCGATTCCTGGTGGTTCGACAACGTTAGATTCCAGGCTGAACACCTCGAACCCTACAAGAGAGCGATCGCCCTAACCGTGGGCATGATGGTCGGAGACTACGTACTTTCGTTCAATGAACGCACACGACACCTCCGCGAACCTCTTTCCTTATCAAACGTGTTTCGTCTAATGCTGCAGACGATGCCGGCGCCTCACGACAATTCGCTGAAGAATCGAAGCATGAATCAGGACGTTCGCTCCTTTGTCGCTGAACGTCATCACACTGACTTGTTATTTCTTAGATTACCGGTACCGCTGACCCAGACAACCACCAGAGATCCGCTCACTACCTGGAGGGAGGAATGGGTACGCGGCAGTGACGACTTCTGGAGCGATCTTGAAAAACAACGGCTCGCTCGACTGGGGTCGCGCGTTCAAAGCAAGCAGCAGTATCTTGGGTTTGTTGAGGATCTATTAAGGACAGCGTCGCACATCCCGAACTGGGCAATAGCTCACACCGAGAACGGATTCATTTCCAATGATGAGCTTGTCGACAAAGTGAGCTTGGTGCGAAAAGCAGACGCGATCTATTCGAAGGATTTCTCTGATTTGCTCGGAGTACGCGCGTCAATGATTGTGGCGACCTCATGAGGGCGAAGAGCAAAGGGCAAAGAGGCGAGCGCTTGCTCTTTGGTCTTTGCTCTTTGCCCTCAGTTCCTCGCTCTCAGCTCTTCGCCCTCAGCTCTTCGCTCTTGCCTCTCTGCCCCTTAGCGTTCGAGATGAACTTGTACCCAACTCCGCGGACTGTCACTAAGTGTCGCGGCTGCGAAGGCTCGTCCTCAATGTATTTGCGAAGGCGCACGATGAAGTTATCTATCGCTCTCGTGTCTGTGTCTTCCCGTAATCCCCAGACGTCTTCAAGTATCGAGCGTCGCGATACGATTCGGCCGTCGTGGCGAATCAAGTAGCGAAGAAGATCCGCCTCCATTACCGTCAAACGGACTGTGTGATTGCCGGATCGTAGTTCGAGCGCTTCGAAATCAATGGTCTTGCCATCAAACTCAATTAGTTTGGGCTCGTCCTTGCCCTCCGCAGTTATAGGCTGTCGTGTTTTTCCTCCAGCCTGAACCGTTCGCAGCCATTCGCGTCGACGTAATAAAGCCTTAAGCCGGGCGATCAGAACAGCGAGTTCGAACGGCTTTGGCAGATAATCATCAGCACCGGCTGCAAACCCACGCAGCACATCCTGCGCCTCACCGCGAGCAGTTAGCATGAGTATCGGCACAAACTGTCCGGCCGCACGAAGAGTTGAAGCAAGCGAAAAACCATTTTTACCGGGCAGCATGACATCAACTACAACTACGTCGTATGGCTTCCGCTGTTTCAGCAACAGGTCTTCGGCGGTTTCGGCATCTACTGCAATATCCACTGAAAACCGTTCCGCTTCAAGGTTAAACCTCAAGCCATCGGCCAGATGTTTCTCGTCTTCGACAATTAATACGGCGTTCTTCGTCATGACACGCGCGGCAGTTGAATCGTAAACGTGCTGCCTTGACCTAACCCTCTACTTTCAGCAAACACTCGCCCTCCGTGTTTTTCCACAACCGACCTCACGATGAACAGACCCAGGCCAGTGCCCTTCACCCGCGCCATAAACATGCCTGGCACCCGATAGAACCGTTTGAAAATACGTTTGAGTTGCGCATTAGGAATGCCGATCCCTTTGTCGGCGACTCGAACAGCGACTCGCTTTTCGCCAATCGCCGCTAATTCGACTGATACGCTTATCTGCGCGTCAGAATACTTAACGGCGTTGTCGAGGAGATTCGAAAAAGCGGCGCGGAGTTCGTCGATGTCCCCTGAAACCTTAGCCCCGCTGGCCTCCGGAGCTTCGACGTAGCTCAAACTGTTTTCGTCCAACCCGTAGCGAGTTCTCGCCAGCTCCAAACATTCACGCACGATCTCAGGTACATCAATAACCGAATTCGCAATTTTCCTGCGCCGGTGACCTGCTCGACCAGCGCGTAAAACCTGTTCGACAGTAAAGAGTAACCGTTCGCTGTCGGCGAGCATATTGTCGTAAAACTTCGTGCGCTGTTGTTCGTCGACGTCACGCGTTTTCAATGTCTCCAAATACAAACGAATGGAGGCAATGGGTGTCTTAAGTTCGTGTGTAACGGCATTGATAAATGCGTCGTGCTGTTCGTTCCTTCGAATCTCACGAATTAGGAATGTGGTGTTAAGTACAAGTCCGATGATGATGGCGAGGAAAAAGATGAGCCCGAGGACCAGGAGGGCCACTTCACGCCAATTGAGAATTATCCAGCCAACGTTCAGTGCGATCGCCAGGGCCACGAGCGACGCTCCGAGCGTTACGAAGAAGGCGATTGACTTTCTACGACGACCACGCACGCGCATCGGTTTTATTGTAGGGCTCTCTCTCCCGAAGCGCCACAGGACCACCACGGCGAAGATGGTACCGGTTTGTTCTGGTCTGTTACGCGGCTTTCTGCAGACGCACGCGCTGCTTGCTGGCGGCCTCGCCGTCCTTTGAAACGACATGGACGTCCTTCGCGAGACCGATGAACTCCAGCGATCGAATTGCCACCCAGTTCAGATCGATCTCGTACCAAGCTAATCCATGTCGCGCGGCACGTGAAAAGGCGTGGTGGTTGTTATGCCAACCCTCGCCAAATGTAAGCAGCGCCACCCACCAGTTATTAGTGGAGTCATCTCCCGTGTCAAAGCGTCTGTTGCCCCACAAGTGTGTTACCGAATTGACCATCCAAGTCGAATGATGGGCAAACGTAACACGGAAAAATACTCCCCACAGGACGGCGGGCAGACCACCCCACGCGAGTAGCGCGATACCACAGATGATCAGCGGCACGAAGTAGAGTCGGTTAAGCCAAACGTGGACGGGATCATTGGTAAGGTCTGGCGCGTACCGTTGCATCGTCTTTTGCGGATGTTGTTGTGCAGTGCCACGCAAGATCCACCCGACGTGAGACCACCATCGTCCATGTCGAGGACTGTGCGGGTCTCCTGGGCGCTCCGTGAATGCGTGATGAATCCGATGCGTTACGACCCAGTTTATTACTCCGCCCTGGAGCGCAAGCATTCCGCACAACGTCAGGAAGTATTCAAACCATTTGGGTGTCTTGAATCCTCGATGCGTTAACAAGCGATGGTAACCAATCCCTATTCCCAAGCTGCCTGAGATCCAAGTTAATACCACGGCGGCGGCCAAGGCTTTCAAGCTAAAAAAGAAGATGGCCGATAGCGATAATAGATGGAACACGGTAAGTGCGATTACTGAAATCCAATTGATGTCGCTGCTACCTGCTGTCGTAAGTTTTGATGGCATCCATTCCCCCGAAAAAATGTGCTACTCGCATCGTAGCAAACGAGGGATTGGGCTTGGTGTAATACTTATGTAACCGATAACCGGGTTGAGGTCGGTGTTCAATCTGCTGCAGTAATCGCATCAGCGCGCGCGATCTTATGGCCCACGAATCGTTTCGGAAGTCTAACCACTCGCGCAGCGAAGAGCACTAGCCAAACAATCCCGGAAACTCCCGAAAGGAGACCAGATAAGATCGTTAACGTCCGCGGTGTGATGCTGTACAACAACCACCCGCCTCCCGCTGTTGAAAATGTCCATACCAGCATTTCTGAGGCGCGGTCAGTCGTCGACACTCGGCCGCGCAGCGTGTCTGGCACAAGTCGCATCAACAAAGTTTCCTGAACCGCAAACTCAGCGCCCAATAAAACGCGTGAACCAAACAAGAATCCGCACGCAAGCCATAGATTGGGCATGATGCCGATGAATGCGAAGAAGATTCCCTGAATTAATAAGCTCCAACCAATGAACCCAATGATTCGTCCCGCGCTTTCGACGTACGATCCAACTCGTCGCGCAATCATCATTCCAATGAACAAGCCAACACCATTGGCAACGTAGAAAGCTGCAACTGCGGCATCCGGACTAATCCCGTTTGCGCCGCCGAACACAAGGCCGCCAAGGCGATCGACCACAAGATTGATAGCGCCGCCTCCGATCGCCCATACGATGTTGATCGCCAGTATCGTAGCGACTGGCCCATGTGTAACGATGTAAGACCAGCCTTCACGAATATCTCGCCAATACCCGCGATAGCGTTCAGGCGGCGCAACCAGATTGCACGATTGTCTGGTTTGCTCTTCAGGCACGAGCCAAACCGAGTACGCCGAAGCGAGGAACGATATGGCATTGATAATGAAGGCCGCTGCGTAACCAACAAAAGCTGAAGTCCACCCACCGAGTGCTGCCCCAAACGACATCAGCAGAAATCGTGAAGAGAACATCAGCGCGTTCCCGGCGAGTAGATCCCGTTCGCCTGTGATGTTTGGTACGGCAGCGTTCTTTGCCGCTTCAAAGAAGGTGCCAAAGAATGAGAGCAGCGCAGTGCAAAGGTAGGCAATCCACAGATCCTGCGGACGTCGAACCAAAAGAAAGCCGCAGGCCACAATCACCCGTATCAAGTCGGTGACAATCATCACCTTGCGTCGAGACCAGCGATCGACAAACGCGCCCGCAAGAGGAGCAAACAAAGTGAATGGCACTAGCCGTAAGATCAGCATGATCGTCGTCACTTCAGGTGAGGCATTTGAGACAACCCGAACTAATCCAAGTGCGGCGATGAAGTTGAACCAGTTTCCCAACTCAGAGATCACCTGGCCCACCCAGAGTCTGCGGAAGGATTGATTACGTTGCAGGAGCTGTAAGTACGTTAACGAATCCATGATCGGCCGTACTGCACTAACACGTGTAAAGAATTGTCGGTACCCTTTAGTAATACCGTCAGAAACAATGATGAACGCGTATCTAGGAGCGCGGACGTCCTCGTCCGCAACGCGACGCAGTCGCGCAAGCTTTGTTCGCTTCGCTCATTGCGGAGGGGAAGTCCGCGCTCCCAGGTACGCGTTCGGCATTGTTTCTATACGTATTACTAAAGAGCATCGACACGCATCAAAAAAGCCGCCCGAGTTACCAGGCGGCTCGTGAGTTCAGGAGTTCGAACAACCTTATCCGCCTTTGAACTTTGCTGGTCGCTTTTCTAGAAACGCCGTAACACCTTCTACGAAATCTTTTGTCTTGCCGGACTCAATCTGTGCTTGGCGTTCAAGTTCAAGCTGACTACCGTAGTCATTGGTTGAACTTGCTTCCAACAGCCACTTGATTCGACCGATCGCGGCTGTCGGTGCTTGGGCCAACTGCCGCACGAGCGACATAACGTGCGGTATCAACTCAACATCAGGCATTACACCGTTGATCATTCCTATCTCATAGGCAGTCTGTGCACTGACCATATCTCCGGTGAACATCAACTCCGCAGCGCGTTTCCATCCCACGAGACGGGGCAGAATAAACGTACCGCCGATATCCGGCGTCAGTCCGATCTTGATAAAGGCCTGATTAAACTTCGCGCTTTCGGCTGCGTACACCAGGTCGCATGCCAGAGCTAGATTACAACCACCGCCCGAAGCAGCTCCGTTTACTGCGGCGATAATAGGCACGCGCGTCTTTCGTATCAGTAATATTAAATCGTTCAAGCGCCGAAGCGGCTCGTCAAAAAACGCGCCCACATCGCCTTCTCTCGAGGCAATCTCCTGCATCTCTCTCAAATCGCCGCCGGCACAGAATGCTCGACCCGCGCCAGTTAATACGATCGCACGCGCGCCTTCTTCAACCGCTGAATTGATCGACTGCTGGAGCTCAATTGCCACTTCGGCTGTTAACGCATTCAGCCGTTCGGGACGATTCAGCGTTAACACGCATACATCGTCACTGAGCGCAGATTGAATTGTTTGATACGTCATTAATGGTTTCTGTGCGTGCGTTAACCCTTTCTCGCGCGTTACGACCTCGCGGTGGATTCTTCTTGATTGAGTTTCTTGGGTGCCGGGGTGACTGCAGTAACAGGTCTCAGGTTCTCTGCTGTGCAGCTCGATTAGCGCTAAAACAGTCGCCGCACAGCACCGGTCGTCCCGTAGATGGTTTGAAGGGCACAGAGTCAGACTTGCCACACTGATCGCAAGTGATCTCGAATCTCTGTCGCTCTCCTCCTGGTCCCCTCGAGCCACCGAAGTTGGCCCGCCGTGCATCTCGGCAAGGCTTGCAGCGCTTCGGATGAGTCAGATTACGTTCCCGATAATACTCTTGTTCTCTTTCAGAGAATTGAAAGGGCGTGTTGCATTCTGCACACGTGATTTCCAGGTCTGGCATGGCGGTTTCTCCAAGAGAGTACAGCGAGGTAGGTCAACTCTCTTACCTTCGGAGCGCCGGCGTCGCTTTTCTTCACCACCGTGTGTGTCCAAGCGCTTGGTTATCAAACACTACGCCGAAAAGCTTAACGCGTCCCGATACGTTTGATGGCGTGAGTGTACCCCAGCGTGTCAGTCTATTCAATCCTATTGTGACGGAAATGAAGCGGAATCGGACACCACCGGCTCTTGAATCGCGTCTGAAAACTTAACGTCTCATTCTCCCCAAGCTTTAGCTCAGGACGTTAGGTGTTCGCAGATCTAGTGAATGGGCGATCAATGTCTGGCCGCAGCGGCCTCAGCCTGGGCTAACAAAGCGCGAAGCTGTTCCTGAGGCAAATAACGCCCGTTAGCAACAACAGCCTGGATGCGCTGCGTATTGCGAATGTCGTCGATTGGATTGGCATCCAACAAAACAAGATCGGCAAGCTTGCCTTTTTCAATCGTTCCGACCGAATCAAGTATCCCGAGGAACTTCGCCGGGTTCAACGTCGCGGTTCGGAGCGCCTGCATCGGTGTTAATCCGGCTTTGACCAGGAGAAACAATTCGTCATGAAGACTGAATCCAGGTAACACGTACGGCTGCGGGGCGTCGGTTCCGGCCAGTATCTGAACGTTCGCGTGCTGCATGGTGCTTACCACCGAAAGTGTCATCCGAAACCGCTCAGCTCTTTGCTCAATTGGTCCAAGAGCAACAATCCGTTCTTTGAACGTCCGATCCCAATCGTCCCGAACGGCTTTTGGAATGTATTTCATTCGCGGATCAGCATTCAGGCGTTCGTTGTCTGCGTAGGTGGAAGATTGGCGAACGACAAGAGTAGGACACTGTGCCGTTCCGTAGCTTGCGAAGCGCGAAAACAACGTTCGGGTTCTCTTTTCGTCGTATGACGCCACAGCCTTTAATTCGACCTTCCTCCGCGCGTCGGGATCCGTGGAATGCTGTCTGAGCTCCTCTCTTAGATCCTTTTCATCAGACGCGCCTGAGATAAAGACGTCCGTCGTATGTTCAATGCTCTTCTGTCCGAGCTCAGCAACTTCTAACGCGGTTAACTCAAAAGGCACATGGCCGGCAACGGGCATCTTTTGCTTCTTAGCCTCGTCGATAATCGCGAGATACACGTCACGCGAGAGACGGTCGTGTACCTTGATGAAATCGGCCCCGCTTTGTTTGAAGGACCTGACGAGCTGACGGGCCTCATTCGGATCGGTTACAGCTACCGCGACATTTAGTTGTGTGCCCGCACCATCTAAGATTCTTCCAGCGACGGCGCCATATCTTGGTCCAACAATCTTCCCGCTGTTGATGTCGTTTCGTATCTGACTGATCTGTGCGAACGGCAACGTCCCACCCATATCGCGAACGCCAGTCACTCCGTTCGCAATGAGTAATGGAAAGAAGTAATCCTGACGACCTTCGACCAAAGAATGGACGTGCATATCCCATAGCCCCGGAATCAAATAACGTCCGCCAGCATCTACGATCTCTGATCCGTCAGGCGCTCTGAAGTTTTGGGCTTGGCCGATGGCGGTGATCCGATTCCCGCTGATGACAATAGCCTGATCAAACTTAAGTGCCTTAATCGGTTCATTGGCTGTGACATCGACGATGGTTACGTGCGTTAGCACGAGCGGGCGCGTGGCCACCTGGATTTGCGGCGCCAGGAAAAGCGATAGGAACAACAGCGAAACGAAAAGCAGTACCTTCATTCAATTACTTGGATTTGAAACTGGGAGGAGTGGGCACAAACAGTTTCGCT
>Ga0114129_10015055_pt1 | contig 11010 bp, 9 predicted proteins | sample RhiMetdeltSRZDD1_FD_80071 | JGI IMG/M metagenome (GOLD analysis project Ga0114129, IMG submission 80071) | Populus rhizosphere microbial communities from Tennessee, USA - Rhizosphere MetaG P. deltoides SRZDD1 (version 2) (version 2) | ecosystem: Host-associated > Plants > Roots > Rhizosphere >... | reverse complement strand
TGCTGAGCATGGTCGAGGACGATTTCATCGAGCGCGATCTCTCGGTCGACGGCCCGGTCGGCGCCTTCCGCGTGGTGTCGCGCGACCTGACCTGTCGCGAGACGATCCGGCTCAAGGACGGGCGGAGCATCACCGCGGTGGACCTGCAGCGCGAGTTCCTGGCGCTGGCGCACCGCTACTACAAGGACCGCGAGGCCGAGCCGTGGGTGCGCGAGGTGCTGGCGCGCTGGGAGAACACGCTCGACCGACTCGCCGACGACCCGATGCAGCTCGGCCGCGAGCTCGACTGGGTGATCAAGCGCCAGCTCATCGAGAACTACATGGCTAAGCACGAGCTCGAGTGGAACGACTCGCGCGTCGCGATGATCGATCTGCAGTATCACGACATCCGGCCCGGTCGCGGCCTCTACTACAAGCTCGAGGAGTCCGAGGCGGTCGACCGCATCGCGACCGACGACGAGATCTCGAAGGCGATCTACGATCCACCCAAGGACACGCGCGCGTACTTCCGCGGCATGTGCCTGCAGCGCTACGCGGACGAGATCGTCTCGGCGAGCTGGGACTCGGTGATCTTCGACCTCAAGGAGGGTCCGCTGAAGAAGATCTTCATGCTGGAGCCCCTGCGGGGCACCGAGGCGCACGTGCGCCAGCTCCTGACCGAATCGCCGACGGCCGCCGATCTGCTGCGCAACATCTCCCGCGCGTCCGGGATGTGACGATGGACGAGCGCTGGCGGTCCCTGTTTCACGACTACTCGAACTCCAGCTTCATCGAGGTGCTGCGCCGAGAGTCGCCCCATCTGATACCGGGCCACGAGGCGCCGCGCCTCGCCAATGTCGTCGAGCCGATCCACGGCACGACGGTCCTCTCGGTCCGCTACCGTGACGGCGTGATCATGGCCGGCGACCGCCAGGCGACCGCCGGCTACCAGGTCGCCAGCCGCCACATGGAGAAGATCTTCAAATCCGACGAGCTCTCCGGCGTTGGCATCGCCGGCGCCGCCGGACCCGCCATGGAGATGGCGAAGCTCTTCCAGACCGAGCTCGAGCACTACGAGAAGGTCGAGGGCGAGAACCTCTCGCTCGAGGGCAAGGCGAACCGGCTCTCCCAGATGATCCGGATGAACCTGCCGGCAGCGATGCAAGGTCTGGTCGTCGTCCCGATCTTCGCGGGTTTCGACGAGAAGGCGGGTGTCGGCCGGCTGTTCAAGTACGACATCACCGGCGGCCGCTACGAGGAGACCAACTTCGACGCGCAGGGCTCGGGCTCGAAGGACGCGCGCGACTCGCTGAAGAAGCTCTGGAAGCGCGACATGTCGCGCGACGAGGCGCTGCGGGCCTCGATGGAGGCGCTGATCGACGCCGCCGACGAAGACGTCGGCACCGGCGGGCCCGACCTGGTACGCGGCATCTATCCGTCGGTGAAGACGATCACGCGGTCCGGATTCGGTGACGTTCCGGAGGACGAGGTCAAGCGTCTCTGCGAGGCGATCCTCGGCGAGCGCTCTCGCAGCGGCAACGGGGCCTGAGCGATGCCGCTACCCTACTATGTGAGCCCCGAGCAGATGATGAAGGACAAGGCGGAGTATGCCCGCAAGGGCATCTCGCGCGGCCGGTCCCTCGTCACGCTCGAGTACGGCGACGGCATCCTCCTGGTCGCCGAGAACCCCTCCACCTTGCTCCACAAGATCTCCGAGATCTACGACCGCATCGCGTTCGCCGGCGTCGGCAAGTACAACGAGTTCGAGAATCTCCGCATCGCCGGGATCCGCCACGCCGACGTGAAGGGCTATTCGTATAGCCGCGGCGACGTGACCGCCAAGGCGCTGGCCAATGCGTACTCGCAGGCGCTCGGCAACATCTTCACGCAGGACATCAAACCGTTCGAGGTCGAGGTGCTGGTGGCCGAGGTGGGCGACGCCAACGGCGCGCGCAACGAGATCTATCACATCCTCTACGACGGCACGATCGAGGACGAGCGCAACTACGCGGCGATGGGCGGCCAGTCCGACGAGATCCGCCGCTTCCTCAAGGATCATCACAAAGAGGGCATGCCGCTCAACGAGGCGCTGCAGCTCGGCGTGCGCGCCCTCACGGTCACGCAGAACAAGACGCTGAACGAGCGCGACCTGGAGGTCGCCGTGCTCGACCGCACCAAGGCGCGCCGCAAGTTCCGCCGCATCCCGCTGGAGGCACTAGGGCAACTCCTGGGCACAGCGAGCTAAGCCGTGTTACGCTTGGGCAGGACAGGCCCATGAAGCGGCGTATCTTCGGCCTCGAGAACGAGTACGGTCTCACCTGCACCTTGAACGGCCAGCGCCGCCTGTCGCCCGACAACGTCGCGCGGTACCTGTTCGAGAAAGTCATCCCCGGCGCCCGCAACGCCAACGTCTTCCTGGAAAACGGTGCCCGGCTCTATCTCGACACCGGCTTCCATCCGGAGTACGCGACGCCCGAGTGCGACGACGTGGCCGAGCTGGTCATCCACGACAAGGCCGGCGAGCGGATCGTCGAGGACCTCCTGCACCAGGCCGAGAAGCGCCTGCGGGAGGACGGGATCTCCGGCAACATCCTGCTGTTCAAGAACAATACGGACTCGGCCGGGAACTCCTACGGCTGCCACGAGAACTATCTGGTCAGCCGCGACGTGTCGTTCCAGCGTCTGGCCGAGGCCCTGATCCCCTTCTTCGTGACTCGGCAGATCTTCGCCGGGGCCGGCAAGGTGCTCCAGACCCCGCGCGGGTTCCACTATTGCCTGTCCCAGCGGGCCCAGCACATCTGCCAGGAGATCTCAGGCGCCACCACCTCGTCGCGGTCGATCATCAACACCCGCGACGAGCCACACGCCGACGCCGAACGGTATCGCCGGCTGCACGTGATCGTCGGCGACTCGAACATGTCCGAGGTCGCGACCTATCTGAAGATCGGCACGACCGCGCTGGTGCTCGACATGATCGAGGACGGTTTCTTCGACCGCGATTACTCATTGCAGTCGCCGGTCCAGGCCATCCGCGATATCTCGCACGATCCGACCCTGAGAGAGGCGATCAAGCTCAAGGACGGGCGCTCGATCACGGCGCTCCAGATGCAGCTCGAGTATCTCGAGTACGCCACGCGGTACGTCGCCTCGATCAACGCCGACGCGACCACCAAGGACGTGCTCGCCCGCTGGACCGACGTGCTCACTAAGCTCGAGTCCGACCCGATGCAGCTCGGCCGCGAGCTCGACTGGGTGATCAAGCGCCAGCTGATCGACAACTTCATGAACCGCCATCGCCTGTCGTGGCGCGATCCGAAGGTGTCGCTGCTCGATCTGCAGTATCACGATATCCGGCCCGACAAGGGCGTCTACTACCGGATGATCGCCAACGATCACGTCGATCGGATCACCGACGACGAGACCATCGAGCAAGCCAAGCACGTGCCGCCGCAGACCACGCGCGCGCGCCTGCGGGGCGAGTTCATCCGCCAGGCGAACCTGAAGGGCAAGGACTACCGCGTCGACTGGGTCTACCTGAAGCTCAACGACCCGGAGCGCGAGACGATCCTCTGCAAAGATCCGTTCCAGTCGCACGACGAGCGCGTCGAGCGGCTGATCCGCTCCTTCTAAACGAGCCGTTTTCCCCCGCTCCGGGGCCTTCCCAACCGGCACAACCGGAAGCCGCTGCCAGACCTCTCTGCACCACGGGAAGTAGCGGCTCGCAAAGATTGACACCGCCTGTTCGTGGGTGCTACGCCTTAAGATGCTGAGTTTGCGCCTCCCCGCTCATCCGAGCGGGCTCACAGCGTAAGGAGTTTCCGATGTTCACTAACCATAAGGGTGCCCAGAAGCCGGGGGCTCTGCCGGCGTCGGAGAACGGGCAGCCCGCCAGCCCGACGATCCCGCTCCTGTCGGTGGTCGGCGAACGCGCGCGCATGGAGGGCAAGTTCGACATCGCCGACTCGATCCAGGTCGAGTGCGAGATCGGCGGCGAGATGACGGTCGGCGGCAAGCTGGTCATCGGCGAGAAGGGTGTGGTCAACGCCAACGTCCAGACCGTCGATGCGGTCATCAAGGGCAGTTACCAGGGCAACATGATCGCGACCGGTAACGTCGAGATCACCGACTCGGGGCGCGTCACCGGCAACATCACGACCGATTCCCTGGTGATCTCAAAGGGCGGCTTCTTCAACGGCAACGTCACCAAGATGAACGAGACTCCCAACGGCCATCGGCCCATCTATCTCTTGGACGACGTCCGGACCCCGCAGCTCAGCGGGCAGAGGTAATCAGCGAGCCTATGCGGTGGCGCAAGAACAAGCGCGCGACCCAGGACAGCCGCAGCAGCGATCTCACGGCCTTCATCGACGAGGGCTCCGAGATCGAGGGCAAGTACACCTTCCGGGGCACCGTCATGCTGAACGGCAAGTTCAGCGGCGAGATCAACTCCACCGACAGCCTCATCATCGGCGAGAAGGGCTGCGTCAACGCCACCGTTCGCGCCGGTGTGGTGCTGATCAATGGTGAGGTCATCGGCAACGTCTTCGCCACCGAGCGCGTCGAGCTCCGGGGAACCGCCCGCGTCTACGGCGACGTCGAGGCTCCGGTTGTCGTCGTCGAGGAAGGCGTGCTGTTCGAGGGTCACTGCAAGAACACGAAGGGACGGTCGGCGGACGCGACGTCCGCCGACCGCGACGACGTCAGCCTGAATCGGTAGCGCCCCCTCACTCGAGGGGGCCGATCGCGGCGTCCACCGCCGCGAGCACGGCACCCTCCTCGCAGAGCTCCAGCGCGGCGTCCAGGTCAGCCTTCAGATAGCGGTCGCGGTCGAGCGGCGCGATCCGCGCGCGCACGGCCGCACGAGCCGCGGCGCTGCCGAGTCCCGGCGCCAGCGGTGCGCGCAGATCGAGCGCCTGGGCCGCCAGCAGCAGCTCGATCGCGAGCACCCGGCGCGCGAGCCCGACCGCGCGACGCGCCTTGAGCGCCGAGCCCGCCGCCATCGAGTTGTAGTCCTCCTGCAGCCCCGAGGTCGGAATCGATTCCACGCTGGCCGGGACCGCCTGCGTCCTGAGCTCGGACGCCAGGGCCGCGGCCCCGTACTGGGCGATCATGTACCCGGAGTGGACGCCGCCGTGGGGCGAGAGGAACGGCGGCAGCGCCTCGTTCGTCAGCGGGTTCACGAGCCGATCGATCCGGCGCTCGGAGATGCCGGCGAGCTGGCCCAGGCCGAGGCTCACGGTGTCGAGCGCCAGCCCCAGCACCTCACCGTGGAAGTTGCCGCCGCTCAGCACGGCGCCGTCGTCGGGAAAGACCAGCGGGTTGTCGGAGACCGATCCGAGCTCGCGCTCGACGATGGACCGCGCGAAGGCCACCGCCTCGCGCGTGGAGCCGTGCACCTGCGGCATGCAGCGCAGGCTGTAGGCGTCCTGAACGCGGGCGCAATCGCGATGCGAGGCGATGATCGCGCTCTCGGCGGTGAGCCGCCGCAGATTGGCCGCGCTGGCCAGCTGGCCGGGATGCGGGCGCAGCGCGTGGATCCGTGGATCGAACGCGGCGTTGGAGCCCATCAGCGCCTCGAGCGACATCGCCCCGGTGACGTCGGCCAGGCGCGTGAGCCGGCCCGCGTCGAGCACGGCCAGGGCACCGAGCGCGGCTATGAGATGCGTACCGTTCAGCAGCGCCAGTCCTTCCTTCGTCTCGAGCGCCAGCGGTGCGATTCCGGCACGCGCGAGCGCCCGGTCGGCCGGCATCCGGCCCTCGCCGTCCGCGGCCTCGCCCTCGCCGATCAGGCAGAGCGCCACATGCGCGAGCGGTGCGAGATCACCCGACGCCCCGACCGATCCGAGCTCGGGCACGACGGGATGGACGCGGCGGTTGAGACACGCGATCACCGTCTCGACGACCACGGGCCGGACGCCGGAGGCGCCGCGGGCGAGCGAGGCCGCTAGCAGCAGCATGATCGCGCGGACTTCGATCTCGGGCAGCGGCGCGCCCATCCCCCCGGCGTGGCTCAGCACGAGATTGCGCTGGAGCTCGGCGCGCTCGCCCGGCGGAATCACGACATCCTTGAGCTTGCCGACGCCGGTCGTGATCCCGTAGATCGGCTCTGAGCCCGAGGCGAGCCGATCGACGAACGCGCGCGCTGCGCCGAGCCTTCGCGCCGTGTCGGACGCCAGCCTGACTTCCGCGCCGTGGCGCGCGACCGCCTCGACCGCGTCGAGCGTGAGCGCCCGGCCGTCGAGCTCGATCACGCGCCGTCGCCCACGCGCCACCCCCGGGTCAGGTCGCGCACACGCCCGAGCAGCTCGCGCTCGTCGAGGCTCGTCAGGCGCCCGGACTCGACGACGCGGCGGCCGTGGACCCACACGTCCGTGACCGCGCGGTCCGACATCGCGTACACGACCGACTTCACGGGATCGGTCCGCGGGAGCATCGACGGATCGCCGAGATCCACCGCGACGAGGTCGGCGAGCCGGCCCGCGGCGATCATGCCCGCCTCGAGCCCGAGGATCTCGGCGCCCGAGCGCGTGCCGAGCTCGAAGGCGGTCCCCGCGTCGAGCGCCCCGCCGTCGAGGAGCCGCACGCGCTGCAGCAGCGCGGCCATGCGCATCTCCTCGAACACCGAGAGCCGGTTGTTGGTGCACCCACCGTCGGTGCCGAGGCCAACCCGGACACCGGCGCGTCGCAGCTCGGGCAGGCGCGTGATACCGTCGCCGAGGAACATGTTGGAGCTCGGGCAGTAGGCGAGCGCGGCGCGGCGCGCCCCCATCAGCGACACCTCCTCGTCGTCGAGCCACACGCAGTGCACGCCGATCATGCGCGGGCCGAGCACGCCGAGCCGATCGAGATAGCGGATCGGCGTCGCGCCGTGCTCGCGCAACGTCCGCTCGCCCTCGTAGCGACCCTCGGCGACGTGGATGTGAAATCGCGTGGCCTCCGATTCGGCCAGCCCGAAGCCGGCCCGGATCATCGCGGGCGAGGCGCCGTGCGGGCTATGGGGCGCCGGCTGGACCACGGTGGTCGCGTCGCCGCGATGCGCGACGATGAGCTCGCGCGTGCGCCGGGTCGCGTCCGCGACGGATTCCCGGTAGCGCTTGGGCGCGCCCGACCAGTCGTACATCGTGCGCGCGAGCACTAGGCGAATGCCGACCGCGCGCGCGGCCTCGATCACCGCCTCGGCGTTCTCGTTGCCCTCGTCCTGAAGGTAGAAGAAGTCCACGCACGTGGTGGCGCCGTGCCGCAGCATCTCGGCGAAGGCGAACGAGGCGCCCAGCGCGATCCCGCTCCGGTCCAGGCGCTCCGAGAAGGGATACAGCACGCGATCGCGCCAGCCCGCGAAGTCGAGGTCGTCGCCGAGACCGCGCAGGAGCGACTGGAACGTGTGGCAGTGCGCGTTGATCGTGCCCGGCAGCAGTGCGCGATCGGCGAGCACGACGTCGCCGGCCTGGCCGGGGCCGGCCGGCCCGACCGAGACGATCCGGCCGCCGGCCAGGGTCACCGCCTGCCCCGACGCAAAGCCGCGCTCGGTCAGGACCAGCTCGGGGACGAGCCGCAGGGTCACTCCGGCGCCAGCCAGACCGTGTCGAGCTGGTTGTTGAGAAAGTGGCTCGGCGTGATCATCCAGCCCCTGAGCCGTGCGTTGTGCGGGACGACCCGGTGCCACTGGAACGTGAAGATGTAGTGCACCTCGTCGTCGAGCAGCCGCTTCTCGAACTCGCGGATCGCCCGACGACGCTCCTCGCGATCGGCCGCGCGGCTCTGCCGCTGGTAGAGCTCGTCGAGCGTGCGATCGGTGTAACGGCTGTAGTTCACGTGACTGACGTCCGACGACTGGAACTTGAACAGCGCAAGGTCCGGCTCGACGATGTAGCCGCAGTGGAAGTCGGCGGCGACGTCGAAGTTTCCGCCGCGAATCTCGTTGTAGAGCGTGGCGAGCTCGAGCGTCTCGACCCTCACGGTGAGGCCGATCTGGCGCCACTGGTCGACGAGCCACACCGCGAGCGGCTCGTAGGGGTCGCGGATCGCCCGGTTGCGGAACGTGAACGAGAACCCGTCGGAAACGCCGGCTTCCTTCAAGAGGCGCCGCGCCTCCGCTCGGGCCGCGGCGATATCGCGGCCGTACCCCGCCAGCTTCTCGAGCTCGGCGGGCGGCGTGGCGAATGGCGTCCCGACGCCTTGCACGGCGACGACCTCTTTGAAGATGGAGATCTTCGAGAGCGCCGCGGCGCCCTGATACCGGTCGAGTGCCAGGGTGAGCGCGCGGCGCACGCGACGATCGTCGAAGGGCTTGCGCTCGTGATTAACCGCGAGCGGGTTCCCGCACTCCCACGGGCTCTCTTGCACGCGGATCCGGCTGCCGAGCGCGTGCACCAGGCTGTCGCGATCGGGCGGCGAGAAGCCGCGGAACTGGATCATCGCGCGAAGTCCCCGGATGGCCGCGACCTGGGCGGAGGCTTCCCGCACGAACAGCGCGCGGTAGCCGTCGAGGTAGGGCTTGCCGCGGTCCCAGTAGGCCGGGTTCTTCCGTCCGGTCCAGTGCGAGCCCTTCACGTACTCGCCGAACACGAACGGTCCGGTGCCCATCACGTTCTTCTCGTACCAGCGGATGTCGCGGGTGAGGATCTCGGCCTTGTAGATCCAGTTGAACGGCGAGGCCAGCGAGGCCAGGAACGACGCGGCCGGCCACTTGAGCCTGAAGACCACGGTCGAGGCGTCCGGCGCCTCGACCGCCTCGACCGCCACGTATTCGCCCTTGCGGTTCGACGCCACGCCGGCCGGCGGGAAGATGATCTTGTCGTACGACGCCTTGATGTCGCCCGCGGTGAGGTCGCTGCCGTCGTGGAACTTGACGCCGCGGCGAATCTTGAACGTCCACGTGCGCCCGTTCTGGGCACTCGTCCACGATTCGGCGAGATCGCCGATGATCTTTGTAGCGCTCGGGTCGTCGGGATCGACGCGCAGCAACGTGCTGCAGTGAGGCGCCGCCGGGTGGATCAGCGCAAAGCTCTCCTCACGGTGTGCGCCGAACGAGGGCGGCTCCGCCGGCACGACGAAGACGAGCTCGCCACCCGGCCGCGGCGTCTCCTGCGCGGCGGCCGCGCGTGTGAGCCCCAGAAGAAGAACGGCCAGGCCGAGCCGTCCGACCGTGCTCCAGGCCCGACCGGCCCGTATCCGCCTGACGTTTCCTCGAATCACGCCGTGATCCCGGGAAGATCGATGCCGTGGCGGCGCGCCGCCGCGATCGCCTCCGGATAGCCCGCATCCGCGTGGCGCATGACGCCGGTGCCCGGATCGCTCGTGAGCACGCGCTCGAGCCGGCGGGCGGCATCCGCGGTGCCGTCGGCGACGACGACCATGCCGGCGTGGAGCGAGTAGCCGATGCCGACGCCGCCGCCGTGGTGAAGGGAGACCCAGGTAGCGCCCGACGCCGTGTTGAGCAGCGCGTTCAGCACCGGCCAGTCGGCGATCGCGTCGGAGCCGTCGCGCATCGATTCGGTCTCGCGGTTGGGCGAGGCGACCGAGCCCGAGTCGAGATGGTCGCGCCCGATCACGATCGGCGCCTTCACGACGCCGCGGGCAACGAGGTCGTTGAAGATCCGCCCGGCCCTGGCACGATCGCCGTAGCCGAGCCAGCAGATGCGCGCCGGCAGCCCTTGGAAGCTGACGCGCTCGTGGGCGAGGCGAAGCCAGCGAACGAGCGACTCGTTCTCCGGCATCGCGTCGATCAGCGCGCGGTCGGTCGCGTAGATATCCTCCGGATCGCCCGAGAGCGCCACCCAGCGAAACGGTCCCTGGCCCTCGCAGAACAGCGGCCTGATGAACGCGGGCACGAACCCCGGGTAGTTGAAGTCGGAGACGCCGGCGTTCTCGGCCTCACGGCGAAAATTGTTGCCGTAGTCGAACAGGATGGCGCCGGCGCGCTGGAACTCGAGCATCGCGCGCATCTGCGCGGCGATCGACTCGTGCGCGCGCTTGCGATACGCCTCGGGATCGCGCGCGCGCAGGGCCCGCGCCTGCTCCACCGTCAGCTCGGCCGGGATGTAGCCGTTGATCACGTCGTGGGCCGAGGTCTGATCGGTCACGGCATCGAACCGCACGCCCCGCCGCGCGAGCTCGGGATGCACGGCGGCGGCGTTGCCGTGCACGGCGATCGAGAGCGGCTGGCGGCGCGCACGGGCCTCCTCGGCCCAGCCGAGCGCCTCGTCCAGCGAGGCCGTCGCGCGATCGACGTAGCGCAGCCGGCGCCGCCGCTCGATGCGCTCGCGATCGACCTCGACGAAGAGCCCCACGCCGCCGTTCAGTGTGACGGCGAGCGGCTGGGCGCCGCCCATACCGCCGAGACCCGCCGAGAGCACGAGCCGGCCTGCCAGCGAGCCGCCGAAGTGCTTGCGCGCGCAGGCGCCGAAGGTCTCGTAGGTGCCCTGCAGGATGCCCTGCGTGCCGATGTAGATCCAGGAGCCCGCGGTCATCTGACCGTACATCGTGAGCCCCATCGCCTCGTAGCGTCTGAAGTGTTCCCAGTCACCCCACTCTGGGACCAGGAGCGAGTTGGCGATGAGCACCCTCGGCGCATCCGCGTGCGTCTTGAAAACGCCGACCGGTTTCCCCGACTGGACCAGCAACGTCTCGTCGCCCTCGAGGCGCCGGAGCGTGCGCACGATCGTGTGAAACGCCTCCCAGCTCCGGGCCGCCTTGCCCGATCCGCCGTAGACGACGAGATCTTCCCAACGCTCGGCGACGTCGGGGTCGAGGTTGTTCATGAGCATGCGGAGCGCCGCCTCCTGAGGCCAACCCTTGCAGCTGAGCTCGGTTCCGCGCGGGGCTCGAACGGGAGAGGCGGGGCGCTCGGTGAGCGAGGCCATCACGCGCCACTCTATCAGAGGCGTCCGTGAGTACAATGACGGCGCGCCGTCATGGCGATCCTCAAGGTCCTGATCGCCGCGCTCGCCTTCGGCCTCAGCGCGCCGCTCGCCAAGCGTCTGCTCGACGTCGTGCCCCCGCTGTTCCTGGCGGGAGTGCTCTATCTCGGCG
>Ga0114129_10015054_pt1 | contig 11010 bp, 7 predicted proteins | sample RhiMetdeltSRZDD1_FD_80071 | JGI IMG/M metagenome (GOLD analysis project Ga0114129, IMG submission 80071) | Populus rhizosphere microbial communities from Tennessee, USA - Rhizosphere MetaG P. deltoides SRZDD1 (version 2) (version 2) | ecosystem: Host-associated > Plants > Roots > Rhizosphere >... | reverse complement strand
GCCTTGGCGAACTTGCTGGCGAAGGTCTGGTAGCCGACGATGAACGTCAGCTCGACGACCTCGGCCTCGGAGAAGTGCTCCCGGAGCCGGGCGACACAGGCGTCGGTGACTTCACAGTCCTCGCGCACGATCGCCTCGGAATAGGCGAGCGCCGCGCGCTCGCGCGCGGTGAACCGCTCACTCGTCGAGTAATCCGAGAGCGCGTCGAGCTGCTCGACCGGAATTCCCCGCTTCGCGCCGACGGCGCGGCGGATGTCCATTCAGTACACGCTGCCGTAGAGCTCGGCGACGTGCACGTTCAAGAGGGCCCGGAGCGGCGCGTCGATCCGGCCGAACCACTCCATCGAGCCGTAGAGCGCGCCGAGCCCCAGCATGAGCGGGACGCGGTGGGCCATGATCCGCTCGGGCGTCGGCACCTTGCCGAACATCGCCTTTCCGATCTCGTAGAAGGCGCGAACCGCCAGCCCCGGCCGTTCCACTTCACTGATCGTGGTCATGGGCGTCCTCCTTTGCTGCCTCCAGTCTCCCACCCGGCGCCAGAAGTCCGGCCGGGAGCGTGTGGTAACGTGGGTGACCGCATGACCGGGTCACGCGGATCAGCTCTGGAGCGGCGCCGTCTCGGCCGGACCGACATGGTGGCGAGCGTCCTTGGCTTCGGCGGCTCCGAGATCGGGTACCAGGGCGTGAGCGGCCGCACCGTCGGCCGGCTCCTTGGCGGCGCACTCGACGCGGGGCTCAACGTGATCGACACGGCCGAGTGCTACGACGAGAGCGAAAGCCTCATCGGCAAGGCGATCGGCTCGCGGCGGCGCGAGTTCTACCTGTTCACCAAGTGCGGCCACGCCGGCGGCTGGGCGCGCGCGGACTGGCGGCGGGCCCCGCTCCTGGCCAGCGTCGAAAAGAGCCTCAAGCGCCTGGCGACCGACTACGTCGATCTCATCCAGCTCCACAGCTGTTCGCTCGAGACGCTCCGAAAGGGCGAGGCCATCCAGGCTCTGGAGCAGGCGCGCGAGCGCGGCCTCGCGCGCTACATCGGCTACAGTGGCGACGGCGCGGCGGCGCGCTACGCCGTCGAGTGCGGCCGCTTCGATACTTTACAAACCTCGGTGAGCATCGCGGACCAGGAGGCCATCGAGGGCACGCTGCCGATGGCAATCGCCCGGCAGATGGGTGTGATCGCCAAGCGCCCCCTCGCCAATGTCGCCTGGCGATACGATCGAAAGCCGGCCGAGCCGTACTATCAGACCTACTGGTCGCGTCTCAAGACGCTCGACTATCCGTTCCTGAAAGGTGCGCCCGAGACAGCCGCCGGCACCGCGCTGCGCTTCACGCTGAGCGTGCCCGGCGTTCACACCGCCATCGTTGGCACCACCCGGCCCGAACGGTGGCCGGAGAACGCGGCGCTGCTCCGGGCGGGCGGGTTGCCGCCGCGCGAGTTCGAGCAGATCCGCGCACGCTGGCGCGAGGTGGCCGACGGGTCGTGGGAAGGTCAGGTCTGATGGCTTCGATCGCGCCCGCCGGTGCGTCGATCTTCGCGCCCGCCGCCCGGCGCGAGCGCGCCGAGAACTTCGACCGCTACCTGGTATACCTGCGAGAGAAGAACGGCGAGCTTTCCGAGAGCGAGCAGGCGCTGGCGGAGAAGCAGAAGGTGCTTCGCCGCTTCCGCGAGCACGCCGTCCGCTCGCGACGGCTGCTGCCGGATCCGGAGCGCTTTTACCGCAACAGCGTCGTCATGCGAGACGATCCGCGGACGCTCGATCGGCCGACGCTCCTCTTGACCTTCCTCTACAAGTTCGCCCGCCACGAGTGGGTGGGGATCTCGGCGGCGTGGGACGTGACGCCGACCCTGGCCGACTCGGTGTACGTGACGGACAAGATCAGCCGCTACCATCTCGCCGAGGAGTTCGGCCACATGCGGCTCTTCCACGAAATGTTCGAGACGTTTCATCTCGACCGGGTGCAATGGGTTCCGCTCGCCCCGTGGGTGCGCCGTGCCTACGAGTTCTTCACGCGGATGCCGCCCGTGCTCATGGCGTCGGCCGCCTTCGTCACCGAGCTGATGGGCTTCACGGTCTACCTGCACCTCGACAAGATTCTCGACACGATCCTGGCCGAGGAGCCCGAGGCGCGCGCGCGGGTGCGCGAGCTCCTCTACGAGATCGCGAGCGACGAGCTCGGGCACATCGGCCTGCGCCGGAACTTTCTCGGACCACTCGGCTGCCGCTCAGCGAAGCTCATGACCGGGCCGATGTTCCGCGCGTTCCTGCGCAGCCTCCCCGAGTCGGCGCTCCTGTTCGACGTCGACCGGATGGTGAGGGACGCCCAGGGGTTCACCTACGGTGCAGTCTCGCCGGCGATCGCGCGAGGCGCCTGGGTGCCGTCGTACATTCGCCCCTGATTTTCACCGCGGTCGGCCTCGTCTGTCAGATCTGACACTCTACGGGCCCAGTCGCGCGAATCCGCCCGTCGAGACTCCCCGAACTCTCGATTTCTAAAGGCGAAGATGGTTGGCTCAGGCCTTGCTAAATCTTGTGGACCTCTATGTCGAAAGGGAATTGGGGGGAGCCGATGAAGAACGTGAAGTGGCTCGTTTCGGCGGCGCTCGCAGTCTCGCTGATTGTGGTGCTCGGAGAACGCGGCTGGTCTGAAAGCCGGCCGCTCTCGTTCGGTGTCATCATCTGGCGCAGCCCCACGCTGACCGCCCAATTCTGGAATCCGATCCTGCGCTACGTGTCGGAGCGGAGCGCAGTGCCGCTCCAGCTCAAGGTCGCGCCGACCGGGACGGATCACAGCGCCATGGTGCGGCGCGGCGAGCTGGACTTCCTGTACTCGAATCACAATTTCATCAAGGAGAACAGCGGCAGCGGCTACCGCGTCTTCGCGCGCACCGAGGGCGACGCCGAGCGCGGCGAGATCGTCGTCCTGCAGGACTCGCCCATCCAGTCGCTGGCCGATCTCGAGGGCAGGGAGATGGTGTTCCCGCACGCAGCCGCGTTCCTGGGCTATCACCTCCCGATGGATGCGCTGCTGCGCAAGGGCATCCACGTCAAGCCGCACTTCGCCGGCAATCAGGAAGGCGCAATGGGCCAGCTCAAGGCCGGGCGTGCCGTCGCCGCCGGCGTGAACGCCGAGGTGATGAAGGCGTTCGCCAAGCGCGAGAACATCACGTATCGCGTGCTGTGGAGCTCCGAGAAATACCTGAGCCTCGCCCTCTCGGCGCTGCCGTCGGTGCCCCCCGAGAAGGTCAAGGCGGTTCGGGAGGCCTTCCTCCAGATGGCGGACGACCCTGAGGGCAGCAAGATCCTACAATCGAGCGCCGCCCTCCTGCAGCAGGCATCCCCGCTCCGTTTCATCGCGGCGAAGGACGCTGAGTTCGAAAACATGCGGCGGTTCTATCGGACCGCGCTGGTGAAGGTCGAGCTCCAGTAGTGACTCTTCCGCTCGGCCGGCTGTGGCGAGACCGGTTCTCGCTCACGGCCCGCCTCGTGCTCGGCTCCAGCCTGGCCCTGGTGGGCTGCGCCGTCGGGCTCCTGTACTTCATCCTCAAGGGCGAGATCGCCGATCACCGGAACGCGCTGCGCGAGCGGCTCGACGAGGAGATGCAATTCGCCATTCCCGCCGTGAGCGGCCCGGCGGTGGTCGGCGACTACGCGGTGATCGAGCAGCTCTTGCGAGCTCGGGCGCGGCAGCCGGTCGTCGCCCGGTTCTCCTGGACCGACAACACCGGCCATGCGGTCGCAGCGATGGGCCCTGCCCCGAGGACCGAGGCGCCGAACTGGTTCGCCGAGTGGGTCCACCTTTCATTCCTCGAGCGGTCGCAGTGGGTCGTCGTGGGCGGCGAACGCTATGGCATGGTCTTCCTCCGGCTCGATCCCACGGTCTTCGTGAACAAGCTGTGGCATGGGTTCCTCCAGCGGCTCGGCATCCTGCTTCTGGGCGCGGGCGTGGCGCTCGTCGTCACGCTCGTCACGCTGCGCGGCGCGGTGCAGCCGCTTCGTGAGCTGGCGGCGACCGCCCGCCGCTTCGGCCAGGGTGACTACGCCGTGCGGACGTCGCTCATCGGCCCGCCGGAGACGGCCCAGTGCAGCCGGGCTTTCAACAGCATGGCCGAGAACATCGAATCCCTGCTGGGCTCGCTGCACCAGAGCGAGCAGAAGAACCGTCTGCTCGTCACGCAGGTCGAGCAATCGAGTGATGCCATCTTCTCGCACGACCAGGACGGCATCGTCACCTCGTGGAATCGGGGCGCCGCGCGCCTCTACGGCTACGACCCCACGGAGGCGATCGGCCGACCGCTGCACGAGCTCGAGCTCTGGCAAGGACGGGGCCCGCAAGGCGATCCGGTCGCGCCAGGCGAACGAGCGGAGCCCGCGTCGTTCGAGACCAATGCCAGGACCCGGTCCGGGGAGCTCGTGGTGGTGTCCGTGGTGACGACGCCGCTGCACGACGAGGGCGGCCGCCCGCTGGGCGAGCTCACCATTGTCCGCGACATCAGCTCGCTCAAGCAGAAGGAGGCGGCCGCCGAGGCCGCCAACCGCGCAAAGTCGGAGTTCCTGGCCACCATGAGCCACGAGATTCGCACGCCGATGAACGGCGTGATCGGGATGACCGCGCTCCTCCTCGACACGACGTTGACCCGCGAGCAGCGCGAGTACGCCGAGACCGTCCACCGGTCGGGCGAGGCGCTCCTGTCGATCATCAACGACATCCTCGACTTCTCCAAGATCGAGGCCGGCCGCCTCGAGCTGGAGCCCGTGCCTTTCGGCCTGCGCGAATCGCTCGGCGAGATGCTCAAGACGCTCGCGCCGCTCGCCCACGCCAAGGGGCTCGAGCTCGCGTACGAAATCCGGCCCGATGTCCCGGACGATCTGGTCGGCGACACCGGGCGAATCGGCCAGATCGTCCTCAACCTGGTCGGCAACGCGATCAAGTTCACCGAGCGGGGCGAGGTCGCAGTGCGCGTCGACACCGAGGCGGTCACGGCGGAGACGGTGACGCTGAAGGTCTCCGTGCAGGATACGGGCATCGGCATTCCCGACGACAAGACCACGCTCATCTTCGACGCCTTTGCGCAGGCCGACGCTTCGACCACGCGCCGGTTCGGCGGAACCGGGCTCGGGCTGGCGATCTCCCGACGCCTGGTCGAGCGCATGTCCGGACGGATCTGGCTCGAGAGCGAGGTGGGCCGGGGTAGCACGTTCCACTTCACCGTCGAGCTGCGGCGAGCCGAGCAGCCGGTGCCCCGGCGTGTGGCCGCGCCGTCTCACTCGCTCCGCGGGCTGACCGTGCTGGCCGCCGACGACAACACCACCAACCGCCGGCTGCTCGAAGCGATGCTCACCTCGTGGGGCGTGGCCGCGACGATCGTGGCCGACGGGCGCTCAGCCTTGGCCGCCCTCGAGCAGGCACGGGCCGCCGGGCGTATGTTCCGCTTGGTCCTCCTCGACGCCCGCATGCCGGATCTCGACGGCTTCGCCGTGGCCGAGCGCATCCGGCAAGAGCCGGGGCTGGCGGGCGTGACCGTGATGCTCCTGACGTCCGATGTGATGAGCGGCGATCTCGCTCGCTGTCGCCAGCTCGGGGTCGCGCGTCACCTGGTCAAGCCGCTCACGCCCTCCGAGCTGCTCAACGCCGTGCTGTTGGCGCTCGGGCAATCGCCGGCGGTGGCGTCACCGGCCGCCCAGGGCCGGGCCGAAGGCCCGCGGGGCCTGCACGTCCTGGTCGCGGAGGACAATCCGGTCAACCAGGTGCTGATCGTGCGCCTGCTCGAGAAGCTCGGGCATACGTCGTTTCTGGCCGCCAACGGCGAAGAGGCCCTGCGCGCGTACGAGGCCCAGGTATTCGATGCAGTCCTGATGGACGTGCAGATGCCGGTCATGGACGGTCTGTCGGCGACGGCCGCAATCCGCGAGCGTGAGGCGCGCGATCCGAGTCGGCGCCGGGTACCGATCATGGCCGTCACCGCGTTCGCGCTGCGCGGCGACCGAGAGCGTTGCCTGGCCGCCGGCATGGACGACTACCTCACCAAGCCGATCAAGCCCAACGACCTAGCGGTGGCGCTGAACCGGCTCTTCGCCGCCGAGCCGCCGGCCCCGACCCCGGGCGCGTCAGCGCCCGGCGAGCCCGCCGCCGGGGCGGGCTTCGATTTCTCCGCCGCCCTCAGCTATGTCGGCGGCGACCGCGCGCTCCTCGACGAGCTGCTCGGCATCTTCGCCGAGGACGCGCCCATGCGGATGGACGCGATCCGCATGGCGATCGCCGGCGGCGACGCCCAGCAGCTGATGCGCGAGGCTCACACGCTGAAGGGCGCCCTGAAGGTGCTGGGCGCGGCGGCGGCGGCAGGGCTCGCGCTGCACCTCGAGAACCTCGGGCGCGATGGCGATCTGAGCCGCGCGCGCGAGGCGGCCGCGGCACTCGAGCGGGCGATGGATCGGCTGAATCAGGAGCTCCTGGCGTCCAGGCGCGGCTGAAGCAGGACCAGCAGATCGTCCGGACCCACCCGGTCGCCCGGCTCCACGTAAACCTCGGCAATCGTCGCATCGTGCTCCGCGATGATGTGCGTCTCCAGCTTCATCGCCTCGATCGCCACGATCGTCTCGCCGCGGGCGACGCGCTGACCCGGTCGCACCGCGACCGCGACGACGGTTCCGGCCAGGCCGGCGCTGATATGCGCGGGATTGCCGGCCTGAGCCCGGGCACGCGCGGCGCGTGCGGTGGTGGCGGACGTGGCCACCCGGATCAGCTGGAGCTGGCCGTTCAGCGTCATGTAGAGCGTCACGAACCCGTCCGCGTCCGGAGCCGCGCGCGCCTGCAGACCGATCACGTGCCGTGTTCCCGGCGCGACCTCGATCTCGATCTCCTCGCCTTCCGCGAGCCCGTAGAGAAACGCGCGAGTCGGCAGCCGGGAGACGTCGCCGTAACGCCGCCGATGGCGCGCGTAGTCGAGGAACAGCCCCGGGAACAGGAGCGACGACGAGAGCTCCCGCTCGCTCGCGGGCCGCTGCAGGGAGGCCTCGAGGTCGCGCCGGCGGGCGGTGAGATCGACCGAGGGCAGGTACGCGGCCGCCCGCCCATAGATGGCCGGCGCGCCCTTGAGCACCTTCTTCTGCAGCTCTGCCGGAAAGCCCTCGGGCGGGTAGCCGACCTCGCCGCGGAACAGCGCGACGACCGACTTCGGGAAGGCGACGTCGCGTTCCGTGCTCAGGACGTCGTCGCAGCTCAGCCCGTTCGCGACCATGGCTAGCGCCATGTCGGCCACCGCCGTCGACGTTGGCGTGATCTTCACGAGATCGCCGAACAGCAAGTTGACCTCGGCGTACCGTCGACAGATCTCGTCCCATCGGTGCTCGAGCCCCATCCCGCGTGCCTGCGCGCGGAGGTTCGTGTACTGCGGCCCGGGCATCTCGTGCCGGTAGACGTCCGCGGTGCCCCCGCGAATGTCGGCCTCGAAGGGCGCGTAGTAGCGACGCACGGTCTCCCAGTAGCGCGACAGGGCTTGCAGGACCTCGGGGTCGAGCCCGGGATCGAGCGGCGTGCCGGCCAGCGCGCAGGCCAAGGCGCTGAGGTTCGGCTGTGCCGTCAGCCCGCTCATCGCGTCGAGCGCGCCGTAGACCGCGTCGGCGCCCGCGTCGATGGCGGCAAGCACGCTCGCGGCGGCGATGCCGCTCGTGTCGTGTGTGTCGAAGTGGATGGGCAGCGCCACCTCGTCGCGCAGCGCCTCGACCAGAGCCCGCGCCGCCCGCGGCTTGCAGACCCCCGCCATGTCCTTGATACCGAGGACCTGGGCACCCGCCTTCTCGAGCTGCCGGGCGAGGTCGACGTAGTAGCGGAGGCTCCACTTCGGCCGCGCCGCGTCGAACAGATCGCCCGTGTAGCACATGGCCGCCTCGCAGAGCGCCCCGGAGTGGCGCACGGAGTCGATGGCGACCCGCATGTTGTCGATCCCGTTCAGAGCATCGAAGACGCGAAACAGGTCGATGCCCGCGCGCACCGCCTCGCCGATGAAGTGCTGCACGACGTTGTCGGGATAGCTCGTGTAGCCAACCGCGTTCGAGGCCCGGACCATCATCTGCAAGATGATGTTGGGCACCGCTTCGCGTAGGCGAGCCACCCGCTCCCAGGGGTCCTCGCGCAGGAAGCGCAGCATGACGTCGAACGTCGCGCCGCCCCAGCATTCGAGCGAAAAGAGCTGGGGCGCCAGGCGGGCGTAGGCCGGCGCCACCGTCAGGAGATCGTGGGTGCGGACGCGCGTCGCCAGCAGCGACTGCTGGGCGTCGCGCATGGTGGTGTCGGTGAAGAGCATGCGCCGCTCCCGGCGCATCTCGGCGACGAAGCGCTCCGGACCGAGCTCGCGGAGCCGATCGCGACTGCCCGGCGGGATCGGCGCGTCCGCGTCGTAATCGGGCACCCGCGCCTCGGGCAGGAGTGTCGCCGGCCGCGGGCGTCCGCGCATCTCCGCATTGCCGTTGACGATCACGTCGCCCAGGAACTCCAGGAGCCCGGTGAGCCCGTCCGGCTCCGACGTGGTCTCGACGAGCTCCGGCGTCTCGTCGACGAAGCGCGTGGTGTACGCGCCGGACGCGAATGCGTGGTGCGAGATCACGTTGCCGAGAAACTCGAGATTGGTCGCCACCCCCTGAATGCGAGTCTCGCCGAGGCCGCGAGCCATGCGCCCGATCGCCTCCTCCGGCGAGTCGCCCCACGCCGTCAGCTTCAAGAGCAGGGAGTCGTAGTGCGGTGAGACGAGGGCTCCGGCCAGCACAGTCCCGTCGTCGACGCGAATGCCGAAGCCGGCCGGCGTCTGAACCGCGGTGAGCCGGCCGTGGGCGGGCGCGAAGCCGCGGGCCGGATCCTCGGTCGTCACGCGGCACTGGAGCGCGTGACCGGAGAGCGTGATCGCCTCCTGCGCCGGCATGCCCGAACTCGGGTCGCCGATGCGCGCGCCGCTCGCGATGCGGAGCTGCGCCTTGACGATGTCGATCCCGGTCACCTGCTCGGTGACGGTGTGCTCCACCTGCAGGCGCGGGTTGGCCTCGATGAAGTAGAACGCGCCGGTCTCGATGTCCAGGAGGAACTCGACGCTTCCGGCGTGCGTGTAGCCGGCGGCGCGCGCCAGCGCGAGCGCCGCCGCGCAGAGCCGCTGCCGGTCGGCCTCGCCGAGGCGCGGCGCCGGTGCCCGCTCGACGACCTTCTGATGACGGCGCTGCACCGAGCAATCCCGCTCGAACAGGTGCACCAGGTTGCCGTGGAGGTCGCCGAGAATCTGGACCTCGATGTGCCGCGCGCGCCGAACGAGCTTCTCGACGTACACCTCGTCGTCGCCGAAGGCGAGGGCGGCTTCGCGTCGCGCCGCCTCGGCAAGAGGCGCGAGCTCGGACGGCGCGGCGACGATCCGCACGCCGCGGCCGCCGCCCCCGTGGCTTGCCTTGACCATGAGCGGATAGCCGATGGTTTTCGCGATCGTCCGGGCCTCGTCGGCGTCGCGCGGCAGAGGACCGCTCCCCGGCAAAATCGGCACGCCGGCCGCCCGCGCCAGCGCACGCGCGGCGATCTTGTTGCCCAGGACGCGCATCGCTTCCGGCGGCGGGCCCACGAAGACGACGCCGGCGCGCACACACGCCTCGGCGAAGTCTGCGCTCTCGGCGAGAAAGCCGTAGCCCGGATGAACGGCGTCGACCCGCGCCCGGCGCGCCACCCGGACGATGGCGTCCATGTCGAAATAGGCGTCGACCGGGGTGCGCTCGGCGCCGACCACGTAGCTCTCGTCCGCGACGAAGCGATGGCGCGCGCCCCGGTCCTCCGGCGAGAAGATGCCGACCGTGCGCTGATCGAGCTCCCGCGCAGCGCGCATCACGCGGATGGCGATCTCGCCGCGGTTGGCGACGAGCACGCTGCGGATCCGCGGGGCCACGCTGTGCTCCTTACGCCAGGGCCAGCAGCATCTTGAGCCCGAGGGCGCCGATGACGACGGCGAAGACGCGCTTGAGGGCGCGCTCGGACGTGCGATGCGCCAGCCGCGCCCCGAAGGGTGCCAGCACCATGCTGCCCACGGTGAAGCCGACGAGCGCCGGCAGGTAGATGTAGCCGAGGCTCAGCGGGGGAAGCCCCGCGGCTCCCCAGCCGTTCACCAGGTAGCCGATCGTGCCGACCACGGCGATGGGAAAGCCGACCGCCGCCGCGGTGCCGATCGCCATGTGAAAGGGCACGTTACAGAAGACCAGGAATGGAATCGTCAGCGTGGCGCCGCCCATCGCCGCGAGCGCCGAGCACACACCGATCACGGTGCCGGCGAGGAAGATGCCGGCGGGGCCAGGCAAACGACGCGTCGGCTTCGGCTTCCAGTTGAAGAGCATGCTGGAGGCCATGTACAGGACGAACACCACGAAGATTACCGCGAGCGGGAACGTGGGGATGTGCCGGGCCAACAGCGTGCCGAGTCCCGTGCCGATGACGATCCCGGGGATCAGCCGACGCAGCACGTCCCAGTTGACCTTCCCGTGCTGATGGTGAGCCCGCAGGCTTGAAATCGATGTGAAGATAACGGTCGCCATCGCCGTCCCGAGCGCCACGTGGAGCATGTGATCGTGCGGAAAGCCCTGCGCGGCGAACGCCATCGTCGTGAGCGGCACCTGGATGCCTCCGCCGCCCATGCCGAGCATACCGGCGAAGAAGCCGATGAAGGCGCCGATCGCCACGTATGCGAGCAGCCACTGATCGAATCCCATCGGTGAGTCCCGCGCGAAGGTCGCCTACTCGAAGGAAGGAATCAATGTCCAGGACTGCTGACTTCGTGTCTCAGACTGCCGAGTAGCCTCGCCGATAGGCACTCGGGGGCCGCCCGGTGATCCTTTGGAACACGTGCGCGAGGTGCGACGTGTCGCCGAATCCGACTCGCGCCGCGACTGACTCGAGCTTCTCGTCGGTGCTGGCCAGGAGATCCTGAACGATCGTGACGCGGACCCGGGTGAGGTAGTCGCGCACACTCAGTCCGGTCTCCGCGCGAAAGACGTG
>Ga0114129_10015053_pt1 | contig 11011 bp, 12 predicted proteins | sample RhiMetdeltSRZDD1_FD_80071 | JGI IMG/M metagenome (GOLD analysis project Ga0114129, IMG submission 80071) | Populus rhizosphere microbial communities from Tennessee, USA - Rhizosphere MetaG P. deltoides SRZDD1 (version 2) (version 2) | ecosystem: Host-associated > Plants > Roots > Rhizosphere >... | reverse complement strand
GGCGTCGCTGAAGGCCGGGCTGTCCGCCGAAGAGCTCCGCGAGGTCATCCTGCAGACCGCCACGATCGCCGGGTTCCCGCCCGCGATGAACGCGATGTCGACGCTGAAGAGCGTGCTCGCGGAGGCCGAGCGAGCCTGAGTCAGTCGACGCGTTCCGGCACCTGGACCGGATGCACCATCCGTTCGTACTCCAGGACGCGCTCCCAGGGCACGTGGATCTTCATCAGCTGCACGGTCGCGCGCTCCACGTCGACCAGCACCTCGACGATGAACTCCGCGGACCAGGGTCCCGTGTCGAAACGGTCTCCCCGCACCAGGTAGGTCTTCCCGGTCGACGACCCGTCGTCAACCCAGATGCGGACCTCACCGTGCGTCGGAAGTCCGAGGTCGCTCAGCGGGACCTCGACGTCGCGGGTGTAGCGCAGGACGCGACGCCACGGCACCACCATCGCGCCGTACATCGCGATCCCGCGCTCGGTCGTCTCGAACTCCGACGTCGGCACCTCGTGCATCGTGGTGCCGCCGTCCGGATCGGCCAGGTGCACCCGGAAGATGGTCGGATCGAGGTCGGCCACGACGCGCTGAGCCTATCCCGATGTGGCTCCGGGAGTCACCCGGAGATCAGCTGGCCGGTCGGTCCAGCCGGTACGCGGACTCGGCCAGGAAGTCGACCGTCCAGAGGTTCCCGTCCGCCGGGTACGGACCGAATCCGATCTGCTCGAAGCGGTCGACGATCTGGCCGGTCGTGCCGTCCAGCCGGTACAGGTTGTTGTCGGAGTCCGCGACCCAGTAGTCGTCGCCGATCACGATGCCTCCGAACAGCGAGTCGGCGACCGGGAGTCGGTCCTTCACCCTCCCGCTCCCGGCGTCGATCCTCAGGACCTCGCCGCCGAACGAGCTCGAGACCCAGAGCACGCCGTCGTGGACGGCCAGGCCCTCCGGCTCGAAGTCCTTCACCTGGATGCGCTGGACGATCGAGCGGGAACGCGGATCGATCCTGACCAGCTGATCGCGGGCCGAAGTGGTCCAGATCCCGTCGGGCGCCACCGCGAGCCCGCCGATCGGACCGGGCACCTTCACGCTGGCCAGCACCTTGCCGGTCCTCGGGTCCATCTGCACGACGGCGTCCTGCGCGGCGACCGCCCACAGCCCGGCCGGCGTCGGGGTGATCGCGAAATAGCCGCCGCGGATGCGATCGACCTCCCGGGCACGAACGGGGTCGAAGATCACCACGGCGTTCTGCGCCTGGACCCAGAGCTTCCCGCCGACCTCGGTCATGCCACAGGGGCTCGTCGGCATCCGATAGATGTCGGTCACCTCGTTCGTCGCGGGGTCGATCCGGTCGAGCTCGTTGCCGTCGAACGCCGTGATCCAGACGCTGCCGCCGGCTTCGGCCACGGCGCACGGGCTCCCCCCGATGGGGATCTCCGCCAGGACGTTCGCGGGGAGCTCCGGGCTCGGTGACGCGGTGATCGCCGGCGTGGCCGGAGACTCGAACCCGCCGATCACGTCCCCGGAGCAGCCGACCGCGCAGACGAAGACGGCCCCGATCGCGGCGATGACCGGTCGGCTCACGTTCCTTCTATACGTGGTCCGGCGTCGCGGCGGGTTGTCGCGGTTCCGGGGCTATGCTCGATGCCGTGAGCCTGTACCGATTCGAGGGCACGATGCCGCAACTCGTGGCGCCGGTGCTCGTCGCCGCGTTCGACGGATGGATCGACGCGGCGGGTGCCGCGACCGCGTGCGCCAACCACGTCGCCGAGGAGGGCGAGATCGTCGCGTCGTTCGACGTCGACGCGCTGAACGACTATCGCGCTCGCCGTCCGGTCCTCGACGTGGTCGACGGCGTGCTCGCCCGGATGCAGTGGCCCGACATCGTGCTCCGTCACGTCCGGGTCGGCGGACGCGACGTGCTGGTGCTGGTCGGCCCGGAGCCCGACTACAAGTGGAAGCAGCTCGGCGACGAGATCCTCGAGCTGGCGCTTCGGCTCGGCGTCGTCGAATGGATCAGCCTCGGCGCGATCCCGGCTGCGGTTCCCCATACGCGCCCGGTGCCCGTCTTGGCGACCGCGTCGACCGAGGCCGAGCTCCGCGACGGCGAGCAGCAGGGCCCCGGCGGGATCCTCCGCGTGCCCGCGGCGGCGCTCTCGGCGGTCGAGATGACGGTGGCCGGCGCGGGGATCCCCGCGGTCGGGTACTACGCGCAGGTGCCGCACTACGTGGGAGCGTCGCCGTACGCACCGGCCACGCTGGCGCTGCTGGAGCACCTCGAGCGGCGGCTCGGCGTCTCGCTGCCGATCGGCGGGCTGGCCGACGAGGCGGTGTCACAGCGTCAACGGCTCGACGCGGTGATCGGCTCGGACGACGACTCCAAGGAGTACCTGTCCCGCCTCGAGGCGCTGGCCAGCGAGGAGCGGATGCCGACGGGGGACGAGCTGGCCTCGGAGATCGAGCGCTACCTCCGCCAGACCGGCTCGGGCGGCGCAGAGGGCGATCCGGGTCCGAAGGAACAGAGCTAGGCGAACCTCCTGCACGACCGCGGCCTACGCTTTCACCGATGAGGCTGTCTGAGCTCTGGGAGTGCCCCCGCTGCGGTGCTCGGTTCGTCACGCGGAACATGTGGCACGGCTGCGGCGACTACTCGGTCGACGGGTTCTTCGAGGGCAAACCCGCGCGGCTCCGCGAGCTCTACGACGCGTTCGTCGCGTTCATCGGATCGATCGGTCCGTTCGAACAGGTCCCGACGAAGTCGAGGATCGCGTTCATGGTGCGCGTTCGGTTCGCCGGCGTGGCGCGCCTGCGGAAGGACGGGCTCGTCTGCAGCTTCTGGCTGAAGCGGGAGATACGGTCGCCGCGCTTCAGCAAGGTCGAGCTCCTCGGGAAGAAGGACTGGGTGTACCGGTTCGTGCTCCGCGAGGAGCACGAACTGGACGACGAGGTCCGGAGCTGGATGGAGGAGGCGTACGAGGTGGGACGCCAGTCCCACCTCGTCCGCTGAGTCAGCGGATCGCCAGGGCGGCGGCGAGCGCCAGCGTCTCGGAGAGCTCCGACGCCGCGCCGAAGACGTCGCCCGTTGCGCCCTCGAGATGACTTCTGGACCACTGGCCGAGGATGAGGGTGACGATGAGGCTCGCCCCCAGCATCGCCACGAACGACCAGCCGAGCGCCACCGCCCCGACGATGACGCCGATCGCGAGCGCGGCGACGCAACGCCCGCGGTCGATGCTTCCCAGCCACGACCCCGTGCCTCCTCCCGTGTAGGGAAGCGCCGCGGCGAGCGCGAGGGCGCTCCCGCGCCCGATGGCGGCCGCGGCGACGAGCTCTACCGGGAAGCGTCCGCCGGCGAGCAGGCCGGCGACGACCGATGTCTTCAGGAGAAGACCCAGGACGAGTGCGGCGCCGCCGAAGGTGCCGAGCCGTGGGTCCGCCATCGCGGCCTGCAGGTGGTGGCCGCCGAGGACGGCCCCGACCCCGTCGGCCGTGTCGGCCAGCCCGTCGAGGTGCATCGCCCCGGTCACCGCGATCCCGGCGCCGACGCCCAGCGCCGCCGCCGGCAGGGCGGGAAGGACCAGCGCTGCCGCCCACGCGACCGTCGCCGCGAGGCCGCCGATCAGCGCACCGACCAGCGGGAACAGGACGGCGCCCGATCGAAGGTCGCGTTCGAGGATCGGTCGGCGCCGACCCACGGGGACCGCGGTGAGGAACCCGATCGCGGCGGCCGCCGCCCGAACGCGCTCAGCCACGGCTCACCCCCGCTCCCTCGAACGTGGCCATCTCGAGCAGGATCGCGACGGCCGAGCGGATCAGGGACAGCGCGAGTGCCGCGCCGGAGCCCTCCCCCAGCCTGAGCCCCAGGTCGAGGAGCGGCTCGAGCCCGAGACGGTCGAGCACCAACGCGTGACCGGGCTCCGGGGACCGGGTCGCTGCGATCATGCAACCGGAGGCTGCCGGATCGATCGCGGACGCGACGAGCGCGGCGGCGCCGGTGATGAAACCGTCGAGGAAGACCGGGACGCGCCGTTCGGCGGCTCCGATGATCACGCCGACGAGGAACGCGACCTCGAGCCCGCCGACCGCGGCGAGCACCTCGATCGGATCACGCGCCGCTCCGTCGGCGCCGATCCCGTTCACGGAGAGCGCCCTGCGGACCACCTCGACCTTCCGCGCGACGCCGGCTGCATCGAGCCCGGTCCCTGGTCCGCAGACGTCCGTCGGAGCCGCGGGCAGGAAGGCCGCGCAGAGCGCGCTCGCCGCGGTCGTGTTGCCGATCCCCATGTCGCCGACCGCGATCGTCTCGATGCCGGCGTCGGCGAGCTCCCGGGCCAGCACGATCCCGCTTTCGATCAGGGCGACCGCGACTCCGGACGGCATCGCGGGACCGGCCGCCAGGTTCGCGGTTCCCCGCACGCCGCCGACCACCGCCGACCGGATCCCGTCGACCGGCGGCGGATCGAGCACGCCGGCGTCCACGACGATCACTCGAGCGCCGGCCTGCCGGGCCAACACCGAGACCGCCGCTCCACCGTTCGCGAAGTTCGCCAGCATCTGAGCCGTCACGGCCTGCGGGTACGGACTCACCCCTTCCGCGACCAGTCCGTGGTCCGCCGCGGCCACCACGATCGCGGGAGTGAGCGTTCGGGTCGGAACCGCTCTGCGGATCGCCGCGAGCCGGCAGGCCAGCCACTCGAGTCGCCCCAGGCTCCCCGGCGGCTTCGTCTTCTCCTCGAGCAGTCGCGCGGTCTCGCGGGCGATCGCCTCGTCGGGACCGGCGATCGGACCGAGCGAGGCGATCCGGTTCACGCCGAGGTCAGCTCCTCCAGCGCGATGACACGGCCGGCGACCACCAGCAGCGCGCGTTCGGCCCTCTCCGCGAACACGGCGTTCACCCTCCCCAGCGTGTCGCGGTAGCGGCGGGCGAGGTCGTTCACGGGCACGATGCCCATCCCGACCTCGTTGCTGACGACGACGCCGGGCGCGGCGCGCTCGGCGAGCGCCGCGACCGCCGTCCGGGCCTCGGCGACGACTCCGTCGTCGCCGAGGCCCGCCTCGATCGCGTTCGAGACCCAGAGCGTCAGGCAGTCCAGCACCACGAACGCTTCCGCCGGCGCCGCGCGGATCGCATCCGCGATCCCCGTCGGCGCCTCGACCGTCGTCCACTCCGCGGGGCGCTGCTCCCGGTGCCAGCGGATCCGCTCGGCCATCTCACCGTCCCGCGGCTCCGCGGTGACGATCACGACGACCGGGCCGTCGAACGCCGCCCCCAGCCGCACGGAGAGCGTCGACTTCCCGCTCCGAGCCCCGCCCACCAGGAACGTGAAGGGCATCAGAACTCGATCCCGCGCATCGCGCCGACCCCGGCATCGAACGCGTGCTTCACGTTCGTCATCTCGGTCACGGTGTCGGCGACCCCACGCAGTGGCTCCGGCGCATCCCGACCCGTGGCCACGATGTTCACCTGCGACGGGCGGTCTCGGATCGTCGCCGCGACCTCTTCGCCGTCGATCCACCCCCAGGTGATCGGGTAGGTGATCTCGTCGAGGACGACCAGCTCGTGCTGGCCCGCGCGGATCAGGTCCCGGGCCGCTCGCCACGCCTCACGGGCGACCCCTTCGGTCTCCTCGATGTCGTCCGAGTCCCAGGTGAAGCCGTCCCCGAGCGACCACCATTCGGCGCCGAGCGCCCGAGCGGACGTCTCTTCGCCGGTCTTCCACCGGCCGTCCTTCACGAACTGGACCACGACGACCCGCCAACCGCGCGCCACCGCCCGCATCACGACGCCCATCGCCGCGGAGGTCTTGCCCTTCCCGTCGCCGGTGTTGACGATCACGCGCGAGGAGACGCGCTCCCGCCCGACCTCGGGCCGCTCGAGGGGTGGCCGCTCGGTCACCGTCCCCCCGAGACCGGCACGACCGCCCATCCCACCTCCGGGTCGCCGATCACGCGCACGTTCGCGCCGAAGTGCTCCTGGATCAGCGCCGCATCCAGGACGTCGCCGCGGGCCCCGGTGGCGACCGGCCGGCCCTGCGAGAGCAACACGAAGCCGTCGGCGAACCGGCCGGCCAGGGTGAGGTCGTGCATCGTCGAGAGGACCGTTAGTCCGTGCTCGCGGCGCAGCTCGTTCACGAGCTCTAGCACCTGGAGTTGGTGCCCCAGATCCAGCCCGGTCGTCGGTTCGTCCAGCAGCAGGAGGGGAGCCTCCTGCGCCAGCGCCCGCGCCAGGACGGCCCGTTGGAGCTCACCGCCGGACAGCGTGTCAAGCCGGCGGTCCCGAGCCCAGGCGAGGTCGAGGCGGCCGAGCGCGGTGTCCACCGCGACCAGGTCGGCCGTGCCCTCGGCGCCCAGCACGCCGAGATGCGGCGTTCGCCCCAGCGACACGTATCGCTCCACCGTCATCCCCTCCGGGATCACCGGTTGCTGCGGCACGAGCGCGATCCGGCGGGCGCGCTCCCGGCGCCGGTACGACGCGATCGGGACGCCCCAGAGCCGAACGTCCCCTTCGAACGGAACCAGCCCCGCGACCGCATGCAGCAACGTCGTCTTCCCCGCACCGTTCGGCCCGACGACGCACGTCCACGAGCCGGACGGGACCTCGAAGGCGACATCCCGAAGGATCTCCCGTCCGTCGATGTTCATTCCCACTCCGGAGAGCTCCAGCGCGTCGAGGTCGCTCACGCGATCCTCCTCCCGCTGCGGCGGAGCGCGAGCACGAAGAACGGAGCGCCGAGGAACGCCGTGAGCACACCGATCGGGATCTCGGCCGGGGCGATCGCGGTCCTCGCGACCAGGTCCACGAGGATCAGGAACGCCGCGCCGAACAGCACCGAGAACGGCAGCACCCGGCGGTAGGACGTTCCCGTCAGGAGGCGGACCGTGTGCGGCACGATGATCCCGACGAACCCGATCAGCCCCGCGACGGAGACGGCGGCGGCGGTCGCCAGCGACGCCGCGACGACCACGACCAGGCGGAGCCGCCCGACGTTGAGCCCGAGGCTCTCCGCCTCGAGGTCCCCCACCTCGATCACGTCGAGGAGCCGCCGGACCAACCAGAGCGTCGCGACGGCGATCACCACCGACGGAACGGCGACCCTCGCGTCGTCCCACCCGGCGGTGCCCAGGCGCCCCAGGATCCACGAGTACACCTGGCGGAGCGTCTCGGATCGCTGCTGCTGGATGAACGTCTGGACCGCGGTGAGGAACGACGCCACCGCGATCCCGCCGAGGATCAAGCTGGTCGCCGACCTGCCACCCAGGCTGGAGCGCCCGAGGCCGTAGGCCAGACCGACGCCGGCCAGCGCTCCCAGGAACGCCGCGAGCGGCACGGTGATCTCGAAGGCCGTCGCGGGCCCGAAGGCGACCGCGACGGTCGCCCCGAGGCCCGCGCCGGCCGCCGCCCCGAGCAGGTACGGGTCAGCCAGCGGGTTCCGGAAGACGGCCTGGTAGGCGGCGCCCGACGCGGACAACGCCGCGCCGACCAGACCGGCGACGATCACGCGGGGCAGCCTGAGGTCGGCCAGGATCGCCGCCTGCTGGAGGGACATCCCGGATGGCCGGTGTCCGAAGGACACCAGCCATCCGAGCGCGTCGCCCGGTGCGATCCGCACCGGGCCGACCAGCAGCCCGAGCAGCACCGAGACGAGGAGCACCGCCACGCCGAGGAGCAGCGCGCGCGTGCCCCTGGTCACGCGGCCATCCCCTGCTCGACGCGCTCGACGGCCGCGGCGATCCTCCGCAGGTAGTCGACGACCCGCGGACCCCACCGCGACGCGACGTCGTCGTCGAGCGGGATCACGTTCCCGTCGCGGACCGCGGTCATGCGGTCCCACCCGGGCCGCTTCGCCACGGTCCGCGCGGACTGCCCACAGCACTTCGTGTCCGCCAGGAAGATCAGGTCCGGATCGGCCTGGATGATGTATTCGGCCGAAAGCTGCGGGTAGCCCCCGCCGGCGCCCTTCGCCTCGTCGGCGATGTTCTCGAGCCCGACCAGCGAGTACAGCTGCCCGATGAACGTCGACGACGTGACCGAGTAATAGGTGTCGTCGAGCTCGTGATAGAAGGTCAGCCCGCGGGCCTTCCCGACGCCGTCGGTGATCGACTCGATGTCGCTCTTCATCCGGTCGACCAACTGCCGAGCGCGATCGGCGTTCCCCGTTGCCAGCCCGAGCTGCTCGATCTGCCCGTACACGTCCTTCAGCGTCGCCGCGGCGGGCTGGAAGAGCGTCGTGATACCCAGTCCCTCGAGCGAAGAGCCGAGATCGCCTGGTTCGGTCGCGTACACGACAAGGTCCGGCTCGTACGACGCGATCGCCTCGACGTTCGGCTCGTAGCCGGAGAGCTTCGTCATCGGAGCGTCGTCCGGATAGTTCGACTGATCGTCGACCGCGGCGACCTGATCGCCGGCGCCGATCGCGAACAGCATCTCGGTCGCGGTCGGCGAGAGCGAAACGATCCGGGTCGGACGTTCGTCGATCCTCACGGAGCCACTCGAGGTCTCGATCGTGACGGGGAAGTCCGCCGCCGTCTCCGTCGGCGACGGACCGGATCCTGCGGGCGGCGTCGAGGCTTCCCCGCAGGCCGCGAGGAGGAGCAGGACGGCGGCGAAGCCGCCGATGAGGCGGTGGATCATGGCGCGTCTCCCTTCACGCGAAGGCGACGGTCCCCTCACGCTCGGGCAGGTCTCCTGACTCCCGGATCACGGCTCGCCCGACCCTTCCCAGGCCCCGGAGGCCCAGTGGTTCGTGTCGGGTCCGCTCCCCAGTCACAGTGGCGCGACCGTGCCGGATTCCCACCGGCTTCCCTCTTCGAGCTCGGACGGGATACGCCCGCCGAGCCGTCCGACCGCCGAAGCGGTCACTCGGGCGTGTGAACCTCTGTGCGGCGGAGTGTAGCCCGGGACGTGGTCAGCTCGCTTGGTCGGCGCACCATCGGGCACTCTCGACGGCCCAATCCCTGGTCGAGGGGCCTCAGGGTCATCGAGACCTCCAACCCGTCCTTCGTCTCGACAACGGCCTCCTCGTTCGGAGGCTGCGGACCCGGACCCGATCCGATGACCGCCTGGGCGATCGCGTCACGCGATGCCGGCATCCCGATGTCTCGGAGCGACGCCACTCCGATGGAGTTCACCGGTGCGCTGCACGCAGCCACGACGATGCACATCGTCACGAGGAACACCCTTCCAACCGCTCGCGAAGCCATGACAGGACCGATCCGGTGCGCGTTGCCGCGTATGGGATGCTCTCCGCCATGTCGGCGCCGAGCACGAGGACGCAGGTCCACCGTCATCCGGAACGGGGTGACTACGACCGCGAGACGATCGACGCGATCCTCGACGAGGCGCTGATCTGCCATGTCGCGTGGGTGGGTCCGGACGGCGCCCCTCGCACGCTCCCCACGATCCACGCGCGCGTCGGCGACACCGTCTACGTCCACGGCTCGAAGGCGGCGAGGGCCTGGAGGGCCCTCCGCGACGGCGCCGAGGTCTGTCTGGCGACCACGATCGTCGACGGCCTCGTGCTCGCGAAGAGCCTCTTCGAGCACTCGATGAACTACCGCTCGGTCGTCGTCTTCGGGAAGGCCCGTGAGGTCACCGACCCCGAGGAGCTCCACGTCGCCGCGGCCGCGATCGCCGCACATGTCGCCCCCGGCCGCGAGGACGAGGCGAGGATGCCGACCGACGCCGAGTACAAGCAGACCCTCATCCTCGCCGTGCCCCTGGACGAGGCCTCGGCCAAGGTCCGCACCGGTCCGCCCAAGGACAAGGAGGAAGACGCCGACCTGCCGATCTGGACCGGCGTCCTGCCGCTGGCGACGACACCGGGTGCGCCCATCCCCGCGCCGCACTCGCTGCCGGGCGTGGACGTTCCCCCGTCGGTCGCCGGGTACCACCGGCCTGGCCGGTCGTGAGCTCGGGGGCCGGCCCCGCACCACGCCTACGCGAGAGCTTCCGGGCGATGCCCCGGGAAGCGTGGATCCTCTTCGCCGGAACGTTCGTCCTGCGCCTGGGGAGCTTCATCTTCCCCTTCCTCTCCCTGTACCTGACCCAGCAGGGACTCTCGATCCAGGCGGCCGGGCTGGCGATCACCGGCTACGGGATCGGCGCGATGGTCGCGCAGCTCACCGGCGGGCTCCTGACCGACCGGATCGGACGGAAGAACGCGATCGCGGTCTCGATGATCACGTCGGCGCTCCTCGTGGTCGTGTTGCTCCAGGCGAAGACGCTGCCGGCGGTGCTCGCGATCGTGATCCTCTACTCCTTCTTCGCGGAGCTGCACCGGCCCGCCTCCAGCGCGCTGATCGCGGACCTGATCCCCTCGGAGCATCGGGTGGCCGCGTACGCCTTCAACCGCCTCGGGCTGAACGTCGCGTTCGCGGTCGGCCTGGCGATCGGTGGCTTCGTCGCCGAACGGTCCTTCGTCGGCCTGTTCCTGGCCGACGCGGCGACGTCGGCGGGCTTCGGGCTGATCTCCTTCTTCGCGCTCCCCCACGGCACCAGGACCAAGAAGGAGCACGAACGCGAGCTCGGCGGCGCCCGGGCGGCGATCTTCGCCGACCGCGGCCTGCTCCTCGTGCTGACCGCGATCCTCGCGAGCGCCGTCGTCTACTCGCAGGGCTACTCGACGTTCCCGATCTGGGTTCGTGACCTGGGGTTCGAGGCACGCGTCTACGGCTTCCTCCAGGGCTCGAACGGCATCATCTGCGCGATCTTCGAGCTGGCCGTCACGGCGATCGCCCTCCGGCACCCCCGGACGAGGATGATCGCCCTCGGTGTCCTGCTGACGGGACTCGGGTTCGGCGCCTTCGCGATCCTCCGGACGGTGCCCGGGATGGCGTTCGCCGTCCTGATCTGGACCTTCGGCGAGATGTTCGATTCCCCGAGCGTCGCCGCCTACATCGCCGACCGGGCGCCGGAGCACGCTCGGGGCCGGTACCAGAGCTCCCTGGGGTTCACCTACGGGCTCGCCTTCGCGATCGGTCCCCTGGCCGGGACGACCCTCTACCGGAGCTGGCCGGAGGG
>Ga0114129_10015051_pt1 | contig 11012 bp, 9 predicted proteins | sample RhiMetdeltSRZDD1_FD_80071 | JGI IMG/M metagenome (GOLD analysis project Ga0114129, IMG submission 80071) | Populus rhizosphere microbial communities from Tennessee, USA - Rhizosphere MetaG P. deltoides SRZDD1 (version 2) (version 2) | ecosystem: Host-associated > Plants > Roots > Rhizosphere >... | reverse complement strand
TTCCCAATACAGTTCGACGGCGTGCCCATCGGGCGTCGCCACGCGATACGCGGGTCCGTGTCCCATATCCTCGACCCACGCACCGGCGACGTTGCGCTCGGCAAGGTGCCCAACCAGCCGTTGAAGTGTCTCGTCGTCACGGACACGGAGACCGAGGTGGCCGACTCCGGACGTCGAGTGCGCCGTCAGCTTGAGCGTGTGCCGTTCGTAATCACCCCATGCGCGCAGATAGACCGAATTTCCGCAGCGGGTGCTCTCGTGCAGGCCGACGACCGAGGTAAAGAAGTCGAGACTCGCGTCCGGGCAAGCTGTCAATAGTTCGACGTGGCCCAGGTGAGCCACGTCACCAAATCGCGGAAAGGAAACAGGCACGGCAGCGACTATATTACGAGCCATATGTCCCCACATGCCCCAGCGACACACGCACTCGACCCCGGACGGCTGATTGACGAAGGCGCCTGGAGTACCTACCAGAAGCTCCTGATCTTCGGCACCGCCATGACCATCATCGTCGATGGGCTCGACAACCAGCTCCTGCCGAATGCGGTTCCTGCGCTGATTCGTGAGTGGGGTGTCCCGCGCGGCGCCTTCACAACTGCCCTTGCGATTGGCCCCTTCGGGATGATGATTGGCGGCCTGCTGGGTGGTCTTGCCGGCGATCGCTTCGGCCGCCGGCCGACGCTCATCGGCTGCGTCGGGCTGTTTGGCGCCTTGACCTGTCTGATGGCGCTCATCGATTCAGTGACCGCGCTCAGCACCCTGCGGCTTCTCGCCGGTATTGGACTGGGCGGCGCCATGCCAAACGCCGCCACGCTCGCCTCCGAGTACGTGCCGACGCGCAGGCGCCCCTTCGCGGTGACGGCCACGATTGTCTGCATTCCGCTCGGCGGCGCGCTTGCCGGTGAACTCGCCGCGTTTGTAATCCCCCGTAATGGCTGGCGCGCGCTATTCCTCGTTGGCGGATCGCTGGCACTGGTAATCAGCTTCGTATTGTGGAACCTGATTCCCGAATCGCCGAAGTTCCTGGCCCGTCATCGCGAACGTTGGTCCGAACTGATTCGGCTTCTTCGCCGGAGCGGTCACAACGTCCCTCCTGACGCGACCTTTTCAGTGCCCTCTGAAATCGCTGTTGCCCCGATGTCCAGCGACAGAATAGCGAGCCTGTTTCGCGGCGGCTACGCACGCGACACCATCGCCTTATCAGCGGCATTCTTCTTCGGCCTGATGGTCAACTACGTCGTCATCCTGTTGCTTCCAGCCCTGCTGACGAGTGCGTCGATCGGTTTCAGCCAGCCCGCGGCAAGCCGGGCGCTTGCGATGTCGAACTACGGTGGGATTGCCGGCGCGCTGCTGGGTGCAGTCGTGCTGCAGCGCCTGGGCTCGCGACTGACGATGCTGACGATGTCCGTGTTCGCTATGGTGTGCGGCGTGATCCTCGCCGGATGGCCTCTTGATCCCGCGCGGAGCGGTGGGTTGATGGCCATGCTGCTCATAACCGGCGGCTTGCTCAACGGTGTGCAGACAACCATGTATGCGCTGGCCGCTCACGTGTTTCCGACACCGATCCGCAGCACCGGCGTGGGGCTTGCCGTCGCCGTCGGTCGCATTGGGAACGTTGTGGCCGCGTACGCGGCGTCGGCCGCGATCGATCGCGGCGGCCCGCCGGCGTACTTCGGACTCTGGTCCGTCCTGATGCTGTTCGTGCTCGTGTCGCTTGCGTGCATCCGCAGGCATGTCCCGGGCGCACGAGCCGCTTGATCCGAGTCGGAGTCGGTGATGCCCCGACTCACATCAGCACTGCCGACGCGTGAGTCGGGGCATCACCGTACTCCGACTCGGGCGTCGCGGCGATCGACGAGCAACTTGAGCAAATGTTCCACGGTGTCGGGGCGGGGTCCAGTCAAACGTCCATCACCTCGCAGAGTGGCTTCCCAATTCTGGACGCACGCGGTCGCCTCCGCCATGAACGGCTCGATGCCGGCGGCGCGAAGCATCTGGGCGACTTCTTCCATCTCGTGCGCGCGGCGTTCACCGTGCTCGAGCACACGTCCGATCATGTAGCGCGCCGTTGTGCGCCAGTCCATCCCCGGATAGGTCTCCGCGAGCGAACGAAAGACGCGATCGGCAGCGTCATATTCGCGGGCCGCGAGCGCGCACTCCAGGAAGAGTGCTTCCATGCCTTTGATGACGATGCTGCGACACATCTTGACGGCGGCCGCAGCGCCTGTCGGTCCGTCGATGACGTCGAGGCGCATCCGATAGGGCGACAGAACCTCCACGAGTTCGGACGCCGAGCCGCCGTTGAGCAGGATCGGCACCTTGTGCTCCGCGGCGGGGACCGGCGCCATGATCGACCCTTCGACGAAACGGCCGGGACCGGCGCCGATGGCTGATGCAATCTGCCGCTTGGTGGCGGGCGATACCGAATTCAGATCGACGTAGATGTGATCCGCCGTCAAGTCCGCGGCGAGACTCGTCGCTGCGTCGTGAGCTGATGCGGCGGTCACGACGGAAAGGATCACGCGTGCGTGTTCCGCGAGCGCGGGTGGCGTGTCGACGAGTCGTGTGCCCGTCTCCAACGCACGTGTACGAATGCGGTCATCGTCCGTGCCGCCAGATGCTTTGATATCGAAGGCGACCAGCGGCGGCGCGCCAGCTCCGCGAAGGCCCCGCGCAAGGTGGAAGCCTGCTTCGCCGAACCCAAGAAACCCAATCCGTACCTGCTGATCACTCATTTCGTTCTTCCTGCCTAAAACGTCGATCGGGCCGAGCTTACACCGTCCAAGGGATGAAACAGGGCGTTGCGGGGTTTTACCCTGCCCGACGCGTTATCGGGTGAGGGTCGCCTGAGATTAAGAGGACATTGACATGATTAATCTCGCCGATTTGTGCCTGGTTGGACTGGTTCTCGCGTATAGCCTCAATCTGGCTCCGATGATGTTCGAATCGTTCACCTCCGATCGCATTTGGGCCTCCAATCCTCCGGATTCGTTTCACATGTTTCTCGGGCAGTACGGACAGAAGACCGCCCATTATTGGAGAGTCGTGTCACCCCTCGCCGCGATGACTTTTATCCTCAGCTTCATTTTCAATTGGCATCTCGTCGACAGGATGTTCTGGTTGTTCGCGGCGCTAGCGCTGTACGTGGCGGTTCAACTCGCAACCATTGCGTATTTCGTCCCCGAGCAGGAGGGGTTGATCGCGAGCGCCCCTTGGCTTTCTCGGGACGTGTTGCAGGCTCGCGCACAGCGATGGATATTGCTGAATCACTTCAGGAACGGGGCCGGTTTGCTGGCGTATGGTTTCTTGATGTGTGCCCTCCTGGCTCGGTCACAGGCAGTCTGAGATCGGTCGACGATCGACCCCCGTTTCGTTTGGAGGTTAGACTGGCAGTCTAGAATTCAGACCGCGGCTCGTGAACCTTTCGATCATCGATACCCACCCTCACGTCATTGCGGCCGATACGCAGCGATATCCGCGTGCCCCGCTTGGCGGACATCAATCGGACTGGTCGCAGAAGCGTCCTGTTGACGCCGACCAACTCATCGCGGAGCAGGAGCGCGCCGGCATCACGAAAGCCGTCGTCATTCAAGCATCGACGTGCTATGGCCACGACAACTCGTACGTCGCGGACTCGGTCGCAGCGCATCCGAGCCGATTCACCGGAGTCTTCTCGTGTGACATCCTTGCTTCGGATGCGTGCGAGAACATCGCGTACTGGATGAGTCGTGGGCTGACGGGTATGAGGCTCTTCACCACCGGAAGCACGATGCCGGGACAGGCGGGCTGGCTCGACGATCCGCGGTCGTTCCCAAGCTGGCGGAAGGCAGCGGAGGCTGATTTGCCGGTCTGCCTGCAGATGACGGCGGCGGGGATACCGCAGCTGGAGAGGGTATTGGTTCAATTCCCCGGCTTGCGCGTAATCCTCGACCATCTTGCACGCCCGGTCCAGGACGATGGTCCTCCGTACAGAGCTGCGGAGAGCCTCTGGAGGCTCGCACGATTCCCCGGCGTGTACGTCAAGGTCACGGAACGCAACTTGGTGGGCGCCACCGCAGGGAACGCGACGCCTGAAACATTCTTCGGACGTCTGGTCGCCGAGTTCGGCGCGTCACGCATTACCTGGGGCTCGAACTTTCCGGCCTCGGAGCGCTCGTTGACGGATCTTGTGACGCTCGCTCAGGAGACGCTTCGCTTCCTTCCCGAAACGGATCGTGAATGGATTTTCTCGCGCACGGCAACAACGCTGTATCCAGCGCTGGCGAACCATCAATAACCATGACCACCCCGCCTGTTTCCCTCTATTCGCTGCTCGGCAATCATGCCGGGACCGAAGCGCTGAAGGCCGGTCGCGTGTCCTCATCGCTGGTGACCTTCGACTTCGCTGATGTGAAGGTGATCAATACGCACTTCAAGGCCGTGGTGCGTGAGCTCAAATACGACTTCGCAGAACTCGCGATCGCGACCTACTTACAGGGGCATGAGTACGGCAAACCGTACGTGCTGCTGCCGGCCACGATCATGGGACGCGGTCAGCATCACACGATCTTCTACAACGCGGATCGCGGTCTGCTCACACCGGCAGATCTCCACGGCAAACGGGTCGGCGTGCGCGCCTACACCGTCACGACAGGGATGTGGGTGCGCGGGATCCTGGCTGGTGACTATGACGTTGATCTGCAGAGCATCACGTGGGTCACGTTCGAGGAGCCGCATGTGGCCGAGTATCGCGATCCCCGCACCGTCGAGCGCGCGCCTGCCGGAAAAGAGCTGAAGCAGATGCTGCTCGATGGCGAGCTCGATGCCGCGATTCTCGGCGACGCCTCGGAGCAGGGACCACTCAAGCATCTATTTCCCGATCACGCCGCGGAGGCACAGCGTTGGGCCCGCGCCCACGGCGGTGTGCCCATCAACCATATGGCGGTGATTCGCCGCGAGATCGCCGAATCGCGACCTGATGTCGTGCGCGAGGTCTACCGGCTCCTCGAAGAGAGCCGCGCGGCCGCGGCGCTGCCGACCGATGTCGACGATCCACTGCGGTTTGGCGTCAGCGCCACGCGCCAATCTCTGGAACAGGCGATCGCCTACTCACATCAACAGGGTCTCATCTCGCGGCGTCCGACCGCGGACGAACTGTTTGCCGATGCCGTGCGCATCCTCGGCACCGCCGGAGAGTGACTGATGGCAACAGCCGTCCGCCCCTCGCCTGTCGGCAGCCGCCGCGCGCGTCCTCTGTATAAGGACCTGTCCGTACAGATCCTCGCGGCCATGGTGCTTGGAAGCCTGGTCGGGTATCTGTGGCCGCAGAGCGCCGATTCGCTGAGGCCGCTCGGCGACCTGTTCATCCGCCTCGTGCGCATGCTCGTCGCTCCGATCATTTTCTGCACGGTCGTCCACGGGATCGCGAGCGTCGGCGAGGCGAAGCGCGTCGGCCGTGTGGCCATCAAAACGCTGATCTACTTCGAAATCGTCACGACGATCGCGTTGGTGCTCGGACTGCTGGTCGTCAACGCTTGGGCCCCGGGCGCCGGCATGAACATTAATCCGGCGACGCTCGAGGATCGCGCGGTGGTCGACGTCGAGCAGCAGGCCAGGCCTCTCAGCTACGGCGAATTTCTCGTCAGTCTCGTTCCGACGAGCGCGGTGGGCGCCTTCGCGGAAGGAGACGTCGTCCCCGTGCTGTTCTTCTCCGTCATGTTCGGCTTCGCGCTGCTCGCGCTCGGTTCGAGCGGACGACCGATCATCGATGGGGTTCACGCCGTCTCGCAAGTCCTGTTCAAGATGATCGCCTTCGCGATGTACGTCGCGCCGATCGGCGCGTTCGGCGCGATGGCGTTTACCGTCGGACGCTTCGGCCCCTCGTCGCTGCTGGCGCTCGGCAATCTGGTGTTGATGTTCTACGTCCTCTGCGCGCTGTTCGTGCTCGTGGTGCTATGGCCGATCGCGTGGGGCTTCGGGATCAATATGCCGCGACTGGTGCGCTACATCGGCGCGGAACTGATGATCGTCGTCGGCACGAGCTCGAGCGAGTCCGTCTTTCCGAGACTGCATGCCAAGCTGCGGCAGCTTGGGGTCGACCCCTCGATCGTGTCGCTGGTGCTGCCGGCGGGCTACGGTTTCAACCACGATGGCACGTGCCTGTACTTTGCGAGCGTGTCGGTGTTTCTGGCGCAGGCCGTCGGGATCAACCTCTCGATCGGTCAGCAGCTGGGGCTGCTCGCGATTCTGCTGGCCACCTCCAAGGGGGGTGCCGGCGTGGCCGGGTCGGCCATTGTCGTTCTCGCATCGACGCTGTCGGCAACGGGGACAATACCCGTGGCGAGTGTCGGACTGATTCTCGGCGTGCATCGCCTGCTGTCGTCCGCGTTTGTGCCGGTCAACGTGCTCGGCAATGCGATTGCGACGCTGGTTATCGGCCGGATGGAACGGGCGATCGATGTGGAGACGTTGGAGTCGGAGCTGGTGTCAGGTATCAGGTATCAGGCTTCAGGGGTGGTCCAGGTATAAGCCTTGAAGGTGTGAGGCCTGAAACCTGATACCTGATACCTGAAACCTGATCGTCAAACTGCCAGCGGAGGAGTCACATGATCATCGATTGCCACGGGCACTACACGACCGTCGCCAAGGACGTTCAGGCGTTTCGCGATGCGCAGATCGCAGGACTCTCCAGCGGCGAGGCGCCGACGGCACCAAAGATCAGCGACGATCAGATCCGCGAGAGCGTGCAGCCGCAGCTCGCATTCCAGGCCGCGCGCGGCACCGACCTGACAATTTTCTCTCCGCGGGCTTCGTCGATGGGGCATCACGTTGGCGACGCAGCCGCCAACCAGCAGTGGGCGCGGCTGTGCAACGACCTGATTCATCGTGTGTGCTCGTTGTTCCCGAAGCAGTTCGTCGGCGTCTGCCAGCTCCCGCAGACGGTGGGCGGCTCGCCGGCCGACTGCATCGGGGAACTCGAGCGCTGCGTGAAGGAGCTCGGATGCATCGGCTGCAATCTCAACCCCGATCCTTCGGGCGGTCATTGGACGTCGCCTCCGCTGACGGACCGCGCGTGGTATCCGCTCTACGAGAAGCTCGTCGAGCTCGACGTGCCGGCGATGGTCCATGTGAGCGCGTCCTGCAATCCGAACTTTCATGCGACGGGTGCGCACTATCTGAACGCCGACACGACGGCGTTCATGCAGTTTCTGACCGGAGACCTGTTCAAGAGTTTTCCGACGCTGCGTTTCGTCATCCCACACGGCGGCGGCGCCGTGCCGTATCACTGGGGCCGCTATCGTGGCCTGGCGCAGGATATGAAGCGCCCGCCGCTGACCGAGCTGATTCGCGACAACGTGTTCTTCGACACCTGCGTCTACCACTATCCCGGCATCGAACTGCTGTTGAAGGTCGTGCCGGTCGACAACATCGTGTTCGGCTCAGAGATGGTGGGTGCCGTGCGGGGGATCGATCCCGAGACCGGTCACTATTTCGACGACACCAAGCGGTACGTCGACCAGGTCCCCTCGCTCGATGCCGGTGACAAGAAGAAAATCTTCGAGCTGAACGCGCGGAAGGTCTATCCGGGTATTGCATCGCTCATCGATCGTGCAGTCGCAGCGCCGCAGGCCGCGATCTGAGGGTCGCGGTACCATCGGCGGCGGTGGCGACGACACACGCACTGGGTGTATAAGACGTCCCATGCCGTATCGCCTTCCGGCCTCGGCGACGGTGGCTTCGATCGTCTTGCTGTTCGCCGCCGCGGTCTCCGTCGCCCGCGCGCAGACTCCTGGTAACACGCTGCCGCGCACTCCAGACGGCAAGCCCGACTTGAGCGGCGTCTGGCAGGTGATGAACACGGCCGCGTGGAACATCCAGGATCACAGCGCGGAGAAAGGCGTGCCGGCGGGCGCCGGCGTGGTGGTCGGCAATGAGATTCCGTACAAGCCGGAGGCGCTGGTCAAGAAGCGCCAGAACTACCAGAACCGCGCGACCTCGGATCCGGAGAGCAAGTGTTATCTACCCGGCGTCCCGCGGATCATGTACATGCCGTACCCATTTCAGATCTTTCAGGCAGCCGACACCATCACGATGCTGTTCGAGTACGTGCATGCGACGCGCTCCATCTACACCAACGGGACGCCGCATCCGCCAGGACACATCGACTGGTGGATGGGCGACTCGCGCGGCCATTGGGAAGGCGACACACTCGTCGTCGACGTCATCCACTTCAACAACGAAACGTGGTTCGATCGCGCGGGCAACTTTCATAGCGAGCAGCTGCACCTGGTTGAGCGCTTCACGCCGCTCGATCGCGACCACATCACGTATGAGGTGGCCGTCGAGGATCCGAACGTGTTCACGAGGCCGTGGCAAATGAGCATGGTGCTGTACCGCCATCGCGAACCGAATTTTCAGATCCTCGAATACGAATGTTTTGCCTTCGACAACGAGTTTCATGCCCCGGTGCCGTCCAACTGAGGCAGGAGGCAGTCATGAGCAGGCCGTCATTCGCTCCGGTAGTCGCGTCAATCGTCGCGGGAGCCATGCTGTCGGCGGGCGCCGCGCGCATCGCCGCGCAGGGTCCACCCCCTTCGCCGAAGAACCCGCCGCCGCCCGGCTGGATCGATCCGAGGAATCCGCCGAAGGAGGATCCGAACTGGCAGCCGCCGCGCACGCCGGATGGTCAGCCGAACATACAGGGTCAGTGGAACCAGGCGAGCGACATCATCACCTACAGCATCGAAGACCCCGAGGCGGACCGCGCCGAGCACATCGCCATCAGCGGTCAGCGCGCGATGGTGGGCCGACCGATCATCGACCCGATTGATGGGAAGATTCCCTACAAACCGTGGGCTGCGAAGTACCGCGAGTTTCTCTACCAGGAACATCGCAAGCCGTCGAAGCCGCAGTTTCTCGATCCGGTCAGCCGCGGGTTTCAGGAAGGTGTGCCGCGCATCAGTTACCAGGGCACGTTCCAGATCAAGCAGTTCCCAGGTAACGTGTTGCTCACCTACGACTACCACCACAGTTATCGGGTGATTCCGCTCGATGGCCGTCCGCACGCCGGCAAGGACATCAAGCTCTGGATGGGCGACTCGCGCGGACATTGGGAGGGGAACACGCTCGTCGTCGATGTCGCCAGCCTCAACGATCAGACGTGGTTCACGATCATCGGCGACTTCCACTCCGACGCCCTGCACGTGACCGAACGCTGGACACCCACGGCACCAGATCACATCGTTTACATCGCGACGATCGAGGATCGGAACGTGTACACGCAGCCATGGAAACTGCGTGTGGACTACCGCCGTCAGCCGGTGGACGAGCAGTGGGAGAGTGCGGTGTGGGAAGGCAACCGGACTGCCGATGTCGTCTTAGGCGACCAGAAGAAATAGGGCTGCGGATGCGCTCGCGCAACTCACGCTGATTATCCGGAGGTACCGCACACACTCACGGGAAGCGAACACACGGCACACAACGAGCACAAGGGATCGTCGTCGGCTCCTGGGATATCCGCGACGAAACACACGCGTTTGTCGGTGATAAGCGCCTGCGGAAGGAGATCAGCGATGGGACGTGGACTTGTTCGGCCGTTCATTTTGATCCTGTTGTCCTGCCTTGCACTGCCTGCCGCGGTGTTCGCCCAGGAAGCGACGATTTCCGGCACCGTGAAGGACTCGACCGCGGGAGTTCTTCCCGGCGTGGCCGTCCGTGCCGTGCACGAAGCCACGGGCACGCAGTTCGAAGGGTTCACCGACGAACGCGGCAACTTCCGCATTCCCATCCGCATTGGCGTCTATCGCATCACCGCGGAACTGGCGGGGTTCGCAACCCTTCAGCAGATGGGACTTGAAGTGCTCGTCGGGCAGCAGGTTTCGTTGAACCTCGTGATGATGCCATCGACGATTTCAGAATCGGTGACGGTCACCGGCGAAGCGCCACTGGTGAACGTGAGCTCGTCGCAGCTGGGCGGCAACATCGATTCACGGCAGCTCTCCGAGCTGCCGGTCAACGGCCGCAACTTCCTCGATCTGACGATGCTCGTGCCGGGCGCGCGGGCGAATCACACGGACCCCGGCGGCCTGCCGGCGGCGTACGGTGCTGTTCAACTCAACATCGACGGCATGCAGGTAACCAACAACTGCTGCGCAGGCGCCAACCGGCAGCCGAGCTTCGGCCGCGACGCCATTGCCGAGTTCCAGCTCACGGGCCGCTTCGACGCGACGCAGGGGCGCTCGTCGGGGGCACAGGTCAACGTCATCACCAAATCCGGCACCAACACGCTGACTGGTACCCTCTCCGGCTACTTCCGCAGCGACAAGATGAACGCAGAGGACTTCGTGGCTCACCACGTGCTCCCGTACTCGAATCAGCAGGTCAGCGCGACGATCGGCGGACCGATTCGCCGCGACAAGGTGCACTACTTCTTCAATTACGAGTTCGAGCGCGAGCCGATCACGGTCACGCACAATTCGCCCTATCCAACCTTCAATGTCGATTTGACGACGGTACGCCGCCAGCACAAACCGATGGCGCGGGGCGACGCCCAGTTATCAAACAAGATGCGGCTGAGCGTGTCGGGCTACATGTGGCGCGACTTTCAGCCGCTCGACGGCACGCAGGCGACGATTGGCGGCGCGACGAACCATCCGGCCAACGCGATCAAGTTCGACAAGTACGCGGAAGCGGTCCAGGGGTTGTTGACGCGGGTGATCAGCAATCGCGCGCTCAACGAGCTGAAGGTCGGTTGGGCGGCGAACCACTGGGACCAGGGGCCGACCGCCAAATGGACGGCGACCACCGGGCTTGCTGCGGCGCGCAATCCCGTTGCGAATCAACGGCAGCTTCCGCCGGTGATTACGCTGCGTGGCTTCAACATCGGCGGCGGGACGAACTTCCCGCAGTATATCGGCCAGAAGGTCTATACCCTGCGCGACGATTTCTCCTTCTCCGGCAACAAAGGGGGACGGCACGACCTGCGGCTCGGCGGTGAGTACCTGAACTACCTGACGTGGCACGACTGGTGTAAT
>Ga0114129_10015050_pt1 | contig 11012 bp, 10 predicted proteins | sample RhiMetdeltSRZDD1_FD_80071 | JGI IMG/M metagenome (GOLD analysis project Ga0114129, IMG submission 80071) | Populus rhizosphere microbial communities from Tennessee, USA - Rhizosphere MetaG P. deltoides SRZDD1 (version 2) (version 2) | ecosystem: Host-associated > Plants > Roots > Rhizosphere >... | reverse complement strand
CAAGACGGAGAAGTGGGCCGCGCTCGGCACCGCCATCCTCTCCAACATCGGCCTCGTCACCGGCCGCAAGCGGACGATCACCGGCGCCGGCAGCGTCCTCACCAAGAACCGGATGGAGAACACGGCGGAGTCCCGGGTGGAGGCGCTGCGGGCCGAGGTCGCCGATCTGGAGAAGGAGCTGGGCGGCCCGGGCGGGATCGATCCGGCGCGGCTGGAGGCGCGGTCCGGTGTGCCGAGCCGGACCGACGTGAAGGTCCTGCGCTACGATCTGGTCTGGGTGTACTGACGCTGAGCTCCGCTCTCTTCTCCCTGCTCCTGATCGCGCCCGGCCCCGGGCCGTCGACCTCGCCGGATCCGTTCGCCGAGGGCAAGCACAAGGGCATGTGCTACGCGCATGCCCTGCGCCCCGGAGCCGGCTACGGCACCGACGCCTCCGAGCAGTCCCTCCACCGCCTCAAGGAGCTGGGCGTCACGTGGGTCTCGATCACGCCCTTCGGCTTCCAGCGCCGGCGGCAGGACTCGACGTTCCGGTGGTTCCGCGATGCCGCGGCGGGCTTCGGGGAGAGCGACGAGCGGCTCGTGGGCGTGACCCGTCAGGCCCACGCCCTCGGCATGAAGGTGATGCTCAAGCCCCACCTCTGGCTGCGGCCGCCGGACTGGCCCGGCTCCGTCGAGCCGCAGGGGGAGGAGGGCTGGCGGGAATGGTTCCGCACCTACCGCGAATTCATCCTGCACTATGCCCTGCTCGCGCGCATGAGCGGCATGGACGCCCTCTGCATCGGCAACGAGCTCGAGAAGACGACCGGCCGCGAGCGCGAGTGGCGCTCCATCATCGCGGCCGCGCGCGCCGCGTACCCGGGTCCGCTCACCTACGGCGCCGCGTTCGAGGAGGTGTTCCGCGTGCCGTTCTGGGACGCCCTCGACTTCATCGGCGTCAGCGCCTACTACCCGCTGCTGGACGAGCGCTCGCCGGGCCGCGCGCGCCTGGCCGCGGCGTGGAAGCCGCTCGCGGACAGGCTCGCGGGGCTGGCCTCGGCGCGCGGCCGCCGGATCGTCTTCACCGAGCTGGGCTATCGCAGCGCCGACTTCGGCGCGTGGAAGCACTGGGAGATCCCGCGCTCCGCGCCGGTGAACCTGACCGTGCAGGCCGACGCCTACGCCGCCTTCTTCGATGCGCTCTGGGCGCAGGACTGGATGGCCGGCGTCTACTGGTGGAAGTGGTTCTCCCATCCCGGCCACAGCGGGCCGGACAGCAACGACTACGAGCTGGAGAACAAGCCGGCCGAGAGCATCGTAAAGGTGTATTACCGGACGGGAGGATAATCGGCACCGTCGATGCCGCGCGATCCAAACAATTGGAGCAGTGAGGAGCTGAAGCAGCGCTTCGAGGCGTTCGCCGCGCGCTTCGCCGAAAAGGGACACCCCGGTGCCGCCGGCGCCCCGGCCGCTCCTGCCCCGGACGACTACTGGCAGAGCCTGCAGGATCTGTTCACCCGCGACGTCACCGCCCGCGAGTTCCGGGACCTGGTCGGGCGGGACCGCGAGGACACGTGGCGCTTCTTCACCCGCGAGATCGACTTCTCGGGGCTGGACCGGAAGCCCTGGTTCGCCCGCTATCCCGCGATGGCGTGGAAGATCTTCCTGACGATGGCGTTCCGCCTCAGCCCCGCGCGCCGGGTGATCTTCGCCGCGTCGGGCCTGCTGCTCTTCGTGGCCTGGGTGAAGTTCCTGCTCACCCACGCGGACCTGTCCGGCTGGGGACTCCTCTCGATGGAAGGCTCCCTCGTCGCCGCCACGCTGCTCTTCGCGCTGCTGCTGGTGGAGCTGGGCGACAAGCTCGCCCTCAAGGGCGACCTGGAGATCGCCCGCCAGATCCAGTTCGGGCTGCTGCCCTTCGCCCCGTTCTCCCGCGCGGGCACGTCGATCCACACGGCCATGCGCCCCGCCAACACGGTGGGCGGCGACTACTTCGACGTCATCGAGCTGCCCGACGGCCACATCGCCCTCGCGATGGGGGACGTGGCGGGCAAGGGCATGCCCGCCGCGCTGCTGATGGCGTTGCTGCAGGGCAGCCTGCGCACCCTCATCACCGCCGGCTTTCGCGGCGCCGAGCTGGTCCGCACGCTGAACGATCATCTTTACGCCAACATCCCGCGCAACCGGCTGGTGACGCTCTTCTACGCGGAGCTGGATCCGGCGACGGGACTCCTGCACTACGTCAACGCCGGCCACAACGCCCCCTTCCTCCTCCGGCCCGGGGGCGGGAACCGGCTCGTCACCACCGGCGTCGCCCTCGGGGTGGTGGGCGGGTCGGCCTTCGAAGAGCGCGGGGAGACCCTGGCCTCGGGGGAACGCCTGTTCCTCTTCACCGACGGCGTCACGGAGGCCTTCGACCCCCAGGACCGCGAGTACGGCGAGGACCGGCTGCAGGGCCTCCTCGTCTCGAATCACCGGCTGCGCAGCCCCGAGCTCATCGACGCGGTGCGCGAGGACGTGCTCGCCTTCTGCGGCGCGGCCCGGCCCCGCGACGACATGACGATGATGCTGGTGGAGAGGTGAGACTCACGTCCATAGTAGACTGCGAGGTGGAAGCGAAGGAGGCGGGATGGCGAACGCGAACGGCACGGTGAAGGCGGCCCTCGACCACCTCGAAGGCCACTTCGGCGACTTCCAGAGGACCCTCGTCGAGCTCTCGCGCGTGCCCAGCGTGTCCGCCCAGGGCTTCCCGCCCGCCGAGGTCCGCCGCTCGGCCGATGCGGTGGCGGACGCCATGCGCCGGGTGGGGGTGGAGAACGTCGAGGTGCTGGAGATCCCCGGCGTCCATCCCTACGTCTACGGCGACTGGCTGCACAAGCCCGGCGCGCCCACCATCCTCCTCTACGGGCACCACGACGTGCAGCCGCCCGGCCGGCCCGAGAAGTGGCTGAGCCCCGCCTTCGAGCCCACCGAGCGCAAGGGAAGGCTCTACGGCCGTGGCACCGCCGACGACAAGGCGGGGGTGATGGCGCACGTGGCCGCGGTCGCCTCGTATCTCGAGTCCTCGGGCGACGTCCCGTGCAACGTGAAGTTCGTGATCGAGGGCGAGGAGGAGATCGGCTCCGAGAACCTCGGCAAGTTCCTCGAGAAGTACAAGCCCAAGCTGAGCGCGGACTTCATCGTGCTGTCCGACACCGCCAACTTCGACACCGGCGTCCCCGCCCTCACGTATCAGCTCCGAGGGATCGCCCAGGTGGACGTCGAGGTCAAGGTCCTCGATCACCCCGTCCACAGCGGGATGTGGGGGGGACCGGTGCCCGATCCGGTGCAGATCCTGTCGAAGCTCATCGCGGACCTGCAGAAAGAGGACGGCTCGCTCGACGTGCCCGGCCTCTACAAGGACGTCGCCAAGCCGTCGAAGAAGCAGCTCCAGCGCATCCGCAAGCTGCCCTTCGACGAGAAGAAGTTCAAGAAGGATGCCGGGCTGGTGGAAGGAGCCAGGCTGGCGGGGGAGAAGGGCTACTCGGTCTACGAGAGGATCTGGACGCGCCCCTCGCTGACCGTGATCGCCATGGAGTCCCACCCCATCCAGGGCTCGTCCAACCAGATCGTGGACTCGGCCCGCGCCCGGCTCTCGCTGCGGACGGTCCCCAACATGGACGGCCGCAAGGCGGCGGGGCTGCTCATCAAGAAGCTCACCCGCAACCCCTCGCACAACGTCAAGGTCACGGCCCGGCTCAACGGCACGACACCGTGGTGGACGACCGATCCCGAAGGCCCGGCCTTCGAGGCCGCCCGCCGCGCGCTCAAGGCCGGCTTCGGCAAGGACACGGCGATGATCGGGGCCGGCGGGTCGATCGGCTTCGTGCAGCCCTTCGCCGACATGCTGGGCGGCGCGCCGTGCCTGCTCATGGGCGTCGAGGATCCGCCGTGCAACGCCCACTCGGAGAACGAGAGCCTCCACCTCGGGGACTGGCGCAAGGTCATGCGGTCGGCCATCCACCTCTACGACGAGCTGTCGCGGGTGGAGGTGAAGCGCCGCCGTTAGGCGGGATCGTTCGCCGGCGCTCCGCCCGACGCGGGCCGCCGAGCGCCGCGACGCTATAATCCGCGCAGCGGATGGACCTTCCTCCCGGCGCGCGGTTCGGCCCGTACGAGATCGTTTCCGCCATCGCCGCGGGCGGCATGGGCGAGGTCTACCGGGGCCGGGACACGCGGCTGCAGCGCGAGGTCGCGGTGAAGGTGCTGCCGCGGGGTGTCGCCACCGACCCGGAGCGCGTTCGCCGCTTCCAGCAGGAGGCGCGCGCGGCCGGCGTGCTCAACCATCCCAACGTCACCGCCCTCTACGACGTGGGGACCCAGGACGGCACCCCTTACGTCGTCTCGGAGCTGCTCGAGGGCCAGACGCTGCGCCAGCGGATCGACGAGGGCCCGATCCCCGCGCGGAAGGCCTTCGAGTACGGGGTGCAGGTCGCCCACGGGCTGGCCGCCGCCCACGAGAAGGGGATCGTCCACCGGGACCTGAAGCCGGAGAACGTCTTCATCACCCGCGACGGGCGCGTGAAGATCCTCGACTTCGGGCTCGCGAAGCTCACCGAGGTCGATGCCGAGCCGGCCGAGCCGGGGACCGCCGCCACCCAGGGACGGTCGGCCCCGGGGATCGTGCTCGGCACCGCCGCCTACATGTCTCCGGAGCAGGTGCGCGGCAAGGCCGCCGACGCCCGCTCGGACATCTTCGCCTTCGGCGCGATCCTCTACGAGATGCTCTGCGGCCGGCGGGCCTTCCCCGGCGCCTCGGTCGTCGACACCATGAGCGCGGTGCTGCGGGAGGACCCGCCGGACCTGTCGCTCTCCAGCCGGGCGGTGCCGCGCGAGATGGAGCGCATCGTCCATCGGTGCCTCGAGAAGAGCCCGGCCGAGCGCTTCCAGTCCGCGCGGGACCTCGCGTTCCACCTCCAGACCGCGGCCGCGTCGACGGGCGGCCCGATCGGGCGGCTCTCCGGCGCGCGCGCGTGGCCCTGGGCGGCGCTCACCCTCGCCGCGCTCCTCCTCGGCCTCGGCGCGGGCGGGCTCCTCGGCGCGCGCGGCCGTCCCCCGCTGCCCTCCTTCAAGCGCCTCACGTTCAGGCGCGGCGCGATCGCCGGCGCGCGCTTCGCGCCCGACGCCCGCACGGTCGTCTACGACGCGCGCTGGGACGCGCGCCCGGGCGAGATCTTCTCGGCGCGGGCCGAGAGCCCGGAGTCACGGCCGCTGGACGTCGCTCCCGCGCAACTGCTCTCCGTCGCCTCCACTGGCGAGCTGGCGGTGCTGCTCCATCCCCGCTACCTGCGCGGCTTCGTCAACCGGGGCACGCTCGCGCGCGTGCCCCTCTCGGGCGGGGCGCCCCGCGAGGTGCTGGAGGACGTGCAGGCCGCCGACTGGGCGCCGGACGGCAAGAGCCTCGCCATCGTGCGCGACGTCGAGGGGAGGAACCGGCTCGAGTACCCCGTGGGCACCGTGCGGTACGAGGCGGGCGGCTACGTCAGCCACCCCCGCATCTCTCCCCGGGGGGACATGGTCGCGTTCCTGGACCATCCCCTCCAGAGCGACGACGGCGGCAACGTCGCGGTGGTGGAGGCGGCTGGCGGGCTCAAGACCCTCTCCCGGGGCTGGCTCAGCGTGGCGGGGCTCGCGTGGTCCTCGGCGGGGGACGAGGTGTGGTTCACCGGGGCCAAGGTCGGCCTCAAGCGCGCGCTCTGGGCGGTCTCGCTCGCAGGGAAGGAGCGGCCGATCCTGGACGCGATGGGTCCGCTCAGCCTCCAGGACGTCGCGGGCGGCCGGGTCCTCCTCTCCCGCGACGACCTGCGCCGCGAGATCGTGGGGCTCGTCCCCGGCGACGCGCGCGAGCGCGAGCTGTCCTGGCTCGACTGGTCGCGGGCCACCGATCTCTCGGACGACGGCCGCACGCTGCTCTTCACCGAGCAGGGCGAAGGCGCCGGCCGCAACCCCTCGATCTACGTCCGGCGAGCCGACGGCACCGCGCCCGTGCGGCTGGGGGAGGGGATCTCCACCAAGCTCTCTCCCGACGGCCGGTGGGCGCTCGCCCTCCGGCCCGCGAGCCCGACCCAGCTCCAGCTCCTGCCGCTCGGCGCCGGGGACGTCAAGCTCATCACGCACGACGACATGAACCACCACTGGGCGACCTGGTGCCCCGACGGCACCTGCGTCGTCTTCTCCGGCAACGAGCCGCGACGCGGGATCCGCCTCTACGTGCAGGCGCTCGACGGCCGCCCGCCGCGGCCGGTGACGCCGGAGGGCGTCGGCATCACGTGGCATCCGGTCTCTCCCGACGGGCGGATCGTGGCCGCCGTCGGACCGGGCGATGGGGTCTTCCTGTATCCCCTGGGTGGCGGCGATCCCCAGCCGGTGCCGGGGATCGTAGAAGGTGATCGGCCCGTCCGCTGGAGCGCCGACGGGCGGGCCCTGTTCCTGTTCCGCGACGCCGAGGTGCCGGCGCCGCTGTTCCGGCTGGACCTCGCGAGCGGGCGGCGCGAGCCGTGGAAGGAGTTCATGCCCTCCGATCCGGCCGGCGTCGGCCTGATCAACCCGGTCCTGGTGACGCCCGACGGCCGGCACTACGTGTACAGCTTTCGCCGCGTGCTGTCCGACCTGTACCTGGCCGAGGGGCTTCGATGAGGCGGCCGGCGAACGCGGCGGGGATGGCGGCGCTGGCGCTCGCCGTCGCGGTCGCGGCCTCCGCGCAGGTGCGTGAGACGCAGCGGCTGGCCGCTTGCCGCGCCGTGCTGGACGCGATCGCGCACATGCCCGAAGGGATCCCGCGGGACCTGCTCGACAAGGCGGCGTGCGTGGCGGTCGTGCCCGGAGTGAAGAAGCTCGCGCTCGGCGTGGGCGGCCGCTACGGCAAGGGCGCGGTGACGTGCCGGAAGGACGAAGGGCGGGGGCCGTGGGGCGCGCCGGCCATGATCGAGATGGGCGGGCCCAGCATCGGCCTCCAGATCGGGGGGCAGTCGGCCGACTACGTGTTCCTCATCATGAATCCCCGGGGCATCGACCACCTCCTCCGCAGCAAGTTCACCCTGGGCGCCGACGCCTCGGTGGCGGCGGGGCCGAAGGGCCGCAGCGCCGAGGCGGCCACCGACCTGCAGCTCCATGCCGAGATCCTCACCTACTCCCGCTCCCGTGGCCTCTTCGCGGGCGTCTCGCTCGAGGGAGCGGTCGTGAAGCAGGACCGCAACGCGAACGAGCAGGTCTACGGCGAGCCGGTGGAGGCTCGTGACCTGCTGCTCAGGGCCGATCGCCGCGTCCCCGCCGCGGCCCGCGAGCTGGTGGACGCGCTGCGGGAGCTGTCACCCCCGGGACGACGCCCCTGAAAGGCATCGCCCCCCGACCCGCGCGCGCCGCGCTGGTGGTGTTGCTGGCGGGGGCCCGCGTGGTCTCCGCCCAGACCGCCTCGTCTTCATTCACCGGCCGCGGCCCGCTCGAGACCCGCGAGGAGTGGATCCTCGTCGAGCCGCACCTGACGCTGCCCACGTTGTCTCCCGATCCGCTGGGCGCCGGGACGACGCGGGTCCGGCTCGACGGCGACTGGGGCAGCGACTTCGGATGGAGGTGGCGGTTTCCGGGGGACCTGGAAGAGCTGAAGTTCATCGTCGACGGAGAGCACGTCACGATCGGGCTGGAGGTCCGCCGCGGCGTCACGCCGTCGTTGACGCTGGGCCTGCGGCTGGGGATGCAGTGGCGCGGGGGCGGGATCCTCGACGGGGTGATCGACTGGTGGCATCGCCTCCTCCACCTGCCGGGCAACGATCGGGCGGCATTCGCTCGCGGGCAGTTCCGGGTCGAGGGGGAGCACGGCGGTGAGCCCGCGGTGAGCTGGGACGGGCGCGGGGGGACGGGGCTCGGACGCACCGAGCTGAACGCGCTGTGGTCGCTCTCGCGGCCGGCGGCGGGCTGGCGGACGGCGGTCGTCGGGCGCGTGGCGCTGCCGAGCGGGACCGGACCGTTCGCGGCGGGCGGCGTGGATGCGGGCGCGCAGGTGCTGGCGGCGCATCGCCTCGGTTCGGCCTTCGACGTGTATCTCGGGGCCGGGGGGACGCTCTTCGGCCGGCGGGTCCTGGACGGCGTGCAATACGCGCGGCTGCGTCCGCACGGGTTCGTCGTCTTCGAGTGGAGGCCCACCTGGCGGTGGAGCCTGCTGGTGGAGGGGAGCGGCGCGGGAGCGCTCGTCCGCAACATCGACGGCTATCCGAAGGTGCATTCCTACTTCAAGATGGGCTCCAAGGTCGACCTGTCGCGCGGCTGGCGGATCGAGGGCGGGTTCGTGGAGGGGATCAAGGACCAGCAGGCGACGACGGATTTCGGCGTCTTCGCGGGCGTGAGCCGGGAGTTCTGAGCGGTTGCGCCCGCACGATCGCGGTCTCGCCGCGCTGCTGAAGCGGGAGCTCGTGCCGGCGGATGACGGGTCCACGGCCGCCCTCGTCCGCGAGCTGCGCCACGTCAAGCGGGCGAAGCAGTTCTCCCGCGCCGAGCTCATCAGGATGTGCCGCTGGAAGAGCCCCCGCGCCACGCGTCACTACGAGCGCAACGCCCCGGCCGCCGTCCAGCGCACGTCCCGCGAGGTGCTCCGCACGCGCGACGAGCGGCGCCGCATCGAGCTGCTCACCAGCCTCCGGGGCGTCGGCGTCCCCACCGCCTCCGCGATCCTGACGCTCATCGACCCGCGGCGTTACGGCGTCATCGACATCCGGGCCTGGCAGCTCCTCTACCGGACGGGCGCGGTCCGGCGAAGGCCCGGCGGCGTCGGCTTCCGCGCCGCCGACTGGGAGGAGTACCTGTCCATCCTGAGACACCACGCGCGCGCGCTCCGCGTGAGCGTCCGGCGCGTCGAGCTCACCCTGTTCGAGTATCACCGTAAGACGCTGAAGGGCCGGCTCTACGGGCGAGGCGCCCGGCCCACGTTACAATCAGGCCGCGCTTCGGGGAAAGGATGAAGGAAACCATGCTCAGATCCCTCTCGGTGCTGGTCGGCCTCGCTTGCCTCGCCGCCACCGCCTCGGCCCAGGACGGGCCGAAGTTCTCGCTCGGCTATGCCTACCTGAAGACCCTCGAGTCGGGCGGCGGGAGCGCTCCCGTCGGCGCCTATGTGTCCCTGTCGGGCGGGGGGGCCACGACGCTGGAGATCGACGGGGCGTATCACCGGGACAAAGAGCAGGGAATTACGCTCAAGACCTTCACCCTCACCGGGGGCCCGCGGTTCGCCTTCGGCGACCGTAGGAGCCAGGGACCGTTCATGCACGTGCTGGGCGGCCTGCGCCGCGACAGCCTGGAGGGCTCGTCGCACACGTCCTACGGTGGGATGGCCGGCGTCGGGGTCGACCTCGGCACCGCCGCCAGCGTCGCCGTGCGCCTGGGCGCCGACTTCCAGATCTTCTGGAACCACGGCGAGAACGTGAAGACGCTCCGGCTCATCGCCGGCCTGACGTTCTGATTCTGGAATGCGGCGCGCTCCGCTGCGCGCGAAACGTCGTCGAGCGCCTCGCGTCGGAGTGAATCCGCCGCGAGGCGATGGAGGAAACGCTCCGCTGCGCGCGCCGAACGCTGGCGCACCGCGCGCCTTCGGAGTCTAGGTGCGGTCGCGCCTCGCCGCTGCGGTCGGGTCGGCGATCTTCCTGTTCGTCGCGCCCGGCGTGGTCGCCGGCTGGATCCCCTGGCGGATCACCCGCGGGCGGCTCGAGCCGCCGCTGTTCGACGGCCGCGCGTCGAGGATCATCGGCGTGCTCCTGATCGTCGTGGGCGCCTCGGTGCTGCTCGAGTCGTTCGCGCGGTTCGCTCGCGTCGGCCGTGGCACGCCGGCGCCGGTGGCTCCGACGGAGCGGCTCGTCGTCTCGGGCCTCTACCGGCACGTGCGCAATCCGATGTACCTTGCCGTGGTGTCGGCGATCCTTGGCCAGGCGCTGCTTTTTGGAAGCAGCGAGCTGCTGTGGTACGGCGCCCTGATGTGGCTGGCGTTCCACCTGTTCGTCCTGCTCTACGAGGAGCCCACGCTGCGCCGCCAGCACGGCGACGAGTACGAGACCTACCGGGCGGCGGTCCGGCGATGGCGGCCGAGGGTGAGACCTTACCGGGCGGAGCGGCCTTGAGCGTGCCGCTCGCCATCCGCGAGGCCACGCCCGCCGACCTCGGCGTGGTGATGCACCACCGGCGGAGCATGTTCGCCGACATGGGGACCGGGGAGCGGGAGGCGCTCGACGCGATGGAGGCGAGCTCGCGGCCGCTGTTCGCCCGCGGGCTGGCGGACGGGAGCTACCGGGGCTGGCTCGTCCAGGCGGACGACGGGCGGGTGGTAGCCGGCGGCGGCATCATCGTCCTCCCGTACCATTCCAGCCCGCGCGACCCGAAGCCGGAGCGGGCCTGGATCGTGAACATGTACACCGAGCGCGCGTACCGGCGGCAGGGCCTGGCGCGGCGGCTCATGGAGCAGATGATCCGGTGGTGCCGCGCCCAGCGGATGGCCGCCGTCTACCTCCACGCGAGCGATGAGGGCCGGGCGCTCTACGAGTCGCTCGGGTTCACGCCGACGAACGAGATGCGCCTGCCTCTCTGAGGCCGGCCCCCGCCTCCGCCTCCCGCGCCCCGCGCTGGCCGGCCTCGACGTCGACCTTCGCGAGGAGGGCGAGCCCGAGCACGAAGAACACGACCAGGGTCAGGATCGCCTCGCGGCCGGAGCCGGTGGCCGCGATCACGGCCCCGAACAAGGCCGGTCCGAGGATCCCCGCGAACTTGTCGAACACGCCGAAGAAGCCGAAGAACTCGGACGACTTGTGTCGGGGGATCATCGTGGAGAAGAGCGACCGGCTGAGGGCCTGCGTTCCGCCCATCACCATCCCCACGGCCATGCACAGGAGGAAGTAATGCAGGGCCGTCTTCATGAAGTAGGCGGCGATGGTGATCACGATGTAGACCGAAAGGCCCAGGACGATCCCTCGCTTGGCTCCGATCCTCGCGGCCAGGTTCCCGAACAAGAAGGAGAACGGGAT
>Ga0114129_10015049_pt1 | contig 11012 bp, 9 predicted proteins | sample RhiMetdeltSRZDD1_FD_80071 | JGI IMG/M metagenome (GOLD analysis project Ga0114129, IMG submission 80071) | Populus rhizosphere microbial communities from Tennessee, USA - Rhizosphere MetaG P. deltoides SRZDD1 (version 2) (version 2) | ecosystem: Host-associated > Plants > Roots > Rhizosphere >... | reverse complement strand
TTCCGCAACGTCGAACCCGGAAGCGGCTACCGCGTGCGCCTCGACTCCACCAGCGAGACCTCCGATCCGCTGACGGTCCTGACGACGCAGTCTGCGCCGCCCTCGACCGACGTCTACGACCAGAGCATCCCCAACGACGGGTACGGCTACCTGACCACCCGCGACGGCACAAAGCTTGCCTACTCCGTGCATCCGCCGACCGACGTGACGAACGTCGGGGGCGTCGACCTGCCGCCCAACCCGGCCGGCAACAGCGTGCCGTCTCCGACGCTGATCGAGTACTCGGGCTACGGCTACGCCAGGCCCGAGGGCCCGGTGAGCGGGATCGCCGCGCTCGCCAACATGATGGGCTTCACGGTCGTCGACGTCAACATGCGCGGCACCGGCTGCTCCGGCGGGGCGTTCGACTTCTTCGAGCCGCTGCAGAACCTGGACGGCTACGACGTCATCGAGACGGTCGCCCGGCAGCCCTGGGTGGCCCACAGCAAGGTCGGCATGCTGGGCATCTCCTACGGCGGCATCAGCCAGCTCTTCACGGCCCAGACCCGGCCGCCGAGCCTTGCCGCGATCACGCCCGTCTCTCTGATCGACCAGGTGCAGACGACGCTCTATCCGGGCGGCATCCTGAACACGGGATTCGCGTTCGCGTGGGCGCAGGAGCGGATGGCCCAGGCCCGGCCGGCTGACCCCGCCAATCCCAACAACGGCGCGCAGCCATACGCCGTCCAGCGCATTGCCGAAGGCGACACGACCTGCCAGGCCAACCAGGACCTTCACCCCGAGGCCGCCGACCTCGAGCAGAAGATCCGTGACAACGACCATTACGTGCCCGAGGTCGCCGATCCGCTCTCCCCGCTCACGTTCGTCGACGAGATCAACGTCCCGACCTTCATGGCCTGTCAGTGGACCGACGAGCAGACCGGCGGCCACTGCCCGACGCTTGCCAAGCGCCTGACCGGCACCGACAAGAAGTGGGTCACGTGGACGAACGGCACCCACGTCGACTCGCTCAGTCCCGAGATCTTCAACCGCCTCTACGACTTCCTCCATATCTACGTGGGGCAACAGGCGCCCCCGGTCGCCCAAACGGCCTTCCTCAATGCCGCCGCTCCGGCGATCTTCCAGGCGATCTTCGGCATCGACGGGCCCGGCGGGACGCCGCCGCTGATGACGCTGCCGCCGGACCCGATCCAGGCGATGCCGACCTACGAGCTCGCCAAGGCGGCGTTCGAGGCACAGCCTCCGATCCGAGTCCTGTTCGACAACGGGGCGGGCAACTCGGGCAATCCCGGCTGGCCCTACCCATCGTTCGAGCACTCCTTCACGGAGTTCCCGGTCCCCGGCACGACCGCTCGTTCCTGGTATCTGGGCCCCGATGGCGCGCTTGCCGACGATCCCGCCGACGGAGCCCGTGCGGACGCGTTCACCTGGGATGCGGACGCGCGGCCGCTGACCAACTTCACCGGCGACACCGGCTCGGGGGACAACGGGCTCTGGACGGCCACGCCGCCCTACCAGTGGTCGCAGGACCCGGCCCGGCACGCCGCCGCCTACGTGACCCAGCCGCTCGGCGCGGACACCACCGTGGTCGGCGCCGGCCGGGTGGACCTCTGGGTGCGCTCCTCCGCGCCCAACGTCGACCTGCAAGTCACCATCAGCGAGGTCCGGCCCGATGGCAAGGAGACCTTCGTGCAGAACGGCTGGGTGCGGGGCGAGATGCGGGCGCTCGACGAGGCGAAGAGCACGGAGCTGGAGCCCGTTCTCAGCCTGCGCGAGGCGGACGTCGCGCCGCTGCCGGCGGACGAGTTCGTGCCGGTCACCGTCCCGCTCTACTACCAGGGGCACGCGTATCGCGCGGGCTCGCGCATCCGTGTCCGCGTCTCGGCGCCCAACGGGGACCAGCCGATCTGGTCGTTCGGCGAGACCGAGCCCGCCGGGACGGCCGAGGTCGAGATCGGCTACGGCGACGACATGCCGTCCCGTCTCGTCCTCCCCGAGGTGCCCGGGGTCGACGTGCCGGACCAGCTGCCGCCGTGCCCCGGCCTGCGCGGCGAGCCGTGTCGCGACTACGTGGCGTTCGAGAACGACACTTCCGTGCTCGACGGCTACGTGCGCCCGAAAGCTGCGTCTCCGATCACCGTCCCGCTCGTGCCCGCCTTCGAGGAGTGCTCCGAATCATCGGCCAACCGTGTTCACGGTCCACCGCTGGCGGCGCCCTCGTGCCATCCGCCCGAGCAATCCTCCGACCACCTGACGGTTGGTGCTCCCGACGCGAACGGCAAACCGGTCACCTCGACCGGCAGCGTCAAGCTGAAGGTGACGGGCGAGACTCCGATCGACTCGGGGAACGGCGATCAGGCCGACGTCCAGATCACGGCCTCGTTGACCGACGTGCGCAAGAAGGCCGACCTCACCGACTACACGGGTGAGCTGCGCGCCGAGTTCGGTATCCGGATCACCGATCGCAACAACGGCCCCGCAGCGGACATCCCTGCGACGGTGATCGACAGCACGTTCGCCTTCAACATGGCCTGCGCGGCAACGGGTGGGGCCGAAGGCGGCACATGCAACGCCACGACGACCGTCGATGCCGTAATGGGCGCGAACCTTGCGAGTGAAGGGAAGCGCGCGGCATGGGAGGTGTCGAAGGTCCGCGTATTCGATGGCGGAGCCGACGGCGATGCCGACACCGCCGGCGACAACACGCTGTTCGCCGTGCAGGGGATCTTCGTTCCGTAACCAGGCGGAAGGCGCGGAGCTAGGGGAAGTACACCGACGCGTTATTCCCGCCGGTGCAAACATGCGGGCTACCGCCGCTGCAATACATGTCGAAGCTACGGCCTGTGGCGGGACTGTACGCAGTGACCGTCACGTATCCCCCGCCGGTCCGAGAGTAGGCGTCCCTCACGTTCTGAGCGAACGGGCATGACGTGTTCGCGCCGACGAAGACGCCACCCCCGCAGGAACTGGTGCCACTCGGCGTCGTGGGCGCGGCGGGCGCCGAGCCCGTCGACGGAGACGCGGAGCGGCGCTTCCTCCGGTTGGCGCGCTTCAACCGGTCGACCTCTCGCTTGAGTTCTCGTGTCTCCTGGCGTTGGCGCTCCTCCAGTCGCCCTTTGCGCTCGGCGCGTTCGAGCTCTTCCTGCTGGAGACGCTTCTCGTCAGCGCTGTCACCACTGTCGCCGCCGCAGCCGTAGAGACCCCCGCCCACGAGCACACAACACAGAAGTACGAGGATACGACCCGCCACGCCGGCGGCGAGTATACGGTTGGCCCCGGAGGCAATGGCGTCTTTAGGGGCATCACGGCCAGACCGGATCGCTGTGGTGATCCTGGTCCTGGCTACAGGCGTGCTCCTCGCCGCAGCGTGCGGAGGCGGTGACGAGGCCCGCGGCGGTCCGCCGCGGCGAGCGGCTGACACGGAGCTGCTTTCGGCGGCAGACCGCCGCAGCTTCGCTCGCATCAGCCAGCAGCTCGGAGGTCGTGTGGGGGTGAGGGTGTCGGGCGTCGGCCGCAGGCCGAGCATCGAGCGGCTTGGTCGCCTCAGTGGCGGAGTCGCGTGGTCGTCGATCAAGGTTCCGATTGGAGTGGCCGTCATCCGAAGGAGCGGTGCGAGCCGGAACATGTCGCTCCTCCGCCGCGCGATCACCGCATCCGACAACCAGGCGGCTGAGCAGCTCTGGAGCAGCCTCGGGGCTCCCCGCACCGCCGGGCGAGCGGTGGAAAGAGCGCTCGCGGCGGCCGGCGACACCTCGACGAAGGTGCAGACGAGGCGTACGCGGGCCGGCTTCACGTCCTTCGGGCAGACGCGGTGGCCGCTGACCTCGCAACAGCGTTTTGTCGCCGGCTTGCCCTGCCTGCCGGCAAGCGCCCCGATCCTCCGGCTGATGGGCCAGGTGATCGCGTCGCAGCAGTGGGGACTCGGCTCGAGCCGAGTCCCCGCGCGAATCAAGGGGGGTTGGGGCCCAGACTCGGCGGGGCGCTATCTCGTGCGGCAGATGGGGCTGCTCGAGCTACCGAATGGCCGAACGGTTGCTGTGTCGGTGGCGACAATTCCGGCTGACGGCCGGTACGACACCGGCGTACGGAGCCTCACGCGAATCGCGCGCTGGCTGGTGCAGCACCTGGACGTGAACGGGGTGCCCGGCCGACGCTGTTGAGCTGAGTGCCGTAAGCGTCACGTCCGGTGGCAGGCGGTCACCTCAGGAGTCGACGTGAGCGTCTCGCTCCGAAACGCCGGCGGCTTCGAAGGCCGCTGCCCGGTCCGCGCCGAAGTACGTCCACTCGACGGGCTTGCCGTCGCGGAACGTCCACACGTTCCAGACGTGAGCCTCAACCTCGACCCCGCTCCCCTTTCCCCGCCCGCCGGTCCGTATGAACGCGAGCACCTTCTCGCCTGCGTCGATCAACTCTTCGGGGTGCCAGCGCGTGTGCCGCCCTTCCCAGATCTCCCCCTCACGGTCAGCCCAGGCCCGCACCTGGTCGCGACCTCGCAGGAGCACCGGGTCTATGAGCCGCCGCGAGAAGTCGAAGACAACGTCGGGCGGGGCCAGGTCCCAAACTGCCGGGTCCCCTTGGTCGAGCAAGGAGTAGATGCGCCGCACGAGGTCCACGTTCTGCTGCGACATCGCACGCGCAGTATCCCGCAGTCCGGGAGGTGCCCCTACTCGTCTCTTGCGACGATCAGCTCGAGGGGGACCGCGGCGCCGGACCGGTCATCGGCGTACATGACGTAGGCGCGCGGTGGCCCGCCGAGCCAGGATGCTTTCTCCGCCGGGCCGACATAGACAGCGGGACGCTGACTCCCATCGCTGGCGATGATCCAGATCTGCTGGCCTTCCTGGAAGCCGCCGCCTTCGTGCTCAGCCTCACTCTCGTGGGGCATCGCCGCCTCAGACTCCTCTGCTCGTCCTCTCGTCCTCCCCGAAGACCATCAGGCCGTGCACGACGTAGATGCACAGGGCGAAGACGCCGAGCGACCACCAGGGGTTGTCCCCACCGATCGAGAGCAGCGCCCCGACGGCGCCGAGCGTACCGGCGGCGATCCCGATCACCCGGCCGTAGGTGTTGCCCGCCAGCAGCGAGAACCCCCCGGTGAGCTGGATCACGCCGAGGATGATGAGGACCCAACCCAACGTGTTGAGGTCGTCGAGTATGTACCGCGTGTCGTTGACGAAGATGTTGGCATCGTCCAAGGCCCCGATGCCATAGATGATGTTGATCGTGCCCACGATCAACAGCAGGAATGCTGCGAACATGGCACGTCCGGCACCTCTCATTTGTGCTCCTTCCTGCTCCGACGCTGAGCGCTCAGCCTAGTTCCACGCGGGTGGGAAGTCCAACCGGGGCGCGGTGGCTGCAGCTTTTCTGGCGGGTCGAACCCGGGGCACCGATTGCGCGCTGACGTCGCTCCCGAGATCCGGAGCCGGCCGGCCAGGGCGGCACGGATATAGTCCGGCTGGTCCACACAGCAAACCGCTCCTTCGCGTGCTTCGCCAAAGCTTCAAGGTCCATCTGACGTTCTACCTCCTGGTGAACGTGTTCCTGATCGGCATCTGGGCGGTGAGCGGCGGTGGGTATTTCTGGCCCGTGTGGTCGCTCCTGGGCTGGGGCCTCGGCCTCGCAGCCCATTGGGCCGTGGTGTTTCACCGCAAGGGTTGGCAGTCGCCGGGGATGGCGCCGGCGGGCGAGAGCAACGCGGCGCCGGTCCGGGATACGCCCACGTCCGTCGAGGAGATGGCGTCGAGCGTCGGGTCGGAGCGACCGAGCCTCCGGCCGGCCGCCGCACCGGACGGCACGGTCACGATCCTGTTCACCGACATCGAAGCCTCCACGCAGCTGAACGAGCGCCTCGGCGACGTGCGGTGGCTGGAGCTGCTCCGTGCCCACCACGCGATCGTGCGCGAGCAGGTGCACGAACACGGCGGATTCGAGGTCAAGTCACAGGGCGACGGGTTCATGATCGCGTTCCCAAGCGCCCGCCGCGCGGTCCAGTGCGCCCGCGCCATTCAGGACGCAATCGACGCTCAGCTCGGCGACCACGCCGACACGCCGATCCGCCTGCGCATCGGCCTGCATACCGGTGAGGCGATCAAGGAGGAGGCCGACTTCTACGGCAAGAACATCGTCCTGGCCGCGCGTATCGCCGACCGGGCCCGCGGCGGCGAGATCCTTGCCTCCTCCGTCGTGAAGCAGTTGACGGAGAGCGCCGGCGATCTGCATTTCGAGAACGAGCGCGAGCTGGAGCTCGACGGGCTCGCGGGGACGCACATCGTCTACCGGGTGCTCTAGCTGGAAGTGGAGCGACGGCTCTGTGTCGATTCGCACATTGCCACGAGCATCGCCCGGGTATGCCGCCCGTGCTGATGTCCACACGGTGACGTAGGGGTCCCTATGAGCGACGCTCAGGCCGAGCAGCTCACGAAACTCGACGAGTCGTCCCCCAATGACCTGATCGGACAGGCGGCGCCCTCCCCGGCCGGGCCGCTCGAGGCCGACGAGGCCGGCGGTCTGCCCGAGCCGCCCGCGATCGCATCGCCCCGGCTGCTGCAGATACTGCGCTTCAACCAGCGCCAGATCGAGTTCGTCTTCCGCGCGCGGCGTGAGCTGGGCGAGGTCTTTCGCATGCACGCTGTGATCGGCGAGATGGCCGTCACGAGCCATCCGGACCACGTGCGATCCCTCTTCACGGCCAAGCCGGAACAGGCGCCCTCGCTCACGGGCGAGTCGCCGCTGCGTCCGATCGTGGGGCCGAACTCCGTTCTCACCGCGCTGGGCGACAGGCACATGCGCCAGCGCAAGCTGCTGCTGCCGCCGTTCCACGGCGAGGCGGTGGCCCGCTACGCGCAGTTGATCGCCGATGCCGCCGAGCGGGAGATCGAGAGCTGGCCGGTGGGCCGGCCGTTCGCGCTGGCGCCCCGCATGCAGGCGATCACGCTGGACGTGATCATGGCCGGCGTTTTCGGCATCGAAGGTCCGGCGGAGGGAACCACCGAGAACGCCTTGCGGACCGCCACCAAGAGGATCCTGGCCGGCTCCACCTCACCCGCCGCGCAGGTCAGCGAGTTGATCAACCTGGGGCAGACGGAGCCCAGGGGCGTGCTGCGCGTGGCGATGGCCATGCTCGACCGGCCCACGTACGCCGTGATCTCCGAGCGCCGCCGGGCCGAAGACCTCGACGAGCGCCACGACATCCTCTCGCTGCTGCTGCGCGCTGAGACCGAGGAGGGCGAGACACTGTCCGACCGGGAGGTGCGCGACGAGCTGCTCACGCTCGTGCTCGCCGGGCACGAGACCACGGCGAACTCGCTGGCATGGACTTGGGAGCGGCTCGTGAGGACGCCGGACGCATACGAGCGCCTGCGCGACGCCGTGCGGTCAGGCGACGATGCGGACGACAGCGTGGAGGCCGTGATCACGGAGGCCATGCGCGTGCGTCCGGTGATCCCGATGGTGGGCCGCCGGGTGACGGTGCCGTGGCGCCTGGGACCGTATGCGGTGCCGGCCGGCACGCCGATCGACATGAGCATCCTGCTCCTGCACCACCGCGAGGACCTCTACCCGGAGCCGTTCTCGTTCCGACCCGAGCGCTGGCTGGGCCACAAGCCCGGGACCTACGAATGGATCCCGTTCGGGGGCGGCATCCGCCGCTGTCTCGGCGCCACGCTTGCGATGGCGGAGCAGCGGGTCGTGCTCGCGGCCATGGCCCGCCGCCTGGACCTCGAGGCAGCGGAGCCCGAGCCTGAGCACGCGCGGCACCGCAACGTCACGATGATCCCGGCGCGCGGCGCGCGGGTGGTCGTGCGCGATCGACTTGGAACACGGTAGGCCGCTGCCTCGCGGCCTGTGAGCGACCTAGGCCGTCACCTTCCGGACCACGTCGGCGGTCAGGTCTGGGCGGCTGATGGGCCCGGCGCCGACCGGGTACACGCGCGCCTCCGGAAGAAACTCATGGATCTTTTCGGCCGCAACGCCGGGAGTCCAGTCACTCTCCCAGTAGGCGATCCAGAGGCGGTCCCGGATCGCCCGCGCCGCCTCCACGCTGTCCCGCCGGAGAAACCACTGCGCCCGCGCCTGCAAGGCCTCCCGCGACGAGTAGGCGACCTCGGCATCGAGCCGCCGGCCAAGCTCTTCCTCCGTCATCCCGGGATTCGTGAAGTCGAGGAGGCCTCGCATCGCGGTCCGCTGATTGCTGCCCGCAAGGCCCACCACGGCCTCGAGGACCGCCTGCGAGGTGCTCGGAGCATCCACGTCACCGACGCCCCGGCCCATTGGCGTGGCGTCGCAACCGACGACCGCGTGGATCAGGTCCGGACGCGACCACGCAACGCGTACCGCGCGGTCGCGGCCGTCGCCGAGCCCGACGGCCACCGCGTCTCCGCCGAGCTCGTCCAGGAGCGCCTCGAGATCCTCGATGTCCACGGACAACTCGTATGGCCCGGCCCGAGTCGACTGTCCGGTGCCGCGGGCGTCGTACGTGACCACCCGGTGGTCGCGGGCGAGCTCGTCGCACAGGCCTTGGTAGACAGCAGGGTGCGAGAAGCAGTGATGCAGCACGAGGACCAGCGGCCCGTCGCCTCGTTCCTCCCAGTGGATCTCGACTCCCGCGGGCCGTTGCAAAGCCGGCATCGGCCACAAAGCGTACTGCCGTAGAACTTACGCGCCCGATCGGTTTCGCCCACGCCCAGCTCGAAGAAGCTCAGTTCACCGTCCATGAGCGCGAGTGTACGGCGAACCGTCCGGCCTGGCGCCCACCGCCAGGCCGGACAGTTCTTGGGTAGTCGCTACTTCTGCAGCTTCAGCGTGCTGACCACTCCGCCGTGGTCAGACGGCCACAGGCCCGACGGCGTGCGCTCGTCCGGGTCGTTCCCGGTCACGTACGCCCGCTTGGTCTTCAGCGCCGGCTTCGTGAGCACGTGGTCGACCGTGTGGTCGAACACCTGCGTGGGGTCGAAGATGTCCGAGTAGCAACAGCTCTGGACCGCTCCGTTGTCGTTCATCCCGAAGCCGAGCAGCGCGCTGAACGCAAGCTGATCGGTGTCGTGGATGTTGTGCCTCGCCTCGGTACCGGAGTTGAGGTCACCGACCAGGATGACCTGCTTGTCGGTGACGAGCGGTCCACCCGCCGCGAACAGCTCCTTGGCCTGTGCCTCGCGGATCGTGTCCTCACCGAAGGCCTCGAGGTGGGTGTTGACGAAGCGGAACTGGTGCTTGTCGTTGTGCTTGCCCCCGAAGCTGGCCTCGACGGACTGCCAACCGCGCTTCACCGGAAGCGGGAGGGCGCCGCCGATCAACGGCGTGAACAGCGTTTGGTAGTGGGCGCCGGTGGGATTGCTGACCTGCACCTTGCTGTCCTTCTTGCGGAGGATCACGTCGCGCATCGTCAGTCGGACGTCCAGCTCGGCCCCGAAGGGAGGGCTGCCCGTCGCGTCGCTTGCGTCGACGTCGACCGGCAACTCCGCGTCGAACTCGTCCTGGACGTGGACCACCTCATAGTCGCCTCCGAGCTTGTCGAGCTCGGCGAGCAGCAATGCGAGGAAGTCATACGCCACCTCGGTGGCGGGGGTGCCGGGTGTGAGCGGCGGGCCCCCGAGGTCCGACGGCGTCTGCGTCCGCCAGAGCGCAACCTCCTGCAGGCCGACGAGGTCCGCGTCCGACTCGTCGATCTCCTCGGCCAGCGGCACAGCGCGCTCGGGGAAGTTCGTCGCCTGGACCTCTGCCCAGATCACACCGCCTCCGTCGACGGCGGCCGGGATCGTGCTCGCGGCAAGCGCCGGCCCGAGGTCGGCGCCGAGGTAGACGTTGCGGGTCATGACGGTGACTTTCTTTCCGCCCTTGCCGCCGTTGTGGTCACCCTTCTTGTGGTGGCCCTTGCCGGCCTTGTCGCCACCGTTGTGGCCGCCGTTGGCGCCGGCCGCGACCGGCAGCGCCATCACGAGGACGGCGATCGCGATAACCATGAATGCGGGCCTCGAGCCCAACCACGAGAAATACGACCTGCGTCGCTTCAAGGTTTCCCCCTCTTCCCTGACCTCTTGACGACCGTTCCCGCGGTCAGGACTCCATCCGGGTCGGCCTGCCTGTCGTTCGAACCTATCACGACCCGAGACGAAGCAGCCTCAATTAATCCGGCTTCCCGTATTCGTCATGGAGGTTCCACCACTGATATGGCGGGGTCTGGGGATAGCCCTCCGGGGAGTCCTCCCACTCTTCCTGGCGCCCGAGCGCCGTGATGTCCAGGTAGCTCCACGTGCTGCCCATCGCCTCGTCGCCGCGTTCGTTGATGAAGTACGTGCGGTAGATCGTGTCGCCGTCGCGGATGAACGCGTTCGTCCCGTGCCACTCGTCGACGCCGAAGTCCGCGTCGAAGTCGCTCGTGATCGTGAACCACGGGATGTCCCATCCCATCCGCTCCTTCCACCGCTCGATGTCCGCCTGCGGCGCGCGCGACACGAACACGAGAGTGGTGTCGCGGGCGTTCAGGTGAGCGAGGTGGGCGACCTGGTCGGCGAGGAAGGAGCAGCCGGGACAACCGTGCTCCGGCCAGCCTCGCACGCCGGGCTCGTAGAAGAAGCGGTACACGATCAGCTGGCGGCGCCCGTCGAACAGGTCGAGCAGGCCGGCCTTGCCGCCGGGCCCGTCGAACTCGTACTCCTTCTCCACTGCCACCCAGGGCATGCGGCGGCGCGCGGCGGCCAGCGCGTCACGGGCGTGGGTGAGCTCCTTCTCCTTCACCAGCAGCTCCGCGTGCGCGGTGTCCCATTCCTGGCGGGAAACGATCGGCGGGGTGTTCATCTCGGCATGCCTCCTTCGGGTCGTGGACGTCATGGATAGAGACGGGTGCCGGGCCGAGAACTAATCGCCCCCGCTGGCGCTATGCCGGCTTGCGCGACTCGAAGGTAATGGCATTGCGGTAGCCGTGGTGGGTCACGGTGCCGAACCCCAGCTCGCGCAGGTGCTCCGGCAGGTCCATCCCGAAGTCCGTGTAGACAAGGCTGCCCCGCGGGTCGACC
>Ga0114129_10015045_pt1 | contig 11014 bp, 12 predicted proteins | sample RhiMetdeltSRZDD1_FD_80071 | JGI IMG/M metagenome (GOLD analysis project Ga0114129, IMG submission 80071) | Populus rhizosphere microbial communities from Tennessee, USA - Rhizosphere MetaG P. deltoides SRZDD1 (version 2) (version 2) | ecosystem: Host-associated > Plants > Roots > Rhizosphere >... | reverse complement strand
GCTGTCACGATTACGGATTAAGAAACGAGATTCGTGAATCGTTAAAATGTGAATCGGACTGCTTGATGGTTTAATGGTTGGACGATTTAAGGATTTAACGAATCACGATCACGCGCCCATGGACATTCAACCGCTCGATTTTGAAAAACCGATCTTTGAGCTGGAACGGCGCCTCCAGGATTTAAAGAATCACTCCGACGCACATGACGTCGATCTCGATTCGGCTGTTAAAGCTGTTGAGGAAAAACTTCGTGAAACGCGGCGGGAAATCTACGGCAATCTCACTGCCTGGCAGCGTGTGCAAATTGCGCGGCATACGCAGCGTCCATTCGCCATGGACTACATTGAGCGGTGCTTCACAAATTGGATGGAGCTCCACGGAGATCGCCGCTTTGCCGATGATCGAGCCATGCCGTGCGGCCTGGCCACACTCGGCGCCCAACGCTGCGTCGTGATCACGCATCAAAAGGGCCGCAACACAAAGGAAAATGTGATGCGCAATTTCGGTTGCGCTCATCCCGAAGGTTATCGCAAGGCGCTGCGATTGATGCGACTGGCCGAAAAATTTCGCATGCCGGTGGTTTCACTGATAGATACGCCAGGCGCTTTTCCGGGGATCGGGTCTGAGGAACGTCACATTTCAGAAGCGATTGCCGTAAACCTTTTCGAAATGATGAGGCTTCGTGTGCCGATCGTTGCAGCGGTCATCGGCGAGGGCGGCTCGGGCGGTGCCCTGGGTATTGGTGTGGCGGACCATGTGTCGATCCTGGAAAACGCGTATTACTCCGTGATCAGTCCGGAAGCGTGTTCGGCAATTTTGTGGAGAGATCGCCGGCACGCGGCTGAAGCAGCGGAGGCGCTCAAATTGACGGCACAGGATTTATTGAAGTTGGAGGTAGTGGATCAAATCATCTCTGAACCCGAAGGCGGCGCGCACCGGGACTATGATTCCGTTACTGCCAATGTTGGTGGAGCGCTACGCCGGGTGCTGGAGGAGGTTTCCAAGATTCCAGCCGACGAACTATTGGAAAAACGCTATCAAAAATTTCGCCGCCTCGGCATTTTCTCCGAAAGCAAAACCGCCACTGCCTCGGCTCGCTCTTGATCTGATGTTTGGGACCTGTGGTAAATTAGCAGGGGTTTGGCTAAGCGCGCTTGCTGCCTTCGCTTTACCGTGTGGCAAGGCGGCGGCAACGGAGTTCCTTTTCGACCGCGACACCTTCGCGTTTCAAAACGCCACCGTACTGAAATATCACGACGGGATCGCGTTTTTCCGACCGAAGTCGGAAGCGAGTGATCCTGCCAACAGTTATACGCGCCGCTGTTTCGTCATGACCCGGACGGCGATGCAGTTCCGCAAATTCGCCCGATTCGATCCGGACGGCGTTTCATTAGACGACAGAGCACTCGCACAGCGCATTCGTGCTATCGCGCGCCGGAAGCCCTGGCTCGAAGCATCGCCGGAAAATCAGCGAATCGTTTTCCCTGGTTACTCGAATCTACGAGAGATAAGCAAAGCCCACACTCAAGTCTTCGAAGACAATATCGGCAGCGGCTTCATGAGTTATTTTCGGCCGGGCCATATCCGCATGGTCTTCCTGGAAAGTAAAGGGTATCAGGAGAAAACTCACCGCAACCTTGATGCCGTTCTCGCGCGTGGTGACACGTTCGTGGCTTTTCTTACCACTTATCCAAGAATGAGCATAAACCATGCGGTGCTCATTTACGGCCGGAAAAAAAGTCGCCCCGGAGACGAACTCGAACATTATTTGGTTTATGATCCAAACCATGCCGAAGCGCCGCGTGAGCTAACGTGGTCGCCTCGCGAACGTGCCTTTGCTTATCAGAAAGACGTAGACTTCATCGGTGGATTTGTTCGCGTTTACCAGGCATACGATAAACCGTTGCAGTGAAAAACGCTTGAGGCGCTCTTGATATGATTCCCATCAGTTCGCGTACCGCGGCAGGTTTTTGGCAGCTCGGCGTTTTCGTCGCTCTTATCCTTCTACGAAGCAGTGCGGCGGCGTCGGATTTTCGTTTCGGCCGCGATACGGTCGGCTTCGCCAACGCAACCGTCTTCGAGTATCGCGAAGGTCATCCTTCTTTACGACGGCAAAGAGAGAAGGGAGAACCGAAAAGGTACACTCGGCGCTGCTTTGTCCTATGCCGTACGACGACGCAGTTTCACAAGTTCGCTCGCTTCGATCCGCATGCCCCTCCACTGGACGACAATGCGTTGGCCGCTCGCATTCGAAATGTCACCCGCCGGGCCGCTTGGGAAAAACCATTACCGACGGATCAGCGCGTCGTCTTTCCGGGTTACGCGAACTTGCGCGCAATGAGCGATGTGCGCCGCGAAGTTTTGCGAAGAAATATTGGCCTTGGCTGGCCGACTTACTTTCGGATCGGAAATTATCGGATGCTTATCGAGCACGACTCCAGTTACTACAAGGAAACCCACGCCAACCTCAATGCAGCTTTGGCGCGCGGCGAGCTATTCACCGGTTTTCTGACGACTTATCCTCGTCTCAGCATCAATCACGCAGTACTGGTCTACAAGCGAAAGCCTGTCTCTCAAAATGATGGACTTGAACATTATCTCGTTTACGACCCGAATCACCCCGAATCGCCGCGCGAGTTAACCTGGTCTCCGAGCACTTGCCGTTTCGCGTATCAAAAAGACTGGGATTTTGTCGGAGGCTTTGTTCACGTTTATCAAATTTACGGCAAATGGCTGCAGTAAAAACGATTCTTCAGAGGAGTAACAATGCCAGAGACTCCGTCACCACCGAAGCCGACTCCACCGAGCCCTACACCGCCTCCGGAACCACTGCCGCCGAATCCGCCGGTTCCGCCGACGGGAAGAATAAGGAGTTATTTTGCTGGCGGAAACAAAAACCGCAGCGCAGGTTCGACACGCGCTGCCCAGGCTCCTTCGCTGTGATTGGCGCCTTGAACCTCCATGTATTGAACATCCTTCTGAAGCTTCCAGCCTTTGTCCATGAGACGATTGAGTAACTCGCGCGCTTGCTCCCAACCGGGCTCAGCTGTGCCGGTATCGAGCCAGATCTTAAATGGTGGCTTCCGTCCGATCGCATCGATGAGCCGGTAAATCGCGAAATCATCCCACCAGATTGATGGCGACATTACCATTAGTCGACTGAACGCTTGTGGATATAAAATCCCAATCGCAAGCGTAACGAGGCCGCCCAAGGATGAACCGCCTAATCCAGTGAATTCGGCGCCTGGGTTCGTCCGATATTTTCGGTCGATATAAGGTTTGAGTTCGTTGATCAAAAAATACCCGTACTTTCGGGCCAACCCCTTGCTGCGTTTCTTGCGTTTCGCTTTCGCGTCAATCACTCCCCGCGTCGGAGCGTATTCGTCAATACGTTGCTCGCCCATGTTCGCAACAGCTACAATGATGAGCGGTTCGATAAGGTTCTCTTTGATCAGCCGCTCGGCCGTTTCGTCCGCGCCCCATTCCACTCCAGCAAACGAAGTCGCTGCGTCGAAAACATTTTGGCCATCGTGCAAATACAGCACCGGGTAACGCCGTGGGGAGAGCGGGCTGTAGCCGCGTGGCAAATAAACCAGGATGTCGCGCCGGTTTCCGAGAGCCTTCGACGGAAACGCGCGATGCCTTTTGATATTTCCCGTGAGCGTGTGTTTGGGCATGGAAAAACGAGATGCTTCGCCGAACATTAGATGTAGTGCAAGCCCGTTGCGAGATGGCCCGGGCCGATTTGTCATTCGAGAGCTTGCGAATTGGCCGCACCACAACCAAGATGGTCGGCCGACTTCCAATGAACGAACGTTACATCAAATTGTACACCCCGTGGCTCAGCCGCGAATTTGAATGGTTGTGTTTGGAAATTGCGGCGGACTGCCACTGGTTCTTCCCAACGTCCTTTGGACGTTATTATCAAAACAAGGATTTTGGGCTGGTCGGGTCTGTGTGCGGCTATGTCGATGCAGACAGGTTAACGGTTTATTGTCCGGATGCCATCGACCCGGAACGTTTCTACAACAAATCGATTCATCCAGCCGATCGAATGCGTACACAGAACGCGTATGAAAATGTAATCATGAAGGGTGTGAAGCACTGGCTCGACGATGGAATATGGCGCGGCCACGACTGGAACTACTGGCGCGACATGCTGCCGTACTATTTGTCGGTCCTGTGACCTCATTTCAATGAAACTGGTAATTGCCGCTACCGGTGCAAGCGGAGCGATCTATATCCAAAGGTTGCTTGCGCAGATCGATTGTGCGGCGCACGAGATCCACTTGGTCATGAGCGCTCCTGCAAGTGAGGTGGCGAAGCAGGAGCTCGACGATTTCAAGATTCCACCGAATATCTCGCAGCATTCTGAAAACGACATGAATGTGCCATTCGTCAGCGGCTCGGCGCGTTTCGATGCAATGGTGATCGTCCCTTGTTCAATGGCTACTCTGGGGCGAATCGCTTCCGGTTGTAGCGACAGCGCACTGTTGCGCGCTGCCGATGTTTTCCTGAAGGAACGCAGGAAATTGATTCTCGTCCCGCGCGAGACGCCGTGGAGTTTAATTCATGCACGGAACGTCGTGACGTTGCTCGAGGCCGGCGCGATCGTGTTGCCGGCTATTCCTTCCTTCTACAGCCGTCCCAGATCCGTAACCGAAGTCGTTGACACGGTGGTTTGGCGTATTCTGGATCAAATCGGTTTGCCCAGTCAGGCTGCCTACCGCTGGGGCGAAACGGCGTCCATAAAAACAGCGCAAAAGAAAAGTTGAAAATCCAGGGACGGCTCGGGCGATGGTTGATCGCATTTGGATTTCGATTGCTCAAAGTCTGGGCGCGTACGCTGCGTTTCGAAATCGACGACCGCGCGGGGGTTGTCGGCAACCCAGTCAGGGAAAATTACATCGCTAGTCTCTGGCACAACCGATTGCTTTTGATTTCATTCGTTTTAAAAAAGTTCCTTCCGCAACGACCCGGCGCGGGGCTAATCAGCGCTAGTCGCGATGGTGACCTAATCAGCGATTTGACGCGGCGCTTTGGGTTTAATGTCGTACGCGGTTCCAGTTCTCGTCTCGGTGCGAGCGCGTTGCGGGAGCTGGAGGATGTGCTTGCGTCCGGCCGCGACGTTTTGATTACGCCAGATGGTCCTCGCGGGCCAGTCTACGAGCTTGGACCGGGCATTGTTTTTCTCGCGCAGAAAACCGGCGTGGCAGTCGTGCCGATCAACATGGAATTTTCCAGCTGCTGGAGGCTGAACAGCTGGGACGGTTTCATTTTGCCGCGGCCATTTGCAAAAGTGCGTGTGATTTTCGGGCCGGCGTGCCGCGTCCGGGTTACTAACACCCCGGAGGAATTTGAAGCCGAACGCCTGAGCTTGCGGAACGCTATGATGTCGCTCGTTGAAATGCGCTGAAGCGGCTAACGCAATGCTCGCTTGCGCGCTGGACACTCGCAGGCAGGATTGCTGCTTCACTATGCCCAACCTCATCGATGGACGCGCGATTGCGGAGAAAGTCTATATCGATCTTCGCCGTGAAATTGCGGAACTAAAAACAAAAAGCGTTACTCCGGGCCTTGCCGTGGTTCTCGTAGGCGAAGACCCAGCTTCACGCGCGTATGTGCGTTCGAAGGACAAAATGTGTCGCGAGCTCGGCCTGCACTCGCTGAAGTTGGAATTACCGGCATCAACTACCCAGACTGAACTTCTCGGCCGCGTCGAAGCATTGAACGCCGATCCCAGCATTCACGGAATTCTGGTCCAATCGCCGCCGCCCGGACACATCGACGAGGCTGCAATCGTGCGCGCACTTGATCCGCGCAAGGACGTAGACGGATTCCATCCGGAAAACGTCGCAAAGCTTGTGCTCGATGATCCTACGGGCTTTGTGCCGTGCACACCGTTGGGTGTCCAGCGTCTGCTCATAGAAAGCAAGATCAGCATTAATGGCGCGCACGTTGTAGTTCTTGGCCGCAGCATGATCGTGGGCAAACCCCTGGCGCTGCTTCTCATGCAGAAAAACGCAGACGCCAATGCCACAGTCACCGTGGTGCATTCGCGCAGCCGCGATCTCGCGGAGATCACCCGGTCGGCCGACATTATCGTTGCAGCAATCGGTCGCGCGGGATTTGTGAAAGGTGATCACGTGCGCGAAGGCGCTGCCGTCATTGACGTTGGGATTAATCGCGTCGAAGACGCTGCGACCGAGCGTGGTTATCGCCTGGTGGGCGACGTCGCATTTTATGAAGTATCGAAAAAGGCAAGCGCTATTACTCCAGTGCCGGGCGGCGTCGGGCCGATGACCATTGCGATGCTGATGTCGAACACGGTCAAAGCTGCTCGGCAATCGCTCTAGCCACGTGCCTGTGGCACGTCCGTCTCAGACGGCCTCCAAGGCCCTTGCTACAACTTTGGTGTGGAAATCTTTTTGGTGAGCGACCGAAAAATGGGTCCAACTTTCCCAGCGTGAATCAAGAATGATGCGAGCCGAGGCGATAGAACGGCCGCTCGCGCCAGTCGATTGATCCAAAGCCGCCCGCGATACATTTCGGCACAGGCGCGAGTAAATTCTCGGAGAGCTGGTATTCGATCTTTGCCGCTGACGATTTTCGCAATCGCACGGGCTGCCAGTTCTCCTGAGCGAAGCGCGTAATAAATTCCTTCGCCGGTGAACGGTTCCACGACGCGGGCAGCATCTCCGATAAAAAGGAGATTTTCGTGCGCACAGGGCACTGGCGAACGCGTGAGCGGCGTAATCGTGCGCCAGCGTTGATTAGCCGGGATTTCGAAATGACGTTGTGCCCATTGCCGCAGTTTGGAAATCGTAGATGCCTTGCCCACAAGGCAAAGATTAAGCTCGTCCTCGTTCACGGGAGCCTGACCGCAGTAACCTTCTCGAAGAAATTGCAGGACGACGCGCTCGCCAAAATTTAGCGGAAGTGGAATGTGCGCTTGCAACGCGATACGTTCGCGCGCAGGGCGTGGCAGCAAATTGCGCAGCCGCGCAACTGTGGAATTTCGGCCATCTGCGCCGATTAAGAACCGGGCGCGAACACTCTCTCGGGTAGCGGTTTCGATTTTCCAATTCTGATCGTGGACCAATGTGGTGACGGTTATTCCCTCGCGAACGTGGGTGCCGAGTTCGCAAGCGCGCTTCAGCAGGAGATCATCGAAAAGGCTGCGTTTTATTGCCAACTCGCAGTCGCTTCCGTTTGGAAGATCGACACCGACTTTGCGACCGTTGATGGCGATAAAGTCGACTGAAGTCAGTTTGGAATGCGGCAAGTCCGAAACCCGTTGCGCCAGACCGAGGCGGTCAAGAACGGGCCAGCACGACGGATTCAAACAATCGCCGCACACTTTTTCTCGTGGGAATCTTGCCCGCTCGAGGACAAGCGTTTCCAAACCAGCCATGGCGCAAAACGCTGCACAGCTCGATCCGGCCGGGCCGGCTCCAATAATTGCGACATCAAAGATTTCCATCGCACTTCAACTAGTGATCAATATTCCGTTCACCGATTGATCACTGATCACATCTATCGCTCGGATGTCTATGTCGGTTAAACGCCACTGGCGCGCAGTCGAATCGCAGAGCAAATTGGACTTAGATGAGTTGGTCTCTTCCAATTTTTCGCATCGCGGGCATTCAATTGCGGATTCACATTACGTTCTTGCTGCTGATTGGCTGGCTGGCTTTCGGCTATTACACGGAAGGCGGTTCCGCAGTCGCGGCGAGCCGCGTGATATTTGTTTTGCTTCTTTTCCTTTGCGTGGTGTTGCACGAATTCGGGCACGCGTTCGCTGCGAAGGCGTTCGGGATCAATACGCCCGACATCACATTGCTGCCGATCGGCGGAGTGGCGCGATTGGAACGAATGCCGGAGGAACCGGTGCAGGAATTAATCATCGCAGTTGCCGGGCCGTTGGTGAACGTGGTGATCGCGCTCGGTCTGTTTGTGGCAGGCGGAGCCCAAGCGTTGCTCAGTTCCGCGAATGTTGAAGGCGGCGGTCTGGTTGCGCAGTTGCTAACGATTAACATCATGCTTGTGCTTTTTAATTTGCTGCCAGCGTTCCCAATGGATGGCGGCCGGGTGCTGCGCGCGCTCCTTGCGACGCGGCTAAGTTATGCGCGTGCTACACAAGTCGCGGCGAACGTCGGTCAGGGCTTTGCGTTCGTGTTTGGTTTTATCGGATTGATCTGGAATCCGTTTCTGCTGTTCATCGCGCTTTTCGTCTACATCGGCGCGTCTCAAGAAGCGGCGCTGGCACAAATGAAAGATGTCTCGCGCCGGTTCCCGGTCTCCAGCGCGATGGTGCGTGAGTTTCGCACGCTCTCCGAAGACTCCAGCCTGGAGGAAGCGGTTGACGCACTGCTTGCGACTTCGCAGCACGATTTTCCAGTGGTTGATGATGCCGGCAACGTCGCCGGTTTGTTGACGCGTCAGGATCTGATCGCGGCGTTGCGCAAGAACGACCCCGCGCTTCGCGTGGGCGACGTGATGCGTCGCGATATTCCCACGGTGACTACTGGAACACGGTTCGAAGACGCGTTCCGCATCATGCAGGAGTGCAATTGCCCCGCAGTCCCCGTGCTGGATCGGATGAAGCGCCTGGTCGGCTTACTCACGCCCGAGAATGTGACGGAGCTGATGATGGTGCAATCAGCGATGCCGCAGCGACGGGTTTTGTAAGGCTGCCTACGAACTGATGCGCATGGGCATCAGCACGTAGAGAAACGGGGTCTGAATCTTCAAAACACCCGGGCTCATCTCGTCGATGAGATCGAGAAAAACCTCGTCTTCGGTCAGCGCACGCAGAGGCGCCATGAGAAATTCCGGATTAAACGCGATGGAAAAGTCGCGACCTTTGTAGGCAACCGCAATCGATTCCTTGGCTTCGCCGACTTCCGGCGTCGTGGCAGTAATGTCGATGTTGTTCTTGCCGAAATTCAGTTTCACCGAATGCGACTTGTCGCTGGCCAGAAGCGAGACGCGCCGGAGCGAATTTAGAAACGTTTCACGCTCGAGTTTTATTCGTTCTTTCGCTTCGGATGGAATGACCTGACGGTAGTTAGGGTAATTGCCTTCGATCAATTTCGAGACGAGCAGCGTTTTATTGAGATCGAACGCGATCTGGCCGCTGCCCATACTCACTTTGATGTCGCCATCATCGGCGAGCAGGCGTTGCAATTCTATGACCGCTTTTGTCGGAACAATGAGATCCGCTTCATGGCTGCGAGGGAACTCCAGCTCAATCTCGACCATGGCAAGTCGCCGCCCGTCTGTCGCGACCAGCGTCAGCTTGTTTTCCTTAAAGCTGAACAGAACACCATTGAGCACGTAGCGGGTTTCGTCCGTCGATATCGCATAAGAAGTTTTGCGCAGCCCATCGCGCAAATCTTTCTGCCGAATCGTGACGACCTTTGCATCCTCGAATTTTGGCAGCGGCGGAAACTCTTCCTCGGGTAGGCCGAGGATTTTGAAAAAGCTTTGTCCGCTCTTGATCGAAGCGGCATTCTTCCCGTTAACATCGACCTGAATTTCGCTCGCAGGCAGTTCACGGACGATGTTGAAGAGGCGACGGGCAGGGAGCGTGGTCGCGCCTTCTTTTTCTACGTCCGCTTCGCAACTGCCGCGCACGCCGACATCAAGATCGGTTGTGGTGAGATGGATTTCATCGCCCTGTGCCTGAAGCAGCACATTTGAAAGTATGGGAAGAGTAGTGCGGGTGCTAACGACGTTTTGGACCTGCTGCAGGCCTTCGAGGAGTTTTTCTTTCGCTACACTAAATTTCATTATGACGGTCTAAGATGTAAAGCTTTGGCTTTTATTCGGCAACCGCAATCTCTCTGGTACCGGGGCAAGTTTGTAGCTGCGGCAGGCGGAATCGCAAGCTGGAAACGCACCGTTTGAAGCTCAACGCTGAAGAGAACTGTCAATGAAGGATATCGTCTGGCGAATGTTGTCTTGTTCCGCCATTCGTTTCTTTACCAGTTTACAGGCGTGCAGCACGGTGCCGTGATCGCGCCCTCCGAATGCATCACCAATTTCATTCAAGGACGCCTTGGTAAGCTCGCGTGCGAGAAACATCGCTACCTGCCGCGGAAAGGCGATGCTGGCCGGGCGCCGCTTGCTCGTCATATCGGCTACGCGCACGTCAAAATGTTCGGCCACGCGCCGCTGAATCTGCTCTATCGTGATGGAATGGCGTCCTTCTTCCTGCAAAATATCCTTTAGCAAGTGTTCCACGACCTCCTGCGTCAGTTCCTTGCCGCTAAGTGACGCAAAAGAGGCGACCCGCATGAGCGCGCCCTCCAGACGGCGCACATTTGTGCGAATACGGCTTGCAAGAAATTGAAAGACTTCGTCGCGCAGTTTGATCTGCATGCCGCGCGCTTTTTTCCGCAAGATCGCCATACGCGTTTCGATGTCGGGCGGTTGAAGCTCGGCGGTGAGTCCCCATTCAAAGCGCGAAACGAGGCGGTGTTCCAGATTTGCGATTTCCGAAGCGGGTCGATCGCTGGAGAGAACGATCTGCTTATGTCCGTCGAAAAGCGTATTGAATGTGTGAAAGAATTCTTCCTGGGAACGCTCTTTGCCTCCGAGAAATTGGATATCGTCAATCAGGAGGAGATCCACCTGGCGATAGCGCTTTCGGAATTTGACCAGATTACTGTGCTGGATCGCGTCGATAAACTCGTTAATGAACAGTTCGCTGGAGACATAAATCACCTTCACGTTTTTCTTCTTGGCCCAGACGTATTGGCCGATGGCCTGCATCAAGTGGGTCTTGCCGAGACCGACACCGCCATAAATGAACAGCGGGTTGTACGTGCGCGCGGGCGCCTGCGCCACGGCGAGCGCAGCAGCATGCGCAATTTCGTTGTTCGGACCAACGACGAAAGATTCGAACGTGTTTCGTGGATTGAGTCCGGGCACTGTTGCGCCGGGTTTTGTGTCGGCAGGCGGCTCGGGCAAAATTTTTTCGAGCGCCGGGGCGTCTTCGTCAGGCAT
>Ga0114129_10015044_pt1 | contig 11014 bp, 7 predicted proteins | sample RhiMetdeltSRZDD1_FD_80071 | JGI IMG/M metagenome (GOLD analysis project Ga0114129, IMG submission 80071) | Populus rhizosphere microbial communities from Tennessee, USA - Rhizosphere MetaG P. deltoides SRZDD1 (version 2) (version 2) | ecosystem: Host-associated > Plants > Roots > Rhizosphere >... | reverse complement strand
GGTCTGGCGGCGTACGTCGAGCTCTATGCCGCGTCGGCGGATACGTTCAAGGACGTCGCGGTGAACTTCGAGATTGCCGACGATCCGGACGCGCCGGCGCTGATCTCGGTTCCGGTTGATCTGAAGGCGTCGGCGCAGGACACGTGGCGTGTGGCGCAGGGCTTCATCGGCGCCGAGCCCCTTCCGGCGGGCCGGTACGTCGCACGGGCGCGCATCATGCGAGGCGAGAAGCTGGCGGGCGTTCTTGTGCGGCCGTTCATTCTAGAGGCCGCGCCGGCGTCGAAGGGCGGCCCCATTCTCATCCCGGCGGCGTTCGCACGGGTCGCCGCGTTCGACCGCAACGCCGTGCTGCAGCCGGCGCTCCTCAACGGCATGCTCGAGGCGATTGCGGCGCGGTCGCCGTCCCTGAAGAGCGCGATGACCGAGGCGCGCGCGGGCCGGTACGGTCCCGCTGCGCTCGAAGCGCTGACTGCCGGCGATCAGCAGGCGGCCGCCTTCCTGAAGGGTCTGGAACTGTACGCGAAGGGGGAAATTAATCCGGCGGCGACGCAGCTCTCGATTGCCGCGGGGCCGCGGCGCGAGTTTTATCCCGCCGCGTTCCTGCTCGGCGCGTGCTTCGCCGCCGGCGGTCGCGATCGTGAGGCCGCTGGTATCTGGCAGCTCGCGCTTGGCACCGAGCAGCGCCCGCAGGTGGCGTACACGCTGTTGGCGGACGCGCGGATGCGCGAGGGGCAGCCCGCGGCCGTCATCGCCATCCTGAAGCCCGCATACGCGGAGCGCCCCGCAGATGATGATCTTGGCAAGCGCCTGGCGATCGCCTATCTGATGACCGGAGCGTACGGCGATGCGCTTCCGATCCTCGATGTCTACCTCACGCGTCACGCCACTGATCCGGACGCGCTCTTTGCCGCCGTGCTGTCGCATTACCAGGTGGCGACAAGCGGCGGCGCGGAGCTGTCGACGGCCGATCGCACGAAGGTCGCGAAATACGCGAGGGCATACAAGGGTCCGCAACAGGCACTGCTCGCGAAGTACCTGTCATCGATGGGCGTCAACCGGTAGGACGCGAAGGCTCAATGCTCAATGCCCAACGCTCAACGCCCAACGCTGAGCGTTGAGCGGGAGGGCTTCTCGTTTGCTTTTCATATGGAGCAAACGAAACTCGATTCCGTCTCCGAGTCTGCCAGCGCACACGCCTCTTATCGCCGGAGTTTGATCCGATTGTTCAGGAGTCCGATGAACTCGTACGCATCATCGGAAAGATCGTTCACAACGCCCTTCGCCGAGCCGTGGCTGAAGGGCGGCGAAAGCGTTAAGCATCGAGGATAGGTTGTCGAGCATTGGGCATTGAGCCTTGGGCAGTGGGCCTCTCGGTTCGCGTGTTGGGCACGACAGAGACCGCGAAGCGCCGCTTGTAGTACGCCGTCCAGATCGCGATAGCCGGCGCACCGATGACGGCTGGTGCGAACCAGGCAACGAGCGACAGTCGCGACAATCCTGCCTGCGGCGCGTTCACCACGAGAAACGCGGTCGTTGCCGCGATGCACGAGCCGAGCATGCTCGACATGTGCTGAAACCACCACTGCATCCGATGCGCCGGCGGACGCAGCCAATACTTCAGCCCCTGGGCGCCGTTGACGAGACCGATCACCGAGAACCCGACGAACAACGCCCTGCCGGACCGGATGCCGTACGCGGCCATCGCGAGCGCCGTGAGCGTCAGCAGCGCCGTGAGCCCGATGTCCCACACATACGACCGGGCGACTGTGCGGTCCTTTGTTCGCAGAGCGCGGATCCCGGAGGACACGCCGGCACCGGTGAGGATCGCGATGTAGAAGAGGAACAACGCAAAGGCCTTCGCCTCCGGACGCGGATCGGACAGGTAGCGCGCGACCGAGAGCGCGAGCGCGGTGATCGACACGATGGTCATCCCGGCAACGAAAACCCAGCCGCTGCGCCGATGTGTCGGGCCGCCCTTGCGCGTCACCATCGGAATGAACATCGAAAGCAGGGCGGCCGAGCCGCCGGCAATGTGCACGTAGAGAATCATCTTCAGCATGGGGCCGATTGTGCGCGCGCGCCGCAAGAAGCGCATGTGCCGCAGGTCACCCTCGTGATCCATGACTTCCGGCACACTCTGTCGGGGGTGCACGCTCATACAATGGCCGCGTGCAGCCTGATACCTGGCTGAACGTCGCCGCGTTCGTAACATGGCTGGCGAGCGGGGTTCCTGCCGGCCTCGCCATTGCCGACGGACGGCTCGCGGGCGTTCAGGCGCTCGCGTGGGCGTCGGCCTTTGCCACGTTCGGCGTCGCCGTCGCCCTTGTGTGCTACGGACGGCGGCGCGGCGTGCGCGAGAGGCGCGCGCTCGTCTTCGTGCAGGCGGCCGCCGGCATCGCGATGGTCGCGACCGCGCGTGACGGCTTCGCTGCGGCGACGCTCGTCGTCGTGGCGGCGCAACTGCCAGGCCTCTTTCCTGCGCGCGTGGCGGCCGCGTGGGTGGCCGTGCAGACGGCGCTGATCGTCATCGTGTTCTGGTGGATCGGCGGCCGCGTGTCGGCGTTCACCGCCGCTGGCGCGTATCTCGGATTTCAGATCTTCGCGATGGCGACTGCCGGACTGGCGATTCGCGAACGCGCGGCGCGTGAGGATCTCGGGCGCGCCAACGTCGAGTTGATGGCCACGCGATCCCTGCTTGCCGAGAACAGCCGCGTCGCAGAGCGGCTCCGCATCTCGAGGGATCTCCACGACACGCTCGGACATCACCTCACGGCGCTCAGCCTCCAGCTCGAAGTGGCGTCACGCCTGGCGTCGGGTCCAGCCGCCGACCGGGTCCATGAGGCGCATGCGATCACGCGCCTTCTGCTCAGCGACGTGCGTGACGTGGTCAGCCGTCTTCGCGAGAGCAGCCGGTTCAACCTCGCCGACGCCGTCCGCGCGCTCGCAACGTCTGCGGCGCCGCTCGAGATTCACCTGCAGGTTCCTGATGGCATCGTCATCGACGACCCCTTGCAGGCGCACGCGATCCTTCGGTGCGTGCAGGAGATCATCACCAACGCGGCGCGCCATGCGGCGGCATGTAATCTGTGGATCGCGATCGAGCGGCAGTCGGACGGCATCGCCGTGACGGCGCGCGACGACGGGCGCGGTGCGGACGTCGTGACATCGGGTAATGGTCTTCGCGGCATGCGCGAGCGCTTCGAGGAATATTCCGGTCGCGTCGAGTTCTCGTCCGCCCAGGGACGCGGCTTCGAAGTGCGCGCCTTCATGCCGCAAGCCGACCCGGCGTCATGATCCGCGTCGTGCTGATTGACGACCAGACGCTGGTTCGACGGGGAATCCGCGCGCTCCTCGAGCTTGCCGGTGACATCACCATCGTCGCCGAGGCGAGCGACGGCGAGGAGGGTGCGTCGATCGTCCGCCGTGAGCGGCCTGATGTGGTGCTCCTCGACGTCCGCATGCCGAAGGCCAGCGGATTGGACCTGCTGAAACAATTGCGCGATTCCGGCGACCTGCCGCCAACCATCCTGCTGACGACGTTCGACGATGACGAGGTGCTGCTCGAAGGAGTGAAAGCGGGAGCCCGTGGCTATCTGCTGAAAGACGTGTCGCTCGAGCAGCTGACTGGCGCAATTCGCACCGTGGCCGCGGGGGAGACCTTGATCAGGCCCGCGGTGACCGAGCGCGTGCTTCGCGGCTTCGAGCACGTCCGGCGCGATTTCGATTCGCTCGATCCGCCCGATCCGCTGACGAAGCGCGAGGTCGAGATCCTGCGGTTGATGGCCGGCGGCTACAGCAACCGCGAGATCGCCGACGCGCTCGGGACCGCGGAAGGAACGATCAAGAACCACGCCTCGAGCATCCTGTCGAAGCTCGGCGTTCGCGACCGGACGCGCGCCGTTCTCAAAGCCCTGGAGCGGGGATACATATGATCAAATGCTCAAAGCCCAACGCCCATGCTCAAACTTGTGCCTTTCGGCGTTGAGCATTGAGCATTGATGACGTTCTTCCACGGTTGCAACTACCCCTGGTCGACTGACGACCACACGGTTTTCTACGGCCTCGACTTCGGCGCCAACGTGTGGGGATCGCATCTGGGCGTTTCGACACGCCGCGATGCAATCGCCCGCGATTTCGACGAGATGGCGCGTCTCGGGTTCGTCGTCGTCCGCTGGTTCCTGTTCTGCGACGGTCGCGCCGGAATCGTCTTCGACGAACGCGGGCTGCCGCGCACGCTCGATCGACAGTTCTTTGCCGATGTCGACGCCGGCCTCGAGATTGCGCGCGACGCCGGTATCCGGATCAACCTCGTCCTCTTCGACCATCAGTGGTTCTTTCGGGGCGTGAGCCAGCCGCTCGCGGATGCGGTGACCGGCGAGCTCGTCGACGCCAGGCTGCCCGAAGGACGTGCGCGGGTCCTTCTGTCCGAACTCGGCCGCGACGCGCTGTTTGACGGCGTGCTCGAGCCGTTGATACGCCGCTACGGTGACGACGGCCCGCGTGCCGATCTGGCCGCTCACATTTTCGCCTTCGAGTTCATGAACGAGCCCGACTTCGTCATCGATGAATGGGAGCGCGACCTCAGCTCACGCGTCGCGCGCCCACTGCCGTTTGCCGTGTTCGCGGAAGTGCTGACCCGCTTCAGCGACCTGGTTCATAGCCACTCGCGGGCGCTCGTGACGGTCGGCGGCGCGCGCCTGCACAACCTGTGGGCGTGGGATGACGATGCGCTCGGACTCGACATGCTGCAGCTTCATTCGTATCCGGATGCCCTTCACCCCTCTCGAGACGCGGATGTATTCGGCATACCGGCGTCTCAACTTGGCGTGAAGCGGCGGGTGATTCTGGGCGAGTTCCCGGGCAACGCGTCGGAGCAGCGTCCTGCGGGCGCGTCGCCGTCGGAGCACACGCTTGATGACTATCTGGAGTTCGCGCTGACTGGCGGCTATCTGGGCGCGTGGCCCTGGAGCTTCAGCGGCACCGACGCGTACGGACGATTACCCGTCGACGCATTGCGGCGGTTCGCGGCGCGACATCCCGAGCTGGTGAATCGGCGCTTCGCCGCCACGAAGGTCACAAACACGTGATCTTTGTGTGCCTTGTTGGCCAATCCGTCCTCCTGGCCTCCGTGGCTCCCGTCATAATTGCCGCCGATGAAGCTCCCGCATCCTCTGCTGCTTCTCCTCGCAGGCGTAGGCATCGCCGCGATTCTGACGTGGACACTCCCGGCCGGCGAGTACGACAGGCGCGATGATCCGGTGACCGGCCGTAGCGTCGTCGTCGCGGGTACGTATCACCCCGTTGCGCCCGCGCCCGTCGGTCCGTTCGCGGCGGTCGTCGCGATTCCGCGCGGCTTCGTCGAAGCAGCAGACGTCATCGCCGTCATCCTGTTCGTCGGCGCCGCATGGATCGTGATCGATCGCATTGGCACGCTCGGGAGGTTGATCGCCGCGGTGGTCGCGAGATTCCGGGGGCGCGGCCTGATCGTCATTCCGGGCATTTCCCTGTTCTTCGCAATGGGGGGCGCGTTAGAGAACATGCAGGAAGAGATCATTCCGCTCGTGCCCGCGCTGCTGCTGCTCGGCAGAGGACTCGGCGTCGACGCGATCACGGTCGTTGCGATGTCCACCGGCGCCGCGGCAATCGGCAGCGCGTTCGGTCCCACGAATCCTTTCCAGGCCGGCATTGCGATGAAGCTCGCGCAACTACCTCCGATGTCCGGCGGTTCGTTACGATGGACGATGTTTGCCGCCGCCTTCGTCCTCTGGGTCGCATGGACGATGTGGTGGGCCGCAGGGAGGCGGACGGCGCCGTCGTCGGAATTCGAGAAGCAACCGGGTGCGACCGCGAAGGATCTGCTGATCCTGCTCATCGCCGTGTCGCCGATTGCCGCATACGTGTACGGCGCGGTGGCGCTTGGCTGGGGATTCAATGAGCTGTCGGCAGGATTCTTCATTGCGGGGTGCGCGGCGGGACTGCTTGGCGGGCTTGGTGTTGCCGGAACGACGACCGCGTACCTCGAAGGTATGCAGGCGCTGGTGCCCGCCGCGCTGCTCGTCGGCGTGGCGCGCAGCCTGTCGCTGGTGCTGACCGACGGCCACGTGACCGACACGATTCTGGACGGGCTCGCGACGCCGCTCTCGCGCGCACCCGCGGCGACGGCGGCGATGCTGATGATTCCGTTTCACGCACTCGTCCACGTGGGAGTGCCGAGCGTCAGCGGCCAGGCGGTGTTGACGATGCCGATCCTCGTGCCGCTGTCGGATCTGCTCGGCATCTCGCGACAGGTGACGGTGCTCGCCTATCAGACGGGCGCCGGGTTGACCGAGCTGCTCACGCCGACCAATGGCGGATTGATGGCGGTTCTGCTCGCCGCAGGTGTGCCGTTTCCCGGATGGATCAGATTCGCCATCGTCGGCGTCCTGCTGGCGCTCGTTGTCGGGGTTGTCGGGATGATCGCAGCAATGAGCCTTCGATAAGGCGCTGTCCCAGAACGTTCCTTTATCGAGGTGCTTTCGAGAGGCTGATCAGGTTCGCGAATTGGCGGTAGGCACCGGGGACACCCGCCGGCAGCTGGCGGAACCATGAGTACGCCGTGTAGACGTAGCGCCCCTTGCCCACCTCGGCGTACACCTCCGCGCCGCGGACCGGCGGCTCGCCTCGATCCGCACACTCGAGCAGCGGCACGTAACGGCTGTCAAACATGCTGAACGCGTACGCGTTCCGCTCCTGCACCCAGCCGTTGAAGTCCGCGTCTGTAATCGTGTTCGGGAACGTGAAGACCGGGTGCGTCGGCGCGAGGATCCTGACCGGCGCATTCTCGTCGGTCACGCGCGGGTTCGCGTTGGTCGGCGGGCTCGCCGGATATGGCGGCAGCATCCGGTTGGCGTACTCCGCCTGCTGATACTGCACGATCATCGTGCCACCGCGCTGCATGTAGTCGATCAGCCGGCCGTTATTGGCGACGAAATCCGGATTCGTTTCCGATGCGCGGATGCCGACGACGATGGTGTCGAAGCGCGAAAGGTCACCGGTTGCCAGCATGTCCGCGTCGAGCATCGTCACGTCCACGCCCATCCGACGAATCGCATCCGGCACCTCGTCGCCGCTGCCCATGATGTAGCCGACCTTCACCGGCGCGACCTTCAGATCGAGCACCTTCGCGGTCGCTGTCGCAGGCCAGTAGAGGCGATGCGTCTGGATGTGCGGATACGCCACGACCTGCACGTCGCGCGAGAACGTCGCGCCTCCGATCACCGCTTCCGCGGCGATGTCAAAGCTTCCCGCCGTTCGCCGCGCCGGAGCCGTGACGATAAATGGAGTTGACGTCTTGTCGCCGCTCGCCTTCAGCGTGAACGGCGCCTCGGTTGGCACGGACGTCCACCCTTGCGGGAGGCGCAGCCGCAGCGTGCCGCTCACGGGCTGCGCGGAAGAGCTCATCGCGCGCGCGACGAGCTTCTGCTGGTTGACCGTGGTGCCGAGCGGGACGACAAGCAGCCGCGTATCGAGCCCCACCGCGAGAGCAGGGACGACGTTGACGTCGCGACGGAGCTCACCCCGGATGGCGTCGCCGTAGCGAAACTGTACCGGCTGCGTCACGGTGAGATCGACGCCGCCGATGTTCATCGCAACTTCGCCGGTGAGGAATGGCGGCGCGAAAGGCATGCCTTTCGGATCCGCGTCCGTCCAGCGGTACGTGTCACCCATCCGTGGGTGTTTCAAGTAATACGGTTGGGTGAGCTCGGCGTTGACCGGCACGAAGACACGGTACGGCGTCGTGAATGTAGGCGCTTCGCGCCGGCCGCCAAAACCCGCTGGTGGAGAAGTGGGCCCGGCTGACATCGGCACCATCTCGACCTTCCATCCCGCGGGTGCCGTCACGGACGCGCCCGCGAGCTTCACGTCGGATCCCTGGGGAAGGAACGTCCTCACCGACACCTCAACCGTCGCTCCTTGCACCACGGTCTCGCGATCCGCGATCGGGTCGACGACGACGTCTGCCGCGCGCGCGAGTGCGTCGACGAAATCGCGTTCCTTGAACGCGAGCAGGAAGTCTGCGTCGGCACGGGCTTCGGCGGTCGCGGTTGACGATTTCAGACTGGCACGCGCCGCTCGCGTCGCGCGCAGGCCGTCCGCAAGCGCAGGAATGATCCGCACTGGATCCAGCGGCTGATAGTCGCTGAGCGCCTTCTTTGCGGCAGCGTCCATCGCGGCGAGCTCGGCGCGGACCGTCCCGTCGGGAAGGCCGGCAAGCTTCGCGAGCCCGGGCACCGTCGTGTCGATGCCATCGAAGATCGATTGTTCGGGGCGCAGCGCCTGGAGCGTGCTGCTGATCAGGGCCAGGAAGGAGGTCTGAGGCCCCTTTGGCTCGATGCCCCCCTGTGCCTGCGTTTTGTGCTGGCTGCGGCCCTCGAAGGAAATCTCCGCATAGGTCCGGCCCAGGACCGGATCGATGACGCCTTCCTGCACCGGCACCACCACCGCATCCCCGCGGTTGGCTCTGTACAGGACCTTGGCCTGCCAGGGACGCAGTCCCTCCCGAAGCTGCTCGGGGAATTCGTTTGAATCCGCCGCGGCTTTGTACGCGAGCGGGGTCAGGTAACCCGCCATCTGGTGATGGCCGTGGCCATCGGCAGGAGTGCCGCTGAAGCGCGAGTAGATGACGAGCGGACGGAACATGCGAATCACGCGCACCATATCGCCGAGCGTCTCGCGCGCGTCCCATTTCGCGGTCGCCTCTTCACGGGATTTGGAGAAGCCGTAGTCGAACATCTGGCCGAAGAACTGCTCTGCGCCGTCGAGGCGTCGTGCCTGGAGCAGCTCCTCGGTGCGGATCACGCCAAGCGCGTCGAACAGCTCGGGCCCGATGATGTTCTGCCCGCCTTCACCACGATTGAGCGACAGATACGCGACCCGCGCATGGTCGCCGCGCGCCGTCCGCGCAATGAACGCCGAGTCCTCATCGTCGGGGTGGGCGCCGGTGTGGAGCACGCTGGCCGTCGTCTGCAGGCGCTCGAGGATCTGCGTGAGCCCCGCGGCGCCCATGTCGTAGATGGGACGAACCTGGGCATCGAGTCCCGGACGAACCAGGACGCCCGACGCCAGCAGGGCGACGGCAGCGACAAGAGAAAAGCGGCGCATTTGGAGAGTATAGCGGGGGGAGTGGGCGGCGGGGTCAGACTCGGATGACGGGTTGTTCCCGAGTCAGACTCGCGTGACGGGTTGTTCCCGAGTCAGACTCGGGTGACGACCCGACTCAAGGTTGGCAGCACGCACACCTCCAAGTGCCGCTCGCCCCTCATGTCGATGATGCCGGCGACGGTTTGATCGCTGCCGCAAATGCGATCAAGATTCGCCTCTGTCGCCTGGCTGGAGCCCAGGTTGCGGCCGGATTATACAATCGCGTTGCCGGTCAGGTGACCGGCACGCTGAGTATCCGGCCGCATCGCTGCTGGCTCATAAACGTTGGCGCGGACTACAACGAAATCTCGCTTGCCGAAGGGCGATTCACGACCCGCGTATGGACGAACGACGTCAACACGCAGCTCAACCCGTTCGAATCGCTCGTCAACCGCCTGCAGTTCGACACTGTCACTCGCCAGCTCGGATGGCAGTCGCGCTTTCGCTGGATCACCAAGCCTGGCAACGACATCTTCTTCGTCTACACCCACAACTGGACGGACCGGACGAGGCTGCAGACGCTCGATCGAAAAGGCTCGATTCGGCCGGACCGGACCTTGACCGTTTCAGCGCCACGAGCGCTGAGTCACGCCGGCTGAAGATGCGCCGAGCCGCGTTCGCAGACCACGCTTCCACCCGGCATTTCGCGATCCGACCGCACGCGCACATCCGGGACGAAATACCAATCCGCTTTCATCAACTGTGGCGTCAGGTCGATGATGACAAAGCCGCGATGCGTGCCATCGAGGAGCTTCAAGTGAGGGAGCGCCACCCGGATCGCGGCCGCCATGTCCCGGTCGTCACCCGAGGCAAACATCGAAGGAGGAGGCGAGCTGATAGCCGGCGTCACGAGCTCCACCGCGAGTGACCCCTCGCCGGTCGCGCTTCGGTAACCGTTCCACGGATTGCGGGGTACGTCCAACCCCCACGAGCTGTGCGCGTCCCCCGTCAGAATCACGAGGTTGCGCACCTTCTCGCGTTCGATGAAATCGAGCACACGATCGCGCTGCGACTGGTAGCCGTCCCAGGCATCGGTATTCGCCACCCGCGTGCCGGGAAGCGTGACCCGGGCAAACAGGACCTGCTGGCCGAGCAGCGTCCACGGCGTGTTCGCGCGCTGCGATGCGCGAATCTGATCGAACATCCACGCTTGCTGCGCGTCGCCCATCAGTGTGCGCTTAGGCTCGGCGAGCGCGGCGCCGTTATTGCCGGCGACCTGCCGATCGCGCAGGCCGCGTGTATCGATCATCACGAGGTCGACGAGCGTCCCATAGCGGAACGTGCGGTACAGGTGAATGCCTGGTTCGGTTGACTCGCGGATTGGCATCCACTCGAGGTACGCCTTGTAGGCCGCCGCCTGACGCGTGGCCCAGACACCCTCTCCGCGCTCGGGATTGTGATTGATACCGCCGCCCGACCACGCATCGTTGGTCATCTCGTGATCGTCCCAGACGAGCACGAACGGAAACTGCCGATGCGCTTCCTGCAGATCCGGATCAGTCCGGTAAGTGGCGTAGCGCAGTCGATAGTCGGCGAGCGTAAACGCTTCCCGCGGCGGCTCCGGGACGCGATCGATCGCGGCGCCCGCTCCGTATTCGCCTTCGCCGAACTCGTAGATGTAGTCGCCGACATGAACGACCACATCGAGATCGGGGCGGTTGGCGATGCAGCGGTAGGCGTTGAAGAAGCCGGCGGGGTAGTTCGAGCACGACACCAGCGCGAAGCGCATGCGGTCAGCGCCGTTGAGCGGAAAGGTCTTGCTTCGGCCGATGGGTGACTGTTCGCCAGCCGAATCGAAGGCGTAGTAATACGTCGCGCCAGGTACCAGGCCTCC
>Ga0114129_10015042_pt1 | contig 11015 bp, 10 predicted proteins | sample RhiMetdeltSRZDD1_FD_80071 | JGI IMG/M metagenome (GOLD analysis project Ga0114129, IMG submission 80071) | Populus rhizosphere microbial communities from Tennessee, USA - Rhizosphere MetaG P. deltoides SRZDD1 (version 2) (version 2) | ecosystem: Host-associated > Plants > Roots > Rhizosphere >... | reverse complement strand
GCGCTCAACGGCACCGGCAACGTGGTGATGCTGTCGGGCGTGAGCGGCAACAGCGCGTTCATTGCTCGCGCCAAGGGATTCCGCGACTACGTGGAGAAGCATGCGGGCATGAAGATCCTCTCGGAACAGTGGACGCCGAACGCCACTGACCGCGGCCTCAAGGTGATGGAAGACTGGAGCCAGGCATTCCCCAAGATCGACGCGGTCTATAGTGGCGCCGACCGGCTGGCGATCGGGGCGGCGCAGGCGCTGCTGGCGCAAGGCAAGAAGCCGGGCCAGGTGGTGGTCACCACCGTCGACTACAACGACGATACCGAGCGCTTCGTGCGCCAAGGCTGGATCTCGGCCGCCATGGCGCAGACACCGGTGCTGATGGGCCGCTGGGGCATCCGCGCGGCGGCGCTGGCGCTCGAGAACAAGCCGGTCCCGGAAAAGCTGTTCACGCCGACCTACGTGCTGACCAAGGACAACGCCGACCAAGTCGACATCGGCGCCGTGCGGCAGCCGAAGGGTTGGCGTCCGCCGCTATAGGGCCGGGCGTCACCGGAATGAGCGCCGAGCCGAGCAAAACGGCGCCGGGTTGGCCGGCGCTGTGGCGCGAGCGCGAGTGGTTACGGCGCGGACAATGGTCGAGCGTCGGGCTGATTGCCGTCATCGTGGCGATGATCGTCCTGTTCTCGCTGCTCAACCCGAACTTCCTGAGCGAAACCAACATTCGCAACGTAAGCCGGCAGACCGCCATCCTCGGCATCGTGGCGTGCGGCCAAACCATGGTGATCCTCGCCGGCGGCTTCGATCTCTCGGTCGGAATGGTGATCGGACTGATCAGCGTCGCCGGCTCGATGGTCATGGTCGAGTACGGGGTGTGGCCGGGAATCGTTGCCGGGCTCGTGTTCGGCATGATGGCGGGCGGGCTCAACGGGGTGCTGGTGGCGAAAGCCGGGCTGCCGCCGTTCATCGCAACGCTCGCCACCTTCTCGGCCGCGCGCGGTTTGGCGCTGATCCTGTCGGGCGGCCTGCCGATCACCGACATGCCGCCGGAATATATGTTCGTCGGCGCCGGCCAGGTGTTCGGCATCCCGTTCCCGGCGCTGATCGCCGGCATCGTCTTCATCAGCTGCGCGCTGTTGATGAAGCGCACGCGCTTCGGCCGCTACGTCTATGCCATCGGCGGCAACGAGGAGGCGGCGCTTTATGCCGGCGTGCCGATCGCCCGCTACAAGATCGGCGTGTGGACGCTGCATGGCTTGTTGGTCGGGCTCGCCGCGGTCGTGCTCACCTCGCGTGCAGTTTCCGGCCATGCCACACTCGGCGAAGGAATGGAGCTCGAATCGATCGCCGCCACCGTGATCGGCGGGACCGCGCTCGGGCGCGGCCGCGGCGGCATCTTCAACACGTTTCTCGGGGTGGTGGCCATGGGCATCCTCACCAATGGCCTCAACCTGATCAACGTCTCGACCTATTACCAGATGGTTGCCATCGGCGTGATCATCGCCGGCGCCGTCTACGCCGACCAGCTGCGATTCCGACGCGGGTAGAACATGTCGATCGAGCCGAAACCAGCCGAGCCGCTGATCCGCATGCGCGGCATCGCCAAGTCGTTCGGCGCGGTGCGGGCGTTGCGCGGCGCCGACCTGACGCTACGGCCGAACGAAGTGCTCGGCCTCGTCGGCGACAACGCGGCGGGGAAATCCACCCTGATGAAGGTGTTGACCGGTGTGCACCGGCCGGACGAGGGCGAGATTTTCTTCGACGGGCGGCCGATCGTGTTGCATTCGCCGGCCGACTCCCGCGCGCTCGGCATCGAGATGATCTACCAGAACCTCGCGCTGGCCCAGAACCTCGACGTGGTGGCCAATGTTTTTCTTGGCCGCGAGCTGACCCGGCCGGTGGTGCCCGGCCTGGTGCACCGGCTCGACGAGCCGCGCATGGAGAGCGAGACGCGCCGCCTGCTCGATCGGCTGCGCATCAACATTCCGTCGGTCCGTACCGAGGTTGAGCGCATGTCGGGCGGGCAGCAGCAGGCGGTGGCAATCGCCCGCGCCGTCGCCTTCAAGGCGAGAGTCGTCGTCATGGACGAGCCGACCGCGAGCCTCGCCGTCAAAGAGGTCGGCAAGGTGCTGGACCTGATCGGGCAGTTGCGCGGGGCCGGCGTCGCCGTGATCCTGATCAGCCATCGGCTGCAGGACATATTCACCGCTTGCGACCGGGTGATGGTGCTGCGCAACGGCCAGTGCGTCGCCGAGCGGGAGATCGCCGACGCCAGCATGGACGACATCGTGCGCTACATCGTCGGCAGCGAAGCCGGTAACCTCTCCGCCACTGCGTCCGGCCGCTGACGCGCTATTGCCGGCCCAGAGCGAGACGTCTTTCTTCTCTACACGCGCAACATGCCGTCGAGGGAGACATGATCCGAACGCCGGTCTGCGATTTGCTGAACATCGAGTATCCGATCGCACTCGGCGGCATGGGACCGATCTATTCGCCCGAGCTGGTGGCGGCGGTCTCGAACGCGGGTGGTCTCGGCGCGCTGGGCTGCCATTATCTGAGCCCGGACCAGGTCCGCACGGCGGCGGCGGCCATCCGTGAGCGCACCCAAATGCCTTTTGCGCTCAACTTCCTCATCTTCGATATCGAGGAAGACAGTTTCGCGGCGGCGCTGGCGTCCGGCCCTCCGGTGATGGCGTTTGCCTGGCCGCGCGCCGACCAGGACGTGCGCCCCTACGTCGAGCGCGCGCACGAGGCGGGGTGCCAGGTCGTGTTCATGGTCGGCGGCGTGCCCGAGGCGGTGCGGGCGGTGAAGTGCGGAACCGACGTGGTCATCGCCCAGGGCACCGAAGCGGGCGGCCATGTCGGTTGGCAAACCACGTTGACGCTCGTGCCGATGATCGTCGATGCCGTGGCGCCGGTTCCGGTCCTGGCCGCCGGCGGAATTGCCGATGGGCGGGGACTGGCGGCGGCGCTGGCGCTGGGCGCCGATGGCGTCCTGCTGGGAACCCGCTTCCTCGCCAGCGAAGAATCCCCGCTGCATCCCAATTTCAAGCAGGCCATCCTCGACAGCGACGGCCACGACACCGTGCTTTCGGAAATCCCGGACATTGCCGCGGGAAAAGTCTGGCCTGGCGCCATGTCGCGGTCGAAACGCAACCGCTTCATCGAGCGCTGGGCGGGGCGGGAATGGGCGCTGCGGCAGCAGCGGGCCGAAGCCTTTGCCACGGTCCAGGCCGCGCGCAAGCGTGGCGATGTGGACGAGGCGACGCTGTCCATGGGCCAGGATGCCGGCCTCATTCACGACATCCGGCCGGCCGGCGAAATCGTGCGCCGCATCGCGCAGGAAGCGGAGTGCATCGTGGGAGAGAAACTTCCCGGCCTGATCCGACGTTGACGCGACGGTGCAGGCACCCGGAATGGCGCATCCCTTCCATACGATCGGCCACTCGACGCGCTCGATCGACGAATTCGTCGAGCTGTTACGCAGCGGCAATGTGACCCTGGTGGTGGACGTCCGCGCGGTGCCGCGCTCGCGGACCAATCCGCAATACAATCGCGATGCATTGCCGGAATCGCTGGCGCCGTTCCAGATCCGGTACGAGCACATTGCGGCGCTCGGGGGATTGCGCCGGCGGGAACGCGACGTGCCGCCGGACGTCAACGCATTCTGGACGAACGAAAGCTTCCACAACTTCGCCGATTACGCCCTTGGCGATGATTTCCATCGTGGCTTCGCGCGGCTGATCGAAGTTGGCCGGGCGCAAAGATGCGCCATCATGTGCGCGGAAGCAGTGTGGTGGCGGTGCCATCGACGGATCATCGCCGATTACCTGCTCGCGGCGGGCGAGACCGTCCTGCATATCCTCGGGCCGAACAAGATCGAGCCCGCCCGGATGACCGAAGCCGCCCGGCAGGATGCAGCGGGGCACCTGACCTATTCGGCCGCTCGTTAGAGGTTTCAATCGCCCAATCGCCGAATTTACGCGATTGAAACCGGCGTGTCCGCCCGCGAGCGGCGAGACCACCGTCACCGCACGCCTGATCACCCCAGGTAATGGGGATACAGCCTTGCAATCTTCTGGATGCGCGCGGGCATCGACAGCTTGGCGATGTCGGAATAGATGGAAATATCCGCCCAGCGTCCCGCCTGATGGGCATTGTAATGACAGGCGCGACAGAGCACGACGCAGTTCTCCACGCTGATCGGGCCGCCCATCTTGTGCGGGATTACGTGATGGCCCTCGGCGCGTTCGCCGAAACGGTGGCTCGCTTGGCCGGCCTCGCCGATCTGGGCGATCGGGTTGCCGCAACTGCCGCAGCGGAACTTCTGCCGCACCAAGGCCTGCCTCTGCACGGCGGCAGGAAATGGCTGATGACTGGAAGACATGCGCTCACAAGCCTGAAAGGAGCTTTTTGCGCATTCTGCTCAATCGGCATTTTGCTGGCAATGGCTGAGGTCCGAGCGGCGTACGGCCGATGGCCCGCGAGACAAGTTAGTGGTATTCGCCGCTGATGTCTTTTCCGGTGTAATCCCTCATCAGTGCGGTGGCGATCACGCTGATTACAGCGCAGGCGAGGATGTAAAACGCAATCGCATACGGCGTGCCATAGGTGCCGTACAGCCAGGTGGCGATGAGCGGTGCCGGACCGCCGGCAATGACGGACGCCAGCTGATAGCCGAGCGAAGCGCCGCTATAGCGCAGGTGACCGGGGAAGCTTTCGGCGATCAGCGCCGCCTGCGGTCCGTACATCATGTCGTGCGGCACGAGCGACAGGAAGATGGCGATGAAGATCACCGCGACCGCACCGGTGTTCAACAAGCCGAAATAGATGAAGCCATACACGCCGGTCACGATCGCGCCGATGATGTACATCTTCCTGCGTCCGATTCGATCGGACAGATGGCCGAAGAACGGGATCGCGAAAAAGGAGAGCACCGAAGCTGCCAGTACCGTCGTGAGCAGGAAATCGCGCGAGAGGTTCAGCGCTTTGGTGCCGTACGCGAACACGAAAGCGGTGAAGATGTAGAATGGCGCCTGCTCGGCCATGCGGGCGAAGGCGGACAGGATGATCTCTTTCGGATAGCGCCGAATGACTTCGAGAATGGGCGTGCGCTCGACCTTGCGCTCGGCCAGCAGCTTGGCAAACACCGGCGTCTCGAAAATGCCCAGGCGGATATACAACCCGACGCCGACGAGAATCAGGCTGAGGAAGAACGGCACCCGCCAACCCCAGGACAGGAACTGCTCGCCCGACATGTGGCTGAAGGCGAGGACGGCGAGGTTGGCGAGGAACAGGCCGCAGGGCACGCCGAATTGCGGCCACGAGGTGATGAAGCCGCGCGAATGATTGGAGTGTGCCCATTCCATCGACATCAGCACCGAGCCGCCCCATTCGCCGCCGACGCCAATTCCCTGGATGAAGCGCAGCACGGTGAGGATGACGGCACCCCAGATGCCGATGCTTTCGTAGGTCGGCACCAGCGCGACCGCGAAGGTCGCCAGCCCCATGAGCAGGAGCGTCGCGATCAGCGTCGCCTTGCGCCCGATGCGGTCGCCGTAATGGCCGAAGATTGCTGCTCCTATCGGTCGCGCCACGAAGCCGACCGCGTAAATGGCGAAAGCTTCGAGGGTGCCGACCCATGGATCCGAATTGGGGAAGAACAGCTTCGCAAAGACCAAGCCGGTTACGACGCTGTACAGGAAGAAATCGTACCATTCGATTGCCGTGCCGATGGTCGATGCGACGACCGCGCGGCGCAGCTGGACCTTGTGTTGGTCCAAAGAGAGGCCCGAGGCAGTAAGATGGGTCGATGTCATCGACGTTCTCGCCAGCAGCAGATGAAATCGTTTGCCCATGGAACTCATCGGCGGCCGGCCGAGTTCCGGCCCGCCGCGCTAATTCGCGCCGGTTTTGCGCGCTAAATTTCGGAAAGCTCAGGCGGCTTCGGTGAGGTAGTCGATGCGAAGCCGGTCGCGACACCGATTACATGACACCCGCGGCGCGGCGCGCGTGCGGGTCATCTTCTGGCAAACGGCAGATTCTCGAGCGTGTTGACGAGCGATGCCTGTGCCGCCTGGCGCGGCTTGGCGGCGTTCCTCCCCGGTTTCGGCCGGTTCGGCTCGGCGGCAGTTTTCGGATGCAGCTGGACCGTCGTTACAATCTCCCGGCGGGGAGGCTCGACCAGATCGGCAAGCGCGACCATGCAGGCATAACTGCCGAGCCCGATCACCGCCACGATGAAGACGAACCGCGTCAAGCTCGGCATGGCCTGTCCCAATGGATCCCTCGGCCCAACGCGTGCAAGATCGCGCGGTTCCGATCGATCATCGAGATGGAAGTGGCCCGATCAGCCAGCGGTATTGCGAGACCGCAGCAGGAACTCAGATCAGCTCGCGCACCTTATCGCCGAGCATCCGCGTTGCAGCCCATGGCTCTCTCCGACGGTGACCCGGCTGCAAGGTTCCGGCGCGTCGCTGAACCCGCTTGTTCAACCCCGATCACTTTCTAGCTGCGCGAGCCTTCGACGGTGCTGAAGGCGGGCTTCCTCGCCGCCGGGCTCGCGCTCTCGCCGAGCAGCTCGCGACGGCGATCGGCGACCGCGCTGCGTGCCCCGTCGAGAGCGACCATCAGCGAGCTCATGGTGCGGGTGCTGGTCGTCTGCTTGCGGGCCAGCCGCACGGCGCGGCCGACGAGCGAATCGATCTCCAGCGCAAGCTCGTTGAGCTTGTCGACCGAATGGCTCTGGCGCGCCTCGCCCAGGATGTGCAGCAGCCGGTCGAGGACGCTGTCGATCGCCTCGCGGCGCTTGCGGGCGAACATCTGGGCGGCCCAGCCGAACGCGGACGTGATGCCGCCGCCGGCAAACAGCCCGAGCCAGATCCAGTCGCCGTAGCGGGTCATGAAAGTGACCTGCTCGCGATTGAGATAGTCGACGGCGCCGCGGTGGTTGGGCAGGCGCGCCGTCATGGACGTGTCGTCGTCGGGGGCTTCCATCAGATTGATCGCCGGCTCGGCTCGGGCAATCCGCGCCCGCATCTGGAACAGCAGCTCGGCCAGATTGGAAATGACGCCGCGATCGACGCTGTTGGCGGCGACGAGACGATAGGACAGCGCCACCGTCGTCACCTCCTCCTTGGGTAATCGTCCCAGCGCCCGCGGCGGAAGCTTCGCTTCGCTCAAGTCGGGAAGCTTGCGCGCGAGAATGTCGGCGCCCTCGAGGGGAACGATGGAGGCATCGTCGCCGAGCACTTGCGTGGCGAGGTGCATGAGACCCTGCGCCTGCTCGGTACCGGGAGTAGCGACCAGCACCAGGGCGTCGATAGGACCCGCCGCCTGCTCCTCGCCGACTTCCTCCGGCGCAACCGAGCGAAGCGAGGTCACCGGCGGGGCCAGCCCGTAATGGGCGAGAATGTCTCGCACCACCGTCAGCTCCGATTGGTGCGTGGTCAGAACAACGATGTGTTTTCCGGTGAGCTGATCGAGGCCAGAGCCCTTGTCATCTTTATCGTCGTCCGACTTGTCGGAATCGGCGCGCTTGGCAGACTTCGATTTGTCCGCTTTCACTGCCCTGGCCGGCTTGTCCGCCTTTTCCGTCTTTTCGGCGGAGCGCTGGACGACGATCAGCGCGTTCTGACGAAGCAGCGCCACCGTGCCGCCGTTGGCGGGGTAGAAGATGTCCGGCTGGACCACCGCCAGCTGGACCTTGCCCTGTTCCAAGGCTTCGCCGCTGCGCCGAAAATCGGCGACGTCGACCGGGTCGAGCCGCACGGCGCTGTTGTGCTCGGCCAGCGCCCGCGCGAACACGCGCATGGCGTTGGCTTCGCCCCCGGGCGGGAGCGCGATCGCCAGCCGGGCCGGAGCCAGAATGTACCAGGCTCCCGCCGCCATGAACGCCATCGACAGGATCAGCAGGGTCCCGGCCACGCTGCTGTGGGCCCGGAGCTGGCGCCAGATCTCGGCCGGCACCACCTGGTGGAACCAGGATTTCCGATTGCCTTTCAACTCCGTACCTCGCGTCACTCTTCACAAACGTCCCGGGTTCCGCCCTGTTCCGTGGCGCCAGGGCGGTTCGGCCCGGTGGTGCTGAGCTCCTTTGCGGTCCGATTTCACGGTCCGGTACTTCGGCCGCGTTCGGGAGTGCCCGACTTCTTCGCGTGCATCTTCGGTCATCTCTTCGCGACCTCGATGAAGCCGCTCGCAAGAACTCCCTGAGATCGGCCCAACACTGCGTCCGACTGCCGCAACACACCCCTGTTCCCAACGTGACACGCTGCTCCAGTGTGACACGGCTCACAACTCCCCCTTTGGCAACGACGATAGTTTCAACCCGCACCGGGATGCAGCGGGCATGAGCCCGCAGGCGCAAATTGAGCAAGGGCGGGACCAATGGTCTCCTGGCCTAGACATGGGGAGCAAGCGATGACCCGAGCGGGAATTCTGTCGTGCTGGTTGGCGGCGCTGTCGATCGCGGCCTCATGGGCAACGTCCGAAGCGATGGCGCAGGCGCGCCCGCCGGCGATCGCCGGCAAGCTCGACCGCGCCGGGGTGATCGACAACTATTTCCCCGAGCTCGCGTTCGAGGTCGCGAGCAACCTTGCCCAGGCGGCGCCCAATCAATGGCGCGGGGTCCAGGTCAACAAGCCCTATCGCGCCGGTTGGCTCAACATCTACCTGGTGGACGCCCGGCGCCTGCCGGAAGATGGCCTGCTGGCCGATGAGGGCATCGACAATTTCACGCCGGCCAATCTGCGCGGCGGCGCGCTGGCGCATGAAGATACCGGCACGATCTTCCTGAACACCGCGATGTGGAAGCGGCTCACGGCTGCGACGGTGATGAAGCAGAGAGGGATCCAATCCGAGATGACGGCGGCCCTGGCCATCGTGGACGCGATCGGCATCGACGGGGTGCGGCAGTTCTGGGATGCCGGCACGCTGTCGACCAATACGCCGGAAAATCAGCGCGTGGGCTGGCTGATGCGCGGAGCCTTGGCGTTCGTGCTCGCCCACGAAATGGGGCATCTGCAGATCGGCCATTCGCTGTCGGAAGAGCCCGACAAGCTGCGCCTCAATCTCACCCCGCGCCAGCAGGACGAGCGGCGGGCCTGTCCGGAGCTGGTGGAGAAGGAAGCGCGCCAGCGGCAGAAGCACGAGCTCGCCGCCGATCTCGCCGGCGCGGCGCTGCTCGGACAGCAATGCCGCATCGGCGCCGACGGGCAGTTGCGCCATGCCATCTATATGCTGGGGATCGCGCACTACTTCGTGGCGTCGATGGGCGACAAGCTGATCGAGATGGGCCGCAACACCGACAGCCCCGTTATCGCGCGGTCGTTGCGCACGTTGATCGGATCGGAGCTGTATGACCGGGTGATCGCCACGCATTACGCCGAGCGTCGGCGCGGCGCGGTCGCATCCGCATACCCGTCCAGCCACCCGCCCGACACCGCACGGATGCAGGCGATCGAAGCTGCGTTGCGCACCTCGCCCTGCGGCAGCGGCGGCCTGGACAGCACGGGGGCCCGGATGCTGGAAATGTTCCGGCAGCAGATGTGCCGCCGACTGGTCAGTGGGGAGGGGCAATGAGGTTAGCCAAAGCCGGCACCGCGCTGTGGCGCTGCCGTCTGCTCGCCCTCCTGGTCGCGCTGATTGCGATGCCCGACCGGCTCGCGGCGCAGTCGGTCGACGATCCTCGTTTTCGCGATACCTACCTGCGCCAGTACGAAGCGCTCAAAGGAGTCGCACCCGACATGGTGGTGATGGAGCTGCGCGATCGGGTTGAGCTGGTCGCCAGCCGCGGCAGCCAGGTCGGCGCCGCCTCCAACGACCGGCGCGTCCGCAGTTTCGAATCGAGCCTGCTGCAGGGCCTGCAGGGTGCGATGTGCCGCCAGCAAGCGGCGGGCACGACACGGCCGTCGCCGGCCGTGGTCGAACGGGTCAGCGCCGCGGCGGCGGCGCAACAGCTGCGCACGCAGCCTTCCGACCTGGCGGAACTGACCGCCTTGGCGCAGCGCCTGGTCGACAGCCAGCCGCGCGAGCGCTGGTGTTCGTTGAGGTCGCTGGACGACATCCGATGATTTCCGTCGGACGACCAGCCCTTGCGTTGCTGATCGCGCTGGGGCCGTGGTCGGCGCTGGCCGACCCGCTTACCCGGATCGAGCCGGCGGAGGCTTACGCACAGATCGCGCGCAGCGGCGAATTGCGCGAGCTGCAGATCGACGGCGACCTGGACGTGGCCAAGATGAAGCCACCCGCTGGAGCGACGCGCATCCTCCTGCAGGGCGTAGCGATCGAAGGCGCGTTGCATTCGAGCGCGGGTGGTCCGGCGGCGGCGTTGATGATCGAGCAATCAACGCTGCGCGACATCGACCTGCGCGGCACCCGGTGGAGCGCGCCGTTCGCCATCGAGAACAGCGTGGTGAAGAACCGCGCCTGGTTCGACGACACGCAGTTCGACGCGCCGTTCACGCTGCACGCCACCACCTTCGGCGGCCAGACGCTGTTTCGCCGCGCGCGCTTCAATGCGCCGGTGGAAATCACCGCGTCGACCTTCGCGCCGGAAGCGCCGGTTCGTGCCAGCGTCAATTTTTCCGACGCGCGCTTTGCGGCGCCGGCGCGTTTCGACCGGAGCGAATTCAGGACGGGCGTGCGCTTCGATACCGCGCGCTTCGACACCGACGCGACGTTCCTGCGGATGAGCGGGCGCGCGAGCTTACGCAACGTGATCTTCGCCGGTGATGCGGAGTTCCGTTTTTGCCGGCTCGACGAAGCGGATTTCGGCGACGAGGAGCAGCTCTCGGTGTTCATGCGGCTCGCCGACTTCCGGGGCTGCCGGTTAGGTTCGCTGCGCCTCGACTATGCCGACATGCGCGGCGACGTGCTGCTGGTCAATGTCAGTGTCACGCCCGGCGACCTGACGCTGCGACAGGCCTCGCTGCGCGGCGGGCGCAGCGATTTCAGCGGCCTCAAGGTCGCAGGAAGGCTCGATCTTTCCGGCGCGCAGATTGCCAACCTGCACCTGCAATGGT
>Ga0114129_10015040_pt1 | contig 11017 bp, 11 predicted proteins | sample RhiMetdeltSRZDD1_FD_80071 | JGI IMG/M metagenome (GOLD analysis project Ga0114129, IMG submission 80071) | Populus rhizosphere microbial communities from Tennessee, USA - Rhizosphere MetaG P. deltoides SRZDD1 (version 2) (version 2) | ecosystem: Host-associated > Plants > Roots > Rhizosphere >... | reverse complement strand
GCAGGGCGCCCGCGCGTTTCACCACCGCGACAAAAACACGGCCGGACGGCCCGCCCGTGCTCACTGAATACCAGTTCGCCGGAGACGAGGAGGCGCATATCGTTCCCAAGACCACACGCTAGATCGTGATGCAGCTAATCAGGGCGAGCGTTGGCATGGACCGCACCGACGAAGGCCGGCGTCCCCTCGACGCGATGTGCACTGACATCGTCGAGCGGTACCATGCCGCGCTCCATCGCTCGCTGCCGCGCATTCGCGACGAGCTGGCAGCCTTTGCCGCCACCTCTGTTTCACTCGCGGCGCGGGAAATGTGCGAAGTGTTTGGGGAGCTTGCCGAACAGATTCACAGCCACCTCGCCAAGGAAGAGCACCTCGTGTTTCCCGCGTTGTCGGCGTTGTCGAGCATCGAAACGCAGCCGTTCCTGCGGCCGCCGGCCACGTTTTCCACGGTCCTGCATCCCATTCGCCTGCTGGAGGCCGAGCACGTGCGAATTGAGGTGACGCTGGGGCGTTTACACGAACTGGCACTGGCGGTCACCGAGCCGGACTCCCTGTCCGAGTCGTTCCGGCGCTGCATGACCGAGCTCGCCGAGCTCGACCGGCAGCTCCGCGAGCATCACCGGATCGAGAATGAAATCCTGTTCCCCCGCGCGCTGGAGCTCGAGCGCCAAGTGCTCTAGACTTTGTGCGTGTCGGCTCCCGATGACGATCTGCTGCGGCGGCTGCCGTTTTTTCGCCGGCTGACACCGGCGCTGCGCGGCCGCGTGGCCGAAGTCGCCCGGTTGAAATCCTACGGCGACCACGAGCTGATCTTCAGTGAAGGCGATCCATCGGATGCCTTCATCGTCATCGTCGAGGGCCGCGTCAAGGTCTTCAAGTCGACGCCGGCTGGGAAAGAAATCATCCTCGAGATCTTCGGCGCCGGCGATCCGCTCGGCGCCGTGGCGGTCTATGAAGGTGTGCCGTTCATGGCCTCGGCGCAGACCATCGAGCCGTCGCGCGTGCTCCGTATCGAGAAGGGGCCGTTCTTTCATCTCCTCGAAGCCGATCCGCAGTTTGTCCGCGGGCTGCTCTCGGGCCTGACGCTTCGGCTGGCCGAGTTGACCAGACGGCTCGCCGATTTGTCGGGCGCGCGCGTCGAAGTGCGGTTCGCGCGACTCTTCCTGAAACTGTGCGATCAAATCGGCCGCAAGGAGCGCGGCGGCATTTTTGTGCCGATGCCGCTGTCGCGCCAGGAGCTCGCCGATCTCACCGGCACCACGATCGAGACGGCGATACGCACGATGAGCCGGTGGCAGAAAGAGGACGTGCTGCACACCGAGAAAGACGGCTTCGTGGTGCTGAGCCGCGCCGCGCTCGAGGACGCAGCGTCCTAGGGGTGCGCCGCCCGGCGTCCCAGCAGCGCCAGCCGCGCGGCCAGCGCCATCACAAACAGCCCGATCGCCGGCCCGATGTCGAATAACCCGCGGCTGGCTGGAGGCCAGGGAAACGTCATCGCGTTGAGCGCGATCAGCGCCGCGCCGAATGCGATCGACGGGAAGGCCCACCACGGCCCGAATCCACTGTGGCGCCGAAGCGCCACGCCCGAACAGATCAGCGCCATGCCGATCAGCACGTCCCAGGCGACATCCAGCCCCATGTCGATCAGGCGCAGCCCTCGCTTCAACGAGGCCATCGCCGCCGGATCGACGCCCTTTGCGATCTCGGTCGTGCCGGCGTCGACGGCGAGCTGCACGACAATCATCGCCAGCACCATGCTGAATGCGGCGACCGCGAAGATCATCGCGAGGGCGTTGGCAGGACTGTCGCGTTCTGCCGCGACGAAGCCATACAGGCCGTAGGAATAGATGATGCTCAGGATGGGCCAGGCGCTGGCCATCAGGAGCGCGGTAGTGAGACCGAGCTGTGTGTCCGGCCACGACACAACCGCTGTCGCCAGGATGTAGCAGGCCGTTCCGGCCACACCGGCGATGCCGCTGCCAATCCACCAGCGTGAACGGTTGATCATGACCAGCTCCGTTCGCTCAGACGTCGGCTCGCGAGACCACGCGCAGGGCCGCCGCGATCGGCGCCACCAGCCACAGCAGCAGCGCCGCCGCGATCCACGCCGCCGTGGCCCCCGGTCCGCCGGTGAATCGCAGCAGCGCCAGCGATGCGGCGCCGAAGGCCGCCGTGCCGTCGATCAGCAGCAGGACCCCTGTTCTCGCCGCATCGATCGGATTCAGGAACGTCGCGGTGATCAGCAGGCGCGAGGCCGATCCGGATCGCAGCAGTGATGCCGCGCCAAGCGCGATCAGGTCGAAGGCCACGGATGCGACAAACCACACCACGAGGGCGGCGGCCAGGACGCGCGTCCGCCGCGCCGGCCAGAGCGCGGCCAGCAGCGCCGCCAGCCCCACGAAGATCGCCGTGACGACGCTCGCGCCGGCCGCGACCGCGAGATACTGCAGCGCGCCGCCGGCTCCCGACTGCCATTGCACGACGCTGCCGGCGGCGCCAAAGCCGACGAGCTGCGCCGCCGTCAGCGCCAGCCAGACGCCAATGGCGCGGCCGATCAGGATGGCGCCTCGCGACACCGGCTGGGAGTACAACAACTCGGCGCCGCCGCGTTCGGGTGTGAGCGCCAATCCGCCAAAGACCAGCGCGGCCAGCGGGGTCAGCAGCAGGACGATCTGCACGAGCGACACCGCGGTGCGCGAGAAGTCCTGCAACCCGTGTCCGCCCGACAGCACGTAGCCGGCGGAGGCGACGGCGAGCGACAGCGCACCGAATACCACCGCAAAGACCTGCAGCCAGCGCGATCGAACGGCCAGCGTCAGCTCATATCGCGCGCATAGCCACAGCACCTTTCGCATCGGCGTCATTGGCTCATTTCCTTCCAGACGTGCGGCGGGAGGCGATCAGGCCAGAACCCATCGGCGTTTGTTCATGCGCGCGCGTGATCACGGCGTCACGCTCGTCGATCCACTCGCCGGTGACGTGATCGGCGACGAACACCACGGCATCCGGGGTGAGCTTCGTACGCGCGCGGTAATCGGTCAAGCAGCGCAGATCGTCGAAGAACACCGGCTCCGCGCCTGGCGCGACGAGCTGTGCGGCCGTCTTCAGCGAGAGAATCGTCATCCGGCATTGCGCACACGCGTCTTCGCCGGTACGAATCGTTTCGGGCCGCGGCGGCGCACTGCCGCATGAACACAAGCACAGCACGGCGACTGCGATCACGACGGCTTTCATGGCGCACCGCCAACCAGTTCCCTGTAGAGCTCATCGAGCCGGCCCTCTTGCGCCGTCAGCCCGGTAATCTCCGCGCCCGCCGCACGGATGCTGTCGAGCACGGCCGGCCGTGAGGCCGCGGGGCCTGGCACGATCAGCTCTTCTCCGAACCACAGCGCCAATGGTGCACGCTCGCGGACACGCTCGAGCAGGCCCGTGACCCTCGCCGCCAGGCGGACGCGCATCACTCCGCGATCGGCAAGCCGAGACGCGACTTCTCGTTCGCTGAAGTCGCCGACGAGCCTGCCAGCGACGATCACGGCCACTCGATCGGCAAGGCGCTCGACATCGCCGAGCTGGTGCGAGCTGAAAAACGTGGAGAGGCCGGCGTGGCGGCGCTCTTCGATCAACCCATAGAACGCGCACAGGCCGTCGGGATCGAGCGCGGCCGTTGGCTCGTCGAGCAAGAGCGCGTCAACGGCTGAGAGCGTGGCCACTGCCAGCCCAAGCCGCTGCACCATTCCTCCGGAATACGTTCCCACCGGCCGCGCGCCGGCGCCGTTCAACGACGCGAACTTCAACACCCGCTCCGCGGCGGCGGGTGGCGCCTGGCGTAACCGCCGGTAAAACTCCACGACCTCCCGTCCCGTCAGCGCTTCAGGAAACGACACGCGTTGCGGCAGAAACGAGCACGCCTGCCGCGCTCGCGCAGCGTCGGCCGGCCATTTCCCGTCACCGAGCAGAACAGCGCCGGCATCCGGGCGGATCAACCCTGCCGCCGCTTTGATCGACGTGGTCTTGCCGGAGCCGTTGGGGCCGAGCAGCGCCACGACCGATCCGCGCGGCACCGTGAGCGTCAGCGCGTCGACGACGGTGCGGCCGGCGTAGCACTTCGTGAAGCCGCGATATTCGATCACGGCGCCCTCCCCGCCGGCGAGCGGGCGCCGCGGCCCAACAGGATCGCACCCGCAATCAGCATCACGGGCGCGATCGCGCGAGCGGCGCGAGATTCCGGATCCGCATCACGGCGAATCGGGACGTCCGGTACCGCCGGTGGTCTCGCCAACGGATGCTGATCAAGAACCGGCACGGCGTCGAGGACGGGGAACGTCTGTTCCGCCATCGACAGTGCGAGCGCGGCGACGCTTTGCGAAAACAGGTCGGCCGCGGTGAGGTTGCCGCGGAGATGGTCGAAGACGCTCGACAACCGGTACGGCCGATCGGCAACGCCGTCGTCATCGAGATCGGGCGCGCGATGGTCCGACCAGTAATTGCGATCGAAGACGGTGTCGGTGCGGCGGCCCGACAGCGACAAGGGCGTGAGATTGCCGACGAAGAGGTTACCGGTAAACGTGTTGCCGCCGCTCGAGTCGTAGATCACCAGCGCCATGTCCGACAACGCCACGACATTGCGCGTAAAGCGGTTGCGGTACGAGCCCTCGAGAAAAATGCCGCGCGCGTTGTCGGCGATCAGGTTGTCTTCAGCGACGACGTCTTCGCACGCCTTCAGGAGCAGGCCGACCGACGCAAAACCGCGATTGCGAACGAACTGGTTCCGTCGAAACTGCAGCCGCTTCGAAAACATCAGCGCCGCGCCGGCCGCGCCGCGTTCGAAGACGTTGTCTTCGAACACGTTGTCGTCCGAGTTCATGTAGTGAAGGCCGTAGCGAAGATCCGAGGCGCGATTGCGAATCACGCGGCCGTGACTCGAAGACTGAATATAGAAGCCGTCGCGCGTGCGCGCGATCGTGTTTCCGGTTGCCACGAAGCGCTGGCTGTTCCAGATATGAATGCCGCTGCCGATCTCGCCCGCCGGCCGATCGGGAATGCCGACAATCTCGTTGCCGTCAATCGTCGCGTCATCTGCCTCGCGCAGGTAGATGCCGAACAACGATCCACGAATGCGGCAATCGCGAATCGTCACGCCGCGGGCGGCGACGTGAATAGCCGACGTGTCGCGGCCGAGATCGCCGAGACCGCGGCCGTCGATGTCGAAGCCCTCGACCACGACGCCATCGGCGCGAACGCGAATCACGCTGTCACGGCCGGAACCCCGCAGTAGCGGCCGGCCGATCCCCGCCAGCACGATGGGCTTGTCGACGATCAGATCGCCGTCATAGGTCCCGGGCTGAATCTCAACGCGATCGCCGGGTTGTGCCCGGTCGATCAGGATTTGAAGCGGCGACCGGCCGTCGGCGGCCGGGTCGATTTGCAGCAGCGCCGCGATCAGCAGGGCGGCGATGGTCATGCCGCACCTCGATCCTCCCGCGCCTGGCCGCGGCTCTGCCACCACGTCCAGATCAACCCACCGAGCAGCAGCACGATGGCGGCGCCCATCGCATACGAGGCCGCTCGCGGGTACGAATACACTTCAAAGTTGGCGATCTTCTGATAGCCGAACACCGGCGGCATGAAGGGCGGCACCTGCACGGCGGCCGTCGGATTGAGGTCGTGGCCGTACCGGTACAGCTTGTAGCCGAACGACCACAACGAGAATGCTCCGAAGTACAGGAACAACATCGTGACGTCGAGCAGCGCGGCCACCGTGCCATGCACGGCGGCGCGCAGCGCCAGCAACGCGAGCGCGCCGATGACGAACGGCATCCACTTGAATTCGGTGAACGATTCGTTCACCAGATCCTGCATGCCGATGTAATGGTTGAGAACGTTGATCTCCTTGATGTCCTGGCCGCGATTGCCGCCGGCGAGCGCGTAGGAATAGATGTCGAGCCGCAGCCCGTCGGGGTACTGCGGCGCGAACATGGTCAGGTTCCAGAGCGGCAAAAAATAGGTGGCGGCCAGCAGGACCGCCGCGGCCAGGAGCATGAGCCTGACCGGGAGGCTGATTGGTCCCGCCAGGAACCAATTGGTACGTTGGAGGAACGCCTGCATCACCGCCACCCAACTTTCAACTCTCAACTCTCAACTTTTCACTTCACAATCATGTAGCCCTGCATCTCCTGATGCAGCGCCGAGCAGAAGTTCGTGCAGTAATACGCGAACACGCCGCCCTTCTTCGCGGTGAACGTCACCGTCTTGGTCTCACCCGGATCGATGACCAGGTTGATGTTGTAGTCGAGCAGGCCGAAGCCGTGGAGCTCGTCCGTCGTCTGCTCGATGTTGGTAATCGCGACCGTCACCTCGTCGCCCGCCTGCACCTCGAACGCGGTCGGCGTGAACGTCGATCGCACGACGATCATCTTCACCGTCACTTTCTTGCCGTTGCGCGAGACGCCGGCGTCCTTGATGTCCCAGATCGCGAGCGGGTGCTTGTTCTCTTCCTTCGGATAGACCTCGATGGTCTTGATCTTGTCGGCCTTGATGATCTGCGCGTAGTGAGGCTCGGGCTCGGTGAACGCGTCGTAGAGCAGCTTCATCTTCTCCTCGGTGATATCGAGCAGCTGCGACGACTCGGGCTGGGACGGACCGACGCTGAGGTGGCGGCCGTGCGACAGCTTGTTGAGGCCGACGAGATAGTTGCCGTCGGGACTGACGGTGTCGCCCTCAGCCGCGCTGAGGTGGCCGATCGAATACGACATCGGCGCTTTGTCGACGACCTCCCACGTCCCGAGCTTCCATTTCGCGATGGCGCTGTCGACGAAGAGCGACGTGTAGGCCCAGCCGTCGGGACCGAACTGCGTGTGCAACGGACCGAGACCGACCTGCACCTCGGCGTCCTTGATCGATGCGTACTTCAGCACCGGGATGCCGTCTTCCTCGCCCTGGAAGTCCTTGTTTCTGATCGCCGTCTGCATCTTCTCGAAGTTGAACGCGGTGGTCACGCCCTGCAGCTTGCCGGACCCGATGATCCACTTGCCGTCCGGCGACACGTCCACTCCGTGCGGCGACTTGCCGCACGGCATCAGGTAGACGATGCCCGGGACCTTCTGGGGGTCGAGCACCTTGACGCCGGCGATGGTGTCGCCCTTGCCTTCGGCGATCGCCTTCTCGGCGGCGCGCCAGTCGACCGCGGCGATGTAGTCCTGATCGCGCTGCGACGCGGTGACTTCGAGCTTGCCGATCGCACGCTCGCTGTTGTAGGAGCTGAAGAACATCCAGCCGTCCGACGCCAGCTTGCCGGCGTCGCCGAGGTCGTAGTCGAACGGCGGCATCAGGATCTGCCAGGCCAGCGACATCTCACCCGACTTCGGATCGATCTTGACGCCGGCGATGATGCCCTTGTACTCGGTGGCGTACTTGTCGACGCCGACCGGGCGCTGCGGCACCGGGCGGGAAAAGCGCGTCGCCATCATCGCGTATTCGGTGTTGGGCGTGACGAACGACGAGGCGTGGTTGCCGTGCAGGTTCGGGACCGGCCCGAGGATCTGTTTGGTCTTGAAGTCGCGCAGGTCGATGCGCGCGATGCGGCCGTTCATCTCGTTGATGAAGAGCCAGCGGCCGTCGTAGTCGCCCTTGGTTTCCGACAGCGCGGGGTGATGCACGTCACCCCAGGTCAGGTCGCCCAGCATTTTCTTGCTGTCGTCATCGAAGCCGTAGCCGGTGGCCGGGTACGGCGTGAACACCGGGATGCTGGCGAGGTGACGCATCGACGGGATGCCATAGACGTAGACCTGCCCGGAGTGCCCGCCCGACGCAAACATGTAATAGGTGTCGAGGTCGCCCGGTGCGACGTAGGTTTTCTGCGCGGCGAGCGCGACGTCCGACTGCACCGCCGCACCGCCGCGACGCGATGCGGGTTGGCTGGGCGTGCACTGGATGGCGACGCCGGCCAGGAACACGAGGGCGATCACGCCTGCGCACGCCGATCGATTGAACCGACTCATGATGAATGCCTCCTCTTACCGTCCGCCCGCCGCTGCAACCGCCGTCCCGCGCTGGCGCTGGTACTCGGCGAAGGCCTCGCGCAGTTTTTGAATAGCGACCTGTTTCTGTTCGGGACTGAGAATGATCTGGCGCGACAACACCACGCTCATCGTGCCGGTGGGGTTGGCGAGAAACTGATCGAGCGTGACGCCGAAGCGGCTCTGCACGTCTTCGACGGCGTTCGAAAGATCGGGCCCGATCTGCGCCGGGCTCTTCACGCCGAACACCGAGATCGAGTGGCAGACGAAGCAGCCGGTCTGCACGAACCAGCCGCCCGGGCCGGTCCGCATCGTCGCCTCGGCCTGCAGTTCTTCGGCGCTGCGCGGATCGACGCGCGGGGCGCCCGAGACGTATCGCGCCGGCACGTCGGTGCGTTTCCACGACAGCATCAGCATCGCCAGCGATTGCGCCTGGTCGCTGGTGAAGTTGAAATTCGGCATTACCGTGCCTTCGGTGAGCGCGCGCGGGTCCTTGAAGTGCGCGACGTGCCAGGCAAACGCGGTGCGCTGTCCCGAGAGCCGGCTCATCTCGTACTGCTCGGGCGGCTTCTCGCCGACGTCAGTCAGGTCGGGGCCGATGGTGCCGCCGAAGCCGTTGATGACGTGGCAGGCGCGGCAGCCCTTTTCGTTCACCAGCTGCTTGGCGAGATTGATCGCCTCCGCTCCTGCGGTCCGGCGATCGTAGCGATGACACGTGTTGCAGTTCATCTGCAGCAGCGCGTTCTTGTTGCCGGCGAGGGTGTACGACTCGCCGAGCGAACGGCTCAGCAGCGGCTCTTCCCAGTGCGCGACCTCGCCATGGGCGGCGGCGGTGTCGATGGCCCAGCCCTGGCCGCCATGACACGAGGTGCAGCCGTAGTCCTCCACGGGATGCCGCTTGAGCGGCTCGACCGGATGCGTGCGGAACGGCTCTTCGGCGGTCTCGAAGCCCTTGTATGAGGCCGCCTGATGGCAGGTGATGCAGCGATCGGCGCGCGACAGGTCGGCCACCCAGACTTGCTGGACGCCCTTGGGCAGCAGCGCGGCGCGGTCTTCGCCGTACTTCTCTGCCACCATGCGGCCGAACTCGTACTGGTAATAGCGCCAGTCGTGCGCGCGATCGCTCCAGATGAAGAGCGCCGTGCCGATCACCAGGACGACGCCGATCGCCGCCATGACGCGGCGGTCGATTCGCGGATATGGAGAATTCGTTCGCTTCTCCATGATCAGATCCTCCCCGGAATCTCGGGCCATGGTTGCCATGGCCAGTAGATGTTCCAGTAGGGCCCGCGCAGCACCATGCCGATGAAGGTCAGCACCAGCACCGCGACGACGATCAGCAGGAAGGCGATGTTCTGCGTGCGGCGATCGGCGGGCCACCACACGCCGGCGCCGAGGCGCGACGACCGATCGAGCCACGGCCAGCATGTCATCAGCGCCACCAGCAGGCCCGGCAGGATCACGCCGCCGACGAATGCGCCGTTGAGCGTGAACGAACCCAGGCGAATCGTGGTGTCGGTGACGATCTCCTGCAGCCACAGGAAGTACCACGGCGCCTTCGCCGGATTCGGCGTCACCAGCGCGTTGGCGGGCTCTTCCAGCGGCGAGGCGATGAACACCGCCATGATGCTGACGGCGGCAATGGTGCCGAGCGTGGCAATGGCGGCGCGGCGCATGAGATCGGGCACCGCGTTCACGGTGGTGTCCGGCGCTTCGAGGCTTTTCGCCGTCACTGTGGGCGCCGTGCCGCGCGCGACGCCAAGCAGCGTGTAGGTCTTGGACGGTACCACTTCGGCGGGCCGCGCCGCCTCGAGCGCGCCCTCGGCGTCGGCGCGCGCCAGGCCGCCATCCTTGCGGACGCGCCACATGTGATACGCGAACAGCACGCCGAGCAGACCGGGCAGGAACACCACGTGCAACACATAGAAGCGGATCAGCGTGGCCTGATCGATGGCGCGCCCGCCAATCAGCAGCTCGCGGACGTCGGCGCCGACCACCGGGATCGAGGCGGCGATGTTGGTGCCGACGGTCACCGCCCAGAACGCCAGCTGATCCCAGGGCAACAGGTAGCCGGTAAACGACAGGAACAGCGTCGTCAGGAACATCACCACACCGATCACCCAGTTGATCTGGCGGCGCTGGCCGCGGCCGGCGCCGTTCTTGTAGCCGCCGGTAATGAAGACGCGCACGAGATGCAGCGCCACCGCGATCACCATCAAGTGCGCCGCGATGCGGTGCACGGCGCGGATCCACGAGCCGAAGGTGATCACGAACTCGATGTCCTTCACCGACTGGTAGGCGCGCTCCACCGACGGCACATACAGGAACAACAGCGGCAGGCCCGACAGAATCAGGAGAAAGAACAGCGCGGCCGAGATGGTGCCGAGCCAGAACGAGTAGCTCCACGCCATCGACGCCTTGCTGATCTTGGCGGGGAACCAGTGCAGGATGAAGTTCGAGACGATCGCGTCGCCGGCCTCGCGATCCGATTGCGGACGCAGGCTCCACAGCGGCTCGGCGTGCACGCCAGGCGCTTCGGGTTTGGTGCGGACGAGTGAGGGCAGGCGCATCGCGTCACCCCACCGTCAGCCGGAAATCGCGGTCGACTTCCTCGGCGAGATCGATCACGAGCTGGCCGTCGTCGGGTGCCAGCAACAGGCGGAACCACGCCAGCGGTTTGGGCGCGGGGCCGGCCACGTTGGTGCCGTCGCCGCGATACTCCGAGCCGTGACACGGGCACAGGAACCGGTGGGTGAGCCGCAGCTCGGCGCCGTCGGATTGCGTGGTCTGCGGATTGGCCAGCGGTTCGGCGCGCACCGTGCATCCGAGATGCGTGCATACCGCGGAGATGGCGTGGAAGGTGTTGCCTTCGCGGAAGACGAGCACACGCTCGTCAGGCAGGAACTTGAGACCCTCGGGAAACTCGTTCGGCAACCCGAGTTTCACCGTCGTCGGTGCGTCGTACGACACGTTGGGCACCAGCGACCGCAGCGATGCGCCGG
>Ga0114129_10015038_pt1 | contig 11018 bp, 7 predicted proteins | sample RhiMetdeltSRZDD1_FD_80071 | JGI IMG/M metagenome (GOLD analysis project Ga0114129, IMG submission 80071) | Populus rhizosphere microbial communities from Tennessee, USA - Rhizosphere MetaG P. deltoides SRZDD1 (version 2) (version 2) | ecosystem: Host-associated > Plants > Roots > Rhizosphere >... | reverse complement strand
CGGGTCGCGGAAATCGCGGAAAAGCAGGGGGTTGCGCGCGTTCATATCGCGCTTGCCTGGCTGTTACAGAAGAAGCCAGTGACGGCGCCTATCATTGGGGCAACGAAGATCACGCATCTGGAAGATGCCGTCGGCGCTCTATCCGTAAAACTGAATCCAGAAGAGGTAACGTATCTGGAAGAGCCATATGTGCCGCATCGCATCGTTGGGCATCAGTAAATAAAAATTTTTCTGTCATTGCGAGGAGGGTGCTCTTCCGACGAAGCAATCTGATTTGTTCTTTATAGATATGAAATCTTATGTGAGATTGCTTCGCCGCTAGGCGGCTCGCAATGACGGTAAATCGGAGAATTCCATGAAGAATCCTCAAGCATCGAATAACGAGCCTGAAGCCTCTGCTTGGAGTCCGCTCCGCCAGGCGGTCTTCCGCTCGATCTGGACTGCCGCGGTCATTTCCAACACCGGAACCTGGATGCAGAGCGTCGGCACGGCCTGGCTGATGACCTCGCTCACGCCTTCGCCGTTGCTGGTGGCACTCATGCAGACAGCCACCAGTCTGCCCGTCTTTCTGTTAGGCATCCCCGCCGGGGTGCTCGCCGACCTGGTCGACCGGCGCAAGTTGCTGTTGGTGGTCGAGGCCTATTTGCTCCTCATGGCTCTTACAATGGGTCTGCTGACCCTGGGGGGATTTATGTCCGCCTGGAGTTTGCTCTTGCTGGCCTTCCTTATGGGAGTAGGCAGCGCGTTGGATGCCCCAGCCTGGCAGGCCATTGTTCCCGATCTGGTGGAACGCCAGGAGTTGCCGGCCGCAGTCTCCCTGAACGCGACGGGGTTCAACGTGGCCCGCGCCGTCGGGCCGGCGATCGGTGGTTTAGTAGTGGCCGCTGCAGGTCCGGCCGCCGTTTTCCTGCTGAATTCCGTGTCGTTTCTCTTCGTGCTGATAGCAGTCTACCGCTGGCGACGTACTCCCGCTCAGATAGAGACCCCACCCGAAGATATGCTGGGCGCCGCGGTCGCGGGCATGCGTTATGTGCGCCATGCTCCGGCCCTGCAGGCTGTCTTTGTGCGCATCGGCGCCTTCGCCATCGGCGCCAGCGCGTTGTGGGCATTACTGCCTGCGGTGACAAGGCATGAGCTGAACCTTGGCGCGACCGGCTACGGCATCCTGTTAGGCAGTCTTGGGTTTGGCGCGGTCGGCAGTGCCCTGTTCCTGCCTCGCCTGCAGAAGCGGCTGCCAGTCGATCGACTCACTGGAGTGGCGACATTGATTTTTGCCGGCGCCGTGTTGGCCCTCGCTTATGTCCATTTCGTGCCGCTGCTGGTGGTATGTTTGCTGGCAGGTGGGATGGCCTGGCTGACCATGATGTCCAGCCTGAGCACAGCCGCGACGACGGCGTGCCCGGCCTGGGTGCGGGCGCGGGCTTTGTCGGTCTACCTGCTGGTTTTCTTTGCCACGCTGGCCGTGGGCAGTTTCGGTTGGGGAGTCCTGGCGGAACAATTCGGTAATCGAACCGCTCTTTCCATCGCTGCTGTGGTATTGGTCGGCGGACTGGCCGCAACGTTGCGCTGGCCGCTGCAGGGAATCCAACAGCTTGATCTCTCTCCCTCCGGGCACTGGCCTGACCCCCAGCTGGCTCTCACACCCGACCCCGATGACGGGCCGGTTCTTATCACGGTCGAGTACCGGGTTCCCACCGAACGAGCGGATGAGTTCATCCAGGCGATGGATACGATGCGCATCTTCCGCCGCCGGGAGGGTGCTGTCAGTTGGGGCATATTCCGCGATCTGGCCGACCCCGAGCGTTATGTGGAAACCTTCCTTGTCACCACCTGGGCCGAACATATGCGCCAGCATGCCCGCGTCACTGTGGAGGACCAGGCGACCGAAGCCTATGCCTTCTCGTTGCTGCAACCAGGTGTCCAGCCGTTTGCCTCCCACCTCATCGCGGCACGGATGCGCGGCGGTGATCGTCAGACACGGACACAGCCTCCTTATACGGAGCTAGCTTAACTGCTGGCTTTGGAAACCGCTATTGTCTGAGACGCCAGGATTTGCATGAGAGAGCAGAGTGGATCGTTTCGATGGAGGGCTGACGCTCAAAGTAATAAAGGTGATATCGTTGCAGGAATAACAATCGTGTGACTGTTCTACGTCGCGGAGGAAAGAAAGAATCCACTGAACATGACGAAATATGTAGCACTCTTACGAGGAATTGCACCCACCAATCCAAATATGAGAAATGATAAACTTCGGGGGCTCTTTGAGAAACTTGGGTTCTCGAATGTTCAAACGGTACTTTCCAGCGGAAATGTGTTGTTTGAGAGTTCATCCAAAAGTGCAAAGAAGCTCGAAGGGATCATCGAAAAAACATTACCAGAGCATTTGGGTTTTAAAAGTACCACGCTCATTAGAAGCCAGAAGCAATTGCAAAAGCTGGTGGATAAAAAGCCTTTTAAAAAAATGGAGCACTCTCAAAGGTCCAGCCTCAATGTCACATTTTTAAAGAAGAAGATACATTCAGACAAAAAATTCCCCTACAAAGTTGAGAATCGCGACTATACCCTCCTGAGCATGGATGACGGTGTGGTCTGCAGTGTCACAGACTTGACCAGCGCCAAAACGCCTGACCTTATGTTCTGGCTAGAGAAAACCTTTGGTAAAGAGATCACCACCCGAACCTGGAAAACCGTGGAAAGAATATTAAAGGGGATGGGTCAATAAGAAGTCGCAGCCTTCCATTCTTCAATGGCCCTGCATCAGACGTAGAATCCTGATCAGGTGTGAATGAATAGACCCTGATAGGGAGGGGTTGCGCCTTCGACCTCCTCTACCGCTTGAAAATGCTTCTTTAGTCTTTTCTCAGCCTGGGGGTCGTTCGTTTCAATGTAGAATCCGTTTCCTTCCCAGGCGCGGATGAAAATCCAGGGAGAGGTCTCGTCAGGGTCGAAGGCCTGGAAGTCACCCTCCATTGTTTTACGAATGCCCGACGCGATGCGGACGAAATCCTGTCCATCGATCGGTTTGTTATCATCAGTAAACGCGTACAGTTCTTGTGCAGTTTCTCCGTAACAGTTCACACCGCTGCCAAACCATGTCGAATCGAGAGCCTGTTCACCAAGGGCTGCGAGCAGGTCATAGAGGTCAGCCTGCGGGCCTGGTTCATCCGCAGGCGATGGAACCTGGTTCGTTGCTTGTCCCTCATCGGGAACGACTCTTCGGCTGCCCAAGTGCCTGCGTAACTTGTCCCAAAGGGACAAATCACCGGCTATCCCCGCGGCGCCAGGGCTGCTTTGCGTTCCTTTATCCCATTCGCGCAATTTACCCTCGATCTCCATCCTGGCCGCCTCATCCTGGGATAAAGCCAGAAACTGTGTGTAGTCGGCGATGGCCTCGGGAGTGTGCCCAGCTTCCTCATGGGAAACCGCGCGCCAGTAATAGGCTGCCTCGTCCGTTGGAGCAAGCCGTATGACATTTGAAAAGTCCTCCATGGCGTTCTCGAGATCACCGAGATGAAAATACGACGTGCCGCGATTGAAGAAGGCATCCGCGTTCTGAGGCGCAAGTCGTATGCCTTCGGTCAGGCTGGCAATGGACTGCCTGAGATTTCCCATTTGCCCAAACGTAATACCGCGCTGGATGTACTCCTCCGATAACTGCGGGTTGATGACCATGGCCTGCTGGTAATCCTCCAGTGCCCGCTCGGATTGCCCAATCTTTTCATAGGCCAGACCCCGCAAATGCAGCGCCTCTGCATCGTTCGGTTGGAGCGCCAGCGCTGAACTGTAGTCTGTGATAACCTGTTCATAATTCTGCAATCGATCATATTCGGCCGCGCGCTCCTTGAATTGTGTTGCCTGCCTGGCCTCCGGGATTTCAAGCGATTTGTTCAAATCAAGGATTCGATGAGCAGGTTTGGCGATTCGATGCATCTCGGCAGGGGATGGATTGTAATCAGTCAGCCGCTCCTCAGGTATGGGTTTTTGATGAGCTTCAATCAGCTCAGGCTCCAGACCGATCGCGGTCGTATAGCCCGCAATCGCTTCGCGGACATTTCCATGCGTGTAGAGAATGTTGGCGCGAAAATAATGTGCCTCGGCATAGTTGGGGTCCCTCTCCAGAGCGGCTCCATAGCTGGCCAGGGCGCGGTCATCTTCACGCACTCGATGAAAAGCTACACCCAGGCTGGTACGCGCGACCAGATCGTCGGGATTTTCTTCCACTGCTTTGGTCAATTCATCGATCGCTTCGTGATAATTTCCGCTTAAGCCTAGCCTTATTCCCTGAACAAAGTGTGAGGTTGTTTGCTTTCGGTTCGTCATTTCCTGCCGAACATGGTTTACGGGTGAATGCGGGGCTCTTGGCTTTGTGAATGCCGCCTCCTCATCCTCAGGATCAATCAATGAAAATGAATCAGATGGCTCTTCGGGAGTTATGTCTTCGTCGTCAGGTTTCACGGAATACTGCGCGTGTGAAGCGGTTGGCTTTGCGAATGCAACATCCTTATCTTCAAGTTCAAAGGATGAGGATGAAGTGGTTTTCTTTCCGGGTGTAATTTCCGGATGAACAGGACGGACTGCATAAGATGAAGCGCTTTGCTTTACGGATTTGGCATCGTCATCCTCAGGAGCGACCGATTGCTGCGCAAATGATTTGGAAGACTCTTCGGGAGTCATATCGTCCTCATCGGTATCTGCCGAATGCGGCACGTATATAGCGATTGGCTTTCCGGGCCGGATCTCCGGTCGAACAGGATTTACGAAAGAATGGGGCCTGTTCTGTCCTGCGGACGGGTTATCGTCATCATCAGGTTCGACGGATAAATCTAAATCGGACAGCTCTTCAGGCGTTATATCTTCATCATCAGGATTCACCAAACGCGGCTCGTATGAATCGATGGGTTCTAGCAGCGCGGTAGCCTCCTGAAGATCGACTACATGCTTCGCATGTGAATCGGTTTGTTTTGTAGGCGTCGTATCCTCCTTGATCGGGGGTGGTAACGGCAAGGGGATTTTGGGAAAGGATGTGAACCAGGCTTCTTTGATTGCCTTTATTACTTTTTCCTTTAACCCTGGATTCTTGAAATCATGCGTTTGCCAAAACGCGTAATTCAGGAACACGGCCTTGTGGTTGCGCCGGATTTCAAGGTAAAAATCGATACGCTTGTACACAAAGGAGTTTGCAAGCAGGGTGAATTGTTCAACGGCGTTTTTGCCTTGCAAGCCGAACTTTTCAGGGACGAAACCTTGAAACGATTCTCCAAAATATCCTTCCAGGAGCCGGATGTGGCCCGTGATATGCCGGTTAAATTCCTCGATTTCTTCTGCCTGAATCCAGAATTCCTGGTACTGAGACCCACCTACCGTATGTTTTTCAAATTGACCGATGTATGAATCCTCCACCTTGAACTCGGTAATGTAGCCTGCGAACTGCCCGCTGTTGACATTCCAATCTGAAGCGACTTGACGGGCGTACTCAAGCTCAAGAACGGGATAGAAAATGGGTTGTTGAGGCAGGCGCGCAGGGAAAGCCTCCATACCACTGTCATAGATCAATTCCAATTCCTGCAGACCAACCGGGCGATACAGAATCATGTGATTGCGGCGTTCTACTCTTTTCGTGAAAATCTCCACCAGACCAGTACGCCCATCACGATCATGGCCACACCAATAATGAGAGGCAGGCCAAATTCCCGTAAGGAGGGAGTCTCCGTGACGATGACTGTCGGCGTTGCCGTTGGCGGCGGTGGAGTAAGCGATGGACGGGGCGAGGGTGTAATTGTAACTGGACCAGGTGTGAGCGTCGCTGTCGCAGGCGGTGTCACGAGCAGGAGTAGTTTTTGATCCGGGCGAATGATGGAGGCAGCATTCAGTCCGTTCCAGGTCATTAGATCTGAAAGTGGAACTTCATACAGGCCAGCGATCCACAAGAGCGTTTCTCCACTCTGGACTGTATGGTAATAATTGCCGTCGGCCTCTGGGGTGAGTTTCTGGATATTGCTCAGGGTCGGGCTGGGGGTGATGTTGCCCGGGTTGATCAGAAGTTTTTGCCCAATTTGCAGAGGCCAATCTGGCTGGAGTCCGTTCAACGTCAGGATGCGTTCCATCGGAACGCGATACGCGTCCGAAATCGTAATCAATGCCTGATATGGCTGCACTTCATGGATGATCTTGCCATCTGCATCCGGGGTTTGGGCGACCACCATGCCAACAGGAGTCGGCGTGGCATAGCCTTCCGTGTTCTTGCCTGGAATGAACAGGCGCTGCCCGGATTGCAGAGGGATCGTACGGGACACGTTGTTCCAGACTTCCAGGTCGTGGATGGTAATCTGGTAGGTGATGGCAATCGACCAAAACGACTGGCCCGCCTGGACGACATGAAAGACCCTGCCTTCGGCATCGGGTGTGGCGATTTTTACCGGGATAATCAGTTGCGATACGGGTGGTACGACATTCGGGACGGTGCCGGGTTGCGATGTTCCTCCGGATGATGAAATACTACCGCACTCCTGACCGGAAACATACGCCGCCTGCAGGATGTAATAGATCCTGCCATTCGATGCCTGAGCCACACCTGCTCCCACGTGGCAATACGCCGGAGTGACCGCCGGGCGCATGTGATCGGGATCCGCCCAGGTTGCCATGATCTCATCGATGCCTGTACCGGCACTGCCCACGGCAAAGTTTTCGGTCGCCCACACTGTGCCGCCGCTGCCGTATCCAGCAGCGGCGATCCGGCCGCGCACATCGCCAATGTGCCAGGACATGTTATTGGCCGCCATGGTGGCCGCCGTCGATTGGGCCACCGCATTGACAATGGGGTCTTCGATCAGGGCTGGGAGTCCATACGAGACGCGCAACGTGTTCATCGCCAGGATCAATTCGTAGGCGCTAACCTGCTGGGCCGGGGAATGTGGAGCCTCGTCCGCGTGGACAGCTTCTGGACCAGAGAATGCTCCGAATCCAGCCAGAAAGATGATAGTCAACCAGCTAAGGAAACGTTGGAAACGCATACCCTAATTATAGTTGCTCCAATCATCTCAAACGGAAATCATCATCATCAACAAACAAATCTGCCCCAGGAGCCCAAAGCGACGCGAAAGGTGGCCTGAAATGCGCAGGGTTCGCAGGAGGCCCGGGTTTTCCATTCCGGGGTATGGCAACCTTTCTTTCTGGTCAGGGTTGTTACTGCTATATCCAAACCTACTCAGTAAGAAGGAGGTCCTTATGAATCGAGTCGAACAGGTCGAAAGCGGACGCCGTCCACTGCTTTCGGCGCGTCAGGTTGGTGTAGCCGCAGCGTTTGGTGGCGCCGCGCTCGCCGTTGTACTGGCTGGCCTCACCATTCCGATTCCTGGTACGCCCGTGGTCACGGACCCGCGTGAAATATTCACCACCATCGGTGCCTCGCTTACGGGACCGATTGGCGGCATCGTCATCGGGATTCTGGCGGGCATTGCCGAGCCGGGCATTCCGCTGGCCAGCTTGTTGGCTCATATTGTTGGGGGCATCTACAGTGGGCTTGTATATAAGAACCTCAGTTGGCGCTTCAATCAGAATAAAGTGCAATCGCTGGTGCTGTGGGTTTTGCAGGTGATCGGGTATTACGTGCTAGTCGTCGTCCCGTTGTTTGTGGTCGGACTCATGATGTTCTATCCTGATCCTGAATATGGCACCTTCTTTGCCTTCCTCGGCACCCTCGAAGCCTCGGTGATTCCTGAACTTACCTTCACTACAATTGTCACAACCATCATCATGGCCGCGCTTCCCGAACGCTTCCGCCGCCCACTGTGGTGATCTCGGTTTACTTCCAGCTAAAATAACCTACCCTGACCAAGTCGTCCCGCAATGAGGGACGACTTCGGTTATATTTTGCCTGACCTCTCATGGAATACGACGTCGAATTTCACGGTGTATCCTTTCGTTATGCCGGCGCTCAAAAGGACGCGCTGAGCAAAATCGATCTAAAGATTCCCACCGGTGAGATTGTGTTAGTCACAGGGCCGGCGGGCAGCGGCAAGACGACGTTCTGCAGCTGCATCAATGGGCTGGTACCCCATTACCATGAAGGTGAATTAAGCGGGGAGGTGATCGTCCGTTCGTATCACACGCGGCGGGCGCGCATCGGCGGACTGGCTTCTCTGGTGGGGATGGTATTCCAGGATCCGGAGAGTCAGCTCGTGACGAGCAGTGTTGCGGATGAGGTAGCGTTCGGCCCTGAGAATCTAGGCGTGCCGCGCGCGGAGATCAATCAACGTGTCAGCCAGGCACTCTCGTCCACGCGCCTGCTCGGGTTCGAAGACCGTGAACCGCATAACTTATCCGGTGGGGAGCAGCAGGCCTGTGCCATCGCGGCCACCTATGCCATGCACCCCGAAGTCTATGTCATGGATGAGCCGCTTGCCAATCTTGATCCGGCTGGTCGTCGTCAGGTACTGCAGGTATTGATTGACGTGGCGAAGGGACGTCAAAAGACTCTCATCATCGTTGAACATTCCCTGGAAGAAGTTCTGCCTCTGGTGAATCGTGTGCTCGTGATGGATGGCGGACAAATCGTCCGCGACGGGACCGTGGATGAAGTACTTGCCGCCGGAGATATTCCCCGCGTCTTTACCCGACCGGCGATTGTCCGGCTCGCCGATAAATTTGGTCTGGATCTGAAAACTTTTTCTGCCGAAAAGCTCTATGCTGACCTGAATGCCCGCAAACCGTTGGGGAAGATCTCGCCTGATGAAGATAAGCCTCCCCAACGGTCTGCAAATGCTTCGATGCCGATCATCGAAATCAGAGATGTACATTACAGCTACAAAAATCAGACCTCTGCGCTCAGGGGCGTCAGCCTGACGGTCCATGCGGGCGAACTGGTTGCCATTTTGGGGCGCAACGGTTCAGGGAAGACGACGCTCGCGCGGCATATCATTGGCTTGTTACAACCTGAAAGAGGCAAGGTCAGCGTAGCCGGCAGGGATGTCGCGAGCACGCCGACTCACGAATTGACTCAGGAGATCGGCTTTTGTTTTCAGAACCCCAATCATCAACTGGTCGCTTTCAACGTGCGCGATGAGATGACCTTTGGCTTGAAGGCACATAACATCGACGCATCGGAATTTGACCAGCGCGTGCAGCGCGCCCTCGAGCTCGTAGATTTGCTGGATGTGGCCGAGGCCGAGATATTCGATCTTGGGAAGGGACAAAAACAACGGCTGGCGCTCGCGTCCGTGCTGACGCTTGAACCAAAGATCCTGATCATCGACGAGCCGACCACCGGCCAGGACCCTGAAATGACGCGCGAGATCTTCGATATCCTCAAGCATTTGAACCAACTCGGCACCACGGTCCTGATGATCACTCATCGAGTGGATTATGCTGCCGCCTATGCCAGCCGTGCTGTCGTTCTGAATCAAGGGCAAATCGCCTTTGATGGGCCAATACTAGAACTGATCTCAAACATGGAGATCATGCAGGCCAATTCGCTTGATCTTCCAGATATTACAAAACTTGCTCTGCAATTGCACAAACACGGCGTCCCACCCTGGACGATCCAATACGAGAAATTAGAGGGTTATCTCACGCAGCTGGTGGACGGTTCGCATGGCGATTGAATATCAAAAGGGCAACGCCTTCCTCCATCGCCTGGACGCCCGCACGAAACTGCTCCTGTTCGTCGGTATGACGGTTCTTGCAATCGTCGTAGTTGACCCCATCCTGATGGGCTTGATATTCGCCGGACTCTATTTCGTAGGGGCGCACTCGGTCGATCGGAAATTGCTCAACTCCAACCTGCGCATCCTGATCGTCATCTTCCTGACCTTCTCCCTGTTCCAGATCATTTTCTTTACATCCAAGGACTCGCATTTCCTGTTCTATCTGATTCCTTTCAAGAACTGGATTCCCGTCACTGTGCAGGGACTGGTGCGCGGCGCGGCGGTGTTCTTCCGTTTTTTCAGTGTCGTGCTGGCCGTGCATCTGATGTTGTATACCACGCCGCCCGTGGATCTGGCGTTGACCATCACAAAGCGCGAACAAAGCCGGGGGCTGAGCGCGGAGTTGACTTCGACGCTGATTTTAGGTTTGATCCTGTTCGTCATTGCGCATCTCACGAAGGTGGAGGAGATTCAGGCCTTATCGTCTGATGTCCGCATCCGCACCTTGATCGTTCTCGTTGCCTCTTTTGTCCTGGCTTACGTCATCCAGAAAATCATTGGCCATGGGCTTCCTCCCGAGATGGGCATGGCGCTGACCCTGGGGTTTGCCACCGTGGGTCTGTTATCCAAGCAGACCGAGATCATCACAGACGCTCAAAAAGCCCGCGGTTATGATGTGAAACCGAAAAATCTGATCCGCCGAGTCCAGGTGCTGACGGCGTTGCTGCTGCCCATCTTTCTGGCCACGCTGGAGCGGTCGCAGGATATATCCGTTGCTATTTTGTCGCGCGGATTTGACTATAATATAGCGGAGCGCACGTATAGCCGCCAATTGAAGTTTCAGACTACAGATTACATCGTACTGACTCTGATCGTGTTGCTGTTGTTTGCTGGTATGTACCTCAATTATTTGAATCTCGGGAACCCAACCGAGCAATTTATTCTGAGCTTGTTGAATAATTCAGCATGACCCGATTCAGAAGGAGACTACGCCATGAGCGAACATTTTCTAGATGGTTCTGTCACCCAGCCTTTCTGGGATAATTCGATTACGCCGCGATTGGAAGTCAACCCAGGCGATACGGTGACGTTCGATTGCCCGGAACCATGTGGACAAGTCACTCCCGATTGGAATTCTGAGATGCTGGCAAACATCGATTTCGCGCCGATTCATGCACTGGTCGGTTCGGTGTATGTGAAAGATGCCAAACCCGGCGATGCGCTGCAAGTGGAAATTTTGGATCTCAAACACAAAGGCTGGGGCTGGAGTGGGCATCTTCAGCACTTCGGCTTGCTTCAGGAGGATTTTGACTTTGCCTACATCCATCATTGGAAGCTCGACGGCGATCGGTGTATCTTTGGGGTAGGGGATATCGT
>Ga0114129_10015037_pt1 | contig 11018 bp, 8 predicted proteins | sample RhiMetdeltSRZDD1_FD_80071 | JGI IMG/M metagenome (GOLD analysis project Ga0114129, IMG submission 80071) | Populus rhizosphere microbial communities from Tennessee, USA - Rhizosphere MetaG P. deltoides SRZDD1 (version 2) (version 2) | ecosystem: Host-associated > Plants > Roots > Rhizosphere >... | reverse complement strand
CGAGTTAAAGCTCGTTCCGTTCCCTCCGTCCCTCCGTCCCATCCAGGTCAAACCCGGAAGTCGCCGACGCGGTCATCCCCGCGTCGCGCGCGGATCCGGCTTGACAGGGCCATGCCGCCGGTGAGGAAAATCCGAATTCCCTGCTCGACGGTGATGTCTGGGTATGCCACCTTGTCGCGGGGATAAATGACGACATCCCCGAGATACAGGTGGTTGGTGGGAACGTACACCGCAACCAGCGATTCGAGCCCCTGGCCACGGTCGACCGTGAACTCTTTCGTCTGAAAGCCCAGGACGAACCCGCGTCCCGGGTCGTCGATCATCACGACCCGCTTGAACCCGTACTCATTGTCCGGCGAGAAGGCGACAACAAGCTGCTTGACGGGTGCATAGATCGTCTTGAACACCGGCACCCGCAGCAAATAGCTCTCACCTCGCTGCAGAAAACGCTTGCCGATCACGTTGGTCGCCACCGCGCCGACCAGTAGCACGAGCAATGCCGTCGTCAGGATCCCGAGGCCGGGGACGTCCCGTTTCAGCCACGCTTCGTAGAACGGGCCGACGAACCCGTCGATCAACCGGAAGATCCAGATGAAGGCCGCGACGCTGATGACCAGCGGCACGGTCACGAAAAACCCGGCGATGAAGCTGCGCCGAATCCACTGAAGCATTTGCTGTCCCTACTGGGTCACCGTCACTTCCACAGCAAGAACACGAACGTCGCGGCCGCGAGCGCGAAACGATAGTAGGCGAAAACGTCCAGCCGGTGACCGGCCAGAAACCGCAGAAAGTACTTGATCGTCACGTAGCCGACCACCGCTGACACGAGGATACCCAGGGCGAACAGCTGCCCGGTCCCGGGCGCCAGCGTCATGTGCCGCAGCTCCAGCGCTTCCTTGCCGGCGGCCGCGAGCATGGCGGGGATGGCGAGCAGAAACGTGAACCGCGCTGCCGCGTCCCGCTTCAGGCCCAGGAACAGCCCCATCGCGATCGTCGCGCCCGATCGCGACACACCGGGAATCAGGGCGGACGACTGCGCGCATCCGATCAACAGCGCATCCGTCCAGGTCAAACGATCTTCGGTTCGCGCAGACGTTGCGGCCCGCTCGGCCGCCATCATCGCGACGGCACCGACGGTCAGCGCCCAGGCCGCGACGCGTGGCGTTCGCAGCACGTCCTCGATGTAGTCGTTGAACAGGAGGCCGACGATCACCACCGGAACGGTGCCGACGACAATGCATCGCACCAGGCTGGCGGACGGGTCGGTGGTGGTCTGGAGAGCGGCCGGAAGCGCCCGGACCATGCCCGCGATCTCGCGCCGGAAAAACGTCAGGATCGCGGCCAGCGTGCCGACGTGGAGCGAGACGTCGAACGCCAGACCGAACTCCGGCGGCGTTTCCCAGCCGAAGAACGCCCGCGCCAGAATCAGGTGGGCCGAGCTCGAGACCGGCAGGAACTCCGTGAGTCCCTGCACGATCCCGAGAATTATCGCTGCGGTGAGGTTCAATCGAGCGCCCTGCGGCGGACGTCAGGACGCACGAGCGCGACGACGCGGCGTGCGCTCGGCCGGCGTCGCCGCGGCGGCGGACTGACCTTTCATCGGCTTGCCGCGCTGCAGCATGATCGCGATGGCGGCGGCGATGAAAATCGTCGAGTAGGTGCCGCTGATGATCCCGACGATCATCGTGAACGCGAATCCCCGGAGCGCTTCCCCGCCGAACAGATACAACGCGACCACGCTCAACAGCGTCGTGCCGGCCGTGATGATCGTGCGTGCGAGGGTCTGATTGACGGCCACGTTGACGACGTGCTCCAGGTTGTCTCGGCGCATCGAGCGCATGTTCTCGCGCACGCGGTCGAACACGACGATGGTGTCGTTGACCGAGTACCCGGTGATGGTCAGGATGGCGGCGATGACGTTCAGGGTGATGTCGTAGCCGAAGAACACGAGAAACGCGAGGGTCACGAGGAGGTCATGAATCGTCGCGGCCACCGCACCCAGCGCAAAGCTGAATTGGAAGCGCAAGCCGATGTAGACGAGGATGCCGGCGAGCGCGAGGATCGTCGCCAGCGTGCCCTGCCGCTTCAGCTGCTGTCCGACAACCGGCCCCACGACCTCACGGCTTTGCTCGGTGAACTTGCCGACGTTGGCCTTCTGCAGCGTGTCGATGACCAGGTTCGCGGCGCGGCTCAGTTCGCCGCCGCTCTCGGCGCCAACCTCCGAGACCCGTACCATCACCTGATGCTGGCTCGTTTCACCATATGACTGCACGATCGCGTCGTCGCCGCCCGGCATGCCGGTGGCAAGCGCGTTGCGAATCTGCTGCAAGTCAGGCGGTTGCTCGAACCTCAGGACGACCATGCTGCCGCCCTCGAACTCGACGCCGAGCGGAAGGCCATGCCTGTACACCATCGCCGCTCCCGCCAGAACGATGATCAGCGAGAGTGCGATGGCTTGCCAGCGCCAACGGACGAAGTTGAAGTTGGGAGTGTTGAAGATCTTCATAGAAGTAGCGCTCTCAGATGCTCAGCGTCTGCGGCTGTTGTGCGGTCGCCGGCCGTCTGGACAGGATGAGCTCGAACAACGTCTTGGACACGAAAATTGACGTGAACAAATTCGTCAGGAGACCGATCGACAGTGTCGTGGCAAAGCCGCGGATCGGGCCGGTGCCGAACTGGAAGAGAAACGCGGCGGCGATCAACGACGCGACATGCGTGTCGAGCAGCGTCAGGAACACGCGGCTGAACCCGGCATTCACCGCATTGCGGACGCCTCTCTGCGCCGCGAGCTCCTCCTTGATGCGCTCGAAAATCAGTACGTTCGAGTCGACGCCCATGCCCATCGTCAGGATGAATCCGGCAATGCCCGGCAGCGTCATCGTCGAGCCGAGATAGGCCATCATGCCGATCAGGATGATCAGGTTCATCACCATCGCCACGATCGCGTTGATGCCCGACAACTTGTAGTAAATGAGCATGAAGACGATGACGAACGCGAGGCCTGCCAGCGAGGCTATCACGCCCGAGCGGATCGAATCGGCGCCGAGCGAGGGGCCGATGACGCGCTCTTCCAGATAGCTCATCGAAGCCGGAAGCGCGCCGGAGCGAAGAATGAGCGAGAGATCGGCGGTTTCCTGCGGCGTGAAGTTGCCGCTGATCCGTCCCTCGTTGGAGATCCGGCCCTCGATGGTCGGATACGACTGCACGCGGTTGTCGAGGATGATCGCCAGGGCGCGACCGATATTGGCGGAGGTCACCGCGGCAAATTTGCGCGACCCGTCAGCATTCAGCGTGAAGCTGACCGCGGGGCGGCCGTTCTCGTCCATCGACGGCTGGGCACCGCGGAGGTCTCGGCCGGTCACGGCTGCGACCTTGCGGACCAGGAAGTACACCGTGCCGGTTTCTCCACTGTTCGGTTGCGCGGCGCCGGTGACGACTTCCATGTCTGGCGGCAGCACACCGTTCCGGCTCTGCAGCAGCGCTTCACGGCTCGGCGCCGGCCCGGCTTCGACGAGTTTCAGCTCGAGGATCGCCGTGTTCCGGATGATCTCCTTCGCGCGCGCGACCTCGGTCACGCCGGGCATCTGAACCAGAATCTGATCGCCCTGGTTGCCATGGCGTGCGATGGTCGGCTCCGCCACACCGAGATCGTTGACCCGGCGGTCGATCGTGTCCAGCGCCTGGACCACGGTCTGCTCGCGCAGGTTCCGCTCGATGTTCTGCTTCATCGTGAAGTCGTACGAACCGCCGACACCCGAGCTGCGCTCGTAGTTGGTCGCCGCCTCCTGGTCCGCCAGGCTGCGGAACTCGGCGTCTTTGTCCTGCGGTACGCCTTCCACACGGAACGCCAGAGGCGACTGCACCGTGATCGCACCGATGTTGACGTTCGCATTCCGCAGCGCCTCGCGCAGCTGTTCGCTCGTCGTCGTCGTCGTGATCCGAAGCGCGTCGTCGGTGTGCACGCGGAGGACGAGGTGCACGCCGCCCTTCAGGTCCAGTCCCAGTTTCAACTGTTTCGCCTGCATCCAGCCGGGCGCCGGCAGGCTATAGCGCTGTGCCAGGATCGGGTAGACCCCGATCCCGAAAAAGATGACGAGCACGGCCAGAATCGTGATGACTTTCCAGCGAAGGTTCTTGTTCATGACTTACGCATTTCCTGATTCAGGGACGACCGGATCCTGCCCCTGATAACCGCCGATGGCGTGACGGGCGAACTCAATCCGGACGTTGTTCGCGACCTGGAGCTGAACGGTCTTGTCCTTGAGGCGAGTGACCTCGCCGTACATGCCCCCCGTGGTGACGACCTTGTCGCCGACCTTGAGAGCCGTCTGGAACTCCTCGATCTTTTTCTGCCTGCGCTTCATTGGCAAGAGGATCAGGAAGTAGAAGATTCCCAAGATAAGGATGAACGGAATGAAGTTGGTCCAGCCCGGCGCCTGACCGGGACTGGCCATCGCGAACACGTGCGGTTCGGTCAGCAACATTCAGTATTGAAGTCGGCGGGAGAAGGTTTGACGGAACTCCTGGCGGAGCCTTTCAAACGTGTTGAACATAATAGCTTGTCTGATCCGAGCCATTATATCAAGGTAGAAGTAGAGGTTATGGACGGTCGCCAGGGTCGCGCCGGTCATCTCCCCACTAATATAAAGGTGACGCAGATACGCGCGCGAGTGACGGCGGCAGGTGTAGCACCCGCAGTCGGGGTCGGGGGGTTGCAGGTCCTCGGCATACCTCGCGTTCTTGATCACGAGCGGGCCCGACCGGGTGAGCAGTTGCCCGTTCCGGGCGTTCCGGGTGGGCAGCACGCAATCGAACAGGTCTACTCCCCGGGCAACAGACTCGACGAGGTCGTCGGGCATCCCGCTGCCCATGAGATACCGGGGCCGATCAGCTGGAAGCTGCGGCGCCGTGTGTTCGACGACGTCGTACATGACCCCGGCGTCTTCCCCCACGCTGAGGCCGCCGATAGCGTAGGCCTCGAACCCGATGCCGACCGTCGCCTGGACGCTTTCGGTTCGCAGGTGTTTGTGGGTCCCCCCTTGAATGATCCCGAACTGCGCCTGCCCCGGATTGGTGACGATCACCCCGGCCGGCGTTGACGCCACGTCCTGCAGCTCGAGCCATCGCTTGCGCGCCCGTGATGCCCATCGCACCGACCGCTCCATGGCCTCGCGAGCGGCCTCCTCGGGAGCAGGGGTCGCGATGCACTCGTCGAAGACCATCGCGATATCCGAACCGAGCTGAGCCTGGATGTCGGTTGTGCTTTCGGAAGTGAGCAGATGCAGCGATCCATCGATGTGCGAGCGGAACTCGGCGCCCTCCTCTGTGATCCGGCGCCGAGCGGCGAGGCTGAACACCTGATAGCCGCCACTGTCGGTCAGGATCGGCCGGTTCCAGCCGATGAATCGGTGCAGTCCACCCGCCTTCGCGATCAGCGAATCACCAGGCTTCAGATACAGGTGATAGGTGTTGCCAAGGATGATCTCGGCGCCGAGATCCTCGAGATCACGATGCGTTATCGCCTTGACGGCGCCTTGCGTGCCGACGGGCATGAACGCCGGCGTTTGCACGGTGCCGTGCGCCGTCTCCATCTCGCCTCGCCGCGCGCGGCCGTCAGTGTGAATGACACGAAAGCTGAATGCGCCCACTCGATTAAGGATACCTTGCTGATTCGAACACCCAGACCTTGCTGATTCCGAGCACGCCCGACCTGAAGGTCGGGCCTGCACGGACGTCTGTTATTCTTGATGCGTGAAACGCCTAAGAGTCGGCGTCCTCTATGGCGGCCGGTCTGGCGAGCACGAAGTGTCGCTCGCATCCGCGGCTGCCGTGTTTGCAAACCTCGATCGCGCCCGGTACGAACCTGTTCCGATCCGCATCGACAAGGATGGCCGCTGGTCGATCGCCGAGAAGCCGCCGACAGCGATGTCTGCCGGCGACGTGATCGAGCAGGCGCGTCTCGACGCAGCCAGGCCGGCCACCGTCGATCGCGAAGTGCATCTCGTGGCACGGCCGAGCGGCGAAACGATTCTCTCGATCGAGCGCGCACAGCAGGACAACCCCGTCGCGTCCGCGATGGTCACCGGTTCGAACCTCGACGTCATCTTCCCGGTTCTGCACGGTCCATACGGCGAGGACGGCACGATTCAGGGTCTTCTCGAGCTTGCAAACGTGCCCTATGTCGGTGCCGGAGTGCTGGCATCGTCGCTCGGCATGGACAAGGCCCTGATGAAGGTGGTGTTCTCAGCGCGCGGCCTGCCGGTCTGTGATTATCGCGTCGTGCTGCGGCACAACTGGGACCGGCGGCGCGAGCACATCCTCTCGGAGCTCGAATCGGCCCTGCACTACCCGATGTTCGTCAAACCGGCGAACCTGGGATCGTCCGTCGGAATCTCCAAAGCCAAGGATCGGGCCGGGTTGGCCGATGCGATTGACCTTGCCGGGTCGTTCGACCGAAAGATCGTCGTGGAGGCTGCCGTTCCCGACGCGCGCGAAATCGAGTGTGCCGTGCTCGGAAACGAGGACCCGGCAGCGTCCGTGCCTGGTGAGGTGATTCCGTCGAGAGAGTTCTACGACTATGAAGCCAAGTACATCGACGACGGCTCGAAGATCGTGATTCCGGCGGATCTGCCGCCGGCGACCGTCGCCGAGGTGCAGAAACTCTCGATCGAGGCGTTCGAGGCGATCGACTGCGCAGGCATGGCCCGGGTGGACTTCCTGCTCGAGAAGTCCTCCAATCGGCTGTTCCTCAACGAGGTCAACACGATTCCCGGTTTCACGACCATCAGCATGTATTCGAAGCTCTGGGCCGCATCGGGCGTAGGCTACGCAACGCTGCTCGACCGGCTGATCGCGCTCGCCATCGAGCGCCACGCCGGGAAACAGCTCCTGCGAACCAGCGTGACATGAGGCGCGTGTGGTGCGCGCTCGCGGCCTTTGCGCTGACGGCACAGGCCGTTCACATCGCCGCACACCATCAACCTCCCTTCCCCCCGGTCCGGAACGCCGCACCACTTCACGGAGAGGAAGAGCTCGGGCGAGTCTACGACTCGATCCTCGAAGCGCGGTTCGATCAGGTCGACGCGGAGTTGCGCCGGGCGTGTGGACCGGCGCCGGCAGTGGCCTGTGACGTCCTTGCAGCGACCGCCCTCTGGTGGCGCATCCTGCTCGACCCTGAGAGTCGCGAACTCGACGACGAATTCTCCGCCGCCGCCGAGCGCGCCATTCGGACGAGCGAGGAGTGGACGAGACGGTCGCCGGACGACGCGGAGGCCTGGTTCTATCTGGGGGGCGCCTACGCGGCGCGAGTGCAGTGGCGCGTGCTGCGGGGCGCCAAGCTCGCGGCGGCGCGTGATGGCAAGCGCATCAAGGAAGCGCTCGAGCACGCCACCGAGCTCGCGCCCGACCTCGAGGATGCATACTTTGGCATCGGCCTCTATCAGTACTACGCTGACGTAGCGCCGGCCGCCGCCAAGTTCCTCCGTTTTCTGTTGCTCCTGCCGGGTGGCGACCGCGAGGCGGGTCTCACACAGATGCTGCGCGCGCGAAACCGCGGACGGCTCGTCCGCGGTGAAGCGGACTATCAGCTTCATGTCATCTATCTCTGGTACGAGGAGTCGGCCGATCGAGCTCTCGAGCTCCTCCGCGGCCTGGAGAAGGAGTACCCGGCCAATCCGCTCTTTCCGATGAGCATCGCCGAGATTCAGGACACGTATCTACACGACACGACGGCCAGCCTGGCGACATGGCGGACGATCCTCGACATGGCGCGCGATCGGCGCGTGAATGCGGCCGGGCTCGCTGAGGTACGCGCGCGGCTCGGTCTTGCCAAACAGCTGGAGGCCCTGCACCAGACCGATAGGGCGATCGAACAACTCCAGACCGTCGTCGCCGCCAAGCCCGACGCGCCGTTCTCATCCCTGTCGTTTGCCTACCTCCGACTGGGTCAGGCGCAGGATCGCATGGGGAATCGCACACACGCGATGAACGCCTACCGCAGCGCCGCCGCGACAGCCCCGCGCGATGGCCTCTACAACATCGCAGAGGAGTCTGCCCGCCGCCTGAAGAACGTGCCTGATCCGAAGAAGAGCGAAGCCTACCGGCTCTCACTCGAGGGCTTGCGCAAGCTGGAAAAGGACGACCTGACCGGCGCACGCCAGGCGCTCGAGCGATCGGTGTCTCTCAATCCACGCGATCCGGTGACGCGCTACCGCTACGGACGCCTCATGCAGGCACGCCGGGAGGACGTGGGGGCGCTGCAACAGTTCGAGCTGACGGTCTCCGAGGCGGACGACTGTCCGCCGCCAGTGCTGGCGACTGCGTATCTGGAGGGCGCTCGTCTCTACGAGCGCAGCGGACACCGCGATCGTGCGCTCTCGTGGTATCGCATCGCGTCCACGCTCTTCGGCGCGGCGCAGGAAACGCGCGCCGCGGCCTCGCGCGCGCTCGAGCGACTGCAGAAACAGCGATGACGGTCATGCGATCGCCCATGCGATCGATGACCTCGAGCGCGATTGAGAGCGATCGACGCGAACGCGATCGCATCGTGACGTCTATTGCTTCGTCACCGAGCGACCGACAAGAAAACTGTGTGCAGTTTTTTGACTTTTGCTGCAGTTTGTGCTTGACAGTTGATTTTTCTCATCCATAATCTACATCTTGTATGAGGGTGGACCGCTCAGCCCACCTGTTGTAACCCTCGGTAACCGGTAACCAAGCTGAGCTGCCACATTCCAAGGAGGAATAATGGCGAAGAAGACTGCGAAGGGCGGCAAGAAAAAGGGCGGGAAGAAGCGCTAGATCGGCCGCCTACCGGTCCGGGGGTGTCGAGAGATGACACCCCCACTTTTTTGGTTGCTCACCTCCCGCCGTCGCGGGAGTTTTGCAAAGAGGCGAGGGCGCTGACAGAAGCGGGCTGGCGTGCCGGTGAGGCATCGGCGCTGCAACTGCAGTAGAGCCCGTCGCAAAGAACCCACGAGTGAAGGGGGGGATAAGCGTAATGGCAAAGAAGACGGCCAAGGGCGGCAAGAAAAAGGGCGGCAAGAAACGGTAAGCCATCCTACCGCCAATAAAAAAAGGGGGCGGCCGTCGCCCCCTTTTTGCTGTACGTCAGATCCTCATCACGTCAGCTACTGATCGAGCACCGAGCACCGACCCTCGTTAGTCAGTCCCACGACTGCCCATCCCACACGCGCACGCGCTCGATGACATCCCCTGGGCGTATCCGGTCGACCGCGTCCATCCCGCTCACGACGTGACCGAACACCGTATATCGGGCGTCGAGGTGCGGCTGGGGTGAATGCGTGATGAAGAACTGACTGCCTCCCGTGTCGCGCCAGTCGAGCGCCATCCCCACCGCGCCGCGAAGATAGGGACGATCGTTCAGCTCGTCGCGAATCGTGTAGCCAGGCCCGCCCTGGCCATCACCTCGCGGATCGCCATCCTGCACCACGAAGTTCGGGACGACCCGATGCACTTCGATCCCGTTGAAGAATCCCTTTTTGACGAGCGCAATGAAATTGCGGGTAGTCTGCGGAGCGTCGAGCACGGCCAGCTCGAACTCGATGGTGCCATGTGGCGTGTCCACGAAGACGTGCGGCGAGTAGGTCGGCGACAGCAGCGAAGGATCGTCGTACGGCGTGATGGGTGTCCCTGGCGCGGGCCGAATCGTATTCTGATGGTCGCCTTGCGGATCGATCTTCGCCAGGAGCTCGGCCGCGCGGACGCGAATCGCCCAGTCCTTATCCGACAATGCCGCCTTCAGGGTTTCGCTGGCCTCCGCTGGACCGTACTCCACGAGCGCGGCGAGCGCGGCGCCGCGCGCGGTGTAAGCGGCGTCAGGCAATGCGGCTTTATACGCCTCGCGCAACGCATCAGCGCCGCCAGCCGGCTTCAGCTTGCCGAGATGTTCGGTAGCTGAGGCGCGAACGACGAAGTCGGGATCCTTGATGCGCTCCAGCAGCACCTTCTCGAGCTCAGGCGCCCGCTGTCGCGCCATCGCGTCGAGCACGCTCGGAATCACCCGCTTGTCCTCGTCGTCCAACATCACCCGCAATCGACCCAGCGCGATCTCGGCGGGCAGATCGGCAAGAATCCTCGCGAGCGCCGCCCTCACCCTCCAGCTGCGGTCCGGCTCCATGCCGGCGAGGACGAAGACGAAGCTTTCCTGATCGATCGAGGCGACGGCTTGAAGGGCCGCGATGCGCAGGGGAACCCACTGATCGGACAGGAGATTCTGGGCGAGCTCGAGGCCCTCGCTCGATCGAATGGCGCCGAGCGCGGCGACCGCTTCAAGCCTCACATTCGCATGCGTGGCCGAATCGCCGGCAAGTCGCGAGAGCGTTGGAACAGCCTCAGGGGCGCCGAGCTGACCCAGCGCCCGAATCGCCGATACGGCCAGCTCCAGCCCCGCCTTGGCTTCCGGTGCGAGGAGGGCAACGAGCGGCTTCACGGCGCTCTGATCGCGTAGCGTTCCCAGACCTCTGGCGGCAAAGGCGCGCGTGTAGCGCCCGGGGCCGCTCAAGAGCGACTGCAGCGCCGGCGCTGCCCTCGGATCCTCGCTCCTCTGGAGCGCGTAGGCGATCGGCCACCAGGACGACACGGGACGGTCGCCGTCGAGCACGGCCGCGGCGATCGGATCGTAAGCACGGAGCCGCACCAGCGCGAACAGACCAAGTTTGAACGCCTCAGCCTCCGGCGCCGCCGGCGCCGACTCATCGTCCGGCTGCATCGACACGACCGCAGGGGCGCGGGCATATTCGGCGACCATGGTGCCGATCGCCGTTGCAGCGCCCTTGGCGCCGATCTGGCCCAATGCTTCGGCGGCGCGCCCGCGCACGATCGGCAGCGGGTCGGTGAGCAGCGGGACCAACGCCGCTTCCGACGATGGATCGCCGAGCAGCCCGATTGCGAAGGCTGCCGTGGATCGAACGTCCACGTCCGTGTCGGCGAGCGTCGCGACAAGCGCCTTGAGGCCCTCCGGCAGCCGCACGCGGCCCAGGGCGAGCGCGGCGCGGCGG
>Ga0114129_10015035_pt1 | contig 11019 bp, 7 predicted proteins | sample RhiMetdeltSRZDD1_FD_80071 | JGI IMG/M metagenome (GOLD analysis project Ga0114129, IMG submission 80071) | Populus rhizosphere microbial communities from Tennessee, USA - Rhizosphere MetaG P. deltoides SRZDD1 (version 2) (version 2) | ecosystem: Host-associated > Plants > Roots > Rhizosphere >... | reverse complement strand
TACCAGCTTCACTTAATTCGGTATATTTTACCAATTCGGGGGCCGAAGCCACCGAAGGGGCCATGAAGCTGGCCAAACGGGTTACCGGCCGTACGCAGATCATTGCTTTTAATAAAAGTTACCACGGCTCAACACAGGGCGCTTTAAGTATTATGGGCGATGAATACTGGCGCAATGCCTACCGGCCGCTGTTGCCCGATGTGTTGCACCTTGAGTATAATTCTTTTGAATCGCTGAACGAAATAACCGGCCAAACGGCTTGTGTAATTGCCGAAACCATACAGGGCGAACGGGGGGTATTTGCGCCTTCGGTTGAGTGGATGCTTGCCCTGCAAAGGAAATGCAGGGATTCCGGCGCTCTGCTGGTCCTCGATGAAATTCAAACCGGTTTTGGCCGTACGGGCACGTTGTGGGGATTTGAACAGTTTGCGGTAGTACCTGATATAATGTTGATGGGCAAAGCCCTGGGAGGCGGCATGCCGATGGGCGCTTTTGTGGCCGATAAAAAATTGATGAATGCCCTGACCGAAAACCCGGTTTTGGGTCACATTACTACTTTTGGCGGGCATCCGGTTTGTTGTGCGGCAGGATTGGCTGCTTTTAAAGTGCTGGTAAAGGAAAAACTGGCCGATCGGGTGGCCGAAAAAAGCGAGTTGTTTTATGAAGGATTGCGGCATCCGGCCATCAAAGCCGTTCGTGCCGGCGGACTGCTGATTGCCGTTGAGTTCGACAGCTACGAAACCAATAAAAAAGTGATAGATGCCTGTTTGCAGCAGGGCCTGCTTACCGACTGGTTTTTATTTGCCCCGCAGTGCCTGCGCATTGCCCCACCCCTAACCATTACCCAAAAAGAAATAAAAAAGGCCATCCGAATTATCCTGAGCGTAGTCGAAGGATCTTCCCAAAAAACCTGAGCGTAGCCTGCCCGACTGTTGGCGGGTCGAAGGGGTGAACGTGTCGATTGGTATGCGCGTTGAAGGGGTTCTGCGGAAAGATGAGCCCCTCCCAATGTTAACGCTCTGCAAATGACCTAAATATCAATTATATACCTTTAAATTTGCCATCCTGAGCAAAACAGCTATTTATTCACCTCAAAAATATGCTATGCGTAAAACTGGTCTTATTCCTTTTCTGTTTGTCGGTTTAGTGGCTTGCAACGATGGCGGAGCCAGCAAAGAAGGTACTGCAACTGATACCGCAGCTGCTGCTTCGGCCGATACCATGCACCATCATATGGTTGATTCTACAAAGGCGGTTGAACCACTGCCGGCTATCCCCGATGGCGCCAAAGTATTTTTTGTTAATCTCAAAAACGGACAAAAAATAAAATCTCCCTTTAAAGTGCAAATGGGAGTAAAAGGTATTGCACTGGATACGGCAGGCATTCTCAAACCCGCTTCGGGCCATCATCATATTCTTATTGATGCAGGCGATTCGCTGGAAGCGGGCACGGTAGTTCCGAAAGATTCTACCCACCTGCATTTTGGCAATGCGCAAAAAGAAGCCGAATTAAAGTTAACGCCCGGCGAACACAAACTTACCTTGCAGTATGCCGATGGCATGCATCGCTCATACGGTGGTAAACTCGCTTCTTCTGTTACAGTAACAGTTCAGAAATAATTCCTGGCAGCAATGGATCAAAAGGGTCGTCCCGATAGCTATCGGGATGGCCTTTTTTATTTGACGCAGGGTCTCTGGGTATACATCATGATAGCTACCGGCAGGCAACAAATTGACAAATAAAGCCCTTAGCTATAAAACTTTTTTGTCAATTGCATATTGGCTGGTGCAAATTGACATTAAAGTGTCGTTTGTACACAAAAAATAGAAAATATTCAGAATAAGTAGAACTTTATGACGTTTATGTTAAAATATTGCTTCTCGTCTAAAAAATTATTTAGTTATTGATCTGTATAATATTTTTGAGATAGTTAAACAAGGTCTATGCAATAGCTTTGAGGGCATGACCTTCGGGGCGATTTTCTAATCGCCCTTTTTATTTTCCCATCTTTTACCCACTCTTGCAAAAAAAAAATTGGAGGTCGTTTAGTACAATGGCATCATCGAACTGTTTATACTAGTGACAGTTCGTTGCAATTTCGCTTTTTGAAATTACCCCTGAGTTTCGGCGAATTGTGGCTGATTGTTAGTAGTTCTTTTCTTTGTGAAGTATCGCAAATTACACTTTACCAGGAGCCAGTTCTCTGGTTCCTGCTTTTTTAAAACGCTTTGTGAGAATCAGCGTCAAAATTCTGAATAACTGATAATAATAATTCAATATAGCGCCCGGTATATGCTCAACTCCCCTGGCTACTGTGTAAGTGAAAAGGCGTCCCGATGCAATCGGGGCGCCTCTTCACTTATAGTAAATAGCATTATGTAATTGATTAACTGCAGGCAGGCTTCATTAAAACTGCAGTCTGAAACTGCCAAATACGCCAAATCGTTGCGACTTAGCCTCGGGCAACGGTTGCGGTAATACCCTCCATACAAAATCAAATCGAAATACTTTAAAGATGTTGTCAACGCCTGTGCCCAGTTCGAGGTAAGTTTTGCCATCGAGCGATTCGAATTTGTAAGTTGAGCCCACCGGCATATTTAATGCTGCATTTTCTTCGCTCAGGCTGCCCCACAACCCCTTCACTGTATAAAACTGGCGGAATTTTAATTTACGGGTAAGAGGTACAAAACGAAATAACCCCGCGCCTATATTATGCTCGAAATTAAAACCGGCATACTTGTCGTGCAGGTACTGCCAGCGATTCATTAAGCTATAGGCATACTTGTTATAGTAATATATTTCATTACCCGGCGCCACATCCAGCATCATAAAAGGCAGCGTACCAAAAGTGCGGCCGGCAAATACGTTATAATATAAAGTACCGTAGGGAGAAATTTTTAAATAGTCCGAAACGCTACCACTGATCTTACTGTACTCGTAGTTGCTTTCAAACACACCCTTCATGCCTCGTGTATACTTAACTGCCACAATGGGGTATGGGCTTCCCAGGCTATACCGGTAAAAACTGCCTTCTAAAAACTTTTCCATATAGGCAAACCGCAATTGTACCGATCCTTCAAATGTATTTAAAGGCTCTGTACCATCCATGCCATTCATGAAAATTGCTTTATCCGGCAGATTAAGCAAAGGGTTGTACACCTTGCGTACACCACTAAGTGTTACCGAAAAACCTGAATGCCATTCTTTAAACAGGTCCATTTGCATTAACTCTGTTTTCAAAAACTTTATAGGCACCCCGTTCTTACGAACAGCAAGGGCAAAAATGTTATCCTGGCTTACTTCATCCAGGTAATTCTGCCCGTAATCAATGTCTTTCGAATATTTGGCGAAGATGTACGAGCGCGGATTTTTCTTAAACATGTACATGGCATCGCCTTCATATTTGAATTGCTGGTCTTTTGTGCCGTAAGCTAAATAACCATGCAACAGCAATTTTTTGCTGAAACCACTATTGGTACCCAAATCCCATCGCAGACGTGTACCTTCCAGTACATTAGAGTAAATCCAGTTGTACCATGGACCTATTTCAAAATTACCTACATCAAGATAACCGGTAGCCAGAAAGTTAACCGTTTTTACAGCCCGTTGAAAAGCGGGCAGTTTTAGCAGAGTATCTATCGTTTGATATAGCTTTTTTTCGGTATAGCTCAATGCCTCGTGCCGGTTTTCAACCCAGAAAGAATCCGGTGGGTTATTAGCCTGTGGCGGTAAAATGGTTTCTTCTATCAGTTTGTTCTTTGCCAGCTCATTGGTTACGGATGTATCATTCACTACAACATCCTTGTACGTTGTAGTTTTTCTTCCAATGGCAGATAATAATTTTTCGCCCGATAATAAAGAAAGGTCAACCACGAATTTGTCTCTTGTTAAAAACCACGTGCTGTCGTTCAGCAAACTGAACTCCTGAATAAGGCTCAGCCGGTTTACGTAGTTCAGGTTGGCATCTTTGCCTAACCGCAGGTTCATTTTTTGAATGGCAAAGGTGGTGTCATGCACCCAGCAATCGCCTTCAAAAGTGTTTTGACCTTTGTGTTTTGGAATAAAAAAGAAGTGAATCATTCTGCGGCCGTTTACAAATTGGCTGTCGAGCACTTTATAATTGTAAAAGGCATCGCCGTTATCGCTGATAGGGCTTACAAACTGTTTATCGAATACAGGAATAAAATTGCTATAGAAGTTCACGTTCTGGTCGATGCCGCCCAATAGCTTTGATACACTTTCATTGTTTACCCCCATTGTTTTTATTCCCTTGAACACTTCGCGGCGGCGCGTGGGCGATTTCTGATAATAATAATCACTGATGGCTTCGGTAAGGTAAACGGGTAAATAGGGAACCCCTTCTTCGGTAGTATCGATGTTATTGAGTACGAAATTAAACTTGCGTATGAAAGGCAGGTTTTCCCATTTTTCTCTTTTAATGTTCTTGATGTCTACTTCCAGCTTATTGTATAGTTCGTATGAAAAATTGCGAAAGCGGTAGCGGTCGTTTTGAGGCTTATGCTTAACGATCCGTTTCCACATCAGCAAGCCACGGTCGATTTTCCTTTTTACTATCACCGCTTCAAATTTGCCACGTTCCATGAGAATACTGATGTCGGCCACGTTGTTTTTTACTCTCGCCAGCAAAAAACTATCAATTGGTAGTTTAAAATCCTGATAACCTACATAGGAAATAACGAGGGTGTCTTTAGGCCATTCATTAAAATGAAAGATAAAGGTTCCTGCAGAATCACTGAGTTTGCCTGTTTTTTGTGCTTGAAATTGAATGGAGGCAAAAGGGATCCGTTCATCGCTATGGGCATCTTTAATAATTCCTTTCAGGACCTTTGATTGCCCCATTGCAGTTTGGGCAAATAAAAGGAACAGCAGGAGTTTAACGGGTCTACTAATAGGCATTCGTAATAAGGTCGGTTTGATTATCCGCCAAAAATACAATAACAGAAAGAAATGCATTTTGTTAAAAACGATGAAAGGAATCAATATCCCGGTAATAGGGGATCTTTCATAGTTTCAGCGCACTACTTTAACACTTATTATTGTTATCGTGATAGTTGAACGGCGTGAAAATAAGTTTAAACTGCCTTTTGGACAGTATTTTTTCAATGAGCGTTGCTGCTTTCAGCCGTTTTTTGCAAAAATATTTTACGGATCAAACAACAAAAGCTTGGAAATGTCAAAAATCCCTGCTTACTTTGTTTTACAAAGTGCTTTTTATGGATAGCCAACACCCCCCGCTGGAAACCCTGCAGGACATTAAACGTATGATGGAGCGATCGTCGCGCTTTATTTCACTCAGTGGATGGAGTGGGATCAGCGCGGGTATCTGCGCCCTTCTCGGTGCATGGGCTGCCCATCATCGTATTTACAATTATATTCAATCACGCAGAGGCGGCAGCTATTACCGGCACGAAGTTCCTTCGTTAAATGATAATGCAATGTTGCTGTTGCATGATCTGTGGATGATCGCTGCAATTACTTTTGCGACGGCGTTTATATCGGCATTTTTGTTTACCTGGGTACGCAGCAGGCGAAATGGTACGCCAATGTGGGACCGTACCGTGCAACGCCTGGCCTGGAATACCATATTGCCCATGGTCATAGGTGGACTGGTTATTTTACGGGCCATGCAATGGGGATATTTTGAATTTGTTGCGCCCGGTTGTTTGATCTTTTATGGCCTGGCGCTCGTAAATGCTTCAAAATACACATTAGGCGAAATAAGATACCTGGGTTACGGACAGCTGGTATTGGGTATAATTAATCTGTGGGTGCCGGTTGACGGATTGTATTTTTGGGCCGCCGGATTTGGCATATTGCATATTGTGTATGGCGCAGTGATGTGGTGGAAGTATGAACGGAAGAGTTAGAAATATTTAACAACATGAAGAACCCGATTGAAAATCTTAATAAAATTTTTGATAGCCGCATTCGCATGGGAGTCATGAGTATTCTTATTGTGAATGAGGAGGTGAGTTTTAATGACCTGAAGAAAATGCTCGATGTAACAGATGGCAATCTGGCATCGCATATGGTAAACCTCGAAGAAAATGGATACGTTAAAGTACACAAAGGATTTATTGGGCGTAAAACAAACACTACCTACTCAATTACCCGGGCAGGAGAAAAAGCTTTTAAAGATCATATTGAAGCTTTGGAAAATATGATCAAAGGCATGAAGTGATTTTTTTTTGCCCCTACACTTTGAAATACAAAGCACTTCTTAGATATAACTGAAAAACAAACAATTATGAGCCTCTATACAATTAAATCAACAGGCACTTTGTTCATACCAGGTGTTCTGTTAATGCTGCTTTCTCTTGCTTTTTATTGTTTTCCTTTTTGGGTTACTGTCAACAAGGGTTATTTCGGATTATTTATAATGAATTACGTGATAACGGTAATTTATTTTATAATGTTATTAGTAAGCAAAAGGCTTAAAAAGGGTAGAGAAGGACTTTTCCCGTTTTTTCTATTTCTCATTTTATTTTTGATCAGCGCTTATTCACTGAATCGCGAAATGATCGTATTTGAAAAAGTAGTGCCCTGGTTTGCTGTATTGCAGGTGCTGCTTTGCCTCAATTATATTGCCTTTGCCTTTTGGGCATCTTTTCCACGCGGGCTGCAGCATGTTATGACATTTGTGTTGGGTATTGCCGCCGTTACTTTCCTGTATATGTCGTGTTACCTGGCTCCGTTATACGGGTTTAGCGCCATTGCTTCCTTCTTTTTAGGTATTTCAGTGCACTCATTTGTACCGGCATTGTTTGTGATATATACCAGTGTACTGTATAGAAAAATTATAGCAACAGATAAAAAGTTCATACGAAGTTTTGCGGGTGGCGCAGGTGTTTCTGTTGCAATAATAGTGGCGTTTGTTATACAATTTACAATGATTGCAGGTAGTGTTAATAAGGTATACCGGCAATCGACCGTTAGCGATGGCAACAATTTGCCATACTGGGTTTCGGTTGCGCAAAAAGTACCACAGGGGTGGATTACAGAAAAAGTACTTAAAACCGATCTCGTTTATAGCGCGGCGGGTGATTTCGATTCTTTTTTATGGTCAACACCATCACGAAATTTCAGTGAAGAAAAAAAGCACGACCCGCTGGTAATGATCGCTACTTTTTTTGGCGGCAAAACCAATTTGTCTGAAGAAAATCGTATCAAGCTGCTCGAATCAATGTACGATTCACGCCACCAGGCACAGGAACGTTTATGGTCGGGCGATAATTTATATACCGAACATATAAAGTCTGATGTGCTTATATGGCCACAGTTTGGAATATCGTATACCGAAAAAGTAATAACCGTTTCGAATGCAGCACTGCATGATAACGGGTGGCGAAATGAACAGGAAGAAGCTATTTACACATTTCATTTACCCGAAGGGGGCGTGGTTACTTCCTTATCGTTATGGATAGCCGGTGAAGAGGCTAAAAGTATTTTAACTACCAAACAAAAAGCCGGGGAGGCATACAAAACTATTGTAGGGCGCGAAAGCCGCGATCCATCTGTTTTGCATTGGCAGGAAGGTAATACCGTATCGGTACGCGTATTTCCGGTAACAGGCGGAGAGAGCCGGAAATTCAAGGTTGGTATAACTGCCCCGCTAAGCCGGCAAATGGGTAAGATGATTTATGAGAATATTTATTTTGATGGCCCCTCAACGGCTCATACTACCGAGGAAGTTGCTTTGAAATTTGAACAGCAGCCACAGAACTTTATTGCCCCGGCGGTATTCATGCCTAAAGGCGGCCATTCATTTACCCGCTCGGGCAAGTACGATGCTTCGTGGAATATTGAACTGAACGACCAGCCCCTGAGCCCTGACGCATTTTGTTTCGACGGAAAGCAATACACTATGCACCCGTATCTGAAACAAAGATCAGCAGCTGTATTCAATACAATATACCTCGATGTAAATAAATCCTGGACAAAGAAAGAATTTGATAGTGTGTATGACCAGGTAAAAAATAAGCGGGTATTTGTTTATACCAATGAACTGGTGCAATTGAGTGATGAAAATAAAGAAGCGCTTTTTGAAACCTTACATCAGTACCGGTTTAGTTTGTTCCCGCTTTATTTAATTAAAGATAACACTACCTCATTGCTGGTAAGCAAAAGCACTGAAGCTTCTCCCAATTTTGATGACCTCGACGGCAGTTCGTTTATGAATGAATTGAAAAAGTCGATGGGTGAAGCAAAAAAAATAAAATTGTTCAATATTGGTAATACCCTTTCGCCGTACCTGAAAACACTAAAGGAATACAGGCTGTTTCAATATGAGCATGGGACCATAAATGAGCTCGACAGCCTGATCAAAAGCCAGGTTTTTGCACGCGATATTGAAGACGATAATCAAATAGTAATAGATAATGCCGAATTGGCCATTGTTCAAAAAGACTGCACACAACCGGCTGCTGCTCCTGACCACTTAATGCGCTTGTTTACCTATAACCATATTATGCAAAAGATGGGACCCTGTGTAAATGCAGAAAATGATGAACTGGTAGCCGAAGCGCAAAAGGCGCATGTGGTAAGTCCTGTATCGAGCCTGGTGGTGTTGGAAACAAAACAGGATTACGAGCGATTTAATATTACCGATAGCCAGAACAGTTTAAAAAATGCATCACTTCAATCGAAGGGGGCAGTACCCGAACCGCACGAATGGGCTTTGATCATTATTGCTATACTGGTGGCGCTGGCAGTGAAATATCATCCTGTTAAAAAGAATATGATATCATGATGCCATCGTTGCAAATACCAGCAAATAAATGGGCAATCAACCGCCTTGCGGTGCTGCTGTACCTGGCATATGCGGTGATGATGCTGTTGGCGCTGCATACCTACATCGCCTGGCAATCGGTGAATGTGTTACTGGGTGTTATTGCCATGCCGATGGTTATTACTTTTCAGCCGAAACATAAACAATCTGTACGTTATGGCATACTCGCTTTGTGTTGCAGTGCATTGTGTTTGTTATTACCGGTAAAAACAGTTTTATATTTCGCCATTGTATTGGCCTGTTTTTTTGTTGCGGAAACCTGTCTGGGTAAAATAAATCTGTTGCCGGTGCTGGTTGCCGGTTTTATGTCGCCTGTATTTCAATTTACAGCCACCGTATTCAGCTTTCCTGTTCGGCTGCAGTTAACGGCCCTGGCGGGTAATATGATGAATATGGCAGGAAAGCAAACGGTTGTTGCAGGCAATATGATCGTGTGTAATGGCAATGAATTTTCGGTAGATCCTGCCTGTATGGGACTGAATATGCTGGTTACTTCGTTGCTGCTGCAGGTAATAATGATAGCTGTTTATCAAAAGAAGTACAACCGGCAGTTAACCTGGTGGCAGGTGATGAGCCTGTTATTCATCGCTTTTGCATTGAATGTTGCAAGCAATTTGTTTCGCATCATCAGCCTGGTATGGTTCAATATACTGCCCGGTACTATTATGCACGATGTAACCGGTATGTTTTGCCTGCTGATCTATGTTATTGCTCCTGCTGTTTTTATTACCCGGTGGATGATTATAAAAATGGGCCGCACAACAAACGACCGTCCTGCATCAATAGTTGCTACATCAAAAACAAAAATTATGGGACTGCATAGCATTTTGCTGATAATTGCTATCTGGGGTACTGTATCGGTTATACAACACGATGAGTACAATAATGTGCCGGTTGAAGTGAAAACCATTGCCGGGTATGCAACACAACGGGTAACTGCTGATATTGTAAAGCTGCAAAACGACCGCTCATTAATATACCTAAAATATATTCCACGGTTTTATAATGCCGATCATCATCCAATGATCTGCTGGCAGGGGAGTGGATATGAGTTCAGAAAAGTTCAAAAACAATCAATAAACGGGTTAATGGTATTTACCGCTGTATTGCAGCATGGTAACGGGCAATTATATACAGCCTGGTGGTACGATAACGGAGCAAAACGAACCATTGATCAGTTAACCTGGCGTTGGGATGTATTGCGTGGCGCAAAACCGTATTCGGTAGTAAATGTTACAACCGTTACCAGCGACCAACTGGTTCAGGAAGTAAAAGCCATATTGAACGATAACCGGCTGAAGGCATTGCTGTAATGGCTATCACCGGCAAATAATGAATTAAAAAATCAACCGCACTATGAATAAGGATCTCATAAAAATTATGTTGGTAACAGCCGGGGCTGTTTTATTTAACCTCGTTTTCTGGCAGGAAAAACTGGCGGTCAATACCGTACTGTTCGACTTTTTTATACTGGCAGCGCTTTTCTACTTATATCCCAATGCCAGGCATCATGCAACAGTAAGATGGCTGATAGCAGCACATATCATTTGCTTAACCATGGTAGTAGTGCATAATACCGATTTAAGCAAAATTGCTTTTGTAATTACGTTGTTGTTGCTGGCCGGTTTTTCAGAATATGTGCATCGCTCGGCCTGGTTTGCCGGTGGCTCGGTAATATTAAATGCATTGATGGTGGCGGCTTCCTTTGCTGAGCATATAAAGTTTAATCGTGGCCCGGTCATCAAACGCAGGGGTATTACACGTTTTATAAGGTTTGCTGTTTTTCCACTTGTTCTGTTGGTGGTGTTCTTTTGTATTTACCTGGGTGCCAACAATGTGTTTAGCGACATTGCCGGCCGTGTAGGCGAACAGGTTGAAATATTCTTCAGTCACTTTTTCGATTTCTTTTCATGGCAGCGAAGTTTGTTTTTGTTGCTGGGTCTGTTAATTACCGGGTCGGTTTTGCTGAAAAGCAGGATCGATTATTTCAGCCGGCGCGAAGCCTTATTAAACGACAGTTTACAACGCACCCGTATCAATTTGTGTAAAAGAAGGGAAAAACCTTTCTTTCAATTTATTGAAGTGATCATGGGCAAAATGGCCAGTGGTATGTTGGCATTGAAGAACGAAAATACCACCGGCTTAATAAGCCTTGTTTTGCTGAATTTATTATTGCTCACAATTAATATTATTGATGTAAATTTTTTGT
>Ga0114129_10015034_pt1 | contig 11019 bp, 12 predicted proteins | sample RhiMetdeltSRZDD1_FD_80071 | JGI IMG/M metagenome (GOLD analysis project Ga0114129, IMG submission 80071) | Populus rhizosphere microbial communities from Tennessee, USA - Rhizosphere MetaG P. deltoides SRZDD1 (version 2) (version 2) | ecosystem: Host-associated > Plants > Roots > Rhizosphere >... | reverse complement strand
TCGTGTTTGGAAAAGAAGTCCTCGGGAATTCCGAATTCCTTCGCGTGTGAGCGCGCATAACTGAGCGCCGCGTGAGCGGACTCTTTCATCACGTCGCCAAGCTGCCCGGTTAGCGTCAGACCACCCCGGCCTTTCATCGCCGTCGCTTCCACAAACAGGACATCGCCGCCGACAGGAGTCCATGCGAGTCCCGTCGCCACACCAACCTGGTCGCGCTTCAGCAACTCTTCCTGAAAAACTTTCGGCCGGCCCAAAAATTGGTCCAGGTTATCGGTGTGAATCTTACGTACCTTCTTTTCGCCGGTCGCGACCTGTTTGGCGACTTTCCGGCATACGGCTGCGATCTCACGCTCCAGGTTTCTGAGCCCTGCCTCCTGTGTATAGAGATTGATGATCGATCGGATACCTTCGTCGGTGAATTGAATTTGAGTCTTCCTTAGCCCGTGTTGTTCGATCTGCTTGGGAATGAGATGGCGTTTTGCAATCTCCAGCTTTTCTTCTTCGGTGTAACCGCTGAGCTGGATGATTTCCATGCGATCGCGAAACGCCGGCTGGATCGGGTCCAGCATGTTGCCGGTTGTTACGAACATGACATTCGAAAGATCGAACGGAACCCCGAGGTAGTTGTCTCTGAACGCAAAATTTTGCTCGGGATCAAGAACCTCGAGCAGTGCGGAAGACGGGTCGCCTCGGAAATCCGCGCCGATCTTGTCGACTTCGTCCATCATGAATACAGGGTTGTTTGTACCGGCTTGATGGATGCTCTGAATCACGCGCCCAGGCAAAGCGCCGACATACGTCCGGCGGTGGCCGCGAATTTCCGCTTCGTCGTGAACGCCTCCCAGACTCATCCGCACAAACTTCCGCCCCAGGGCGCGCGCGATCGACTTCCCGAGCGAAGTTTTACCGACGCCCGGAGGACCGACGAAGCAGAGAATTGGACCCTTTGAATCTTTTTTCAACTTTCGAACGGCCAGATGTTCGATGATGCGATCCTTAATTTTTCCGAGACCGTAATGGTCTTCGTCCAGAATCTTCTGAGCCTTTTTCAGATCCAGATTGTCCTTGGTGGATTTCGACCAGGGGAGTGAAACCATCCAGTCCAGATAATTCCGCAGGGTTGCAGTTTCGGCAGCATCGGGATGCATGCGTTCCAGCCGCCCCAATTGCCGTTCGGCTTCCTCTTGTACTTCTTTGGGCATCTTGGCTTTTTTGATTTTGTCCTTGTACTGTTCGATTTCTTCCTGCAATTCATTACCTTCGCCGAGTTCCTGCTGTATTGCTTTCATCTGCTGGCGGAGATAAAACTCGCGTTGACTCTTATCCATTTCGCCGCGGGCCTGCGTGTTGATGTCGTTCTGGATTTCGAGAACTTCGGTTTCTTTCGCCATCAACTGGTGAACACGGCGCAGCCGATCGATTGGTTCGATCAGCTGCAAAACTTCCTGTGCTTTGTCCACTTTCAAATCGAGATTTGATGCGACTAAATCGGCGAGGCGTCCAGGTTCGTCCAGATTGGTCGCAATCGCTACGAGGTCCGGTGAAATATTTTTACCAAGCGAGACCATTTTCTCGAGTGTCGACTTGACGTTACGGACGAGAGCCTCGACCTCAGGCGTTACTGCGGTGACCTGCGTTTCCGATCTTGGCTGAACCTTTGCCGTGATGTAGGCATTCGATTCGTCAAAGAATTCGACCTGAGCTCGCGAGAAACCTTGAACAAGAATGCGAACGCGGCCGTCGGGCATTTTAAGCATCCGCATGATCACGCCCACGGTGCCGAAATCGTACAAGTCCGCTGCTTTCGGCTCGTCGACGTTTGCATCTTTCTGTGACACGAGCATGATCATCCGGTTTTCCGCAAGCGCGTGATCCACCGCTTTAGCGGACCGGTCACGGTTCACAAACAGCGGCACGATCATGTACGGGAAGACTACGACGTCCGGCAACGGCAATACCGGTAAGACATCAGGAATCGTGATTTGTGGTTGTTCGGGCGTTTGATCCGCTTTGACCAGTTCCATGCTCATAATCTATATGCTCACTTCCCATTCGACGCACGCGGAGAACTTTGGCCACAAAAAGGCACAAAAGACACCAGGAATTGTCTCTGTGTTCTTGTGCCTTTTTGTGGCTACAGGATCGGAATCGTGGTGACATCCGGTTCCGTCCGTTTCGGCAAATGTATTTTCAGCAGCCCGTTCTTCAATTCTGCCTTGGCATTTTTGTAGTCCACCGGAATTTTGATGGAAATTTCTCTTCGAAAGTGGCCGTAGGCGCGCTCAACGCAAAGGTATGTCTCGACACCATGACCGGATGGGCGCTGCCGTTTGACTCCCGAAATTATAAGAACGCCTTCGTTCCAGGCGACCTGCATGTCGGAACGCTCGACTCCGGGCATTTCGACGAAGATCACGATTTCACTAGTACGTTCACAGACGTCAATGGTCGGCATCCAGGTTGCGGCCTGGTGCGCTTGCTCTTGAAAGTCGAAATGCATAACTACTCACGGCTTTTGAGAAGCTCTTTGAGTTCGCTCATGAACTCCTGGACATCTTTGAAGTCCAGGTACACGGAAGCAAATCGAACGTAAGCGACTTTGTCGAGAGTTTTCAACTCGTGCATGATCATTTCACCGAGGTCAGTTGTCGAAGCTTCGCGCTCGCTGGAGTCCTGTACCATCATCTCGGCTTTGTCGGCTATCGTTTCGAGTTGGATCATTGATACCGGCCGCTTTTCGCATGCTTTCAGCAGGCCGGCAAGTACTTTCTGTCGCTCGAATCGCTCGCGACGGCCGTCCTTCTTGACGACCATGTACGGGATTTCGTCTATCCGTTCGTAGCTCGTGAAACGCCTGTGGCACTCCAGGCATTGGCGCCGGCGGCGAATCGCATCGCCTTCTTTGCTTTCGCGCGAATCGACCACTTTATCCTGGAGGTGGCCGCAGAACGGACACTTCATTATTTTATTCCGCAGTTGCTGTCCTGAGGTCCTTCAAGGACAGGCCATGAGTGATCATGTACAGACCGCCGGCCAGAACGGTTGGAACATATTGCGATATCCAGGCGATCAAAGACGAAGCGATTGCTTGTTCCGTGGGGACGCCAAAAAACGTCGACATGCAAAAAACATATCCTGCCTGAAAACCGCCACCGATTCCGGGAATCTGTGCTACGGACCCAATCGCCGCACCCACCAGGATCAAGGTTGCCGCTGAAATGGAGAAATGGAAATTCATCCCGAGCAACATAAACCAGAACTGCAGCACGATCACGGTCCACACGACAACCGAATGGACGAGTACCAACGCAAAGGTTCGTGTACGGTCAAGGAACGATAAACCTTCCGCAAAGTCTTTCAAGAGTGATGCGAGCCTCGCGATACGGACGTAGCGCACGACACGGTCGACATTCGACCGAAAAAAGAACAGAAAAACCATTGCTGCGACCGCACCGGCGACCATTACCCACGCGGCGTCCTTCATCAACTTCACTGTGTGCTCAGCTGCAGCGGGCAATTCGACCAGCAGTAATGCCAGTCCGAAAAGGACGATCAGCATTAATGTGTCAAGCACTCGTTCGACGATGATCGTCGCAAATGAAGACGTCAGGGGGATCTGTTCACGCCGGGTCAGCCATATCGGACGAACGAGTTCACCGGGCCTGCCTAACAGGTAAATCGCCGAAAATCCCAGGACATTGGTGCTGATGAGCGGTCCTATAGAGACGGATTTCAGGGGATTCAGCAAAACTTGCCATCGAGCGGCCCGGGCAACATAGGTCAGCATCGTGATTGCGACCGACGCCCCCAGCCACCACGGTTGAACGTTCCATAGAGTCGCTAAAAATAGCGACCAATCGAATCCCCACGCACTAAGGCGATATAAAAGGTATACGCCGATTGCTGCCAAGCATAAGAAAAACAATGACTTCCGGCTCATAACTGCGCGATTATCTCAGAAAGGCAATAAGAATTTGAAACTTTTCTTCGTTCCACCTCGTTGATTTCAAATGAGGTAACGAAGTAGCTGAAGCGGACGGAGCCAAGACGGGTTGCAGACAACCGATGCGGAGTTGGTGAAACAATGCCTGGCCGGCGATCATGCTGCCTGGGAAAGCATAGTTCATCAATACACACAGAGGATTTACAACGTGGCGTACCGCTTCACAGGTAGATTTGACGAGGCCGAAGACTTAACGCAGGAGATATTCCTGAAAGTTTATCGGACTCTCAATTCTTACCGACCCGAGTCGGGGGCGCTCGTGACATGGATGGTCCGGGTTGGCCGCAATCACATCATCGACCACTACCGGAAATTCAAAACCGAACGTACCCATACAGACTCGCTCGAAACGGAGTATGAGAAGGCCGAAGAGAATCCGGCACGATATGCCAGCCCGGCACAGGCCTTAGAGCAGCGTGAACTCTCTGAACGAGTTCACCAGGCCCTCCTCCGGATTTCGGAAGATCTTCGTGAGGCCGTCATTTTGAGAGATCTAGAAGAGTTCACTTATGAGGAAATTGCGGATATGTTGAAGCTGCCATTGGGCACGGTGAAGTCCCGGATCAATCGAGGCCGCGCGGACTTGGCACGAATACTCGGAAGAATGAAAGACCGTTTATGAATTGCCACTATTGCGAAGAACGAATGTCGGATTACCTGGAGCGCACGCTCAGCGCACACGAGCGCGATGCAGTCGACTTGCACCTCCGGTCCTGCACGGGCTGCAGCGAGTTGCTTGCGAGCATGCGGGAAGTCCTGGCATGGGGAAGAAGCTTCCCCGTGCACGAGCCTCCATCGTGGCTGCCGGCGCGAATCGTTGCCAACACACCCCGTCGCGCGAGCGAGAGTTGGACCGATACAATCGCCGCTCTCTGGAGATGGATCGTTGATCCGCGCGCGGCAATGGGTCTGTTCACGGCGACGCTGGTTTTGGGCTGGTTGGGCAGTCTGGCCGGCATCTCTCCACAATGGACGACCGTCGTTCGCAATCCGGCTGCGATTTACTACGAAGCGCAAGGTGCTGTAAGCCGCGCATATGATGAAGCGGTTCGCAGGTACTATCGCTCACCGCTCGTGAACGAGCTGAAAACTCGAATCGAGCAGCTTAGGGAGATTTCTTAATGAATTGTTTTTACCACGCAGAAGCTCCAAACGTAGCTTTCTGCATTCACTGCGGACGAGCGCTTTGCAATGAGTGCATCCGCAATGTCCGGGGAAGCGTCTACTGCGAACCCTGCCTCGCCGACATGCTTGAGGGAAAGGCGCCGCCCTCAACTTCAAACGGGCCGACCGCGCGAACGGAAGTCGTCGGCGGCAACAATCCCGGTGCTGCTTTCGCACTAGGTCTGATACCGGGTGTCGGAGCAATCTACAACGGTGAGTTTGTCAAGGCAGCGGTTCACATTTTGATTTTTGGGACTCTTGTCTCACTAGCCGAGGCAACGGATGCCGCGCTCTTTGGTTTGGCAAGCGCAGCTTTCTATTTCTATATGCCGTTCGAGGCGTACTACACAGCGAAGAAACGCATGTTGGGAGCACAAGGAGTCATGTTGGAGACGCCGATCGACCGCCTGCAACAGCAATTCGGCAGCGTCCGCGACCGTGAGCTTTGGGGCGGAATCGCCCTCGTGGTCATCGGCGGTCTGTATTTGCTCGGTAATCTCGAGGTTTTCGATCTGCATCGGATTGCGCGGCTATGGCCCGTCGTGCTGGTTGTGATCGGCGTCTGGTTGCTGAAGAAGCACCAAGAGAGGCCAGTATAAAATGCTGGGGCCGCTGTTGCTCATCGTCATCGGCATTTTGTTCTTGCTGAATAACATGTATCCAGGAGTTTTTCGGTTCGGAAAAATGTGGCCGGTGATTCTCATCGTTATCGGCCTCGCCAAGGTATTCGAATATTTCCAAGGCCACCCGGAAAAAACCAACGACAATCCGGAAAGACCGGAGGACAAGAAGGAGGGCCAATGAGCGTTAGTCGAAGTGCAGGAGCAATCTTCTGGGGCCTAACTCTGGTGGCTATCGGCATCCTGCTTTTGGCGTACAACATGGGATACCCGATTCACATTTGGCCGTATATCGCGCGTTACTGGCCTGCTCTGCTGATCGCCTGGGGGCTGTTGAAGGTAGTCGATTACTTCCGCTTCAGACGAGCCGGCGATTCGCGGCCTTTGTTTTCCGGCGGCGAAGTTGTGCTTTTGATTTTCGTAATCTTTGCCGGCAGCGCAATAACGACCGCGGCGAATCTCAGTCCCAATATCGGGAATATCTTCGAGATCGGCGATATCGATCTCTGGGACATCACGGGCGACAACTACACATACGATCAACATATCGAGCGGGAGAACGTGCCACCGGATTCCGAGATCGAGATCGTCAATTATTTCGGCGATGTTGATGTTCGTCCCGCGGAATCCGAACGCATTGTCGTCGACGCGAAAAAGACTATTCGCGCCGGCGATAAAAACGAAGCGGACCGTCTCGACCGGGATTTCACATTTTCAATTGAAGGAGACGGCTCAAACTATCGGATCATTTCGAACCGAGATAATTCGGGATTTCGCGGATCGCCTCGCCAGCGTTTCAAGAGTTCGTTGGTCATTCGACTACCGAGACGCTCCGCCGTGCATCTAAACAATCGCAACGGCCGCATCGTCCTGGAAGATCTCACTGGGAACCAGGCAGTCGTTAACAGATATGGAGACATCGACGTTCGGAACGTTACCGGCAAACTCGATTTGGAAAATCGTAACGGCGGCGTGACGGTGCAGGACGTCACCGAGTCCGTCGTTATCAACAACCGGTATTCCAATACGACTGTAAAGAACATCGGCGGCGATTTGCAGATTGATACGAGGAACGGGTCCGTGGACGTATCGGGAGTCAAAGGTAGTGTGAGAGTAAACAACTCCTATGCGCCAATTAACGTGCAGAACGTGCAGGGCGAGCTCACGATAACGGGTCGAAATAATTCTGTAGACGTCGAGCATGTGGAGGGAGACATCCGAGCCGACAGTTCGTATCAAAATGTGACGATCCGGGATCCGAGGGGAGCGGTAACAGTCACAAGCCGGAATGGTGATCTCTTGCTGTCGTTCGAAAGACCGCCAGAGAAAAATGTTGCGATCGAATCGCGTTATGCGAACGTCACTTTGGAACTTCCCTCGAATTCAGCTTTCAAGATCGATGCACGCACTGCGTACGGCGACGTGGACAGCGAGTTCGAAGGCGTCAACATTGAAAGAACGAATCGCGATCGAATGGTCCGCGGCGAAGTCGGCCGCGGCGGGCCGCAGTTCACGATCAGTACGCGAAACGGAGCCATTCGTCTGCAAAAGAGAGGATGAGCTATGTTTTGTACCCAATGCGGCGGTCAAGTCGAGCCGCACGCACGATTTTGCAGTAAATGCGGACAGCAAGTGACCACCGCCACCGTGTCGTCCACACCGACGGTCACACCGACACGAACCGAACACGACATGAACATGCATATCAACATTTTGGGTTGGTTGCTGATTGGAAGCGGCATTTTGACCGCGATTGGCGGAATGATCGTTCTGTTCGCGAGCCATATTTTCAGGCGTCTGCCGGTGGAACTGGCTCGCGATATGCCTCCGGGCATGCCGCCATTTGTCGCATGGATCACTTCAGTCGTCGGGCTGGCAATCATCGCTGTGGCCGCTGCTACAGCCGCGGCGGGATTCGGTCTTCTCCAATATCGAAGCTGGGCGCGGACTTTCACGGCAGTCGTCGCAGTCTTACTCGTCTTCCATTTCCCTATCGGTACAGCTATTGCTATCTATGCATTTTGGGTGCTCTTTTCTCAGGAGGGGCGGCAGTACTATCAGTCGAGATCCGAAAGTACAGTGACTGCGAGTGGCACATAATCGCATTTACCTGATTGGTTTCATGGGTGCCGGTAAGACCACAGTCGGCCGGCGAGTTGCGAAAAAACTGGGTTGGAAGTTTATTGACCTCGACGCGGAAATCGAGCGCCGGGAGGGCCGGCCGATTGCCGAGATTTTCCGGCAAGACGGCGAACCTCACTTCAGGTATATCGAACGGCTGTGTCTAAAAGACCTCTCGTCGTCGCGAAAATCAGTAATTGCACTGGGCGGTGGGACATTTACGGACCCGGAAAATCGCAACCTCGCTGAAAAAACAGGCCTGACCGTATGGTTGAAAGTCTCTTTCTCCAAACTTGTCCAGCGTGTGAGAATTGATGGTACGCGGCCGAAGTTCGTCGACTCGTCACAAGCAGAGCAACTATATGAGAGCCGTGAGCCGCTATACGCGCTTGCGAAAGTACACATTTCGACCGACGACGGGACTCCTGAATCCGCCGCCGACGAGATCATTGGAGCATTACGGAGATTATGAGCGTTTTATTGTCTTTTCTGCTGTTGTTGGCGCCGATAAAAATCGAGCACGGACGGTTCAACATTTCTAAGGACGGTCGAAGGATCGGCACCGATGAATTCACAATCGTGATGCGCGGTTCGAACTATCTCATCGATGGCAAAGCCACGATCGGGGACGTCACTCTCGCCAGCAAGATGGAACTCGATAGCAAACTCGAGACCGTATCTTATGAAGTGTCGAACCAGCAAGGAAGGATCCGGATAAAAGTCGCCTCGCCTGTCAGTGAATTGCAAACCATTGTTGGTGACCAAAATTCGAATACCGATTTTCGTTTCCCTGAAAGCGGCGTAATTTTGGACAACAATTTCTTCCATCATTACTTGGTTCTGTTGTATCGCGCCCAAATGGGTCAAACAAAGTTTGCCGTCTTCGTTCCGCAGGACATGAGTGTCGGGGCTGCCGAAGTCCGCAGTACCGGCCCGCACACGTTTGACCTGGACGTCGGCGACGTCAAGATGCAGGCAACAACGGCAGCCGACGGAAGCTTGATGAAGCTGGTTGTTCCCGGAGCAAATGTAGTAGTCGAGCGGTAGAAATCGGAAATAAGGTACACTGACAAGTCGCTTATGGATAATGTTTCGGTCTTTACTGCCTTCATTGCCGGGCTGGTCTCCTTTTTATCGCCCTGTGTTCTCCCACTAGTCCCGGGCTACATTTCAATCGTTTCGGGCTCCTCGTTGGATCAACTCAAAGCCAGATCAAAGGAAGCGTCTCTCTTCCGGACGGTATTGCTGAATTCAGTCATGTTTATTGTTGGATTCTCAATCACCTTCATCCTGCTCGGTGCGTCGGCTACATGGATAGGACAGGTTCTTGTTTCGCGAATGAGACTTCTTGGTCAATTGGCCGGCCTGATCCTGATTGTGTTCGGAATTCACTTAATGGGGATCTTTAAGATCAACTTTCTCTATAAGGACAAACGCTTTCATAACGTCGAAAAGCCTCGCGGCCTTTTCGGCGCTCTGGTTCTTGGCCTGGCATTTGCTTTTGGATGGACTCCTTGCATCGGTCCGATTTTGGCAGGCATCCTGACGCTTGCGAGCACCAAGCAGACGGTCAGTCAAGGCATGTTCCTACTGTCGATCTATTCTGCAGGTCTGGGCATTCCGTTTCTTCTGACAAGTCTTGCCCTCAACAAATTCCTTACGTTCTACAGCCGGTTCAAAAAACACTTTCATGCGGTTGAAGTTGTCAGCGGAGCTTTGGTCATCGCCGTTGGTGTTTTGATTTTGACCGGCAGTCTCACGCGTCTTGCCACGTGGTTATCGTTCCTGAACCGATTCGCACTCTGATTGTAGGAGCGGTCTATGACCGCACAATTTGCAATTTTGGATAACAGGCGGTCATAGACCGCCTCTACAGCAGTTGCACGCCGGCATCTTTCCGGACGTAAGAATGAAGCTTCGATTCGGTTGTCGTTGGGAAATCTTCCCGGTAATGCGCCCCGCGGCTCTCTTCTCTCGCAAGGGCGCAATCGTGGATAATGCGCGAGACGGTGAGTAGATTCGACTCTTCAGCAATGCGCGACAGCAGCATCAGGCCATTCCTCAAGCCCTCAGCGTTTCGTACGATTCCGGCATGGCGCCAGGTGATATCGCGAATCTCCGGATTTGTGATAACTGAAGTGGCAAGGCCCGACTGCCCGATCCCCGGCGAAGAAGCGATGCCTTTCTCTTGCTTCATTGCGGCGGCGCTCCTCCCTCCAAACACCAAAGCCTCGAGTAGCGAATTGCTCGCCAGCCTATTGGCGCCGTGAACACCTGTGGAGGCGACTTCGCCTGCCGCGTACAACCCGCTCAGGGTCGTGCGTCCGCTCATGTCTGTTTTCACGCCGCCCATGAAATAGTGAGCTGCGGGTGTAATCGGAATGCGATCGCGTGTGATGTCCAGTCCGTAATTCAAGCAGGTCGTGTACACATGCCGGAACTTGTTCTGTAGTACGTACGCCGCGATATGCCTCATATCGAGGAATACTCTTGCGTCCGGTCTCGCGGTCAACTGGCGAAATACGGCGCGACTTACCTCGTCGCGTGTCAAAAGCTCATCGACGAATCGCTCGCCGCGATCGTTCACGATGCGAGCGCCCTCCCCGCGCAATGCCTCCGTCAAAAGAAACCTTGGAGCGCCTCGTAAACTCAATACTGTTGGATGAAATTGAACGAACTCTAAATCGCGCAATTCCGCTCCAGCGCGATATGCGGCAGCAAGGCCATCGCCGGTTGCGGTTTCGGGATTTGTGCTCTGCGAATACACCTGTGATCCGCCACCCGTCGCGAGCAGCGTCGCCTTGGCATTACAAATGTCAACTCGATCATCGTGTTCTAGTTCAATTCCCGTGACACGATTGTTCTCAACGATAAGATCACGAAAAAACGTAAACGGCGCGATCGTTACATTGGAATTGGAGCGCGCGCGTTGGAGGAGCGTGTCAACGACGACTTTGCCCGTTAATCCGCCGTTGCCGTGAACAATTCGCGGCACGCCATGGCCGCCCTCGCGGGAAAGCGACAATGTGTTTCCTTCGCGTTCAAAATCTGCGCCCCAGCGCAGAAGACGCTCGATTTCTGGGGGACCTTCTTCAACCAAAACCTGTACGG